>Ga0070734_10004011_pt1 | contig 14519 bp, 41 predicted proteins | sample Coa_R1_8_FD_66444 | JGI IMG/M metagenome (GOLD analysis project Ga0070734, IMG submission 66444) | Surface soil microbial communities from Centralia Pennsylvania, which are recovering from an underground coalmine fire - Coalmine... | ecosystem: Environmental > Terrestrial > Soil > Unclassified ...
CTCACCACCCCTCCATCCGGTCGCTCCCGTTACCGCCATGACCGTGCGCCAGCGGCACTCATCACAGCGGCGGTGTCGCCAGGGCTTGCGGTGGAAGCGGTGCATCGCTAGCTCCCGTCCTGACTCGTTGCTGGCGCTCCGCAGTTCCCGCACCTGATCCCGGTCATCTCGCAACAGCAGTAGGAGCAGGACCGGACGGGCAGCCGGGTCCATTCGGTGCCAGCGGGCAGCGTCATCACGCGGTGCGCTCCGGCGGCGTCCCACTTCTCGCGCCACCGTCCGGCCAGTTCGGCGAGATCCGCCTCCGATAGCTGCGGGCGGACGCCGATCACGCCGGTCATTGACCAGGCCAGTCCCGCCGACTTCACGACGCTGACTGATCTCCGGGCTCGCTCGGAGCGTCGCCGTTGCCGTCGATCGCGGCGGCGTCGCCAGCGGGCTTTGACCGGAGGTTCGGGATCTCGCTGATCAGCTTCGCCAGCCACGCTTCCTCAGCCGGGGTGAGGAACGCGGCCTCGATGGCCTGCGTGACCGGGCTGCCCTGCAGCCGCTTCAGTTCGTCGACGACGGCGGGCAGGTGGGTGTCGGTGATCTGGGTGACCCAGTTGACGGCGTTCTGCAGGCCGTCGCGGATGTCGGTGACGACGGTCTTCTCAAGGCTTGCGAGGCTCATCGGGGTGGCTCCCAGGATCGGTGAATGCGCGCCTTCTCATGGTAGCCGTGTGGCTCGTGTTGCTGAAGGTGCGAATGCCCCGCTTTGAAACCGCCCTTACTGCTGCTGCATCTGCTGGAGCGTCCACGACAGCGACGGGCACTGAGTGGCAACCGCCTTGCTGAGGACCGCGAACGCGCCGGCGATGTCCGTCTGGTACCGGGCGACGATCAGCCACTCCACGCCCCAGAAGCCCTTAGCGTTCCCGGGTGCCGACGCATCGGGAACCTTGCTGGCCGCCCTGAGCCGGGCGCATTCCCTCCGCTGCTGCGGCGCGGTCAGGAGCGGTGCCCGCACCGGGGCCGGGCTGGAAGCCGGCGAGCTGCCGGGATGCGTTAAGGCGGCGCGGTGCGCAGCGCGCGAACTGGCGGCCGGCGCCGCGCACCCGGCGACTACAAGTGCCGCGACGGCGGCGATCGTGAACCTGGTCATGGCAACTCCTTGCCGTTGTGGCCCGTTGCCGCTCAATGATGGCCCCGGCGAGGGGCGCCGTCATCCCCTGATCATGCCGGTGAGGAACATCATCAGCAGCATGATCAGGAGGCCGGAGGCTGAGCCTGCGACGACGGCCAGAAGGAAGCGCGTGAAGCTCATCTCAGGATCTCCGGCGCGCTCGACTTCGCCCACGCCATCACCTTGCCGAAGCACGGGTCGCAGACCAGTTCCAGCTCGTCATCGCCCTCGTGCGGCTGCCAGGTTTCGCGCATCTCGGCTATCGCCTCTTCGTCGGTGCGGCCCTTGACGAACGTGCCGCCGCAGACCTCGCCCGTGAAGATCTCGGCCGCCGGGACGCTCATGGCCTCATCAGGTGGTCCGGGGGCAGTTCGCTCAGCGCGACGACCGCCCGTTCCTCGCGGGCCGGCTCGCCGTCCGGACCCGCGACTACTCGCCCGCGCTCATCCCGCGCGTACCGGTGCAGCACCGCGACCGGGCCGTCGATCAGGTAGAACTCAGCGAGGTAGGTGTCATTGGGTCGCGGGATGAAGGCGTTCGCCCAGGCAGCGCACGCCTTCCAGTTGCGGTGGTAGGCGTTCTCGGGATCGGACGGGTCCCATATTCCTCGCGGCTCGAAGCCGTCCGGGATAGCCGCGAGCGTCATTCGGGCCACTCCCCGATGTAGCCATCAACCTCGAACGCTTGCCCGGTGATCCGGTAGACCACGTTGCGGTTGACCGCGCTGATCTTCAGGAGCGCGCCGACGAACAGTTCCGGACGCTTGCCTGGGTCCGGCCGCCCGGGAAGGTGCCTGGTATCGAGGCAGGCCCATCGCGTCGGCTCAGCCGCGATCATGTGCAGCAGCTCGGCGCTGATCAGGATGCGCGGGTCCGCGTGGTCAAGGACCATCTCGCCTTCGGCCAGGCGGCAGCGGAACTCGCCTCGCGGCAGGTCCGGCGGTTGCGGGCATCCCTCGCGCACGGCCAGTTCGGGAGGCGTCATCGCTCACTCCGCGTTCGCGACTGCCCGAGCGCGGCATTCCCTGCAGGTGACCGTCAGCAGGTCGGCCGTGGCAGAAGACAGCCACTGACCGCAAGCTGTCTGGCCGTCGCCGGCCGGGGAGTAATGAACGGGCTCTGGGTCCGGTTCCGCGATCTTGTCAAGGTCGTCCGCCAGTGCGGTCATGTGCTTAGCCACGACGCGGGCGAAGTCGGCCAGCGGTCGCGGGTCGGCCCTGATCGGCAGGACTACGGTCGGAGCGGTTGCCATGCACTCAGAATGGCACGACGGTCAGCACGGTATGGCCGATCCTGACCCTGTCGCCCTTGCTCAGCCTCACCGGGCCGTAGACCCTCTTGAAGCCGCCATTCACGTAGGTTCCGTTCGTCGACCCGAGATCCTCGACTACCCACTCGCCGTCCAGCAGCCGGAACAGGGCGTGCGGCGATGACAAGAACTCGTCGTCTATCGATATGTCCGGTCCGTCGCCCCGGCCGACAGTGAACCGGTCGTGCATGGCCATGGAGTGGCCGTCGCCCCAGGACACCAGCAGCGGCACGGGTCAGGTCGCGTTCTCGGTGACCTCGCGCCAGGACGCCGCGTGGCCCGGCTTGAACGTGATGTTCAGGTGCGCCGCGCCCATCACCCGGTGCAGTGACCCGCATGTCAGCGTGCCGTCTGGCCGGAGTTCCGCCGCCCGGCAGCCGGCCCCGGCGCAGTCCATCGCGTGCACGTCGCGCGGCGACTCGAAGTAGTCAATGCCGTCGGTGTCGATGACCAGTTCCAGCGCCTTCTCGGGGTGCCGGTAGATCACTACCTCGGTCACGGGAGGCTCCATTCAGGGTCGAAGTCAGGATGGTCCGAGTAGCCGGCAACCGCCGACCTGGCGACGCGGCACGGCCACGCAACCGGGATGGCTATGCCGAACTCGGTTTCGCCGCCGTCGGCCAGCGGGGCGTCCTGCCAGGTAACGCAGGTGCGGCAGGTTGTGCCGTAGATGCTCTCGATCGGCGCGTGGTCCGAGGTCTGCTCGCCGATGATCGCCCGCTTGGCTGCTATCTCGCGCGCTATCCGCGCGGACAGGCTGGCGTAGCCGAGTCCTACCGGAGGGTCCTTGACCAGTTCGCGCTCATCCTCGTCAAGCCGGGCCGCGAGGAACTCCGCTACGTCCACTGCTCACCCGTCCGCATTCAAGAAGCGCGTCGCGCCCAGCCTGTACTGAGCATCCGCTACCAGTTCGCCTAGGTCCCGGGCAGTCTTGCACCGTCCCCGGCATGAGTGCTTGCGGAGGTGGGCCAGATGGGATTCCTCGGCTTGCTCTACCTCGGCCTGAAGCGCCTTGAGGGTCTCCCGGAGCGTGGGCCCGGGGTCGGTATCGGCGGTCACGCGGTGCCCCGCAGCCGTGCCCATTCGGCCCTGACGTGATCCGGCATGCGGTTGCCCTGGCCGTGCTCGTCGTACCAGGCACGGGTCGCATCATCCCAGCCGAGCGTGACCCGGTTCAGTCCTTGCAGCGGGTCGCAGTACACTCCCTCGGCAAGCCGGCGGCCCGAGGAGTCGACCAGGACGCGCTCCGGCCACGGGCCGTTGCCGCCGCACCAGGTGATGACGATCTCCGCTCCGTCCGGCAATTCGCCGATCTGCTCATCGGTCAGCGGCTCGCCGAGATGCGTCCCGCGCCCGATCGTGCCCGGCTTATGGAAGCCGTTCTCGTCGAAGCCGCTCACCTGATCGCCTCGGCATAGCCAGGCCGCTCGGAGTAGACCTCCCCGAGCAGGCGCAGAACCGCGAGACCTTCTATCTGGCTGGTGACGTACTCCGCCGCCGAGATGTCGCCGCGCTCGACCGCTGCCTCAGTTGATCCGTCGTTCGCGAACCTCGCCAGGAGTGCCCGCTTGAACGCGACCTCACGCCGCGCCTGATCGGGTTCCGGGTTCGGCAGCGCGCCCGTGATCCTGCGCGGGCATCTCCTGCCCTGCCACGGGCCGTCGTGAGTCCAGCGCAAGTCGCTGATCTCGGTGACCGGGTAGCCGCAGTGGCAGCAGCCTTCGATGCGCCGCTCGTCCTCGTCAACCTGCTCTGCCAGCCAACCGACCAGTCCGCTCACGTTCTCCTCCCGGCCAGCGCGGCAACGATCATTACCGCGCCGGTCGCCACCAGGACCACGCCCAGCACCTGCATTCCGTTCACCGGTCAGCCTGCTCCGCTGCAGGGAAACCATGATCGCGCAGCCACTGATCGGACGCTGCGCGGTCACCGAGCGCGGCGATCAGTTCACTGCCCTCAGCGGGGCCGAGCCATTCTAGGGCCGCGTCCTGAAGCATCTTGAGGAAAGGGTCAGGATCGGCCATCTCAGCCCGCCTGCGCCTGCGGCTCAGGCGATCCCCCGGCGCACTCGTAGTACACCGCCTGGTAGGTACCTGGGCCGAAATCGCCAGCAGGCTTAGCGTGCGACCAGAGCCTCAGCAGCCCGTCGTCCTCGACCACGTAGTCGGTCACGTCCTCCACCACCACCGGGGGCCGCTCGATGACGATGCGCTTGCCCTCGCCGGGCGTGACCGCTCTGACTCCCACTGGCGGCCTCCCCGGTCCGGTCTGGCTGGTTACTTACCGTTCATGGTATCGGCGGGATGGCCGGTCGTCTGCTCGGAGAAGTGCGCCAATGCACAGTACGCCCGCCAGCACAGGCACCGGGTACTAGGTCGCTAGCCTTCCCTCATTGCCGGGGTCGCGTTCGCTTCCTCCCACGCCAGCACGTCAGCAAGCCGGTACCTGGTGACCGGGTGAACCCTGATCGAGCGCGGCCCGGTGCCGTCCCGCCTCCCACTGGCCGACCTGCTCCGGCGGCACCGACAGCCGCTCCGCTAGTTCCCCGGCGGTCAGGTGACGGTCGGCCGACTTTCCCGCGAAGTGGTCTGCGAGCGCGGCTGACAGGGCCGTGGCCACCTCAAAGTCAAGCAGCAGGGTCGGATTGGCGACAGCGCCCTCCGGCACTGGCTCCCATGCCCATACCTGGCCGTTCTCGATCTTGGCCACCCAGCGCTGGCCGTCCTCGCGTTCCCGCGCTATGGCGATCCTGACGCCGTGCAAGCTGAGGTCGTCGGCTACCCGGACGATGGTCACGACTGCGCTCCCGTCGCGGCCTTCGTTCGCCTGGGCAGCTTCGGAGCGGTCGCCTTGGCGGCGCCGGCGGCTTCGCTCGCAACAAGAGCGTCGGCCGCATCGGCTGCGCCGGTTCCCGCTGGCACCGTGACGCTTCCAGTCGCCGCCGTCTCGATCGCGGCCACGCACTCGCGGGCGTAGCCGACAGCGTGAGCGTTAGCCGCTTCGATGATCGCAGCCACGCACTCGTCATCCCATTCCGGTGCGTCAGGTACCCGGCCGTTCCTCAGCCGGGTTGCCAGCGCCGAGCGGACGCGCCGCTCAAGATCGGCAGTGGTAATGGCCTGCGCGGTCAGTTCGCTCATGCCCGCAGCCTAGCCACTTCCGTCACATGTGCCCCAACGGTCACTCAAGCCTTACCCTGTAACCATGCTCCCCGAATGGGACATCTTCGAGATCTTCCGCCTGATCCTGGCGGAGCTGTGCGCACTCAACCGGAAAGTGAGTCACCTCATGACCGCAGACCAGTCAGTAGCGGCGGTAGCCGCCGACATCGAGACCCAGGTCCAGGCCCTGACCGCCGCGACCGCCGCGAGCACGGCCGCCATCAACGCGGTCCTCGCCGAAGTGAACAGCGGCGCCGCGAACGTGTCGGCCGCGACCCTGCAGGCGCTGCAGCAGGCCGCTTCCGACCTCGACGCCGCGAACGCGGCCAACACCGCCGCGGTCGCGCAGGAGACCGCCGAGTCCGAGCCCCCGGCGCCGCCAGCCGCTGGCTGAGCGCGAGCCGGCCTAGCTAGCGCAGCCCCGGATCTGGTGCAGGATCCGGGGCTGTTCCATGTCCGTCCTTTAGTTGCACTCGCCCCTGAGTTGCATGGCGGTCCGGATGTCGTCTTCCCCGGTGACCGGCTGCAAGGTCATCTCAATGCTTGCGTCCGGCAGCGCGTTGATGCGCTCGATTGCCTCGGGCGAGAGTTCTGCGCTGATCGCGCCTTCTCGCATTGCGCGGGCGAGTGCGTCCGGATCGAATTGCTCCCTCACCCGACCTCCGTCAGAGCGTTGCTCGCCTCGGCCGCTGCGGCGTAATCCGGGTGCTCGCGATACTGGAAAGCCTTCATCCTCAGCGCGGCGGCCAGCGCCATCGCGAAGCCGGTAGCCCGCTCGGTTCCCGCATGCTTCGCGTCAAGGGCGGCGGTTGAGTACCCGAGCATCAGCCCTCGCCATATCGCGGCCTCGCGGAGTGCTGACTGCGGGTCATTGAGGGCGATGTGATCGGCCACGGCCGCGCCGGTTCCGCGCTCGAGGCCCATCGCCTGAGCCGCCGCCGACAGGTTCGCCGGGTCCGACAGCACCCAGTGGGCCGGCGTCCCGTCCTCCTCGTGCGATGCGTGCCATGACAGGCGCAGGCCGCTCGGCGATGTCGCCCTGGCTACGGCCTCGGCCTCACCGAGCCGTGCCCTCAGGAACGCCAGTTCCTCTTCGCTGATCACGTCCTGGCTCCCGTCAGCATCTCCTCAAGCACGCCGGCCCACTCGCCGCCGATCCAGACCTCGCCGTAGACCGACTCGCCGAGGCTCGCGATCCGGCGGGCGCACGGTGCCGTGTCGATACCGAGTTCGCCGCAGGGGCGGGGGGCGTGGAAGACGCACCCCTGCCAGACGCCGCCGAGCATCCAGCCGGCGCCCCAGCCGCCTCCGGGGATCTGGGTCAGCATGATCACCGGGCCGTGCGCCAGTTCCTCTTCGCTGATCACTCCGCAACCCCGGCTATTTCGATGCCGCAGTGAATGTCGCGCTCTACCAGCGGCAGCCGGCCGCGGCTGGTCGACCACCAGCCGCGGGGATGGTTGCCGGCCGTGAGGCGCTGACCGCAGGCGCTGTGCCGTACCTCGCCGTGCGGCCCCTGCTCAACAGAGACGATCAGGTGGGCGAGGACCGGCAGGCTGTCGCCGCCCGGCACGAGCGGGCGGCAGTCCAGCGCCCACAGGTACTCATCGCGCTCGGTCAGGTACAGGTCACCACGGTCATCACACGACTCCCTCGTCATCAGCGCGGCCAATTCCGGCGCGGTCAGGTTCAGGGTGTGCATCTCGGCTGCCTTCGTCGCTTCCGCGATGCGAGCCGGGGCATCGGCCCACCGCTCGGCTAGCGCGCTGGCGATCCGCCCCGCTGTCTCCTGATCGGCGACCTCATCCACCGTGTCGAGCGTGTCGCAGATCAGGTGGAACTGGACGTTGTACAGCGCCTCGCCGCTCATCCCGATCAGCGCCCGCTCGTGCCCGGACAGTTCTGCCGCGAACTGGTGCCGTGATCGCTTCCCGTCCCGTAGCCGGTGCGCCAGTCCCATCTAGACCGTCCTTCCTGTATCACCTTCGCGCGCGAAGTACGGCGCGAGCACCAGTTCCACCATGTTGTGCAGGTTAGCTTCCAGCAGCGCTGCATCATCTTCGCCGAGTGCAAGGTCAAACGGCAGGTCCACGTCGACCGCTATCCGGTCTGGTCCGATGATCACCCAGTAGACCGCGCCCGGTGTCTGGCACCGCGTTGCCGTGGCCATCTAAGCCGCTCGCTTCGATAGCTGGCGGAGCAGCTTCGAGTACGCCAGGGCGTGCTCGGCACTCGGGACCGCTTTGCCCGTCTCCCAGTGACCCACGGCCGACCGGTCCACGCCGAGTGCCTCGGCGACATCAGACTGCCGGGCACCGGTCGCGATCCTTGCCGCCCGGGCCGCGCCCGAGGCAAGCTCTGCCCGGATCTGGTTCACGGCGGCTACGTCTGCGGGGCGCACGGGTCAAGGTTAGCGGCGGCTGCGAAGGTGACGGGAGGGGCGCGCGAATGGCGTGCGAGCACGATGCGAATCGGGCGCTAGCGGAGCGATAGAGTGTTGTTCTCGCTCGCGGATGGCCAGCAGCCGCGATCTGGTGCCCGTAGAGTGTTAGTACCAAGCAGTACTAACACTCTATCGTCCGGAGACTCCTGATGGCCCGTCCCAAGCCCAAGAAGACTTATCCGGCCGTGCCGCTGACCCCCGAAGAGGTCTCGGCGATCATCGGCGCGTGCTCCTCGCGGTCGCGCACCGGCATCCGCAACCGGGCTCTCCTGATGCTGCTCTACCGCTCGGGACTCCGGATCTCCGAGGCGCTGGCGCTGAGGCCGGCGGACCTGACCGTGTCCGAGCACTCGGCCCGCGTACTCCACGGCAAGGGCAACAAGGCGACCGTCCGCGGCTTCCACCCGTCAGCCGACGACGCGCTCGCTCGGTGGGCCGACACGCGCAAGGCGCTCGGCGTCCGCTCGGCGCCGCTGTTCTGCACGCTGGCTGGCGACCCGCTGTCCGACCGCTACGTGCGCGACATGCTCAAGCGGGCGACGGCCAAGGCTGGCATCGAGAAGCGCGTCCACCCTCACGCGCTGCGGCACACCTACGCCGATGAGCTTCGCAAGGCCGGCGTGGACGTGGTAACCATCTCCAAGCTCCTTGGTCACTCGTCGATCGCGGTCACGGCCCGCTACCTTGACCACTTGTCTAACTCGGCGGCAATCGCCGTGCTGGAGGCCGTCGATCTGCCCGAACTAGCCGTGCTCTGATCTATCCCGGCCAGAGCTCGGATGGGGAGTCACTGACCTCCGTCCTTCCAGATGCCTTCTCAAGGGCTAGCCCAATCAGTGGACCGGAGTCCAGAGCATGGGCTAGGTGCCATCGCGGCCGGGGCCATCGTGGGCGAGTTGCCAGAGCGCGTCGCGCCACTGCCGGTCGCAGCGTTCCCGCTCGGCCGACTGGGCGGGGTCCCCCGCGACGACAGGCTTGACTGAGATGACGCCCTTCACCATCTCCAGCGCCTTGACGATGTCCGCCGCGTCGTCCTCGCGGACGTTGCGGTCAAGAGTGACGAGGTATCCGGCGTGGCGATCAGTCATGCCGGTCAGGCTAGCAACGCGCCCAAGCCTGACTCCTCCCGCCACGACTCGTCTCCCGGCTCCCACGGGTAGAGGTAACCAGACCGGGGACTGCCCGAGTCCATGTGATGGCCGGACGAGCGGTGGCTGAACAAGTAGTTGTCCTCGGGGTGCTCGTGGTGGCAGCAGTCGAGCAGGAGGCAGATGCAGCGCATCCCGTCGTGCCGCTGGACTTCCTGCGACCGGTCAGGCTCGGGCACGTAGCGCACCGGGAAGTTGCCGTAGCTCGCCGTGCAGGTCGCCGGCGAAGCGCAGAAGGGGCTGGCGCACATGGCGGTCAGGCTAGCCGACGCTGTTACGACGCCCTGATCAACTGCTAATTCAGGGTGCCTGACTGCTAATTGCCTGGTAGGCGCACGGCGGATCGAACCAGGCCGCGTCGCACTTCGCCTCCGGAGGGTTGCAGCGGACCACCCGGTGACGGTTGAAGTGATCCCGCGCGGCCGGGCAGTCGCAAGGGTGCGACCCGGCGATAATCCGGCCCGGCCCGAGCTCATGGCCCTGGATGCAGCGGACCGGGTAGTGCTCTGTCCACCAGTCAGGCAGGTCATCGCGGGCCATGCTCAGGATTAGAACACAGTATCGGCGAGTGAACTAGCGGGTGATATTTTCAATCACCCCGGGCCTCACAGCAGCAGGATCGCCTGGGTCTCCCCGGTCTCCCGGTCCCGGACGAGCAGGTCCCGCTCAAGGCGCAACTGCCCGTCGATGAACTCGTACAGGGTGATAGCCCGGTTTACGAGATCTGTCTTGGACAGGCCGGTCCTGTCCTGAAGGCTCTGAAGATCCGATCCGGCCTTCTGAACTAGCGCGACCGTGATCCGGTCGGTCACCGACGGCGGCAAAATGCCTTCTACTTCGGCGGACTTGCCGCTGATGCCCCTGCGCGCAGCCACGGGTTCCCTTCGGTCCTCAGGTTCACTGCTTCCATTATGCATGATTGCTGCGCTGAGAACAGGCCCGGCGCGCAAGAAAACCGCAGCGAGCGAGGGGGTCAGCGGCCGGCCCGGCGCGTGCGCCTCCTGCGCCTCAGGTGCGCCATTCCGATCGCGGCGTAGCTGATCGCCAGGAACGCGCCGAAGCCGCCCGCGATGAGGAACGCCCACCAGGCACCGCGCGGGATCACGGCTGTCCCGCGATCAGCTCGAACTCGCGGCCCGTGATCAGGTTCGCCAGTCCCGCCGCCTCGGCCCGCGCCAGGCAGGCCCTCGGGTCGCAGAACCGGCCGGGCATCGTCTCGTGAGCGTCGCAGCGGACCTGCTCGATGAGCCCGAGTACCGCCCCGAGCGGCAGGCAGCGGGACGCCAGGGCTTCGCGCTCCGCGACCGTCCAGCCAGCGTTCACGAGAACTCCCGGTCGATGACGGCCTGGATCTCGCCGGGCTTGGCGAACCTGGTCCGCTGCCCCCGGACGATGGTGTAGCCGGTATGCAGGTTGCGCTTGATAGTCAGGCCCAGGGCGGCGTTGTCGGCGATCGCCTTCGCCATCTCGGGATCGCCGGTCGCGCCGGGTGCGGCGGCGGGTGCAGAATCGCTCACGGCATACACCCTATGCTGACCGTACTCACCTTGCTAGCCTTACTGAGTGAACTCCGTGGAGCTAGCTTTGCCGGGCACGGGCAACGGACCTACCGTGCGCGGCATGCCGATCAGCGTCAACAAAAAGTCCGCGGTGCCGACTTACCTGCAGCTCGCGGCGGAGATCCGGCGGCTGATCAGCGAAGGCGAGCTCGGGCCTGGCGACGCGCTGCCGTCGCTGTACGAACTGGTGGCGTCAACAGGGCTCTCGCACTCGACGATCCAGCGGGCGGTCGGCGTGCTCAAGGAAGAGGGCGCCGTGGTGTCGGCACCGGGCCGGGGCGTCTACGTCGCTGAGGACTGACCGCTAATTCCGCGGGCTAGCCGGCGCTGGCGTACCTATAAGGCGTCAGTGCGGCCAAGCCGGGTCACCGGTTCGCCGTCGCACGCGCGGGGACTTGTACCACTCCGGATGCCTGCGCCGCATCTCAAGAGTCTGGGCATTCAGCCGCTCGATGGACGCCGCGAGCTCGGGACCGCCGAACGGCACCCTGTCGCGGCGCCGTTCGAGGAATGCCGCGATCGAGCGCAGCTTCGGCACGAGGACCTCGGCGGGATCGGCCAGGGACTCGGCGGCCAGAACGTAGCTCGGCAGTTCGATCAGCCGGCCGAGCACGTCCTCGCCAGCCTCGGCGACCTCGGCTATCTGCCTCAGCTCGCCGGGATCGGCCGTCATGCCAAGCCACGTCACTGGTGCCATGATCGTCATTCTCCCGTGCCGGGCTGCGTGTCGTCTATCGAGGCGGGAGCTGCGCCGGCACTCATCTCGGGAACAGCCTCCTGCTGCTGCCGTCCGGCCGGACCAGGTACAACCGGTCCTGGATGCCTTCCTGGCCGCCGGATTCGGCGCACGGCTGCAATGCTTCAAGCTCGGCGAAACGGGCGTCAGCAGCGCGCAGGGCTTCTTCCTCGCTGCCGTACGGGCCGGACAGCCGGAATGGCTCGGCTTCCATGTCGAAGCCGTCCTTGGTGTCGAGGTTCCATTCAGCACTCAAGGCCGCTCTCCATCTTCTGGTGCCGGGCCGACCACATCGGCCGGGTTCATCTTGCGCCCGGTAACCGGCGAGCGCGGCAGCTTCAGCCTGGTTTCCCGCTCATCGGTCGCGCCGTCGAAGCAGGGTATGGCGTTCCCCGCTGCCAGCTCGCGGGCCGCTATCGCCCTCTTGTCGTCGTCGGTCAGGAACGCGAACGCGGCCACTCTTGCTGCCGTGCCGAAGTGCCGTCGCCAGCGGGACCGGGCCACCTTGCTGACCTCTGACGGTCCCTGGTCTTCCATGTGCGCGCGGATCTTCCCTGCGACGACCTGGCCCAGGTCTTCGGCTACGGCGTCAAGGATCTCGGTGACCTCGGCCGCGAAGTCACGCCAGGTCAGGTGTGCTGCGCTGTACTCGGACTCGTACTGGCGGATCCGGACCTCTGCGGCCTTGCGGATGACGGACTCCGGAAACTCACCCATCTGAGAACGGCTCCCTGATCGTCTCGCTGGTCATCTGGTCGCTCCACCAGATGACCGGACCGTCTGCCCAGCCAGGGCAGTCGGCGCAGCACCGGCAGTGACTCACTCGCGGGTCCCACTGGTCGATGACGTGCAGGCCGCCGGGGTGCTGGCAGTTGAGGCAGCCGGTCACCTTGTACTTCCTGTCCGGGTCGGGCGGCACCGGGGGCTTGTAACCGTCCTTCCTGGCCGCGTGCGATCCGGCCGGGTACGTCGATCCGTCCGGGTTCACGCACCGCTCGCCGGCCTGAGCGCCGCACCGGTCACAGTCCCGGTCCTTCTCCTCGGGCTCAAGAGGTCGCGGCGGCCTAGCCATCACTACCTGCTTCCAGCGCCTTGCGCTCGTTGTCCTGGTAGGCCTGCCAGAGCGTCCGGCCCGGCTCGATCTGCAAGTAGGGCAGCATGATCTCGGTGAGCGTGGCCATCTCCGCGTCGATCAGGGCTAGCTGAGCCTCAAGCCAGTCCTTGATGACCCGCCAGGCGACCGCTGCGGCGTGCTCGCGGGTCCGGTAGACGTTGGTCCGCACCGGCCGGGAGTTGGGACCGTAGTCCATCTCGCTCAGCAGCCTGTGCACGCCGTCAACGTTGACCGGCAGCGTGAAGTCGCGGTTGCCGTGCGGGGTGCTGAGCGAGAACGCCAGCCCGGCCGGCTGCTTGTCCTTGTAGAGCACCGCGACCGCATCGGCGCCGGCCTGCGCTAGCAGGTGCTGGCACTCGCCGACCGTCTTAGTCACCGGGACGGCGGTCGTGTAGTTGAGAACGCGCTTTGCGTCAGTCATCGCTCTTGATCCTCTGTACCTCTGTGCCGATCTGGCTGCCGCTCACTGCTGGCCGTCCTCAACTGGCACCACGGCGCACAGCCGCAGCCTTTCACCGGGATCGAAGGTGTTGTCCCGCAGCAGGTCGACCCGCTCCGTCTCGGCTTCTTCCGGCGTCGGCCACATGCCGTCAGAGTCTGAGTGCCAGGAGCCGTCGTCGTACTCGGTGGCGACTATCCAGCCGACTGGCTCTCTCTTGATCTCAGGCATCGGAACCGTCCTCGGCCGCTGCCGCTTCGGCCTTCTCGCGCTCGGCGGCAGCGGCGTCCCGCGCGTCCCTCATCCCCTCAAGGTGGCCTTCCTTCAAGCCTTCGGCGCGGACCTCTTCCAGCACTCGCCTCAGCGCCAGGCGGCGGCTCAGGAAGTCAAGGTCTGGCTTGTCCAGCTTGCCCTCTAGCTCGAAGATGCGGTCGTAGATGGTCACCGCGGCCTCATCAGGTTGGCGAACAGGTTGCCCATCATCTGATCTTCAGGCGGGCCGGCCACTGTCGGCTGCTCGGGCTTGCCGACGACAACCAGGCCCTCGCCGACCGAGATGGTCGCCACGCACTCGTCAGACTCGTACTCGCCGCCGCAGTGCACCTTGAGCAGCATCGACGGCGCTACCCTGACCATCTCGCGGAGTGCATCGGCCACGTCCTCAACGCTGTAGTCCCGCTCGGCCAAGTTGCCGCACCGGGTCGGGACGTGGCCCGGGTCGCTGTAGACCGCTGCCAGCATGACCGGCCAGTTGCCGAGCCCGCACAGGCCCGGGCTGATGCTGTCGTAGGACAGGCAGGCGTACGGCTTGCCCCAGACCTCCCGGTTCTCAAGGTCGCGCTGGTCGAGAAGCGGATCAAGCGCGAGCGCGTCGGCAGCGCTCATCGTGCCGGTGATGTTCACCGTCCGCCAGTTACCCATCGGCGTTCTCCTTCGGCTTGCAGGTCTCGCAAAGCTGATCGCCTCTCGCTGCCTGGCTAAGGCAGCCCTGGCGGGCGCAGCACCGTCTCAGGCCCCGGAACTGCCGGACGACCAGTTCTCCGCTCTCGCGCCGGATCAGGACGTTGCGCGGCCCTCCTGCCGTCCACGATGCCCTCTTGAGCACGGTGACGGGCCTGCCCCGCTCGAGGTAGCGGCGCCCCACCATGCCGGACTGCCCGGCCATCAGTCCTCACCGCAATAGCACTCGCCGATGCCGCCGCACCCGGTGCACAGGTCGTTCATCTCCGCCCAGGACGGCTCGGAGCAGTAGCACCGACCATCCGGGCAGCCTCGCGGGCAGCCGGACAGGCGAGGCTCAGGGCAGTCGACAACGCCCCGGAGGCAGCCCTCCCCCGGCCAGTTGGGGCACAACTCGGCTAGGCAGTTGCGGTCAGCCACAGTCGTCCTCCCTCACTAGCCGCAGCGACCGTCGCGGGCTCTTGCTCTGCGCGGCCCTCAGCGACT
>Ga0070734_10004014_pt1 | contig 14505 bp, 9 predicted proteins | sample Coa_R1_8_FD_66444 | JGI IMG/M metagenome (GOLD analysis project Ga0070734, IMG submission 66444) | Surface soil microbial communities from Centralia Pennsylvania, which are recovering from an underground coalmine fire - Coalmine... | ecosystem: Environmental > Terrestrial > Soil > Unclassified ...
CGGCGATCCCAATTGGCGGAACCTGTCGGCGCTGTCCTATCACTTTCTCACCCAGCCCCTGCCCACGCCCCTGGCCTGGAACGCCGCGCACTTGCCGCCGGCTGTGCTGGCCACCGCGACCGGGACCACGTTCTTCATCGAATTGTTCCTGCCGTTTTTGATTGTCTGCCCGCGCCGGCTCCGCTTCGCCGCGGCCTTTGGCATCTTGCTCCTGCAGGCCTGCATTTCGATCACCGGCAACTACAACTGGTTCAATCTCCAGACCATGTCGATATGCCTGCTGCTGTTCGACGACGCGGCCTTGCAGACCCTGTTGCCGCGGCGCTTGACCTGGTGGCTGACGCGACGCGCAGGGGTGCACCCGCCGCGACGGCCGGTCGCGATCGTCATCGGCGCCCTAGCTCTGCTGATCGCCCTTTGCAGTCTGGCGCAGATGGCGCAGCGCTTCGGCGGCAACCCGCCTGGCATAGCGCGGGCGGTCGACCAGTTCATCGAACCATTGCACATCGTCAACAGCTACGGCCTGTTCGCGGTGATGACCACCGAGCGTGACGAAATCATCATCGAGGGTTCCGGCGACGGCATCGCCTGGCGCGAATACGGATTCCGATACAAGCCGGGCGACGTCGCGCGCGCGCCGCGCTGGAACATCCCTCTCCAGCCGCGCTTGGACTGGCAGATGTGGTTCGCGGCGCTTGACGATCCGCAAAACCTGCCGTGGTTCTGGCATTTCCTGCGGCGGCTTCTGGAGAACGAGCCGACTGTGACGGCACTCATGGAAAACAATCCGTTCCCGGACAAGCCGCCGGTCTACGTGCGTGCGCTGTTCTATGATTACACCTATGCCAGCAGCGCGGAGAGGGCGAAGGGCATCTGGTGGAACAGGCGATTGCTGGGGGCCTATTCCCCGGTGGCGGATCTGAAGGGCAAATGCGCGGATCCGCTGGAATCCTGCCTTGAGCTCAGGGACATCCAGTAGATGCGGGGCGGGCTCCCCGGCCCTGACCAACTTCACCACGCGCTGCCGAGCTGGTGGCCCAGGAGATGCTTCCGCTCAGACGCCCCGCCGTCCTTCGTCCCGCGGCAAGGCCCCGATGCCGGCTGCCTCTCGTATTCGGGGCGCGGCCTTCGATCCCGCCTCCATCTGGGTCAGCAACTGATGCATGGTGCTGTCGCCCTCCGCCTCCAGATGCGCCAGGGGGCGGCGACGGCCGAGCAGCAGGAGAGAGATGACAAAAACGGCGACGCCGGCGAGGAGGCCGATCTTGTCCTCCGACAGCGGCCAGGCGATCCAGCCGGCGCTGATCGCGGGATTCAGGAGCGCGCGCAGCGCATCCTGCACGCCCTTGTAGGCGAGCAGGACCTTGGCCGACTCCCGGAAGATCGTCAGGCCCGACAGTGCCGCCAGCGCGGCTCCGCCGATCATGGAGAACACGTAGGTGCGGGTTCGCGCCTTGTGTTCCTCGGCCGCCCTGAGGAAGGCCTCGATTTCCGTCACGTCGGCGGCGAACTCTCTCAGCATGCGATCGAGGCCGAGGACCTCTCGGAATCCCCGATTGAGTTCATTGTGCATGGAGATGTGGCTGACCTGGGAGAAGCGAAAGCAGATTCGAAAAACCAGGGAATCCGATTGCAGCCGCGCCAAGGACGCCAGGGTCTTGTTGACGTCCCCCTCTTCCTCCGGATTCAGCACCGACCGTGACGTGCGGTCGACGAGAAAGCCATACTCGTGAAGCCCGAGCAGCCCGATGGGGACATAGTGCCGGCGCAGGGTTCCTTCCTTGAAATTCTCGAGAAATCCCGGCAGGGCGCCGTCTGCCTCAACCGGCGCGACGATGGTCGTGGTCCCCTCGAGCGACAGGACATGCCCGACAGTGGCAAAGGCGCGAACACGGACGAGCCCGCCGATATCGTCAGCAACGACATAGTCCGGCGTGTAGTGCCGAGCCAGATGAAGCGCCAGGAGATCCGCTTCGGCACGGGCCACGGCGGTCGCAAGGCGCACATAGGTGTAAGTCCTCGGACGCTCCGTCTCCTGCGCCGCGGGAGCCGACCCCTTGACCAGCTTGCGTGCCAGCGAACCAAGGCTGAACGGGGTCGTCTTGCCTTCCTGTCGCTCCGACAGCGGCCGCCAGGACAACCGGTCAAATCGCACCGCTGCAACCTGGGCTTCCAGCAATTCAAGCGGTGACAGAGGGTTGCCGGGCCCGGCTGTCCGGATGGTCAGGGTCGCATGGAAGAAGCCAACCCCGGTCGCGAACACATGCAGCATTGCCTGCTCGATCCCGACCCACAGGTCACGAGGCTCCATGCCATGCCCAAGAAGCCGCGCCTGCGCGCGCTTGCTCAGGGTCACTTCCAGTCGCTTGGCAACGCGCTGTTCGGCTGGCTGTTCTTCCTCGTACAGATCGGCGCTGGCCAGGAGACGTTCGGCCTGGGGCGTCAATCTCCATACCGTGGCGAGATCCTTGCGTCGCCCGGCAACGATGTCTCGGAGGTGGTCGTAAATGTCGGGGCCGACGTCGGCGGTCGCTTCCTGCCAGACGGGCTGCTTTCGATAGCGTCCGGCGAGCGCGTGGCGTTGATCGGCCGGGATGCAGGCCGATTCCCCGACGGCGAGATCGGACAGGCAGATTGTGGGGCCGCCGAGCGGAACGCCCGCGATCTCGAAGAAGACGTGGATCTCATGATCGGCAAGCGAGGCGGAAGCCAACCGCCGCCAAACATCCGAATACGCCTGATCCGAACTCGCCACGAAGGTCGTTCCTTGCAGGCCGCTGAAGTTGCCGAGAGCGGGCTTTTCGCCCATTTGATATCATCGATGCCGCTCGCGGGGTAGTTCGTCCGCCGCGCCTGGCCCGGGAAGGCGCCGAACGGCGGGCCATCGCCGCGGCCGGCGGCAGCCCAAGCTGCGGCCCGGGAGTGGGGGAGGCCATGAATCGCCCTGACTTCGAGAGCATCCGCGCCGCCCTGATCGGGACCGAGGACGTCGAAGTCGCCCGGGTCGTACGCATCCTCGACGCGGTGTTTCGCAGCCCGCGCTATCGACCGAGGGAGGATACGCCCTCGAAGGAACGGGATCTGATCGCGGCTGTGCGCGCGGTTTTTCCCACGCCTTTCGCGCGGAAATTCGCTGGCTGGGTCGATGCCCAGACGGAATACCGTGACGCCCTTGCCCGATGGGCCGATCCCGCCCTCCCCGAGGAGGCGCGCGACCGGGCCACGCTGGCAACCTCACGGCGATTCCGGGACGCCTTTCTCGAAATGTGGGCATGCTGGCTCCAGATCGTCCATTTCCTCCCGTTCATCCTGATGGCGTCGCTGCGAAGGCTCGACGATGCGGCCTTGAAACAACATGCCGCCAGGGAACTCGCCCACGCGCTCTACCACTACAAAACCTTCTACGAGAAATATCAGAACGAGCGCAGGCGCGAGGCGGACCAGCTCCATCTGCTCATGTTCCTCAACAAGCTCTTCCGTCGGCTCGCGCGCGAGGGCGTCCTCAAGGACGATTTCCTGTTCGCGCCCTTGATGCCGGCGGAGGGCGCGGGTTTTTCGGATGTCTTTCCCGAGCGCTTCGATGCCAACATGCGGCTTCTTCAGCAGTTGCGGAACAGCATCATCCACGGCCGGGTGGAGAATCGGCCGCCCCAGGTGACCGAACCGATCGACGCGCTGGTGACGTGGAGCTTCCTCGACATCATCGCGACGCTGGCGCCGTTGTGCCGGGCGTTCGGTCTGAGCTACGCCGCGAAGCTGATCGTCGGGCCGCCGGAAACCGGTTTCGTGGAAGTCGAGGCCCTGGATTTCTCCGCCATCGATGGCCCTCGGGAGACGCGGTACCGGCTGAACGGCCAGCCGCAGGTGGACGACTATGCCCTGGTCGATCACCGGCTCTACCTGATCGCCAAGGCCCGGCAGATGGGATCGGGCGAGGGCGGCATCGTGGAGCCGCGCGACTATCTGGATCTGACACCCTTTCTCATCATCGAGCGCCTACGGGCACAGCAACTCTCGGCGAGTCCGACGCCCGAAAATCGCCAGCGCATCCTGTTCGCCCTTGAGCAGTACTTCGAACCGCTGCACCAGCTGGTGTTCTCCGAGCTGGGCGGAATCAGCCAACGCACGCTGACGACGGCCGGGGGCTGGGAAACCCAGCTCCTGCTGGAGACCATCGAGCGGTTCAAGACAAGGGCCAGTCAGCTCACGTCCCAGATCTCGCTTTCGGACGGCCGCGCCCTGAGCCTCGCGGCGGTCCGCAGCCAGCTTTGGCTGCTGTCCAAGGCCCAGCTTGGATCTCTTCTGGACGCGGGGCGCTTCGATGAAAGCGGCGCCTTGCTCGCCGACATGCCAAGACTCTCCCTGCGGCCCGCCTATGATCCCGACCTCTTCGTGGAGTCTCCTGACGCGGACCGGCTGAGAGCCTTCTTCGAGTCCGACCGGCGTTGCGTCCTGCTCGCCGGCGCCTCGGGTCTCGGCAAGTCCACGCTCCTGGTGCATCTCTTCTTGGCCCAGCTCCGTTCTGGCCACCTGGCGGCCTTCCTCTCCGGCCGGCAATTCGATGTCGCCTCATTCCGGGAAGTGCTGCTGTCCAAACTGCTTGCCCAGGTCTCCGGCAGCTGGCGGACACTGGATGATCTCGACGCCTTCCTCGACGACAACGGCGAGACCCTGGCGATTTTCGTTGATGCCATCAACGAATACAGCGGCGCCGGCGGCCCGCTGCCGCTGCTCGCCGACCTGATTGCCGTCGTCAAATCCGAGCCGGCGCTGCGCCGCTGCAAGATCGTCGTGACCTGCCGGACAGAGACCTGGGTCCGCTACGCGCAAAGATACGGTGGGGATCGGCCTCTCGATCCCGCCCTGTTCTTCGCGCCCGACGGCGACGCGTTACCGGTTATGTCCTTCGAAGATGTGGACCAACGCGCGGCGCTCTTCGCCGCCTATCAGCGCCACTATGACCTGCGGCCCCGGGCCTACGAGCAGCTCGCCGAGCCGGTGCGCGCGCTGATCGCCCAGCCCTTCATGGTGGCGCTGATCGCCGAATCCTACGGCAATGGCGGCGAGATCCCGGGCGAACTGGATTATTTCTCGCTTTTCACGCGGCTGACCGAGCGCAAGCAGGCGGCGGCCCAGATTCTCTGGCCCGCCGCCGACATCCTCGGGCGCGAACAGTTGCCCAAGGCGATCGAGGAGTTCTGCGAAATCGCGGCGGAGATGATGTACGCCCGCCTCGTCGAAGCTGCACCAGCCGGCGAGTCCGGCGTAAACCGCGATGCGCTGCCGATCGACGCGGTGAACAAGAGCTGGCGCCTGCAAAACTACGTCCGCGGCGACGGTCCCATGACCGTGCTGGGTGCGGTGCTACAGGTCGGGCTCATGGAACAGATCCGAATTCCCCAGCGCGACCGCCAAGGCCGGCTCGTCTCGAGCGGCGCACTGTCTTTCTTCCACGACCAATACACCCAGTACTGGCTCGCCGCGGCCTATCAGCAAAGCATCCTCGGCTGGTTGGATAACCAGACGCTCGCCTCTCAGCCCCGCTTCGACGAGCTTTGCGGGAAGATCGTCATGATCATTTCCCGGTCGGTCGACGCGCCGGTGCTGGCGGGGGCTCTCGATCACTGGCTGCAGAAGAATCTGGAAATCTTCCATGGCCGCAGGCTGGAGGCTGTCGTCCCGCTGTTCGACCGGCTGGCGGCCGATGGCTCGGCGTCGGTTCGCTATCACCTCGTTACGATGGTGACGAACCTCATCGTCCGGCGGTTCCTGCGATCGGCCGATGTTTACGCAACGGTCTTTCGAACCGGGTCGGCGAAGCTCCGGCTGGAACTGGTCAATGGCTTCGTCCATTTCTGGGACGCGCTTCCGCCGGAGGCGACCGGTGCTTTCGTCAATGCCTGCGATCCTGACAAGGACAAGGAACCGCTCGAACGCCTGGGCGATATCTATGCGCTCCGTCTTCGCCTGAACCCTCAGTCAGTCGTCGACCATCTGAACAAGTCCGTGAACCCGATCGGCCTCGGGAGCGTCATAGGACCTCGCCGGTTCTGGCGCCAATTCCGGTTCTCCCTCCAGTTCACCATTTTCTCAGTCATGACCTGCTTCGACCAGCCGGCGAGCGTCGCCGCGGTGCGGGCGTTCTTCCGTGCCAATTACCGGCCGTTGCTCGATCTGCTGAGCGAGCCCGAAGCTGGCTTCAGCCCGGCCCAGGCCGCCAAGCGGACCCTGCGCCAGTTCCTGTTCGCCCGCTTCGACGGCTTCGGCTTGGAACAATGGGACAAATTCATCGCCGCCATGCCGGAGAGCGGCAATGACCGGTTCTTCATCGACAATGAGGGCGTGGTGCAGCAGGACGTCCTGCGGGAGTTCCTGCCCTATGTGATGGATCTGCACAATGGCGACTGGGATCGATTATCCCTTGCCCCGGGCAGCCGCTTTCGCGAGCTGGCGCTCCGGATGCTGGACTACCGGCCGGTCAGCATCATCGGCTACAACGCCACGCTCTGCCTGCCCGGCGTTCTCCTGCGCGCCGGCTGGACGACGGCCGAAGCCTTGGTGAAGGAACTGATCGAGCGCCGGACTCCGTCTGCGCTCTTTTTCGGCAACCTGCTGCTGGCCAATCTTTCCTACAGCGATCCTTCGCTGGCGGGGAAATCGCTCGTCCTCATCCGCGACCATATCGTCCCGACGCTGCTCGACGGTGGCCTCAGCTGCGACTGGTCGGTCGCCTTCTGCATCGCGGCCCTGGACATCGAGCGCCTGTGGCCGGAATTCGAGGCGATACTGCGCCGGCTGCTGGCCCATTTCGAGACGTCGGCGGATGCCGATGGGCGGGCGGCCTTCGGCGATGCCCTCTACAAGGTCTGCTACTGCCACGACATTGCTTTCGGTCGTCGCCTCATCGAGCTGATGTTGCGCGAGCGTGCGGTCTTTCTCGGGCCGGCGTGGCGCGACGCTTCCCTCAAGGTTTTCGCCGCGATGCTCGCCCGCAGTCCGTCGGTGCTGCGGGCCGCCTGTCACGCCGAGGGCGTCGATGACTCCATCGTCCGTAGCGCGCAGGCCGCTCAGTCGGAGGAGATCGTCCGCCAGAGCCGCCTCTTCCCGTTCCAAGTCGACATCAACCGTTTCCTCGCCTGGCTCTATATATCCGAACCAAGGCTGCGCCATCCGGTCGTCAAGTATTTCATCGGCAGCCTCGCGGCCGGCGATTCGGTCGCAGCGTTCGCAGCCGGGGTCCGCCAGACTCTGGTGGCCTTCATCAATGTGTTCTTCGGGGACGATCCCGAGGCCGCTCCCCAGGGACGCCTCTCGCTCGAGGAAATCATCGATGGCGTCAAGGGCAGAAATGGCCGCAGTCGTGGTGCCACCTGAACGTCATATGGGCCGGCATGCCTCAGGCTCAGGACCGGCGAACGATCTCACGGATCGCGAGCCGGTTGGGCCGGGGCAGGCAGCCGCACGAACCGGATCAACGCGGCCGCCAGCACGAACCAGAACGCCGCGATGCCAAAGGCAACCGTATAGGCGACGCGTCCGGAAGCCGCCGCGGCGAGCCACGAGATAAGCCACCCCGTCGTCGCCGGCCCCAGGACCTGGGGCAGAACCATCGACACGTGCCAGATGCCCATGTCCTTGCCGGCATCCTCGGCGCTGGGCAGCACGGCGAGCGCCAGCGCCCAGTCGACGGCCTGGTAGGCGCCGGCACATGCGCTGAAGGAGACGACGATCGGCGCCGCGAGCCACAGGCTGGGCGCAAAGGCGATGAGGGCAATCGTGACCGCCGCCGCGGCCATGACCCAGCTGGTTGCCGTGACGACCGGCACCACCCCCCGGCGGGTGGCCATGCGTCCGCCGATGAAGCTGGCGGGAATGGCAATGACCGCGCCGACCGCGAGAAGCGCCGGCAGAACTCTCTCGGGCCTGGCGACCCCGATGACGTCGCCCAGATAGAAAAGTAGAAAGGTGAAGACCGACCAGATGCCCATGTTGGAGAACAATCTGGTGACCAGGACCCAGTAGAAATTCGCGTGTTTCCTCGGCGAGACGAGGAAGGAGGCAAGGAAACCGCCCATGCGGAAGGGCGGGTTGGCGCGCGTGATCGGCCGCTCGTCGACCCGCCACAAGGTCAGGATAAGGCAGGCGAGGCCGATGGCGATGAGAACCTCGAATGCCATGGCCGGTCGCTCGGGCTTGTAAAGCAGGTAGAGGACCAGGTTGCCTGCGATCGTGCCCGACACGCTCATCACATTCATCCATGCGCTCGCCGTGTTTCGAGCAGCTTGGGGAACCAGATCGGAGATCAGGCCGGCATAGGGACCTGCCGCCCAGTTCCACCAGAACTGCAGGCAGAGAAAGGCCAGGGCATAGAGCATCAGGCTGCTGCCGGCTCCGAACCGGCTCAGCAAGGCAAGGGTGAGACAGCTGCCGAGCATCCCGAGGACGACGAACGGGCGACGCCTCACCGCCGGCGCGCGCCTTCGATCCGAAAGTCCGCCGGCAATGGGCGTGACCAGCAGCGACACGAGGGCGCCTGCCGCCAGGATCGTTCCACTGACGCCTGCCTTGATCGTCCCCTTGCTTCCCAGGATCACGGCGACTTGCTGGGGAACCACAGTCGGGACGATGCTCAGCCACTGGGCGTAAAAGGCGAACCACAACAGCGCTATGAAGACATGATCTGCCGCGGAGGGGGCTGCATTCGCGGAGCGCGGGGCTCGATCATCCATGGGCCGTCGCTCTCTTGAGTCGCCCGAAATGCGGGCGACAGGCTACCCCCCGGGATGCTCTGAGCTCAACCGGGCCGCTCGAATCCCCGGCGGCCCAGGGCTTGACGGCCCAGCCACAGCACGGATTAATCGCCCCGATTCCCAACATGCGAGGCACGCCATGCTCCCGACCCTGGCCGAGCTGCAAACCGCCAGCCGACTGGTGGCGGCCCATGTTCCGCCCACGCCGCAGTATCGCTGGCCGCTGTTGTGCAAGCGCGCCGGGACGGAGGTCTGGGTGAAGCATGAGAACCACACGCCGGTCGGCGCCTTCAAGGTTCGCGGCGGGATCGTCTATGCCGACCATCTGAAGCGCAACGAGCCTGGCGTCACCGGCGTCGTGGCGGCGACGCGGGGCAATCATGGCCAGTCGGTCGCCTATGCGGCCGCTCAGAGCGGACTGAAGGCGGTGATCGTCGTGCCCCGCGGCAACAGCGCGGAGAAGAACGCCGCGATGCAGGCTCTCGGCGCGGAGCTGGTGGAGCATGGCCACGACTTCCAGGCGGCCTATGAGCATGCGGTCGAGCTGGCCAAGGAGCGCGGCTTACATATGTTTCCCTCATTTCACCCGGCCTTGATCCAGGGCGTCGGCAGCTATGCCTTGGAACTCTTCTCGGCCGTGCCGGCGCTGGATTCCGTCTATGTGCCCATCGGCCTCGGCTCGGGAATCTGCGGCGTGATGGCGGCTCGCGACGCGCTCGGCCTCAAGACCAAAGTCATCGGCGTGGTGGCGGAAAATGCGCCGGCCTATGCCCTGTCCTTCGCCGCGGGCAAGCCGGTTTCCACCAATTCCGCCGACACGATGGCGGACGGCCTGGCCTGCCGCGTTCCCATCGCGGCGTCGGTCGCGGCGATCAACAAGGGGGCGGAGCGGGTGGTGACGGTGAGCGACGATGAGATCAGGCGGGCCATGGCCGCCTATTTCGCCGACACCCACAATGTCGCCGAAGGAGCGGGGGCGGCGACCTTGGCGGCCCTGCTGAAGGAGCGCGACAAGATGGCCGGCAAGCGTGTCGCGCTGGTCCTTTCCGGGGGCAATGTGGACACGGCCGTCTATCGCGACGCGCTGGCCGGCGCATGAATCGCCCCGGCGCCGAGGGTGCGATGATTCCGCCACGGGAAAACCTGACGATCTGCTTCGCCCATCTGGCCTATCGGCTTCGGGAGCGCTTCCTCGAACGCGCCACCGGGATCGCCAGCTTCGAGGTCCGCTCGGCCGATGAACTCGTCCGCAGGATCGGCGAAGCGGATGTGCTGGCTGTCTCGGGCCTCTGGCGCGGCGAGCTCCTGGAATCGGCTTCCAGGTTGAAGTTCATCCAGTCGGTCAGTGCCGGCGTCGATCAATTCGATTGTCCCCTGCTGGCCGATCGCGGCATCCGGCTGGCGAGCGCCCAGGGCGTCAATGAGCGCGCGGTGGCCGAGCATGCCATGGCATTGATCCTGGCTCTTGCGCGGCGACTCCCGGAAGCCCGCGACAACCAGAGCCGGCGGCATTGGCGTGGCATGGCCCGCAGCCTCGAAGGCCGGGAGGACGAAGTCGCAGGCAAGACTTTGCTCATCATCGGGCTGGGCAGGATCGGCGCGCGCCTGGCGCGGCTTGCCAAGGCCTTCGAACTTCGCGTGCTGGGCATCCGGCGCCATCCCGCCGGCAGCGTCGAAGGCGCCGATCTGGTCGCCGGATCCGACCGCCTGGGAGAGTTGTTGACGGCCGCCGATTTCGTGGCGCTCACCTGTCCGCTCACCCCCGAGACCCGTGGCATCATCGACGCGGGCGCCCTGCGGCGGATGAAGCCGACGGCCTATCTGGTCAACGTCGCCCGCGGCCGTTGTGTCGACGAACCGGCCCTCATCGAGGCCCTGGCCGAGGGCCGGATCGCCGGCGCGGCGCTCGATTGCGTCGCCGAGGAGCCGCTGCCGGCTGCGTCGCCCCTATGGGCCTTTGCCAATGTGCTGATCACGCCTCATGCGGCGGGCGAGACCAGGCGATATGAGGACAATGTCCTCGACATTCTGCTGGAGAATCTCAAGCGGCTGTGGACCGGCTCTGTCCCGCTGGTCAACCAGATCGTCTAGCGGGCGGCTGCGCCACGGGCGTCAGCGCGATCGATCTGTGTGCTTGGACGCTATGGCGATGAACAGGCCCAAGACCGAGATGAAGCCGATCGCCGACACTGCCAGCGCGGCAAGGGACGGCCCCATGATCATGGAGGGGAGTCCGATGCAAAGCCCGAGGGTGACCATCACGATGACGCAAGCGATCACCCCCTTGTCGCTGATCGGCGTGAAGCCATAGCCAAATCGGCGAGGCCGGAACCAGGGTTCCTCTGAGTCCATGTCCTTGCCCATCGGCCAGTTCTCGGAATCGCCTTACCGGGTGGAGTCCAGGCCGCTTCAATTGTAGACTTCAATCCGGGGCGAGCGCCATTGAACGCGAACGGCATGGCCCAAGGCATCGGACGCCGCGCTCTCCCGAGCAGTCGCAAGCGGTTCCTGCGGCTGCCCTCCGCAGCCAGCCCTGATCGAGGGGAGTGCCCGGCAGGGCGGAAGCCGCACCTCAGATCCTCGGCCTGATGGCCAGCAACGGCATGCCGAGGGCCTGGCGGTCATCCGCGTGCAAGAGGAGTACCTGTCGGTCCAGATCGGCCTGCCGCCGGCGAAACTGGAGGCTCTCGGCGTTCCGACCGGGAGCGCTTCTCTCGCTCTCGAAGTCGGCCCGGAAATGTCGATCCTGCCGGAGGAGCAGGCCGCCGATCCGGACCCGCAAAGCTCTGAGGAGATCGCGCTTGCCACCGGTCCGCTCCGTCGGCCGGCGGTCCGGACCTTGGATCGCTCGAACGAGGATACCGACGCGGCGCGATGGGTGGGCCTGTTGATCAATGCGCTGCCGCCTGAGGACTCTGCCGAACCCGTCGCCCTCGACACGCTTTTCCGCCAGGTGGTCGCCGGCGCCGGCGAGCCCCGTCGCGCCCGCAATGGCCTCGCCGAAGCCGCGCAAGTCGTTGAATTGTGCCGGTCCTTCCTCGCCACCAGCCGGGCAATCGGCTTCTGCCTTGCCGACCAGCAGCATGGCTTGGTGAGCATCCTCAACTCCGAGTACTGGGACGAAGCGGCGGGAAGCTGAGGCTTACGCCACGGGCTTTTTCGGGGCCTTCTCGAATATGTCCCGCGCCGACACCGCGGCCTCGATGTGTTCCGCCGTGAGGCCGCAGCATCCGCCGATGACCTGAACGCCCGCCTCGAGCCAGCCGAGAAAGAACCGCTCGAGCCGCTCGGGGGTGATCACGTCGACGAAGCGCCATTCGGGCATTTCGAAATAGCCGGAATCCGGATAGGCCATCAGCGGCCCCTTGAAGGCCGCCCGCAGCGGCCTCAACGCTTCCAGCATGATCTCGGCGTTCGTATGCATGAAGCCCGCCACATCGACCCCCGAAGCGGGGATTAGGCCGATGATGGTCTCGAGCGGCGCATCGACCGAGGAGTCGAAGGAAAGCGGGCGGCCATCCTTGCCCGGACGCGCGCTCATGCCGTACCAGACGGGCAGGCCGGTGGCGAGCGCCGCCTGCAAGGCAAGCTTGATGCGATTGGGCCGGTTCATCATTTCGAGGATGATGAGGTCGGCGCCGGCTTTCTTCAGGGTCTGGGCCAGCTCGTTGACGGACTCGCCGATTTCGGCGTCGGACGGGAGCCGCGCGGGATCGGTCCTGTTGGCGCCTGGAATTACGGGAACCATATGGGAGATCGAACCCGCCACGGCGACCGGCCGGCCTGCCGCCGCCAAGGTGCGAGCCTGCTGGGCCACTTCGACCGAACGGCGGATGATCTCCTCGACCCTGTCGCCGTAGCCGCCTGGGGCCAGCAGCATGCGCGAGGCGGAAAATGTATTGGCCGTGACGATGTCCGCTCCCGCCCGGATGTAGTCGGCATGGATTTCCGTCAGCAGCTTCGGTTCGCTCAGCACCACCGGCGCCGACCAGGCCGTGGCGTCCATCTTAGCCCCCCGGCGCTGGAGCTCGGTGCCCGTGGCGCCGTCGAGGATCAGGGTTTTTCCTGTGTCGAGACGTTGCTTCAACGGCGCATAGCTCATCGCCTTTGGCCTTTCGCGATGCGGGCTCGCTATGACCCGGCTTTTTGCGGCATCTTCTTGAACTTGTCCCGGGCCGAGACCGCGGCCTTGATGTGGTCCGCCGTCAGGCCGCAGCAGCCGCCGATGATTTGCACCCCAACCTCGAGCCAGCTGAGATAGAAGCGCTCGAGCCGCTCGGGCGTGATCACGTCGACGAAGCGCCACTCGGGCATCTCGAAATAGCCGGAATCGGGATAGGCGAGCAGCGGCCCTTTGAAGGCCTTTCTCACCGGCTTCAACGCCTCCAGCATGATTTCCGCGGCGGTGTGCATGCAGCCGGCGGCATCGACGCCGGACGCGGGGATGAGGCCGGTGATGGGCTCGACGGGCAGGTCGGCCTCTGACTCGAAGGTGACGATCCGCCCGTCCTTGCTGCGGCGCGCGCTCATCCCGAACCAGACGGGCAGGCCCGTGGCCAGGGCCGCATCCAGGGCCATCTTCGCCTGCTCGGGATGAAACATCATTTCCAGGATGATGAGATCGGCGCCGGATTTCTTCAGGGTCTGGGCGAGCTCGTTGAGATTGTCGGCGATCTCCGCATTGGACGGCATGCGCGAAGGATCGGACCTGTTTTCGCCCTCGACGGTCGGCACCATGTGGGAGATCGAGCCCGCCACCGCGACCGGCCGGCTCCCCGCCGCCAGGGCGCGGGCCTTCTGCGCCACCTCCACCGACCGGCGGGTGATTTCCTCGACCCTGTCGCCATAGCCGGACGGCGCCAGCAGCATGCGCAGGGCCGAGAAGGTGTTGGCCGTGACGACGTCGGCGCCGGCGCGGATGTAGTCGGCATGGATTTCCGTCAGCAGCTTCGGGTCGTCCAGCACCACCGGCGCCGACCAGGCCGAGGAATCCATCTTCGCCCCCCGGCGCTGGAGCTCGGTGCCGGTGGCGCCGTCGAGGATCAGGGTCTCCCCGGCATCGAGCCGTTTCTTCAGTTGCGCATAGCTCATCGAATCCGACCTTTCCAGGATTTGGCCGTTGCGGCTGTGTTCGTACGCTTAGGCGATCTTCATCATGATGTGGCGCGGGACGGTGAAGTCCTCGAGGGAATGGATGCCGAGGTCCTTGCCGTAGCCCGAGGCCTTCATGCCGCCATGGGGCATCTCGTTCACCAGGATGAAGTGGCAATTGACCCATGTCGCCCCGTATTCCAGCCGCGCGGCGGTGGCCATGGCCTTGCCAAGGTCGTTGGACCAGACCGACGAGGCCAGGCCGTATTCGGTGTCGTTGGCCCAGGCGATCGCCTCTTCCGAATCCTTGAAGCGCGTGACCGAGACGACGGGCCCGAACACCTCCCGCTGGACGATCTCGTCCTGCTGGCGGGCACCGGCCACCACCGTGGGCTGATAGAAAAAGCCCTTGCCGCCGCCGGGCTTGCCGCCCGTGGTGATCTCCACGCCGGAAATGCCCGCGGCGCGGCTGACGAACCCGGCCACGCGTTCGCGCTGGTTGGCGGAGATGAGCGGCCCGATCTCGTTGCTGGCGTCGTCCGCCTGGCCGAACGAGATCTTGGAAACCGCGCTGGTGAGGTCGGCCACGAACCTGTCGTAGATCTTGCTGCCGGCATAGACCCGGCAGGCGGCGGTGCAATCCTGGCCGGCGTTGTAATAGCCG
>Ga0070734_10004016_pt1 | contig 14502 bp, 15 predicted proteins | sample Coa_R1_8_FD_66444 | JGI IMG/M metagenome (GOLD analysis project Ga0070734, IMG submission 66444) | Surface soil microbial communities from Centralia Pennsylvania, which are recovering from an underground coalmine fire - Coalmine... | ecosystem: Environmental > Terrestrial > Soil > Unclassified ...
CTGCAAGAACTGCCACTGCCTGAGACACACCCGCAGGGGTAACTTCACAACCAGAGCATGCCATTTTCCCAGGTTTTGGGAGAAAGGGGGTCCTCTGAAGAAAGCTTTATCTAACGGAAACGGAAATGATCATGCCGCTCTCAAACCTCATCACGAACTTAAGGCCAGGCCTGCTCGTAACCTCGCTGAAAGCTCTTATTCGTTCGATACTCTTCATTATGGGTCTGGATCACGTCCTGATTGAGTTCTTCTCGCGAGCCGCAGCCGGAGCCGCATCGGTGCTAATGGTCATTTTTGTCGTAGGCCTGGGCATCCCGCGTCGCGCCGAGTCTCCGATTCGCCACAACCGCCGCCGGTAAGGCTGACCGTCGACACTAGCCGGATGATCTCCTCGGCATCCGTTCGTCCATAATCCTTCCTCTCGGCTTTAAGGATAAAGAAATTCTCTGCGATCTCTGCGGCATTTCTCCGCGACCTCAGCGGTCAAAAGCTTTTGCAGGTAGCCGACGTTCACAGGGTCGTTTGACGCCCCTCCCACCCGCATGAGATAGTGCCACGTTCCACTGCATTCCAATTTGGAGCCCCAAGGTCCTGATGACCCCGCTTATTCCCCGGGACAACACCTTTTTTGAGATGTTCTCTCAGATGTCGAGCAATCTGATAAATGGCGCTCGCGCCATGGTTGAGCTCTTTACCGATTACAAAGAGGTCGACTTCAAGATCGCCGAACTCCGCCGCATCGAACGCATCGGCGATGAAATGACTCACAACGTCTTCACCAAGTTGAATCAAACGTTCATCACGCCTTTCGATCGGGAGGACATTCATGAACTAGCTTCATCTCTCGACGATGTCCTCGATTTTCTGAATGCGGCCGGCGCCCGGATCATCATGTACCGAATCACGAACCCGCCGCCTGCGGCCCTGGAACTCTCGCGTCTCATCTTGCTGCAAGCCCAGGAGCTTCACCGCGCCTTGCCACTTCTTCGGAAGAACGGAGACATCCTGACCCACTGCGTCGAGATCAATAGGCTCGAAAATGAGGCGGACGTCATCTCCCGTGCCGCTATCGGACGGCTCTTCGACGAGGAAAAGGATCCGATCACGCTTATAAAGATCAAGGAACTGATTGAGTTCCTTGAAACCGCCACCGATAAAGCAGAAGACGTAGCCAACGTACTGGAAACCGTAGTCCTGAAGAACTCATAGACCGGCGACAGGCTAACGTGAAACCAGATTTCCTCCTCCTCGCGATCACTGTCCTCGTGGCCCTGACCTTTGACTTCCTCAACGGTTTTCACGACGCTGCCAACAGCATCGCCACGGTCGTTTCCACCCGTGTGCTATCTCCTAAGCTGGCAGTCGTTTGGGCGGCTTTTTTCAACTTCGTCGCCGCTTTTCTGCTAGGAACTGCCGTCGCCAAGACAATCGGCAGCGGAATGATCAACATCGCGGTCGTCACTCAATATGTCGTCATTGCAGGACTCCTCGGGGCCATCGTTTGGGACATCCTCACCTGGTTATGGGGTCTGCCAACCTCTTCGTCACACGCGCTCATCGGTGGCATGGCGGGAGCAGCCATCATGCGCGCGCGAACTTTCGGGGTCATCATCGCCGCAGGGTGGTCCAAGACGCTCATCTTCATCGTCGTAGCGCCGATCATGGGCCTCGTCCTCGCCCTGATCTTCATGACCTCCGTCTTCTGGATCCTCCGCAACAAACCCCCGCAACGCATCGACGCCTGGTTTCGTAAGCTGCAACTTCTATCCGCGGCCGCTTATAGCCTCGGGCATGGCGGCAATGACGCTCAGAAAACGATGGGCATCGTCGCCAGCGCGCTTTTCAGCGCGAACATCATCACCGCCGCCGAATTCAAGGGCACTTGGGGACACTTTCACTGGCCCATCATCCTGGCCGCCCACACAGCGATAGCTCTAGGCACATACTTCGGCGGATGGCGCATTGTTCACACCATGGGCGCCCGCATCACCAAGCTCAAACCCGTCGGCGGATTCTGCGCCGAAACGGCAGGCGCTATCACGCTCTTCGCCACAGCCCTGGCTGGCATCCCGGTCAGCACCACTCACACAATCACCGGCGCGATCGTCGGCGTAGGCGCCACGCATCGCCTCTCCGCCGTTCGCTGGGGCGTAGCCAGAAGAATCGTCTGGGCCTGGATCTTCACCATCCCCGCCGCCGCATTAGTGGCAGCGGCAGCCTTCGCCCTGATCCGCCTGATCCATCCCGGCGCGTAACCAGTCTTCAACAAGCGGTTGTCCTTCCGAGGAGCAAAGCGACGAGGAATCTGCTGTCCTGGATAGCACCACGAAGTTCGCTTGCCGAACCTTTTTCCCCGTTGCACAATTTCCAATCCCGCAGTACATTTGGACACCTTCTCCCCGCGCGCCGCAGTTGTGTCAGGCGCAATTCCCGGCGATCCTGAACCAAGTCGCCGACGATGAAAGCGGGCCCTCCGTGTGCGGCGGATTCCGGCCATTTCCCTAGGGGCATCAATAAGGGTCCCAACGATCAACACGAAAGGAAATTCCTATGCCGCGAAAACCCAAGACTCCTCTCTCCCGGCCGCTCTTTAGCGAACCTGTTTTCAGCGAAGGCGTCCCAACGCCCGATCCTTCGCAGTTCACGGTCACGCCCAACGATCAGCAGTTCTACACGAAAGAAGTTCAGGCCCTGCTCACCAAAGATGTAGTCGCTTTTCCCCAAGCCACCGGCAAACCCGGAGATTTGTTCTCTCTCGCCAGCGCCTGGGGACCGCACGGCTCCGACATCATCAACGCGATTAACGCCGCAAACACCATCACGTTCCAGATGATCGGGGACACCGGCGCTACTGCGACGAAGACCTTCGGAGCCATGATCAAAGTAGCCGACGCCGTCACCAACGACTTCCACACATCGACGGTCGCCAATCGCCCGGCATTCCTCTATCACGTCGGCGATGTCGTTTATAACTTCGGCGAATGGAACTACTACTACGACCAGTTCTATGAGCCCTACCGCGACTATCCGGGGCCGATCTTTGCCATTCCCGGCAACCACGACTCGTTCGTCTTGCCTGGAACTGCTGCCGGGCAGGAGCCGCTGACGACTTTCATGCGCCAGTTCTGCGCGACTGACACGGTCGTGACCAAAGAGGCGGGATCGCTACACCGCACTTCGATCATGCAGCCAGGCGTCTACTTCGCGCTTGATGCTCCTTACATCCGCATCATCGGACTCTTCAGCAATGCACTCGAGGATCCCGGAGTCATCTCGAGCGAGTCTGGCACGGCAGGAACATTCGGCGTCGCGAAGAAAGGAGCGCCGACGAAGGCAAAGGCAGGAAAGGCTGGAGTTGCCAAGTGGCCGACAGTTCCCGACTACCAACTCGACTTCCTCACGGCGCAGTTACAAAACATCAAGTCGAGTAACTATCAGGGAGCGGTGATCTTGACCATGCATCATCCACCGTTCACTTACTCGCCTAACACGACCACTTCCGGTGGAGGACATCACGGCGGAAGCCCGGCCATGCTCGCCGAGATCGACACCATCTGCAAACAGGTCGGAGTCTATCCGCACGCGATCATCTCCGGACACGCGCATAACTACCAGCGCTTCACTCGCACGCTGACTCTTGGTGGCAAGAACTACTCCGTGCCATTCATCATCTGCGGGGACAGTGGCCACAACGTGACGCCGCTCACCAGTTCCAGCTTCGGCAAAACGAATCCTCAGCCAGCCGACAACACGAACGTGAAGTATCTCGACAGCAGCTCGGTGTTTCCCGGAACAAATCTGGTCCTCAACAAACACGACCAGCAAAACTCCGGATACTTGCGCGTGTCGGTAACGTCGAAACAGATGACGATCACCTTCACTCCAGTAAGTAGAACAGGAGGGGCAGTAAAACCAGATACCGTAACGGTGGACTTGGCAAGTCACACGTCAGCATGAACCGGAGTCTTTGGCTTCCCCATTTCTCGCGCGTCTTTTACGCGAGAAGTGGGGATTTTAAAAAGTAAAACTCCGCGCCGAATGACTCTCTCTTTGAAACTCTGAAACCTTGAAACTTTGAAACCTGCGTCCGAAGTAACCTCGCCCGCGTTACCGCTGTAATGGCTCGAACGGAATCTGGTTTCCCTCTGCGCGAAGATTAAGCTTCTCTCAATGTGGTGGGGTTCGACTGAGAGGTCGGGCCATGATGGAACGACGCAAGCATCCGCGATTTAAGGTTGCCGTGCCCGTTGAGGTTCATGCCGAAGGCGCCGCAGCACCGCTGCATTGCGCTACGTCTGACTTAAGCCTCGACGGATGCTACATCGAGAGCATGTATCCATTTCCTGCGGGCACATGCCTCGAACTCAAGCTCGACGCTTCCGACACGCTTCTCATCACAGCCAAGGTCGTCACCTGCGATCCGCAATTCGGCAACGGCATCCAGTTCATCCGCATGCTGGACGACGACCGTGCGACGTTGAGCAAGTTCCTGGATCACATCGCACACCAGGATCTCGCCAGCGCCCACAGGGCTTGAGAAAACGTCGGAGGTCACGCTTCGCAGGAACCCGGGGAATGGTGCGTTCATTTCAGTTCCAATTTGGGAACGGCGGCGATTGCGGGGTATCCCCCCTCCCCTCCGATCTAATCGAATCTTCTAGTTAGCGGAAAATTTCCAAAAAATCTAAGGCGCTCAATCAGTTACGGGCAAAATCTTGAGCCGCAGGCACTTAGCGGATCTGCTCGGCGCTCTGCCGCCGTCACTGGTTAGTGTGTACTGCTTAAAACCGAGGGTCAAGGTCAGATGAACATCGCAATGCTGTGGAAAACATTGGTGATCGAATTCCTTCTTATGAACCGAGCCTGAATCTGAAAACCAATTCCCGGCGGTGTCATCCCGAGCGGAGTACGGACTGAGCGAAGCGAAGTCGTGCGGAGTCGAAGGATCCCTTCTTCCGCAACCGCAGCCGTAGCCATAGGGATCCTTCGACTACGCGGATTTCGCACAAAATGCGAATCCGCTCCGCTCAGGATGACAACGCAAGAACTGAACAGTGATTCGCATCACTGTCACTCCTCCGGCGAGTTCTCTATCCTCACCAGTTCCTCCGGAGAACTCATCATGTCTCATTCGCGCAGAGCTTTTCTTGAAGCGTCAATCGTGAGCACGGCCGCGATCGCCGCGCCGATCGGTCTACTCAGCACCGGGCTGTCGCATCCTTCGCGGGCTTCGAAGAGTGGGAATTTTGACCCTTTGTCCCCGAAACCAACCGAAGCCCCTCCCAAGCCCGCCTTCCCCGTCCACGACTATCATGTCCACCTGAGCAACACGCTCACCATCGACCAGGCCCTCGAACTAGGCAAAGAGCGCGGAGTCGAACTCGGCATCCTCGAGCACCCCGGCCCCGGATTCCCCATCAACACCGACGCCGACCTGCAGCGCTACATCGACGGCCTGCGTCCGTATCCCGTGCGCATCGGCCTGCAGCCGGTCTATCCCGGATGGTCCAAGGCCTTCTCCACGCCGGTGCGGGACCAGCTCGACTACATCCTCATGGACGCCCTCACGCTCCCCAAGCCCGGGGGCGGTTGGCTCGCCATCTGGCAAATCGACACCATGGTCGACGACGGCGAAGAATTCATGACGCGCTATTTGCAATTCATCGAGCAGGTGCTGACGACCGAACCGATTGACATCTTCGGATGGCCGACGTTCCTGCCGGTGCCGATCGCGCGCGACTACAAGCGCCTGTGGACGCGCGAGCGCGTAGACCGGATCATCCAGCTATGCGCGAATCCGCCCAAGGGATCGCGTGCCGGCAAGATCGCCATCGAGATCAATGAAGTCGCACATGTCCCGGACGAAGACTTCATCCGCGCCGCCAAGCGAGCCGGCCTGAAGTTCACCTTCGGCACAGACAGCCGCAACGACCACGCCGCACATTTCTATTACTGCTACCAGATGGCGCAGAGGTGCGGACTTACAGAAGCAGACATGTTTGTAGTGAAAGGAAAAGCCAAGAGCTGAAGGATGTGGGTTCGGTAGGGAGCTGGCCCATTCGTCCCTCAAAATTTCTAATGAGGTTGCCCCACCTTTCCCGCGTTTTGTGCGGGAGGAGCGTGCCCTGAGCGAAGTCGAAGGGTGGGCCCACGAAGGCGGGGATCATTTCGGCCCGTTCCCGTCTGCGGGCTGTCCACGAACACTCGATCTCCACTCGTTCCCTCTGACTCCTGTCGCCCACTGAGGATGCTTCGGCTGCACCGGAGTTCCGTTTCGCTGCACTCCGGCTACGCTTGAGACCGCCGCATCCAGTGCTGTCTTTCTAAAACAAGTTGTCATCCTGAGCGGCGGCGAAGCCGGCGGGAGGGACCTTACGTGAGCATGCGGTGCGGATGAGGCAGATGGGAGCGCATCACATGCATGCAGTGTGACAGTCCTCTCGACTGCAGTGGTGATGCACAGTGGCCGTAAGGTCCCTCGGAGCGCCTTCGGCCCTCCTCAGGATGACATCGTTTGTTAGAGACCGAATGACAACTGGGACCGGGACGTCCACGAACACTCGATCTCGACTCGTCCCTCGACTCCTTTCGCCCACTGAGGGATGCTTCGACTGCAGCGCAGTTCCGTTTCGCGGCACTCCGGCTACGCTTGAGATCGCCGCATCCAGTGCTGACTTCTAAAACAGTTGTCATCCCGAGCGGCGGCGAAGCCGGCGGGAGGGACCTCACGTGAGCGTGCGGTGCGGATGAGACAGATGGGAGCACATCGCATGCAGGCAGTGTGACAGTCCTCTCGACTGCCGTGGTGATGCACGGAGACCGTACGGTCCCTCGGAGCGCCTTCGGCCCTCCTCAGGATGACATCGTTTGTTAGAGATCGGTTGTTCAGCTGACACTATTTCTGCGATGGGCGGCACGGACCTCAATTTCCAACCTAAAACCCTATGACGTACAGGTCCTTGGTTCCCACTCTTCGAAACCCGCAAAGAGTGGGGCACCCTCAGCCGTGGTGACTCCCGACAAAAGGGAAACACTGGTACTTCCGTAATCCCTTCCTATCGAATTCCCTAGGTGCGCGCGTTTCTCCGGCAAATACTTATAGGATGAGGAAACTCTCGATCTTTGCCGCGCTGCTCGTCTGCGGCTTCGCTGCCATCTTGTCGGCGCAAGACAATCGCGTGTTCGACTGGACTCCTGCCAACAGCGAGACGATTCCGCTGGAGCCTGCCAGCTTGCATTCCGGCCGCATCTACCATCCGGCTGCCGGAGGCGGGAACATGCACGTTCAGATCGACTCCAGATATCCGGTCACCGTGGCCATGGCCTACGCGGATCAATGGAACGCCGCGATGCAGAGCCCTGACGCTCCGCCGAACTTCAGCTTCCTCTGCGTGAAGGAGCATGTCACCAGGGCCATTTACGAATGTCACCTTCCGTCCGAGCGGCCGATGATCATTACCTTCCACGACGAGCGGAATCCGCAGAAGCCCGTGGTCGCGACGATCGGCGCCATCCTCGGACCGGGCGTCCGGCAGTTCATGTCGCCGAACGAGCTCCACATCCAGTATTACAGCTGGTCTTGCGTGAACAATTGCGTTCTGCCCTGTTTCGAGTGGCGACGCATTCTGAACGAAAAGTACCAGATCACAACAGTGCCCAAGGTCTACAGCCTGATGACTCCCGACCACGATCGCCAGGAACTCAACGTGAAGATCAAGTCGCCCGTTCCGCTGACGGTCGCGCTGCTTCCATCGCATCTCGCGGACCAGGTCTACGACAACACCGTATCGCTCACCGACGCTCTCGACAAAACCGGATGCAAGGAACGCGGCGTCCAGTCGATGAGCTTCCACTGCAACTTCAACGTCGCTGATGGCACGCAGACACTACTGATCCTGCCCGACATCGAGCTTTCGGGGCATAAGAAGGCCAATGTCGAAGTTGAGACGGTGAAGTGTGTGGATCACTGCGACCTGCTGCCGCCTCCGCCGAATCCGTAGAGATCGCCTTCGGGAGTGGGTACTGACTCACTCTTTCCTCAAAATCTCTAATGAGGTTGCCCCACCCTTCCCGCGTTTTGTGCGGGAGGGTGGGCCTGCACGAACGCGGAGATCATTTCGGCTCGTTCCCGTCTCCGGGCTGTCCATGAACACTCGATCTCGACTCGCCCTTCGACTCCCGTCGCCCACTGTAGGAAACTGCTCCATTCCCAGTCCTCCGGATGCGACACGAGTCCGCGGCGAACCGGATTACGATGGATGTACCGCAGCTTCTCGACCCGCTTCTGTTCACTCCAGACAGGGAAGTCATAATAACGAACCTGCCAGAAGCTCCGGAGTCCGGCGGGCCGCAGCCGGCGTGAGGTGATCTGTTTGAGCATTTGCATCACGACCGAAAGTTTTCGAGCGCTCCGGTTCGCTGATGAGCAAGTGAACATGCTCGGGCATCACCACATAGCCGGTGACATAGCATCCGTACCACTGCCGGACTCGCTCTAATTCGCGCTCGAAGGTCTCCCGAGCGTCGGCAGACTCGAGCAGTGGCCTACGCTGAAAACAGCTGAAGGTGATGAAGCGCAAACATCTCTGATTCTGATAACGCTGGGGCTTCGGAGTCATCCAACAACATTGTAGGTTTCCTGTGGGCCGGAGAAGTGCGCATTTCACTAGTGCGCCGGCCTTGATTCCCGAAATCGGAAAAGTCGCCGAAACCGAGATAGAACGAACTTGGATGCTGTCGACGTCCGTGGAGGCCCACCCTCCCGCACAAAACGCGGGAAGGGTGGGGCAACCTCATTTAAACCCGTCCGAAAGGCTGAGTCCCAACAAAAACCGCTACTGTCCCAGCACGCGGAACGCGAGCTGCGTGTAGCTGTAGGGAACCCAAATTCCGCTGTTGGAACCGCAATAGGTCGAGGATCCTTCGCACCAGCTCGCCGACGGCAGTGCGGTCATATTTGTGGTGTTGAAGTTCCATCCATAAATGTCAAGATCGGATGCCGTGGTGGTCGCCGCGACCCAGTACTGAGTTCCCGCCGTCACTGAGACTCCAGAGAAGCTGGCGGTATCGAGGATGCAGCATTGTCCATAGGCCGGAACTTTCGATCCGGGAATGTGGACGGATTTGATGAGCGTGCCGGGTACGCCCGCAGCATCATTGTAGAGGCCGACTTCGAAGCCGGAGGTGCCGCTTCCCAGTCTGCCCACGGCAACTTGAATCGCCGCCAGGTTGGCATTGGCGGTGGGAGTGAATGGATTCGCGACCCAAGTTTGAAAGGGAAAATTCGCTCCACCCTGGGCCACGGTATTGCCAAAAATGCTGAAGAAAGCGGCTTGCGGATAAGCGCTGATGTTGCCCGCAACGAGTGTGAACTTAGTGTCTACTGCCGGCGCCGCAGTTGTAGTCTTAGATGGATTCACCACCCGCACGAGCTTGCCGTCTGGGCTGTAATCGTAATTGTGGTTGCCGGATGCTTTAAGGGTGAGACTGGCCATTGCTAACAGCGCCACAAAAGAGGCTGAAAGCACGAGTGTTTTCTTCATTTGCAATTTCCTCCCTGGGAGACGTTGGTTAACGCTGCGTTGTAGTTGGGTTGTGGCTGAAAGCGAGAAAAGAAATACCTGCGCGGACGACCGATCACGCGGCGCGGCGCAGTATGACACGCAGAGCGCGCCATTTCTATTAAAAAATTGTAAAATCGCCGTCCGCGGTGGGCGGTGTGCCACCCTTTAGATGTTCTGTTTCAGCTGAAACTATTCCTACGCAGGGTGCCGCATTTCTTTTGCGTTTTGTGCGCGAGTCCTATCCCACCGTCCTGCATCGAAGAAATGATGGAGGTAAGTTTTATGTTTGTTGTAATGGGAGCAAGTGGCAACACTGGACACATCGTGGCCAGTAACCTTCTGACTCGTGGACAGAAAGTTCGCGTCATTGGCAGAAACTCAGCTCATCTCCAACCTCTTACATCGAAAGGTGCGGAACCGTTCGTGGCTGACGTCTCTGACGCGAGCGCTCTCGCCAAGGCCTTCCACGGTGCCGATGGGGCTTACGTCATGATTCCACCGAATATCACCAGCAAAGATCCTCTCGGCTACTCGAGCCGGGTCAGCGATGCCATCGCCGCCGCGGTGCAAAGTGCAGGAACCAAGAACGTGGTCGCACTCAGCAGCATTGGAGCTGAACTCGCCAGTGGAAGCGGCCCGGTCGTCGGTTTGCACAATCTCGAAGAGAAGCTCAAGCAGATCAGTGGCTCAAACGTGCTCTTCCTTCGCGCCGGATACTTCATGGAGAACACGCTGCCCCAGGCGAACGCGATCCGCCAGATGGGCAGCGTCGCCGGATCGCTCCGTCCGGACCTGAAAATTCCTATGATCGCCACCCGCGACATCGGTGCCGTGGCCGCCGATGTTCTGCTGCATCCGACGATCCACGGAAAACAAACTCGCGAACTGCTCGGACAACGCGATCTTTCTTACAGTGAGGTTGCCGCGAGTATCGGCAAAGCGATCGACAAGGCGGATCTCAAATATGTCCAGGTACCTGACGAGCAGTTCAAAGGCGTGCTGGTGCAAATGGGAATGTCAGAACCGATGGCCAATCTGCTCGTGGAAATGACGCAGGCGCTCAACTCGGGCAAGATGCACTCGCTCGAACCTCGCACTCCCCAGAACACCACGCCAACGAACTACGAAAACTTTGTAAGTGAGGTCTTCGTTCCGGCCTACCAACAGCAGGCTGCCGCGTAAGTGAATTGTCAGTTGTAAGACCGCGGCGGAAATATCCCGGCAGAGAATCGAGAATCCCCACCCTAGCCGCAAAATACGCGGCTAAGGATGGGGCAATCTTTGAGTTATCCCTTCTTCAAGATTACGTGCGTCGCACGCTCGCCTGCCACGCTGCGCTCCACCTTGAATCCAAGTTGATGCAGATTGATCCCGGCGAAAAGATTCTCGCCTTCGCCTAGCAGAACCGGAGAGACGGCCAGGTGCATTTCGTCGATGTGTCCGGCGAGAAGGTACTGGTGAATCGTGGCGACGCCTCCGCCGGTGCGAACGTCTTTGCCGGCGGCCGCCGCCTTCGCTTGTTTCAATGCGGACTCCGGACCGTCGGTGACGAAGTAGAACGTGGTGCCTCCCTTCATCTCGATCGGAGCGCGCGCATGATGCGTCAGCACAAACACCGGCACATGATAAGGAGGCTCGTCGCCCCACCATCCTTTCCACGAGTCGTCGGGCCACGGGCCGCGCACCGGACCGAACATGTTGCGGCCAAGGATCCATGCCCCGACATTCTCGAATGACCTCAGCGCGAAATCGTTGTCTACTCCACGCCCTTCGTCGCTCTGGCCGATCGGATTGCTGTGACCCGTAATTTTGTTGAACACTTCCGTGTGAAAGAACCACGAGAAGACCTCGGTCCCGCGCACGCCCAGAGGATTGTTGATTTCCTGCCGAGGCCCGGCGCCAAATCCGTCGAGAGAAATCGAAAATGCTGCGACTCTTACATTCATAACCAAAGTTCCCACCGTCTCCAGGTTTCAGAGTTTCCCTTTACCACCTTACGATATACTCCGCGTCTATGGAGAAGGGCGAACTTCGCGACTACCTCACCGACGCGATCAAGTTCTGGGAGCCCGGGCGGATTCTCTACAACCTGTCGCTTGCGGCGGTCGTGATCATCTACTTTGCGATCGGATATCCGCAGTCGAAGTCCACGCTCACAATCGATTTCTGCCTGGGATTGTTTATGCTCGCGGTGATCGCCAACGTCGCTTACTGTGCCGCCTACGTGGTGGACATCTTTGCGCAGGCCTCAGGATTTCGCGAACTCTGGCAGCGCTACCGCAAGCTGCTGTTAGTGATCGGAACGTTGTTCGCCGCGATCATCACACGGTTTATTGCCATGGGAATGTTCACAATAATGAGTCGCTGATAAGTGATACGCCGGAATCAGCCGCGAAGCGGCAAAAGAATACAGCCCACGGCGCAAGCCGTAGGACCGCCAGTTGGATGAATGTGCAAGCCCGAAGGGCGAAAGAAAGACTGCGAGCTAATCCAAAAGTTTGAGCTGGCCAAGGATTCCTCTAAACAGCCTTTTATGCCGGCAACCTAACTCTCCCACGCACTTTCGCGTGCACTACAATCGGCCCAGCGGGCCTTAGCCTCCGTGTTTGGAAGGCTACCGCCGCGGAGGCCAAACCGCAATTACTCACCTTCGTACGATCCTCCGTGTAATCGCAGTTGCGCTCGCAGTACTCCTGGTCGTCGGTATCGGGTACCAGCAACTCGGAAACCTGGTGGACGCCCACCACTTTCCCGAGCCTGGTCGCCTTGTCGACGCCGGCGGGCATCGCTTGAAGATCAACTGCACCGGCAGCGGCAGCCCTACTGTGGTTCTTGAGAGCGGCTGGGGTGACGTCCTGGTGGAGTGGCAGGCGGTGCAACCCCAAATTTCCACTTTCACCCGCGTTTGCTCTTACGATCGTGCCGGATACGGTGAGAGCGATGCCGGTCCTCTACCTCGCACAAGTTTGCAAATAGCACGCGAATTGCACGCCCTCCTGCAAAATGCAGGTGAGCACCCGCCTTTCATTCTTGTTGGCCATTCATTCGGCGGCTACAACGTACGTGTCTTCCACGGGCAATATCCGAACGAAGTTGTCGGTCTCGTGCTCGTCGATGCTACACAGGAAGATCAGTACCAACTTCTTCCCTCCGCATGGAAGCAACTATTCGCGAACGAATTGAGCCGCCGGCGGAGCCAGGCAAAATGGATGCCGCTGCAGATTAGCCTGGGCATCGCGCGCCTGAGGTTCGGGAAACAGCTTGGTCCCTATGGCTATCTAATCTTGCGATCCAACTACATAAAAGCCCGAGCCAGCGAGCTCCAAGAAATTCAAACCAGCGCCGAAGAAGCCCGGGCCGCCGGGACCTGCGGCAATAAGCCACTGATCGTGCTAACAGGTGTTCAGCAGGATGAGAGTCTGAAAAACGGGTTAAGCCCAGAAGCCTTCGCGAGCTTTCAGCATACATGGATAGAAACATTGCAGCCACGACTGGCCCAGCTCTCGACGCGCGGGAAGCAGGTTGTCTTGTCTGACGTTGGCCATGATATTCCGGGACAGGATCCCACAGCGGTGGTGAGCGCAGTTCGCGAGATCTATGCGCAAGCGGGGCAGGGAACTCCGTAGGGCCCACACTACAAACCAGAAAGGAGCGTTCTTGGTGAAGATCTCTCTGCGTCAATTGACACTGACAGGAAACGATGCCGCATTCCGCTTCGCATATTCCTCTAAATTGCGCCAGACCTCTTCATTGCCGCAGACCTCGTCGCCCCATTGTAAGAACTCGCTATCCTCGTCAAGGGTCTCCATGTAGTCGAGCCGTTCTTTTTGATGCAGGTGTGGATCGGAGAAAAAAATGCTGCCACGGCTTTCTCCAGTCGCTCTGCGGCGTCCGTCGATCCAATTCGGCGGTACGCCTCGATGAACGCGGAGTAGGGATGGTTGACAGGAAAGTCACTTTCAAACAGATATCGGAAACCCCCGTTATCGATGATCGCTTGGACCGTATACAGGGTGGCTATCGTTTGCAGCGGTACGTCAAGCTTTGTCGGGTCTCCACCAATCCGATCGAGCTCGTTAAAGGCGTACTCGGCGGCTCGATCGAGGAATGATTTCTCCGCCATGGTCGAGAAAGTCTACTGGAAAGAAGGAACGGCTACCAACATTTCAGTTGATAGCCTTTATTTATGCTGGCAACGACCTACTCTTCCACCTTTGCTTGCGATCTCGTTCGGAGCCGTTCATTGACCCGGCAAATTGATTCGATTCGACCTCACGGAGTGAGAATCATCCGGCCCGCGGTGAGGTAATGATTGATGGCTGTCTCCCATCCACGCATCTTGGCGTCGAACCATGTTTGATTGTAGCTCTCCACCTCACGGTTGCCTTCGGGTGAGAGCCCTGTATAGCGAAAGCGAATGTGCGAACGGGTCTGCCCGTCGTCAGCGGCAGTGAGCTGTATCCGCAGCTCGGTTGCCACGCGGGCCGGTTTGATCCAGACGTACGCAATGCGGAAAGCTGTTGGATCGTAGTCGACGCAGATCCACGTGGTTTCGAGGGAGTTGGCATCGCGCGGGTTCGAGCGCGACGAATATTTCTCCGACTCGACTGTGGGATCTTCGGTGGTGAAGACACACCCGAGTTCGGCCACGCCTGATTCGGAGCAGATCAGCTTGTATCGCCAGCCGGGAATCCAGTCGGCTTCGCGGACCGGGCACAACAGCGGAAACACCTTTTCGGGCGCGGCGAGATTGGTCTGAACATATTCGTGGACGACGCGGTTACTCTTGAAAGCAGTCATGATTTCCTCCAAAAGAAAAACCCGCGCTCGAAAGCACGCGGGCAGCAACGACAGCTTTTGTAGACGTAAGGTCCCTCGCTCCGCCCCCAAGGGGCGAAGCTCAGGATGACAACTTTATGGGCCGTATTTAGCCAAAAGG
>Ga0070734_10004017_pt1 | contig 14497 bp, 10 predicted proteins | sample Coa_R1_8_FD_66444 | JGI IMG/M metagenome (GOLD analysis project Ga0070734, IMG submission 66444) | Surface soil microbial communities from Centralia Pennsylvania, which are recovering from an underground coalmine fire - Coalmine... | ecosystem: Environmental > Terrestrial > Soil > Unclassified ...
CGAGCGCGACTTTGCCATCGTACTTGAGGCGATGGATGGCCTGGCGCAGCGGGCCGGAATAGAGCCCCAGCGCCTGCGACCAGACATACGCTGGCTCCAGGCCATCCTCACAACGCGCACAGACCAGGCTGCCTCCCGGCGCAGGCTCGCCGCAACGATCACAGAAGGGGGGCAGCAGGGGTGGGAACGCCTTCTGGCAGACCAGGCACAACGCGCCCTCCGGCAGCCGGACGCCGCATACCAGGCAGCAGGGCGGATAGACCAGATCCAGCAGGCCGTTCCACAGCGATGTGAGCGGCAGCCTCATGTCTCTCCGCGCCTTCAGGTTCAAAACCAGCGCTTCTCTACCACGTACTTGCGGTAGAACTCTTCTTCGCTGGAGGTCCAGTACTGAAACGCCTGCACCAACGAAATGGCGACCACGGGAATGAGGGGAATAAGGGTGAACATGCCGAACAGTGTCAATAACAGCATCACACCGCCCATGGAAGTGTTGCCCATATAGAAGCCATGCGCGCCGAACGGACCCAATAGGAGGGCCAGCCATCCGGTCAGGGCTTTGTTGCGTGGCTTGGCCACCGGAACGGGCGGTCGGAGTTGTTGTTGGAGCCGATAGGAGGTCGGAGGCAGAGCGGATCCGTGGGGTGGGTAGCCCTGTCCCTGATAAGCCGCCGGGGCCAGATGCGGTAATGCCCGCTCACAGATAGGGCACTGAACGGACTCCAGGGCCACGTAGTTTTTACATTCCGGACACTGTCGATACGGCGGTTGCATTGCGGTCGTTCTCCCGGAGCGCGTGGAAAAATGGCACTCTGATACTCCTCTACGCGCCTGCCTCCCTTTTCGCTTCAAACCCTGCCTATTCCTACGCTTTTTTCGGCAGGTTTTGCTCCCCGTATTCCCTAATGTTGAACAGGCGGATGCTTTGTGGTGTCTGAGTAGAGGGAGGCGCGAAAAGGGATGAGCGGAGACCTTCGCTCCGAACACAACTTGATGCAGCGCATCTGCCGACGGGACGCCGACGCCTTCGAGACGCTCTATGCCCGCTATCAGGCGGTCGTGCGGCAACACCTGGCGCGCACGGTACGCGAGCCGAACACCTCCGAGGACTTGACCCAGGAGGTGTTTCTGCGCGTCTGGACGCGGGCCGACCAGTGGCACGGCAGCGGGTCGCTCCGCGCCTGGCTGCTGCGGATCGCCACCAACCTGGCCCTCAACCACCTCCGTACGGTCAAGCGACGGCGCGAACGCCCCCTCGAACTCCCCACCGACCCCGGCGATGAGAACGAAGCCGCGCCCATCCCCTCCTGGCTGGTGGACACCTCCGCGCTAAGCCCCGAAGAGGCCCTGGAGCAGGCGGAATGGCGGCAGCGCCTGGTACGCCTCGTCAACGATCTGCCGGGCGACAAGCGTGAAGTCTTCCGCATGATCTATGAGGCCGAAATGGACACCCGAGAAGTCGCCACCGCGCTCGGCATTCCGGAGGGCACCGTCCGCTCCCGTCTCCACTATGCCAAAAAGCAGCTAATCCGCGCCTGGGAGCGCGAGGAGGAATAGCGTCATTCCGTTTCCGTACCCCGTCCGCAGGACAGTATAGGATGCAGGCCCTATGCTGCGAGGGAAATCCGCGTAAGGATCGCGAATTTTGGCTGCGCTGAGCGCGACCTATTTTGCAGATTTGGACTAAAATTCGCGTAATAAGCGATTGGGACCGCAGAAAGTATGACCTGATTTGAAGGTGCGACCTTTAAATGCATCGGCTGGGCTGTAGGGGCGTTACTTTCCGCGCCTAGTTCCTACACCGACAAACTGGGTCGTTCATATAGTAAAATTATTTTTTGTTACTATTTGACGCCATATTGCTGGAGTGCAGCCATCCTTCCAGAGCGATAACTCTAACTTTCGTCCAATGCTTCTTTTGGTCGTTTCCCAAGAACATAACTTTAGTTCCACGAGGAAGTAATGCGATAATTCCGGACTTACCTATATCGCGTTTAGAGTTATTGGCAGCTAGTTGAGGAGAATCTATTGGATATCCATAAAGATACACAGAAGAACTCTCAACATAATTGAGCTGATCTTTAAGCACAAACAGTTTCTCATTTGCTATGCGAATCTGCCTCTCGACATCATACCATCGAGCAAAAAACTGACGGGATTGCTTATCGAGAATTTTGGCTAGTTCAGGATTACTGTCCTTAAACCATTCTCCAGACGATGAAAAGAGTGTTGGAAATGCAAATAATAGCGTAAGTATAGTAACTTGAATGCCAGCCCGGACCTTTAGCAAGAGTTGCGCATGCTTTTGTGCTTCATATCGTTTCTTCGCTTCTTCTTTAGTTTCTGCCTGCCGAATTCTTTCTTTAGGAGCAGGGAAAATCTTATGTACAGATATTGTTATTTTTTGCACTATGCGTTTGCAAACTTTGTTTATCAGATACAATAAATCATTGATCCGCACGAGCAAGTTTTGGGAAAAGTTTCCTATTGAAAACATCAGCAATGGTGGTTTTGCGTTTTTTGCACGTATGCAAGAGACTGCGCCATGTTCGATTGGTATCCAACCTTTAAGCACAAATTCAATGCTCAACAGAAAAACGCAGACAGTTATCATAACGGGAAAGCACAATGTAAGGCAGAGGAAGCTTAAGATTATGTAGATTACGTGCCCAATAGCCTTGTAGCCCTTATCCCATGTTATCCAATACAGCAGGCGTACTAAAATTGCAATCAGTGCAAGGAACAGTCCGCAACGCCAAGGCATTGGTACACTAAGGAATAATATGAGAATGTTCCCTGCGAAACCTTCCAGCCAATTCAGCATTTTCTCCTCGCTTTCTTTATATCATGACTCACCGTTTATGGCTCTCCGTCCGTATCATAATCAGGCCTGGTTTCGGGTGAAGATGGAGACGTTGGATCTTCGTCTACAATCTCTCCATCCGAATTGGTAGGCGCATTATCGACATGGGGCGCACTGATTTGCGCTTCCATCTTTGGTTGGTTCATGCCAATAGCATTTGAAATTAACGATTTTAGCAGGTGGCTAGCTTCGGCATTAGTAATAAGCGGACGCTCTCTCACGAAGGCATCATATGTTCTGATAATTGTATCAATGTTACGGTCAATTTTTTTCGTTTCGTTTTCTCCAAGTTTCGTTTCGTTTTCTTCGAGTTTGACGAGAGCTTCAAGGGGTGTAATTTGCCCCTGTGCCAATGCCTCTGAAATCAAACTGATCGGGCCAGCTTCTACAAGCCCTAAAGCTTCATCGTGTTCCATCGCTTTGCGTTTTTTCTCAACTACAAACTTAGATCGGCTTTCATCGAGCGGGCTTTTTACAGATACTTCTTCCAACTCGAAACGGTAAGCAGAAAATTCTTTTCGCCCGTCATTATTTCCCCTCGCAATGCGAGTTAACTCACTATTAATGCCTGATTTTACCGCCACTCTGACGCGTTGACTGTCTTTCTCTTCATACTTAATTGATTCCCTGAGCACAATCTCATCAATTGGAAGTTTGTTAACCATGGATTCCGTTTCCAAAAATTCCTGTATAACGGAAACAGCATCCAGCACTCTGCATTTTATCGTAATATTAACAGTAAATGATATGAAATCCGTTTTACTTGGAGAGAAGAACTCCCTGTGGGCTAAGTATGGCTCCATATTCACCCTGTAGTAGGTTTCGCAATCTTTTATATCACTGGTATTCGCTTGGTGTCCTTTTTCCACGAGAATAGGTTTGCCTTTGCCAACAAGGACTAGGCATTCTTGTGGACCAGCCTTTGGTCTGATTAAGCGCATCCATCCACGTTCAATTTTCTCTTCGCTTGAGATAGGATGTTTCCCTTTAGTCATTTTGTTATTCCTCCTTTTTCGAGTTTTGAAAGTTCTCTACGAATGTATTCCAAAGTCTTCCACGCCGCATTTTTTGCAGTCGGGTCAGCCCATCTTTCTAACTGAAAGAGCATTGTTTCGCGTTCGTAGGAATACCCGTCCTTGACTCCATCCCGCACGATAAGAAACAAAATATCCGTTGACGGAACATAGAGATCCGAACGCCGACTCCTATCAATACGTGCCAACCAACCTTCAATAAGCCCCAAGGTTATTTCTCGGCATAATGCAACTGTTAGAGACAATCGCAATAGGCGTGCGATAATCTTTCTATGTTTCTCGCTGTCGTCTGCGACGTAAAGCAACACAGGCCAGTCTTGTCCATGCTTTTGTGGTTCCTCCCACCATTTGCTGACGTTCTCGTTCATGCGCAGAAAGAATTCCAAGCGTAATGCGTCATTACGCAGTGCTTCTTCATCAGTGCAAGCATTAAATGCTTCTAGCATAATCCGATAGTAATCAGAATTCCCATTTCCCAGGCTAAAAAGATGGCACATACTGTTTAATATGTCGAACAGTAGGCGGGTATCTCCAATCATCGACAGTGCAACCAGTTCTTGTATAGCAACGCTTGGATAGAAATGTCCGATCCAACCATATGCTTTCGCTGCAGTTTTGTAAAGCCACAAATTCTGGGTTTTGATCCATTCTGAAAGGAGTTTTTGCGTCTGTTGCCAATGTTCTTTTTCGCTCGCGGCAATCCCTAGAGCAAGTGCAGCCATGCTCTGTTCATAGCTAAGAGGTGATTTCGCCCAACCACGAATTAGGCCGTCAAGGGTTTCACCAAAGGCTGTATGACTTAGTAATCCCGCAGAGACAGACGTACCTACTCGTACAGAGGAATGCGGACTGGAACTAAGCCATCGTAGCCACTGATAAAGAACCCTGCGCTGGGTGAATTTCTCTGTACGCACGTAAGACAGTATCGTAGAACGCAGTTCTGGATGGTTTAAACAGACGATTTCCTTGTCGGACGCACCATATTCAGCGTAACCGCCTCGTTTAATATGAGCTTCAACTTCTTGCCTTAATCTATGTAGCGAGCCACCAAAAGGCTCTGGAATTGGACCTTTGTGTTCCGGGTTCCAACCACGGTAAAGTTCGTAGGAAGCATCCTGCACGTTTTCAATAAAGCAGCCATCCAGTACTGCCAATGCCGTTACGAAAGCGCGTTCAGGCTCCCCCAATTTGTTAAACCACTTAACAAATTGAGCTTCCGTTTCGCCTCCAATCCCAATCAAGACCTCCTCTAGTGTTTGCTGTTTGGAAACCGCATTTCGGAGCCGAAGAGCAATTTTATCTAAAAAGGCCGGGGTTGGATTGTCGCGAATCAGACTTTGTACCATTTCTGCTTTTCCTAACTCAAGCGCTTTTTTCAGTTGCTCCGCATCGTCACAGTAATACTTCAAGTGCCCCTCTAACAATTTAGCAGATGGTAACTCAAAGTCATACTCTCGAATTACTTCGCTTGTCGGGATATCATATCTGTCTCTGGTGTCGAGAATAATCACGAGATAAGCATCACACTTTTCTAGAATACTTATAAGACTTCGCAAGAGATTGTCATAAGTTGCCTCACGTTCTGATTCACTAAGACCAAAGGCAATATATCCCGCATCTTTCTGATAGCGTAGGTTTCGAATCTCCTCTACTCCCGCATAGGGCTTTACCTCTAAAATCATCTTGCATTTCATTTCGGAAAGCATGCGTACTGCTGCTGCCCATTTGCCTCTCCCTTGATTTCCGCGTAAAACAAGAATTCGATTAGCACGAAGCACGGGCACTGCCTCCGTATATGCTTGTGTAGCAACAAAGACAATGTCTATTTTTTTAATAAAACCGTCATGAATGCGCGAAGCAATATTCTTTCCAAATTTGCCCCAAGCCTCGGAACTCTGATTGAAGTCACCAGCGAAATGAGCGGTATTGAAGAAATTGCGAATAATGGTTGGTGAACCAAACTCATCCTGATCTCGCTCAGATCCCTGTGGTCTGTTGGAAGCCTCATTTAGTTTTGCTCTTATCTCCTCTGGTGAGTCCAGACGAACTTTCTCTTCATTTATGTTTGTTGTTTCTTCTTCCACCCGAGAGGATGTATCCTCTGATCGCTTCTCCGATGAATCAGAATTCAAGTCCACCATCTTTAATTTCTCCTATCTTCTTCATCCTTTTTCGAGGAAAACTGATTTAAGTCTCCAAAGTACCCTGTTTCAATATAGATGTGGCTATGTATCTCACGATGATTGGTCTTCACCTGATTTTTACCCGGATCTGGTTGTTTAGTAGTATCGTGCTCCTCGGAAATGAAAGGTCGCTTGCTATTAGGTTCTATCTCCACTTGTGTTCCTTCAGACGCTTGATTCTCGGTTGGGATACCTTTGTCTAGCGACGCGTCAAGAGCATGTACTGCGGCATAAGCGATAGGTGGATTACTGCGTTCCATCAGATGAGGAAATCGTCCAACAAACGCACATAACACTGGGTTGCCAGAATTCTTCTCGTATGCTTTGGTTACCAATTCAGTATCGCGCCCCTGTGCTTCTGCCCACTCGATTAATTGATAGACTATATCGAGTAGTCTTCCGGTCCCAACAATTACTGACAGGTTTATGCCCAAACCTGTGCGTACCATCAGCGACAAGCTAGATTGGGAAGGGAAGGCGTCCATCAGGGCAGTGTGGAGTTGATCAAACTCTTCTTGGCTGAGCGACATATCTACTCTCCGTTAGTAGGATTTAGCTTTGGCCTTTGGTAAGTTGATGGAAGGCCCAACATTCCAGTATCAGAAAGGGATGATCGGGAAGGCAATATTGAAGTATCTGCTTTACTATACGGTGTAACAACCAAACTCTTCGCCAATGATCAAGTCTTTCTTCTGCCTCAAAGAATCATTTATAGTGGCCCACACGGTGGAGGCAAGCGTAACCGGTGTGCCGGACGTACTTCTGGCACACATTCTATCGCAGAAAGATCTCCGGATGGTCTATGAGGCCGAAATGGACACTCAGGAAGTCGCCACCGCGCTCGGCATTCCGGAAGGCACCGTCCGCTCCCGCCTCCACTACGCCAAGAAACAGCTCCTTCGCGCCTGGGAGCGCGAAACGGAGGAGTAGAGAGAACGCCTGCCCCACCGCGAACGGGTTCGCAGACGGGACAGGCGTCAAAGGAAAGGCACGCGACTCGGCTCTACAGCGGTTTGAAAACGCTTTGATCGAGGCTAGGATTTCGACCAAACCGCTCCAGGTTGACAGAGATACGACAGGGGTACCACAGCAAGGTGTATCGGGAGTGTACCCACTGTCCTCTTCGGTGTTAGGGGTTATTTGCGGCCGCCGCGGCGGGCGCGGGCAGATCCTTCTGGGTGACGAGCGAGAGGTCGGCGGCTTTCATCTGGTAGAGGGTATTTCCGCGTACGACATAGACGAAGTCGCCACTGGCGGCGACGGTCGCCGGTCCCGATAGCATGTGTTGTCCGGCGGGAGGCTGAGGGGCTTTCGCCGCATCATCATCCGCCCGAGCCGGGGTGAGACGTGTCCAGCCGAAGATGGCCAGACCAAGTGCCGTGGTCAGGGCGAGCCCGTAGGCTACCCCGCGTTGAGATCGCATCATCTTTTGTCTCCTTGTGGTGCTGTTGGAGCTGCTGTCTCGTGTCTTTCCTGATTTGCCATGAGCAGCAGAGAGGGATGCGTTTGCGTCTTGGCACAGTTAGTGACGCGTCGCCGATTTCACCGTGTTCGCCAAAACAGCGATAAGTTCTGCAATATTTTTAATTGCTTGCTTATAAGTATTAAGCAAGCAAATCCGTCTGCCTTTCTCCCAATCACTTATGAAGGCGTCTTTTCATTACCTTCTGCACTGTTATCGGATGTCTGTTCATTGCTTCGTGCAATGAATGATTGCAGGGCTGCAAGGACTGGTCCAGAGACAAGCACCTTACGAACAATATTAACAAATTCCTGTTGAGAAGATGCCTCATCTTCATGGCCCCAAGGATTCATCAATCCTAGGGTAGCTTTCATCTGTTGGAATATCTCAGCGTCTACGATCACGGGATAAACCATTTCGTTGGAGTGAGTCACTCCTAAGACACGATGCCGAGAGTTGAGCGAAGGCGCAATAATATCCAGCACATGCGTCGTCACTTCATCACCCTGTGTAGTCAATACTTCTGCCTTCAGTATCCCCTGCGTGATCTTGCTGAGTTCATTCGCCTGGACGCGCAATATTGCCAGTGGCGTTAGGACATCAACCTTTATGTCATTCACAGGCCAGAGGGTCGGTATTTCGACAGCCATTGTTTCCTCATTTCAGAGTTCTAGGCGGAACAGCAGAGGCAGATGATCGGAACCACCGGTCTGATTTGGAATACCGTTTGGCGAGACCAACGGTTCCATGCCATCAGTATCCAAAATACGGACTTCCCGAAGACTATTCATCAACGCCGGACGCAGCAGCACCTGATCGTACATATGCCAGAAGTGATTTCCCGGCTTCGAGGAGGAGAGATAGTAAGTCGCAGGAGGTCCATCGGTTCGATCTCCGAAATGCCCCCACATCGGATTATAAAAGAAACGGTAGGGCCTGCCGCGTACATCGCGCTCTTGCCTACTTGCCAGACGCTTCGTCATCACCGCATGGAGAGCCTGCGCTCCAACGATGCCAGGATCGAACGGATTCATGTTCAAGTCGCCAACCAATACGGTGCGATCATTGAACTGTTCAGCCTCCGTCCGAGCAATATCATTCGCCAAGGTAGTGGCTTCCAGCGTTTGATCATCGCGATCCCAATTCACCCGACTCGGGAAATGGACTCCAGCCAGGAGGATTCCGGGGTGAGCGCCGATTTGCAAATGGCGTATTGTCAATCCGCCTATTGGATCGTTAAACAAATCTGTGGTTAATCTTGCCTCGAAGCGCGTGAAGAGATGTAGTTTCGACCCCATGCTGTAAGGAAGATGATAGGCCCCAGCCGTCACAGCGTTCAGTGCGGTCAGCACATTTCCAGAAGGCTCAACGCACTCTGCCAATATCACCACATCGACTTCCTGTGTGATGACAATACGCGCCAAACGATCCTGGAGCGGACGCTTCATCAGATTCCAGAATAGGAACGAGAACAACATGGTGTCAGGTTCGTTCCCGATGACTGAAATTCCTGCGCCTTCAAGCTTTCAAGGAGCGCACGAAACGCCGATATGTTGGGTAGTAGCATAAAGAGGGAGGATTTAAGGAGTTCGTTGGGCTGACGGACGCGTTTGTCCGTCAGCCCATTGTAGGTCAGCCGAGGAGGATCTCCGCGTGGACGGAGAGAGGGCCGGAGGCGGAGGGAGCTTCCTGTGCGGAGCCGCCGACTGCAACCGGAACCCGTGCATGCAGCCGGGCCAGCTCCTCGCGCATCACTTCGGCGACGCGTTCATAACTGAAATGCGCCAGAACGTCGGCGCGCGCCTGCGCTCCCACCTTTCTGGCGGCGTCACGTTTCGTGAACACCTCGCGCAGGAGTTGGCGCAGGTGGTCGCCGTCCGGCTGTGCCCACTGGTGTCCTCGCGTCAGCGGGTTTTCGAGCATCGCCGTCGGCGGAATAGGGACCACTTTGCTGCGGAGGAGATAGCTGTTGCGGCCCGTCATAAAGGCGGTGTTGCCGCCCCAGTCCGTGCCGATCACCGGCAATCCCATCGCCATCGCTTCCATGTAGGGCCGTCCCCACGCCTCCCCATGCGACGCCAGCACAAAGCAGTCCACCGCCCGGTAGAGGTTAGGCCGGTTCTCCTCCGGCACAGGCGCGTCATGGACCAGGATCGTCGGCATCTTCGCCGTGTTGCCCTTGAGCGCCTGCTGCACGCACCCGATCACCATCTGCGTGATCTGCTGCTGGGTGTAGCCCATCGAAGTGTGCGGGCGCAGGATCAGCGCCACGTCATCCGCAGCGGTGAACTCCTGCACAAAGGCGCGGATCAGCGTCTCCCACCCCTTGCTCCGCTTCCAGTCCAGGCTACAGAGGAAGTTGAAGCCCCGTGCTCCGTTGATCGGCAGCGGCTTGACATTGGGATCGTAGAGCGCGGCGTGGATCGGGCAGGGCACCACCGCCAGCTTCTCCGGATCCACGCCGGAGTTGGCGAACGTCTCCCGGTTGAAGGCGCTGGGCACCCAGACGGCATCCATCCGATTGCACGCCGCCATCCAATCGGCGGGCAGCCGGTCGGTCTCGAACATCGCCCTGCCGATGCGCAGCCCCTCTCCCTCCGTGGGGAAGAAGGGAGGGAACAGGCTGCTGATGCGGATCGCATTCTGCTGCGGCAGGCGGGAGAGCGCCGCCTGCAGCCGCGCCTCGAACGCGACGGGCAGCGTCAACTCCTTGTCGGTGGTTAAGATGGGTTCTACGGTCAGCCGGCTTCCCGCCGCCTCCAGTGCCAGCAGGAGCGCGCTCGCCTCCCCGGTATAATCGCCAGGATCCAACCGCGCCGCCTTCGGGCCGGAGGGCCAGAGGGAGCGCGCCGAGGCCTCGACTGGCGCCCATGCCGTTTCGGGCTCCAACCACAGCGTCGTCTCTTTCGGTGTGACCCCCGTATCCTGTTTGCCATAACCCTGTAGGGCGGCATGAAACGCGGGATCTTCCTCGGGATACCAGGCGACGCCGGGCAGATGCCCCTCCGCCTTAGCCTCGATCCCCGCCAGGGCATAACGAAACGGCGTGTAGTCGGGATAGCGGAGCAGGCCATAGCGGAAGCAGTCCGCCGCCTCGGCCGTCCGGTCATGGGAGAGATGCGCCTCCCCCTCCGCATAGAGCTGCAGCGGGGACAGGTCCGTCAGCGCCTCCACCCAGCGCTGGGTGCGCCCCTCGCTGCGCCGCATCGTCCAGCGTCCGATGGAGGTGTAGGTGGCGTCGGCGTGATAGACCAGGCACCGCGGCGCGTGTTGGATCTCATACCCATGCGTCTGACACTGCCGTGAGAAGGCCATGTCTTCCCATTGCACCAGGTGCTCGTCCCAGAGAACCGCATCGGCGACGTAAGACTGAATAACGAGCGCCCCGCTGCTGGCATAGACCAGCGGGTCGGTCGCATCGTCATCCAGGATCCGCTGCTTGCCGTTGCCGTCCATCATGACGTGGTCCCAATAGCGGGAGCCATCTGGCGCCTGCATCCGCATCGTGAGCAGATCGAACTCCTGCGGAGCCGCCTGGAAGGCGGCGTACCAATCCGGTGCGAGGATACAGTCGTCATCCAGAAACACGATGCGACTGTAACGTGCGGCCTGCATCCCCAGGTTGCGCATCGCGCCCCGGCGGCACTGCGCCGCCGCCTGCTTTGCGGGAAGATAGGTGAGGCCCGGCGCGTCCTGATAGACGCCAACGACCAGGATCTCAAAGTCGGGGATCTGCTGCGCCCGGATACTGCTCAACACCAGCGCGATCAGTTCGGGCCGCTTGCCCGCCGTAATCACCACAAAGCTGATGCCGGAAGGTCGCGTCGCCTCCCGAGAACACGTCGCGTGTGTCATGCTCTCTCCCTCTCCTGTTGCACCGGCGTTACCCTGTACATAGGGTTTGCACGTCTCCTGCGGGGGCAGCAGGGGCGGCATCTCATCTAAAAAGGAATACATCAGCCCACCGACCTGGAGTTGGGCTGGAGCGGCGGAGCCGTGCGACCGGATGGCGTTCAGGTTGCGGCGCGCCACCAGGTCGCCCTGGTTTGACAGCCGCTGCAGCAGCGCCATTCCCTCCTCCATATTGCCCAGCATGCAGTGGATCACCCCGAGATTGTTGAGGACGACCGGATGGTCGCCCAACAGCGCCCGCGCCTGCTCATAGAGCTGCCTGGTGAGGGGATTGTCCGGGCTGGCGCTGGAGAGAATGCCATTGCCGAAGTCGATGAGGGCCGCCGCCCGTGCGACGGGGTCCCCCGCGTGGCGGCGCAGGCCGGGATAGATCTCCTCCAGCGGGATCCGGGTGCGATAGTGGGCCAGCAGCGTATGGAACTCTGCGGCACACGTCGCACGGTTCGACGAGTTCCCTCCCTCCAGGAAGATGCCGAGGATCTCCGGAATATGGTACGCGCCCGACTTCCAGGCGAGGCGCACCCACATCTCATAGTCGCCCGCCACCAGGTATTCCGGATCGAAGAGGCCGCAGTCCGCGTGCAGGCTGCGGCGCCACATCGATTGCGGGCCGAAGAAGTTGTACATCATCAACTGGCGCAGGCTGTAGTCGGGCCAGTTCGTGACCTGCTGCGCCGAATTCCGCTCGAAGGTCTCATTCGGAATGCGGGTGAGGAGGGTATCGCCATAGACCAGCCCCACCTCCGGGCGCGTGTCCAGCGCCTTCGCCATCACTTCCAGCGCATCCGCGCGATGCCGATCATCCGCGCAGGCCGTGGTCAGGTACTTCCCGGTGGCCGCCTGAACGCAGCGATTGGCCGCCTCATGCGAGTTCTCACGATGCGCCGTGTGGATGTACACGATGTTGTCATACCGCGCCATGAACTCTTCGATGATGGCGCGCTCGTTCTGGGGCGACGCCGTATCGCAGATCACGATCTCCACCTGATCGGCAATAGTCTGCGCCTCCAGGTCTTCCAGCAGGCCCCGCATAAACCGCTCCGCGTTGTAGATGGGAACAAGGGCCGACACGGTATAGTCGCGCTGCGGGCCGGATCGGGTAATGGTCACCTGGTTTTCCCCCGACGGCTTGCGTTCGACCGCCGTGGATTCGGTCAGTTTCCAGCTCGCCTCGCCCTTGCCCATCCCGACGTCCATACTCGTCTGCGCCTGCTCCAATTGCGGGAAGCGTGGGCAGTCCACCCGCCCTTCCGCCACCAGCGGCGCAAGCAGCGCGAACGCTTCGGTGCAGACAGGCGTGCCATCGGCGGCAGCGGCCAGCAGCGCGCCTGCCCGTGCGACATCCGCCTCTTCCCCATGTTGCAGCAGGGCGCGCGCATAGCGCAGGCCATACAGCGCAAACTCGGGATCGAGCCGTGTCGACTCCGCAAAAGCCGCCCGCCCATCCGCCTCCGCCTGCCCCAGGTAGTTCCATAAGGAGGCCAGGATCAGCGCCTTCTGCTCCGCCTCTACGGACCTCCCGGTCTTATGGTGCTCCATGTTCAGGTCCACGTAGGCGCGGAAGTGGAACTCTTCGGCGAAGAAGTCCCAGGCGTATACATCGTCCATCGGGGAGAGCTGCCACGTCTCCAGGGGGCGCTCCACGGTCTCGCGTGCCAGGCGGAGCGCCTCTTGCCTCTGTTCGGGCGTGCCGAAATGGACGCCGGTGCGCATGGCATTGAAGCGGAGCACCAGCGAATCCGGATACGCCTGCAAGGCGGTCTGAAACAGGCTCCAGGCGGTGTCGATCATCTCATGGGAGGGGGGCGCGGTACGCCGGTCATGCAGCTTCTGTGCGCCATACTCGAATACCAGTTCGCGGGTGGCGTCCAGATAGACCGCCAGGGGAGCCGTCTCCTCGGCAGCGAAGAAGGGCATTGCGGCGTTCAGGATGTTGGCCAGCATCCGCTCGCGAACGGCCGGATCGCGCGGGGTCCATCCTCCCCACATCGTCTTGCGTTTCTGCTGGGGTCGCGCGATCGGCCGGGAGCCATGGGGGCGTGGGCGGGCGGCGAGGTACGTGAGGAAGCGCAGGTACTGCGAGGCGACGCGCGACAGGCGAAACTCGTTCCGGATGATCTCCGCACCCCGCCGGGCGCGTTCGGCGAAGAGAGGCCACTCGGCGAGGACACGTCGGATCGCGGCGGGCAGATCGCCGGCATTCAGGTCGTAGGTCAGAACGCCCTCGTTCTCGCCCGCCCAGAGCGTGAGGACACATTCGCGCTGCACCGCCACGGCGCAGCCCATGCTCAGGGCCTCCAGGCCGCGGGTCGCCATCGCGCCCGGATGGCGCACATAGGCATAGCACACGCGTGTGTCGCCCAGCAGCGCGTAGTAGTCTTCCAGCTCGACAAAGCCATTGATGATATGGATCCGCAGGTCGGACATCTCCATCACCTGCTGCAGGAGGCGGGCCTTGTCCGGATGATACGGGTGCTGTACGGTGCCGGAGAAGAAGACATCGGAGCGGCGCTCCACTCCCTTGAGCGCCGGCAGCGTCTCGGAGACGCCCACCAGCTTGGGAAAGGAGGAGACGGGCGCACTGGTGAGCGGGTACACATCGCCCCACTCGGTCTGGCTGGAGACGATCAGTTCATCGAACACGCGCAGCCAGGGCAGGACGGTCTGTAAGTGGACATCGTAGTCCGCCGTCGCGGCCAGGATCGGACAGGGAAGCAGGGACAGATTGGGAGGCAGCAGATGCCATTCGGCCATCAGGCATGTGTAGAAATCGGGTGGGGTGCGCGTATCGTACCAGCCCTGGATATCGGCGCCGGGCTGATTGGGAATGTCATCGGGATGAAAACTAACGTTTCGTACCTCGAACCTGGCATCGTGCTGCGCTCCGTTCAGCAGATCCAGGGGAGGCAGGCGATTGGCCGGCCACTGTGTAAGGACGCGGAGGACCGGTTTTCGGATCAGGGCCAGCAGGTTCTGCGCGTGCGGCAGGGTCAGCGGCGTCAGCAGGCGCATGGCTTCGACATCCTCGCCGCCGATCCAGCAG
>Ga0070734_10004018_pt1 | contig 14494 bp, 14 predicted proteins | sample Coa_R1_8_FD_66444 | JGI IMG/M metagenome (GOLD analysis project Ga0070734, IMG submission 66444) | Surface soil microbial communities from Centralia Pennsylvania, which are recovering from an underground coalmine fire - Coalmine... | ecosystem: Environmental > Terrestrial > Soil > Unclassified ...
CCCGAGGAAGGCTCCCATAGCGGGGCTCCGCCAAAGCGCGGGCCGTCGCTTTGAACGTCGAGCCGTCGCTTAAGACTTTTTGCGACGGCTATGGAAACGGCCGTCCGCAGCTGGTCTGGCGCCGGATCGTCGACGATCTGGAGACCCCGGTCTCCGCTTACCTGAAAATCGCAGCCGGCGAGCCGTACGCCTTCCTGTTCGAGTCGGTCGAAGGCGGCGCCTGGCGCGGACGCTACTCGGTCATCACGATGCGGCCCGAGCTCGTTTGGCGCTGCCGCGGGGACCGGGCCGAGATCGCGCAAGGCGGAGATATCGCGGCCGGTCGCTTCTCGTCCCAGCCTGGCGGCGCCCTGGAAAGCCTTCGCGATCTGATCGCCGCATCCAGGCTCGACCTGCCGGCCGGGCTGCCGCCGATGGCGGCGGGAGTATTCGGCGCCATCGGCTACGACCTGATCCGGCTTGTCGAACCGCTGCCGGACCTGAATTCCGACCCGCTCGGACTGCCTGACGCCATCCTCACGCGTCCCTCGATCGTGGCGGTGTTCGACGGCATCGCGCAGGAGATCATCCTTTCCACCACCGTGCGGCCCTCGGAGTCGCCGGCCAAGGTCGCGTACCGAGCGGCTGAGGAACGCCTCGACGCCGTGGTTTCGGCGCTCGCCAGACCGACACCCGCGGCGCCGGTCAATCGCGCAGCCCCCGCCGCCGCGCCTACGTTGACCTCGCCGGTCCCGCGCGAGGCCTATTGGGCGATCGTCGAGCGGGCCAAACGCTACATCGAGGCCGGCGACGTCTTTCAGGTCGTGCCAAGCCATCGCTTCCGGGTCCCGTTTTCCGGCGATCCGTTCGCCCTCTATCGGTCGCTCCGCCGCACCAACCCCTCGCCGTTTCTGTTCTTTCTGAGCTTTGGCGACTTCCAGCTGGTGGGATCGAGCCCGGAAATCCTCGTGCGCCTGCGCGACGGAAAGATCACCATCCGCCCGATCGCCGGCACGCGGCCCCGGGGCCCTACGCCCGAGGCGGATGCGGCGCTGGAAGACGAGCTCAAAGCCGATCCCAAGGAGCATGCCGAGCACCTGATGCTGCTCGACCTAGGACGCAACGACGTCGGCCGGGTCGCGATGCTGGGCCAGGCCGGCCGTAACGCGCCTGAGGCGCGCGCCCGCCGTCCGAGCGTGCGCGTGACCGCCTCCTTCTTCGTGGAACGCTACAGCCACGTGATGCACCTGGTGTCGAACGTGGAAGGTGACGCGCCGCCTGGCGTCGATCCGGTCGACGTGCTGATGGCGGCCCTGCCGGCCGGAACACTCTCTGGGGCGCCGAAAGTGCGGGCGATGCAGATCATCGACGAGTTGGAGAGCGAAAAGCGTGGCCTCGTCTACGCCGGAGCGGTCGGTTACTTCGGCTGCGACGGCAGCGTCGACACCTGCATCGTGCTGCGTACGGGGCTGGTGAAGGACGGGGTCCTGTACGTGCAGGCCGGCGGCGGCGTGGTCGCCGACAGCGATCCGAACGCGGAATATGAAGAGACCGTGTCCAAGGCGGCCGCGCTGGCGGACGCTGTCGCCGAGGCCTGGCGGTTCGAATAGCGCCGTCGGTCAGACGGCGCCGCGCACGTCGCTGATCGGCGTCAGCTGCGCGGGCGGCGCCAGGATAGCCGCGGTCGCAAACGTCATCGCCGCGAAGGCGAAGAAGGCTGCGGCGGCGATCGTCGGCCACAGCCGCTCGGGCGGCGGGGGCGGCTCGAGGCGAGCGCGCACGCGCGCAAGCGCATCGGCGAAAGCCGCGTGCTGATCGGGCGACTCAATCGGAACCATGCCCAAGCTTAGGGCCGCACCGGCCGGCGACGAAGCCCTGCTCGGCCGCCACCCCATCGCGTCGCTCTGGAAACAAAACGAGGCCGACGGCCGTTTCCTTGGCCGTAACGCGGCGCGGGGGCGCTCTTCGTTCGAAAGGAGAGGCTTTTGTCTGCTCGATTTCCCACCATCGCCCTGGCGCTGAGCGCTTCGGCGGCCTTCCTGCTCGGCGGTGTCACCGCCAACGCCCAGCTCGGCGGCCACGGAGCAATCGGAGGCGCCGTCAGCGGCGCGACCGGCGCCGTCGGCGGAACGGCCAGCGGCGCGCTGGGCGGCAGCGCGAGCGGCTCTGCGGACGCCGACGCTAGCGGCATTTCGTCCACGACGCAGGACCTGGGCTCGCCGACCGGCGCGACGGTCAAGCAGAAGGTCAGGCACCTGCGCAACCGCGCCACACAGACGACGGGCTCTGCGGCGGCGGCCGGCGGCGCGGCCGCCGACACGGCCGCAACGACCTCGACGCCAGCCGCCGGCGCGTCCGCGAACGGCAGCGCGAGCGGCCAGGTCGGCGCATCGGGCGCGGCCTCGGGCCAGGGCATCGGCGCCAGCGGCGGAGCGTCTGGGTCGGCTTCCGGCGGCGCGACCGTCGGCCGCTAGCGCTCAAGGGGCGCAACCCCACGGGACTGTGCGGCGCGCTGGGCGGCCGATATGATGGCGTCCTCTCAAGACGGCGCGCCGCATGATCCTGGTCATCGATAACTACGACAGCTTCACCTACAACCTCGTTCACTACCTGAACGAGCTTGGGGCGGAGACCCGGGTCGCGCGCAACGACGCCCTGACCACGGCCGACGCCCTCGCGACGCGGCCAGAGGCCATCCTCCTGTCGCCTGGCCCCTGCACGCCGAATGAAGCCGGAATCTGCCTGGACCTTCTGGCCGCGGCGCCGGCCGACTTGCCGATCCTCGGCGTCTGCCTGGGCCATCAGGCCATCGGCCAGGCCAGCGGGGGCCAGGTCGTGCGCGCGAAAACCCTGATGCACGGCAAGACCAGCCGCATCCACCATACGGGCGAGGGCGTCTTCAAGACCTTGCCGAACCCGTTCACGGCGACGCGCTACCACAGCCTGTCTGTCCCGCGCGAGACCCTGCCCGAGCACGTGCAGGTCACCGCCTGGACCGAAGACGGCGAGGTCATGGGAATCCAGCGCCGCGACCGGCCATGGCTCGGCGTGCAATTCCATCCCGAGTCGATCGCGACCGAAGCCGGACACGACCTGCTGGCCAATTTCCTCGAGCTGGCCGGCGTCCAGCGCTGGACCTACGCCTGAGCCCCGACGCCATGTCCGAGTCCTTTAAGCCGCTGCTGGCGCGCCTGGCGGATGGCGCGACGTTGAGCGAGGCCGACGCCGACGCCTTCTTCGCGGCCTGCTTTCGGGGCGAGCCGACGGCGGCGCAGATCGCTGCGGCCGTGACCGCGATGCGCCTGCGCGGCGAGACCGTCGGCGAGATAACGGCGTGCGCGCGAGCGATGCGCGCCCAGGCCGTCGTGCTGGAGCATCCGTACGAGGTGATCGACGTTTGCGGCACCGGCGGCGATGGCCTGCACACACTGAACATCTCGACAGCCGTAGGCTTCGTCGCCGCCGGCGCGGGTCTCAAGGTCGCCAAGCACGGCACGCGGGCGATCTCGTCGAAATCGGGGTCCTCCGACGTCTTGACGGCGCTCGGCGTCAACGTGCAGGCGAACGCCGCGCAGCAGCGGCGTGCGCTCGACGAAGCGGGCATATGTTTTCTTTTTGCGCCCGCGCACCACGCCGCGATGCGGCACGTGCTGGCTATCCGTCAGGAACTCGGTTTCCGCACGATCTTCAACCTATTGGGCCCGCTCTCGAATCCGGCCGGCGCCCGGCGGCAGGTGGTGGGCGTGGCCGCCGCGCGCTTTGTCGAGCCGATCGCCCGCGCGCTCGGAGCGCTTGGCGCGGTGCGCGCCTGGGCGGTCCACGGCGACGGAATGGACGAGCTGACCACGACGGGCGAAACGGAGGTGGCCGAGTGGCGCGATGGGGACCTGCGCCTCTTCCGCATCACGCCAGAGGCCGTTGGGCTTCCACGCGCCGGCATCGAAGACCTGCGAGGCGGCGAGCCGGCCGCGAACGCGCGGGCGTTGCGGGAGGTTCTGGGAGGAGCGCGCGGCCCCTACCGTGACATGGTGCTGCTCAACGCTGCGGCGGCGTTGCTGGTCGCCGATAGGGTCGAGACCCTCGGGGAGGGAGCAGCGGTCGCGGCCGCGGTCATCGACGACGGCCGGGCGGCCAGCGCGCTCGACCGCCTGGTCGCCATCACCAACGCTCCATGAGCGACACGCTCGCCGCTATCGCGGAGTACAAGCGCAGGGAGGTCGCTGAGCGCAAACGCGCGCAGGGCCAGGACGCGATCGAGCGCGCGGCGCGCGACGCATCGCCGCCGCGCGGGTTCAAGTCCGCGCTCGAGCGCGGACACGCGCCCGGCCGGCTGGCGCTGATCGCCGAGATCAAGAAGGCATCCCCGTCGAAGGGCCTCATCCGGGCGGAATTCGACCCCGCTCAGATCGCGGCTGCGTATGCACGCGGCGGGGCTGCATGCCTGTCGGTGCTCACGGACTCGCCGAGCTTTCAGGGCGCCGACGCGCATCTGGCCTCCGCGCGGGCGGCCGTCGCCCTTCCCTGCCTGCGCAAGGAGTTCCTGCTCGACCCATGGCAGGTGGCCGAATCGCGCGCGGTCGGAGCGGACGCGATCCTGGTGATTCTCGCGCTCGTGGCCGATTCGCTGGCCGCGGAACTGATCGCCGAGGCCGGACGCCTCGGCATGGATGCGCTCGTCGAGACCCACGACCAAGCCGAATTGGACCGAGCGCGCGAGCTCGGCGCCACGCTGGTCGGAGTCAACAACCGTGATCTTCGCACCTTCGTGACCGACCTCGCAGTGACCGAGCACCTGGCCGCTTCGGCGCCGGCAAACGCTTTGCTGGTCACGGAAAGCGGCATCTCCACGGCCGAGGACGCGGAGCGCCTGGAGGCCGCTGGCGCCAAGGCCATGCTGGTTGGCGAGAGCCTGATGCGCGCGCCGGACATCGAGAAGGCCACCCGCGCCCTGCTCGGCGTCGACGCCGCATTATCTTGACATTAACAAAGAACACCTAGAGAACATCGCCGACGTTGTCGGTTTGTTCCGCCAAGCTTCTGGGCCAATTCCATGCTCACGCGCAAGCAGCACGAACTGCTCATGTACATCCATGAGCGCATCAAGGAGACCGGCGTCTCGCCGTCTTTCGACGAGATGAAGGAGGCGCTCGACCTCGCCTCGAAGTCCGGCATCCATCGGCTCATCACCGCGCTCGAGGAACGTGGCTTCTTGCGCCGGCTGCCACATCGCGCTCGGGCGCTTGAAGTGGTCAAGCTACCCCAGCAGGCGACCGCTGCGGCGCCGCCGCTGGGCCGCGCCCCGTTCAAACCGCAGCTGGTCGAAGGCGACCGATCGCTGGCTCCGCCGTTCGCGGCGAATGATGCTCGCGAGCTTCCCGTGCTGGGCCGCATCGCCGCCGGCACGCCGATAGAAGCGATCCAGCAAGAACGCGATCGAATGATCGTGCCCGAGAGCATGTTGGGCGCCGGCGAGCACTTCGTTCTCGAGGTCCAGGGCGACTCGATGATCGACGCTGGAATCTACGACGGCGACTACGTCATCATCCGTCGCGGCTCTGCCGCCAATTCGGGCGAGATCGTCGTCGCGCTGGTGATGGGCGAGGAAGCGACCCTGAAGCGACTCCGGCGCAAGGGCCAATCGATCGCGCTGGAGGCGGCGAATCCAGCCTACGAAACGCGCATCTTCGGGCCGGACCAGATCCAGGTGCAGGGCAAGCTGGTCGGCCTGATCCGCCGCTACCACTAGGGCGAACGCGACCACGGGCGCTGGCCGCGGACGGCTTGCGACCAGAGGAGCCGCCACCCGCTGGGCGCCGGATAAAGCTCGGCGGCGCCGCCGCTGGCGAAATCGGCCGGACCAAGCACGAGCTTGCCATCGCATGACGGCGGCGGCTGAAGATTCGCGCGCACCACCACCACCGCGCTCGCACTGCAGATGAGGTCGATGTCTTCGGGCTTCGGCGCTCTTGTGCTCCACCACGCCCCCAGCGCCGGTCTGGTCGCGGCCTTGGGGGTGCAGTGCTTGCGGTCGCAGTCGAACAAGCTGGCGCTGGCCTTCACCTGATCTACGGGAACCTTGAACCCGCGCCGTTGCGCCCAAAGCTGCGTTGCGTAGAGGCGCATTCCCGGCCGCAGGGGGATTTCGACGCCGCCGCTCACGATCGCCGCCTGGTCGCCATCCGAGGCGATCCACACCGATGGCGACGCGCCGCGCGGCCAGAGCGCCACGGCGGCCGCGAGCGGAACGCCGATCCAGCGCAGCCGTCCGCGCCAAAGGCACGCGAACACAACGCCCAGGTAGGAGATGACCAGCGCGATATGCGGCGCGCTCGAGAGGGCAAGGCCGCTGCCGGGCGCCAGCGCGAATGAACGCGCCAGCCAGACCACGCTGTGCGCCGCCCAGCCGGCCACGAAGAGCGGCGGGTCTGTGAACACGTGCGGCAGGCCGAGGCTTTCCGCCAGCACCCCGATGGCGAGCGCCGGCATCATCACCGCGCTGGCGACCAAGTCGGCGCTCAGGTTGGCGGGCACGCCGTAGTTGGCTACGCGGTTGAAGTGCTGGATCGCGAACGGTCCGGTGGCGCTGCCCGCCACAAAGCTCACCATCAAGGCGCCGATGATCCAGTCCCGGGCGCGCTGGAACAGCGCCAGCGGCCAAGGCAGCCCGATTCCGGCAGGTCGAAAGGGCCAGATCTCCGCCATCGCGACGAGCGCGGCCGTGGCGCAGAACGACATCTGGAACCCCGGCTCGGCGACGGCCTCCGGCTGGGCAAGCAGAATGAGGAGGGCTGCGATCGACAGCGAGTGCATGCTGATCGCGCGGCGGTCGAACAGGATCGCGAGGAAGGCGACGCTGGCGGTGATCGCGGCGCGGCGGGCCGGCGGATGCGCCCCGGAGAGGATCAGATAGGCCGCGACAACGACGAGACCGCCGGCAGCGGCCAACTTCTTGCCGGACACGCGCAGCGCCAGCCATGGCCAGGCCGCAACGCCAAGCCTGAGCGCGAAGAACGCAAAGCCCGCCACCGCGGCCATATGCAGGCCCGCGATCGCCAGCATGTGCGCAAGGCCGGCCGCGCGCAGCTGGTCGCGCGCGTCCGCCGGCAGCCAGTCCTCGTGGCTGGTGGTCACCGCGGGCGCCAGCCCGCTCGCGCCTTCATCGTGTGGTCCCATGACGCGGGCGACGTCGGCGTGAAGCCGCTCGGCCAGCGACCAGCGCCAGCCATTGACGGCCATCGCCGCCCTCAACCGCAACGGCGGCTCGGCGAGGCTGATGATCGCAGGCGGCGTCTTGGCCACGCCCACGCCACCGACACCTTCGAACCAGGCGTCACGGGCGAAGTCGAAGGCCCCCGGCGCCGCGGGGCCCGGCGGCGGGTCGAGCAGCGCGGTCATACGGACCGCGGCGCCAGGCCCGAGGGCCGATCCGCTGGGGACGACGATGCGAAGCCGATATGGCAATTGCTCGGCGGGAAGGCCCGCGATGCGCACCGGGGCAATGACGAGGCGCTGGCCGCTCGCGCTTGGATTGGCGACGTCCATCACCCAGCCGTCCAGACTGGCGACGCCGAAGCCGGCGGGGATGATCGGCGCCGCGACGAGGTCGGTGCGCGCCTTGCCCGCGAGCGCGCCGCACGCCACGACCGCGCACAGCGCCGCGAGGGCGACCGCGGCGCGGTTGCGCACGAAGCGGCGCGTCAGAACCGCAGCGGCGACCGCCGCGAGCGCCAGCATGAGCAGTGGCAGGAGGGGCGGCTCTCGCTTCAGGCCCAGGTAGCCGGCCGCACCAATTCCGAACGCGACCGGGGTCCACAGCATCGCGCGATCGAGCTGCGCCGCCGCCTCTGTCCGCATGGCGGCGAACGCCTGACCGCAGCTAGGAAGGCGGCGGACCCGCGTGCTAAGACCCCGCGCCCGGCGAGGCCACCCATCGGCCGGGACGTCCCGCGGAATATCGATGTCAGACCCTTCTCCGGCCGCCCGGCCCGTCGTCACCCGTATCGCCCCCTCGCCCACCGGCCGGATCCATATAGGCAACGCACGCACGGCGCTTTTCAACTGGCTCTATGCTCGCCACACGGGTGGGACGTTCCTCCTTCGCATCGAAGACACCGACCGCGAGCGGTCCACCGACGAAGCGGTCAAGATCATCTTCGACTCGATGAAGTGGCTTGGCCTCGACTACGATGGCGAGCCGGTGTTCCAGCACACGCGCGCGGAGCGGCACCGCGAGGCTGTCGAGAAGCTGCTCGAGACGGGCGGCGCCTATCGCGACTACATGAGCGTCGAGGAGCTCGAGGAGGAGCGCAAGCGCGCCCGGGCCGAGGGCCGGGTCATCCGTTCGCCCTGGCGCGATCGCGAGCCGCGATCCGGCGCCAACGCCCCCTTCGTCGTCCGCTTCAAGAGCCCGTTGGAGGGACAAACGGTCGTCAACGACCTCGTCAAGGGTCCGGTGGTGTTCGAGAACAAAGCGCTGGACGATCTTGTGCTGCTGCGCTCGGACGGGACGCCGGTCTACAACGTGGCGGTCGTGGTCGACGATCACGACATGGGCGTCACGCACGTGATCCGCGGCGACGATCATTTGAGCAATACCGCGCGGCAAGCCCTGATTTTCAAGGCGCTCGGCTGGGCCCAGCCCGCGTACGGCCATCTGCCGATGATCCATGGCCCCGATGGCGCCAAGCTCTCCAAGCGCCATGGCGCGCAAGCCGTGCACGAATTCCGCGAGATGGGATACCTGCCCGAGGCGATGCGCAACTACCTTGCTCGGCAGGGTTGGGGCCATGGCGACGACGAGATCTTCTCGGACGCCCAGGCGATCGAATGGTTCGACGTCACCGACGTCGGCAGCGCCCCGTCTCGCCTGGACTGGGCGAAGCTAGGCCACGTCAACAACCACTACATCCGCCAGGCCGACGACCAGCGATTGCTCCGCCTCGTGGCCGACGCGCATCAAAGCCGCGGCGTGACCATCGGAGAGCGCCAACGAGCGGTGCTGCTGCGGGTCATCCCGCTGGTGAAGGCCGGCGCCAAGACCGTGCTCGAGCTTGCGGACCTTACGCTGTTCGCCCTCAAGGAGCGACCGCTGCCGCTCGACGAGAAGGCCAAGGCGCTGCTCGACGCCGAAGCACGAGAACGCCTTGTGCGGCTCTCGATCAAGCTCGCCGACGAGCCGGAATGGATTGCCGAAGCGATGAACCCGGCCCTGCGCGCTTTCGCCGACAGCGAGGGCGTCGGCCTGGGCAAATTCGCTCAGCCGCTGCGTGCGGTGCTGTCCGGAGGATCGGTCGCTCCGGATTTGGCCAGCACGCTCGAAGCGCTTGGCCGCGACGAGAGCCTGGGTCGAATCGCGGACGCCCTTTCGCACGTGCAGTAAGCCGCTATAAGGCGAGGCAAGCGCCTGTTGGCGAGCCTTCGGAGCGGGACATCTGCATGCCCAAAAGCGCCACGCTGATCATCGACAACAAGACCTACGACTTGCAGATGATCTCGGGCGCCGAGGGCCCCGACGTCGTCGACGTTCGGCCGCTCTACGCAGAGGCCGACGTCTTCACGTTCGACCCGGGCTTCACCTCGACGGCAAGCTGCGAAAGCAAGATCACCTACATCGACGGCGACAAGGGGATTTTGCTGCACCGCGGCTACAACATCGAGGACCTGGCCAACAGATCGAGCTTCCTCGAGGTCTGCTACCTCCTGCTGCACGGCGAGCTTCCGACCGCCTCGCAATACGCCGAGTTCGAACACAACATCACCTACCACACGATGTTGCACGCGCAGTTCGACCGTTTCTTCGGCGGGTTCCGGTCGGACGCGCACCCGATGGCGATCATGACCGGGGCGGTCGGGGCGCTGTCGGCGTTCTACCATGACAGCACGAACGTCAACGACCCGCAGCAGCGCCAGATCGCGGCGCACCGCCTGATCGCCAAGATGCCGACCATTGCGGCGCGCGCTTACAAGTACTCGCTCGGCCAGCCATTCGTCTCACCGCGCAATGACCTGAACTACGCCGAGAACTTCCTTCGCATGTGCTTCAGCGTTCCGGCGGAGGACTGGAAGCCGAACCCGGTTCTCACCCGGGCGATGGACCGGATCCTGATGCTGCACGCCGATCACGAGCAGAACGCCTCGACTTCGACCGTTCGCCTTGCAGGCTCGACGGGGGCCAACCCCTTCGCGTGCATCGCAGCGGGCATCGCCTGCCTTTGGGGGCCGGCCCACGGCGGCGCCAACGAAGACGCGCTGAACATGCTCAAGGAGATCGGCACCGTGGACCGCATCCCTGCCTTTATCGCGGAGGTGAAGGGGCGCGAGCGGCGGCTGATGGGTTTCGGGCACCGGGTCTACAAGAGCTATGACCCCCGCGCGACCGTCATGCAGAAGACCTGCCATGAAGTGCTCGACGCGATCGGCGACAGCGAGGACCCGCTTTTGAAGGTCGCGATGGAGCTGGAGCAGATCGCGCTGAACGACCCGTACTTCATCGACCACAAGCTCTATCCCAACGTCGACTTCTATTCCGGCATCACCTTCCGGGCGCTTGGCTTCCCGCCGGAGATGTTCACGGTCCTGTTCGCCGTCGGCCGGACGGTTGGCTGGATCAGCCAGTGGAAGGAGATGTTCGAAGACCCGCAGCGCAAGCTCGCGCGGCCGCGCCAACTCTATACCGGGCCGACGGCGCGCGAGTTCAAGCCTATCGATCAACGCGCCTAGCCGAGCCTTCCGCGCGCGCGGAGCATCTCGACCACCACCTCGGCCGCCCGCTCCGCAGGGTCCGGCCCGCCCCTTCCCATGATCGCCAGGGCCGCGTTCTGCGCAGCGACCTGACCCTTCAGGAGCGCCGGATCGTTCAGCCGCGCGGCGACCGCCGCGGCGATCTTGGGCCCGGTGCAGTCGTGCTGGATGAACTCGGGCGCGACGGCCCTGCCGGCGGCTCTGTTGATGAGCGTGAGGTACTTGGGCGGTTGCAGCAGCGCCCAGGCCACCTGGTAGGTGACCTCGGCCAGGCGATAGGCGACCGCCATTGGGCAGCCGGCCATCGCCAGCTCGGTGGTGACCGTGCCGCTGCAGGCGATCGCGAACGTAGCCGCCTTCATCGCATCGAACTTGAGCAATCGTCCCTCGACAACGTCGACGGACGTCGGCCACGCAGCGACCTTTGCCCGCACCTGTTCGACGACCGTGTCGGCCGCCGGGGCCACGAACCGCAGGTCCGGCCTTGCGGCGGCGAGCCGACGGACCGCGTCCTGAAGCGGCGCGGCCAGACGTTCGATCTCGCTCGGCCGACTGCCCAGCAACACCAGCAGAATTGGCTCGCCGGGCGCCGCCCTGATCCTGGCCCGCAGGCGGCCGGGGTCAGCGGCGCTGAAGTCGAGAGACAGCGAGGTGTTGCCGACGAAGGTCGTGGGAAGGCCGGCGGCTTCGAAGTAGGGAGCATCGAAGCTGTGTATGGCCAGCAGGTGGTCGACCGCCTTGGCCAACGTTTTCGCCCGCCCCGGCCGCATCGCCCAGACCTGCGGACCGACGTATTTGACGAGCGGCAGCGTCGGATCCTGGCGACGCAGACGATGCGCCACCCGCAAGGTAAACCCCCAAGAGTCGATAAGGACCGCGACGTCGGGCTTCTCGGACGCCGCCAACCGCGCCACATCGCCCGCGCGCGCGACGATGCGGGGATAGGCGGCGAGGCCCTCGACGAGGCCGGCTACCGACGTCTCGGCGATGTCGAACAGGCTCGCCAGGCCCTCGCGCTGCATGGCCGCGCCGCCGACGCCGATGAAACGAACGGAATAGTCGCCCAACCTGCGCTTGAGAGCAGCGGCGAGCGCCGCGCCAAGATTGTCGCCCGAGGCCTCGCCGGCGACGAGCATGATCGTCACCGGCTCGCTCAAGAGACGGGAAGACCCACGACGAACAATCCGAGCTCGTCAGCGGCGCGGATGACCTGCGCGCGTTCGACCACGAGCAGGGACCCAACCTCGCCGACGATCCCCGCCAGTCCAGCCCGCGCGGCTCCGACGAGCGTGGCCGGTCCGATCGTAGGAAGGTCGACGCGCCGGTCCTGGATCGGCTTCGCGGCCTTGGCGAGGACGCCCCTGGCGCCGCGGCCGGGGCTCCGGAGCGCCTGCGACAGCGTCGCGCAGCGCTCGAGCATAGCGTCGGTCCCTTCCTGCGCTTCCACGGCAAGCACGAGACCGTCCGCGACAACCACCGCCTGGCCGACGTCTAGGACGCCGATCGCGCGGGCGACTCTCATGGCCTTCTCGATGTCGGCATGATGCTCTGTACCCGGAGCGATCCGGCCCAACGGACCTTCCCCAATCGTCAGCCCGACCATGACCGCTTCCGGGCCTTCGATGACAAAGCCTTCCTGCTCGAACTCGAACAGGACCTGACGCAGCAGAGCATCGTCGCCCTTGCCCGCCGCCGCGATCAGGCGAGGCAAGGCGGCCAGGGCGCGCATGTCGGGCTTCAGCGCGGCGAAGTCCGGCCTCGGCACCCGACCCGCGAAGCACACCGCCTCGCAGCCGTGCTCCTTCAGCGCCTGGACCATCTTGCCCCACTGGGCAAGGCCAACGCCGACGCCCGGCGCGAGCTCGCCCAGTTCCGGCTCGGCCAGCCCGGCGAGGCGAAGGACGAAGAGATCCCGACCGGCCGCAGCACAGGCGTGGACGATCTCCACCGGCAGGCGGCCGGCGCCCGCGATCAGGCCGAGCTTTCTCATTGGCCCCCGGCGGTCAGTCGCGCCCGGGCAAGCATAGCGGGCGGTCCGCGGCGCGGATGAAGTCGACTATCTCCATCACGTGCGGCGATGCTGCGTAGGCCTCTGCAACGCGCTCCACCCGATCCTGGAACGTGCCATCGTCGGCAAAGAGCTCGCGATAGGCGGCGCGCAGCACGTTGATCTGTTCGCGCGAGAAGCCCCTGCGCTTCAGGCCGACGAGGTTCAGTCCTTCGAGGCGGGCGCGATTGCCCCAGCACAGCCCGTAGGGGATGACATCGGAGACTACCGCCGCCAGGCCGCCGACGAACGCGCAGCGGCCAACCCGCCCGTTCTGGTGCACGGCCGCGAGCCCGGCGACGATGCAGTGGTCGTCCAGCCGCACGTGTCCGCCCAGCGTGGCCTGGTTCACCATCAGGACGCCGTCGCCGACGGTGCAATCGTGTCCGACATGCGCGCCGGCGTAGAAGGTGCAGTCGTCGCCGATGGTCGTGACGCCAAGCCCAACGCTGGAGCCGACATTCAGCGTGACATGCTCTCGGATCAGGGCGCGATCGCCGACGACGAGTCGCGTCTCATCGCCCTTGTGTCCCGCGTGCTGGGGCGGCCCGCCGAGGACGGAGAAGGGGTAGGCCACACAGTCGGCGCCGAGCTGCGTCACGCCTTCGACGGCCACATGCGAGACCAGCCGGGTTCGATCGCCGATCACGGCCCCAGAGCCGACGACGCAATAGGGGCCGATATCGACGTCGGCGCCCAAGCGCGCGGCAGGGGCAACGACAGCGGTCGGGTGAACCTTGGCCATCAGACCCGGTCGACCACCACCGCGGTGAACTCGAGCTCGGCCGCCAGCTTGTCTCCGACCAGCGCGCGTCCCTTGAAGCGCGCGACGTCCGGCCGTGCGCGCAGCACCTCGACCGGCATATGCAGCATATCGCCCGGCCGAACCGGGTAGCGGAACCGGCAATTGTCGACCGAAGTGAAGAAGATGGCGCGCTGTTCGAACTTCAGATCCATGGACTTCGACATGAGGACGCCGCCGGTCTGGGCGATTGCCTCGACCAGCATCACCCCTGGCATTACCGGATAGTCGGGAAAATGCCCGACGAAGAAGGGCTCGTTGATGGTTACGGCCTTCACGCCGGTCATCGACCGAAAGGCGACGAAGTCCTCGCCGCGGTCGATCATCAGGAAGGGCGGCCGGTGCGGGATCAGTTTGAGGATCTCGTCGATGCCGACGACCACGCCAGAGGCAGTCTCGGCGACCGCGTCGTTCAATCGTCCGTCCTCCGCGTCCCCATGCGGCTCAACCACGCGACCTGTCGCCAGAACTGCCGGCGCGGGACCGCCGGCGCCCCGCCCCAGGTCTCGCCGGCGGGGATGTCGCGCATGACGCCGGCGGCCGCCATCACCTGCGCGCCCGACCCGATCGTGACGTGGTCGGCGATGCCCGCCTTGGCGCCGAACTGCACGCCATCGCCAACGATCGTGGAGCCGGAAACCCCTACATGCCCGCACAGAATGCAGCTGCGACCAAGACGGACGTTGTGGCCAACCTGCACCTGATTGTCGATCTTGGTGTTCTCGCCGACGACGGTATCCTCCCAGGCCCCGCGATCGATACAGGTGTTGGCCCCGACCGTCACGCCATCTTGCAGGATGACCCGGCCGAGCTGTGGCACGTCGATGGCGCCCTCACGTCCGGCCGTGATGCCGAAGCCGGCCTCGCCGATGACGGCGCCGGCCAGGATGCGCACGCGGTCGCCGATGAGCGCAAATCCGATCGTG
>Ga0070734_10004019_pt1 | contig 14492 bp, 6 predicted proteins | sample Coa_R1_8_FD_66444 | JGI IMG/M metagenome (GOLD analysis project Ga0070734, IMG submission 66444) | Surface soil microbial communities from Centralia Pennsylvania, which are recovering from an underground coalmine fire - Coalmine... | ecosystem: Environmental > Terrestrial > Soil > Unclassified ...
CCATCAAGTTCCTTCTGGGACACACCGAACTGGGACACATCACGCTGCAGATGGCAGCCGGCTTTTCCTATCCGCTGCCGGATGGCAGACAGGCGGGGATGACCGGCGGAGAGCAGGGCTGGGGCAATCCCCTTGTGAGCGCCCAGAGTCCGGCAATCGCCTCTCCGAACAATGCCCGCGAGAACGCGGCGCTGCGGCAAGCCCCGGCGTTGCAGCATCTCGTCTCGCTCCGGCCGAAGTCCAGCTGCCCGCGTCTCAAGCAGGGCAATCCGAGCGGGGAGTCGGAGGATAGGGGCGCGACACAGGAAGAGTTTGAGGCGGCGAATCATCCGATTCCGACGCCCCATATCACCTCGGCGGACGCCTGGGAAGAGGTACATAAACAGACAGGATTGCCGATCGTGGCAGACTACTACACACGGTTGTACCCGGTAAGCGCGGCCACGGTATCGAACGCGCCTCTGTTCGAGGCGCTCAGCAAGGTGACGGATGCATTGGGCATTCGATGGACACAGGATGGAGGACTCCTCTTAGGTCGAAGCACAAGTTGGTATTGGGACAAACTCAAGGAGCCCTCCAATACCCTGCTGGACTCGCTGCAAGCGTATGGGCGCGGCGGAGCGGATTTGCCCTTTGAGGCGCTGTTTCAAATCGCCGCCCTTTCCGATGCACAGCTCGACTCGGAGCGTGTCGCGCAGGGCATCCAGCATTGTCGTGAGTTGGACGCTTGGAGTCTGGTAACCGCCAACACGGGAGGATGGCGCGATTTCTATGTGATGCGCCGGGCGATACTGCGTGCGCTCTCCACCAGCTCTCCGGAACAACGGGAAACCCTGCAATCGCCGACAGGATTGGCGTTTAACGCCTTAGGGCCGGGCCAGCAACAGGGGCTGATTGCCGCTTTGCACACGATGAATTTCCTGCCCTCCACTCTGCTGGGGTCGCACATTCGCCTTGAATATGTGCCCTCCGGACGGTACGTATGGCGCCCCCGACGCGCGCTGGCGCCGCACGATAACGGCGAACGCCTGCCTCTGGTCACCGGTAGGACACTCCAGGAAGCATTGACCAATGCGCGCCTCGTGGATGCGGCGGCAACCGAAGCGAACATCGCCCGAACGCGGGGCATCCTGGCGCTCACCGTATTCGCAGGTAATGACATGGCGTGGTCCTGGGGACGCCCCATGCCGCACTGACTCGACCGGCAAACAGGCAACCAAAACGCACAGCGGACGACCCCTTGGATCGTCCGCTGTGCGTTTAAAGGAGTGTTCTGAGACGATCCCGTTCGCAAATCCCCCTCTCTGTCTCCCTTCTATATGGATTTAATGATTTAGTAGAGATGCCTTACGGGACTGGCTGCAAAGTGCAGCAGATATGGCTGGATCCGGGTCGTGGGGACAACGATCACGACGCGCAACAAAAGCTGAACCACCCCTTCGCAAGGCGCGGAGAGGTGGTTCTCAGAGAGCCCATAGAGATTGTATACAACGGTCCTATCCGCCGGCTTAGTGTGGCGTCAGCACGAAGTTGCGATACAGCCCATCGGGGTCGATCCCAACACCCACGATCTGACCACGGTCGTTGATCCCACTGGCCGCCAGCAACGTCCAACCGGAATTCGCGGGTATGCACGTCTGCAGATCGATCATCTGACCGTTCTCCCATAACAGAGCATGAGACGGGAGATTGGTGAAGTTGTCGACTGCGAAGGAGTAGCCGACGATCTGGCCCTTGTTGTTGATGCCAACCGCCGCGCTCTGGTTATCGCCATCGGGCACGCCCAGGTCGGTCAAGACACCCTTATCCCACAGGAAGGCGTGTGGATCTCCCGAGGCAGTCGCGGATTGACCCACGATCTGGGTTTGGGAGTTGATGGCGTACCCATCTCCCCAATCGCCTCCCAAGGTGCCCAGATCCGTCACATGCCCCAGCGCCAGAGCATGATATGCTCCAGGCCGGGCTCCGGCCCCGCGAAGCCGACGATCTCACCCGCATCATTGATGCCCAGAGCTTCCCCGAACTCAGCGCCCGCCGGTGTGGGCAGGAGAGAGACGGCTCTGTTGATCCAGGTAACGGCACGTCGGATCCCGGTCGAGGTGTCGGCGGAATAGCCCACGATCTGGCCGCCATCGTTAATCAGCAACGCCCCGCCTTTATTATCACCAGGCAACTCGGGCAGTGCATAGACCGCGCCGCTGCCATCCCAGAGCACAGGGGAGTTCGCCATTCCCGGCTGCGTGGATCTGCCGACCACCATCCCCCGGTTGTTGAGGCCGAAGGCGATGGTGTCCACGGCGTTCGGCAGTCCAGGCAGGGGGGAGATGTAATTGCCTATCGCGAGATAGGAGGCATCGCCGAAGAAGGCGTTAGGATCGAGCGTGTTGTTGGCGTAGGCGGCGACCAGACCGTAGTTGTTGATGGTCTGCTGCCAGGTCCAGTCGTAGGTATAACCGGGCAGCGCACCGAGTTCGGTGATAGTGTAACTGTCGGCGGCCGCAGGGCGGGAGGCCGCGAGGGCGAGGACCGTGAGCACGGCCCCGACCAGGGAGAGAATACTACACTTGGTTCGCTTCATGGCAATTTCTCCTTTGCATGCACAAATGGGTTGAAAAGCATCACAAACAGGCCCATTGTATCGCCCGGCGATGGGCAAAACCGTGTGCAAAGGCGGAGGAAAAGCGTGTGCAGGGACCGAATCTCGTCCTGGTGGTTAAAACAGTCGCTCTTTTCCGAAACGTACTGCGGACGCCGGTCTCCTTCCGGCACTCATCTCGGTATGCAAACACTCACCATCCAACTCTTTGGAGCGTTCGCGCTCGAACGCGACGGCCAGCCGCTTCCGCCCACCCGCACCCGCAAAGAGCAGTGGCTCCTGGCCCTCCTGCTCCTGCGCCATCCCCGGCAGGTGGAGCGCTCCTGGCTGGCAGCCACCCTCTGGCCCGATAGCGCCGACAGCCAGGCCCGCGAAAACCTGCGCCACAGCCTCACGAACCTGCGCTCTATCCTCGGCCCCGACGCCTCCCGCCTGGTCGCGGAGACCTCGCGGACATTGCATTTCGACGCCTCCGGCACGCAGACCGATCTCCTGGCCTTCGATGCGGCGATGGCAAGCGGGGATCCGGCGCGGTGGGAGGAGGCGGTCGCGCTACACCGGGGACCGCTGCTGGAGGGGTGTGAGGAGGAGTGGATCGTCGGGGAGCGTGTGCTGCGGGAGGAGGCGTATCGGAGAGCGCTGGAGGGGTTGGCGCAGCACGCGGAGAAGCTGGGCGCGCGGGAGAGGGCGATCTCTCTGTTGCGCCGGCTTCTGGTCGCCGATCCGTTGCGGGAGAGCGGGGTGCGGAGCCTGATGCGCCTGCTGGCGGAGAAGGGGGAGCATGCGGAGGTGACGCAGGTCTACCGTGACTTCCGCCTCCTCGTCCACGACCAACTGCGGGGGCAGCCGGATGCCGAGACCACGGGGCTGTATCGCCTCCTGCGGGCGGAGGCCAGAGAGACCGCGCAGGCGTCACCTCTCCCGCTCGCCTCCTCCGCCCCCGCGCGACGGCGGCTGCCGACGCCGCTAACCTCCTTCATCGGGCGTCACGCCGAGCGGGAGAAGCTCCTCACCCTGCTGGAGACTACGCGCCTGCTGACGCTGACGGGAACCGGGGGCGTGGGCAAGACGCGCCTGGCGATTGCACTCGCCGAGGAGATCGCAGACGAGTTCGGGGAGGGCGTCTGTTTTGTGGATCTGGCGCCTCTTCAGGACCCGGCTCGTGTCGTCCAGGCCGTAGCGCAGGCGCTGGAGATGCGCGAGGAGCCCCAACGCGCGCTTTCGGAGACACTGGCGGAGCATCTGGAGAAGCGTTCGCTGCTGCTGATCCTGGATAACTGCGAGCATCTCACCGCGCCCTGTGCGGCTCTGGCGCAGGCACTGCTGGTCCGATGCCCTCACCTGCATCTGCTGGCGACCTCCCGGCAGCCTCTGGGAGCCGACGGGGAGCGAACATGGGCGGTCCCTTCGCTTTCGCTGCCGGAAGGGGGCGAGCAGGATTGGGCCGATGAGAAGGGGGCACAGACGGTTCTGATGGGCTCGGAAGCGGTCCGGTTGTTTGTAGAGCGCGCCGCGTTGGCCTATCCGCCCTTCCGGCTGACACGCGAGAACATGGGCGACGTGGCGGAGATCTGCGTCCTGCTGGAGGGCATCCCTCTCGCCCTGGAATTGGCGGCGGCGTGGGTACGGGTGCTGTCGGCAGCACAGTTGGTCTCCCGCCTGCGCGATCGTCTGGACCTGCTGCAGAGCCGGCATGCGGGTCCGGTTGCGCGGCATCAGACGCTGCGTGCGACCATGGATTGGAGTTATGAACTGCTGGAGGCGGGGGAGCAGCGCCTGTTGCAGCATCTCTCCGTGTTTGCGGGCGGATGGACGCTGGAGGCGGCGGAGGCGGTGTGCGTGCGCCCACAGGAGCCGGCGGAGGGCGTGCTGCTGGGCCTGGCGCGGCTGGCAGACCACTCTCTGGTGGACTATCAGGATCGGGCGGAGGTCGGGCGGTATCGTCTGCTGGAGACGGTGCGCCTCTATGCGCGGGAGAAGCTGCTTGAGACCGGCGAAGCGGAGGCGATCCGGGGGCGGCATCGGGACTTCTTCCTGGCGCTGGCGGAGGAGGCGTCACCGGAACTGACGGGTGCGGATCAGGTGACATGGATATCGCGGTTGGAAGTGGAGCACGAAAACTTGCGGGCAGGGTTGGATTGGAGCCTGTCGGTGGCGGAAGCGACGGAAGGGCTCCGATGGTGCGGGGCGCTGCAACAGTTCTGGTGGACGCGTGGGTATCTCTCCGAGGGGCGTGCCTGGTGTCTACGCGCTCTGGAGATGACGGACGCGCAACTGCGAACGTATGAGCGCGCCAAAACGCTCAATGGAGCGGGGATACTGGCCACGCGTCAGGGCGATTATCCCTCCGCCAGGGCCTATCATGAGGAGAGCCTGAACATCCTCAGGGAGATCGGTGACCGGAGAGGAATTGCCCTTTTGCTCAACAATCTGGGATCTGTGATCTTTTCTCTATGCGACTTTCCCTCCGCCAGGGCCAATTTTGAGGAGAGCCTGAGCATCCAGAGAGAGATCGGAGACCTGTGGGGAGCCACCCTCTCCCTCAACAACCTGGGAGCGGTAGCTCTTGCTCAGGGCGATTATTCCTCCGCCCGGATCTATCATGAGGAGAGTCTGCGTATCCGGAAGGATCTGAGCGACCAATGGGGGATTGCTTATTCGTTTTTCAATCTGGGGCTTGTGTCGTGTCGGCAGGGCGATTATACCGCATCGAAGGCCTATTATGAGGAGAGCCTGAGCATCCGCAGGGAGATCGGAGACACGATGGGCATCGGCTATTCGCTTAGCGGCATGGGATCTGTGGCTCTGCTTCAAGGCGACCTCGCCTCCGCACAGGCGCATCATCAGGAGAGCCTGAACATCCGCAAGAAGATCGGAGACCGGGAAGGGATTGCCGTTGCGCTGAACGATCTTGGCAGTGTGGCCTCTCTTCAAGGCGACTCTGCCGCTGCTCGGACCTATATTGTGGAGGCCCTGGACATCTATCGGAAGGTCGGAAACACGTATGGTGTTGCCAATGCGCTTCTCGCTATGGGAAACGTGGCTTTTGCGCAGGGCGATTATGCCGCCGCTCAAACCTACTATGAAGAGGGCCTGAGTATCTGCAGGGAGATCGGAGACCGGAACGGCATTGCCGATGCGCTTCTCTCCCTGGGAAACGTGGCTTTTGCACAGGGCGATTATGCCACTGCAAAGGCCAATTATGCAGAGATCCTGCCCACGTATAGGGAGATCGGAAATCGTCATAGCCTTGCCCAAACTTTCGGCGGTTTCGCCAGCCTCGCCGAAGTAGAGAGCCAACCGGAGCGGCTCGCGGCACTGTTGGGAGCCGTGGTGGCATTGCGTGAGGAGATCGGCGCGCCCATATCACCCGAGGAACAAGAACGGTTTGATATGGCGTTGGCTGCGGCGCGGCAGACGCTGGGCGAAGAGATCTTCTCGGCAGCATCTGCAAAAGGACGCGCCATGCCTCTGGATGAGGCTGTTGCTTATGCGCTCCGCTCCGGCGAAGCGTGAACGCGGGGAGCCAGGCTCTCCCCGCGTTTTGTCTCTGTTGCGAGGTCAGGCGATGTCTATCGTGATCGTCAAGTCCGTCTCACTGGTGGTGGGAACGATGTTGGTAACAGTAATCGTGACACCGGGTATCGGTTGCAACCTGCTGGGGAACTGGAACAGGCTGACGCCGACAGAGGGTTGAAACAGCCCGATGAGATGGATTACGGAGTTGACCAGAGCGTTCGCTGCGCTGGTAAAGCCTGACGCCATCAGCAATTGGTTGACCTCGGCTTTCACCCCATCGGCAATCGCGTTGATCGTCGCGTCGGGCAATAGTTGATGCCCAAAAGGTCCATGCAGGCTCTTCAGTGTGTCATGTACCGCATTGTGTACGCTATCCCCGATGCCTGCGGTCATCGCGCCTACATTGACGGTCAGGCTGGGAACATCGAAGGAGGCCGCGACGGCCCACCCCGGTACAGTCAGTGCGCCGCCTGCGTCCGGGAGTGTGGTCGGATGCGTTGTGATGTGTCCCATCACATTGGCGGTGACGTCAATCGGCGCCTGCGCCGGGGGATTCAGGGGAACATGGATCATGGGCAACGGAATATTCGGTGCGCCGAATGCATGGGGATCCACGACCACGGAATTCAATTGGAAATAACCCGTTATGTGGACGTTGTTGAGCCGGGCGGAGGCGGACGCCGGAGTGGTCGCTTTGAAGTCCACGGTCGCCTGCGTTATCCGCAATTGCGCCTCATAATTCAGGGTGATGCCGGATTGAACATAGCTTCCGGTCTGATCTACATGCGCCTGAGGAAGGATGCGCTGGCTGAACAGGTCATTTGCCGACGCTTCGGGAACGGTAACAAATAATCTCATTTTCGTAACTCCTTGATTACTGCAGATCCCACAGATAGGCATCCGGATCGGTGATAACGCGGGCTATCGGGTCGAACCCCTGGAGCAGGGCGCCGATGGTTTTGGACTTGGTGTGGCCGTCCGCAAAGGCGACATTCGCCTGGTTGGAGTGACGGGGCGCCACATAGCCGTACCACGGAGAGTTCCCGGTCAGGATCCAGGGATTGATCTCAGGCGTCCAGACATAGTTTATGCCCGCCTGGGTGTTGGATCTGGAATACGGCTCGCTGAAGTTGGAATCGACCCCCAGGATCGTGGCGGAGGGCTGACCGATCGCAGCCAGCGCCGTTCCCCGGTAGATGGGATAGATGCCCATAGAGTAGTCGATGGGGCTCATGGCGTGGAAGTTGTAGCCGAAGTCGGTATAGAGGGCACGCGCATGCTCCAACTGAAGGCCGGTCGTATTGGCGGGATAGCGGAACTGCTGGAGATAGAAGCTGTCGTGGGCATTCCCATCCTCCGGGCAGGCAAAGATCTGCCAGTTCTTGATGTAGGGAACGACGAGCTGAGGCCAGTAGAACTCCGTTTGCCAATCGTCAGAGAAGACGCGGCCGTTGTCCCAGGGTGGCATCGTCTCGTCATAGTCCTGGTTGTACATCAGGATAGAGAGGCCGACCTGTTTGAAGTTGGAGAGGCAACTCGTCTGTCGGGCCTTCGCGCGGGCCTGGCTGAAGACGGGAAACAGGATGGCCGCCAGGATCGCGATAATGGCGATCACGACGAGCAGTTCGATGAGCGTGAAGCCTGTTCGCCGGCTTCGAGCGTGTGTGCGTAACATGTACGTATCTCCTTTTCTGAATGAGCGACGTGGCTCATTTCGGGGTCATTATCCTCCCCCGGCGTGTACCAAAGCGTGTACGAAATGCAGGAAATATCGCGCGGACGGGGAATTTGGCTTCCATGAGACCCACTCCTCCGAACAGGCGCCCCGATCTGCAACTCCAGCTCCTCGGACCTTTTACCGCGCTGGTCAAGGACAACCCTCTTCCGCGCCTCCGCTCCCGGAAAGGACACCACCTTCTCGCGTTCCTGGCCCTCAATTTTGGCAAGGAGGTCTCCCGAGAGCGGCTCATCCCCCTCCTCTGGCCCGACAGCGAACCCGCTCAGGCCCACTATAACCTTCGTCAGTGTCTCACCAACCTGCGACAGGCGCTGGGAGACGACGCCCGTCTTCTCCTCTCTCCCACGCCGCAAACGCTCTGCCTGGATCGAGAGGGCGTCGCCGTGGACGTCGCAGCCTTCGATGCCGCCGCTGGCGCCAACTCTCTGTCAGGCTGGGAACAGGTCGTCGCTCTCTATCAGGGACCTCTGCTGGACGGGTGGACCGAGGAGTGGGTCCTGCCAGAACGCACCGCCCGAGAACAGACCTATCTGCAGGCGCTGGAGAAGCTCGCCTCGCATGCCTCCGAAAGCAAGGATCCTGCCTCCGCCGTCCGCTACCTGCGCATGACCGTGGCTGCCGATCCCTTCCGCGAAGCCGCTCACTGCCGCCTGATGCAAGCGTTGGCGGATTGTGGGGACGCTGCCGCCGTGACCCAGGTCTATCGGGATCTGCGCCTGTTGCTGCACCGAGAACTCAACGCCTCTCCCGCCCCGGAGACGGATGCGCTCTACAAAAGCCTGAAACAACCCACCCGACGCGCCGTACTGCGAAGCGTTGCTCCAGATCCCTCCCTACCACCGCGTCGTCTGCCGGTTCCCCTCACCGAACTGATCGGTCGGGAGGCGGAGGTGGAAGCGGTGGTAGGCTGGCTGGGGAAGGGGCGGTTGCTCACCCTCACCGGCACAGGAGGAGTGGGCAAGACGCGGTTGGCGATTGCTGTTGCGGAGCGGCTGGCCTCGGAGTATCCGGATGGAGTCTGGTTTGTGGAGTTGGCTGTCTTAGCCACCGGGGAGTTGGTTCCACAGACAGTGGCTCAGACGCTGGGGATTCCGGAGGAGGCGAACCGTCCGATGCAAGAGACCTTGAGCGAGCGATTGGCGTCCTCCACGATCCTATTGGTTCTGGACAACTGTGAGCATCTTCTGGAAAGCGTGGCTTCGCTGGCGGACCGCCTGCTCACCTCTTGTCCCGGTATGCGCGTGCTGGCGACGAGCCGTCAGGGATTAGGCTTGTCGGGAGAGCGTCTCTATCGGGTTCCTTCGCTGGCGTTGCCGGAGGCAGAGTGGTGGGATGCGGAAGAGAGTTCTACAGGGGAGAAGAACGTAGATTCTTTGCTGGAGTATGGCGGAGTGCGGCTGTTTGTGGAGCGTGCCGTGGAGGGACAGCCTGCCTTTCGATTGACCCGTCAGAATGCTTCCGCCGTGCTTTCGATCTGTGATCATCTGGATGGGATCCCGTTGGCGTTGGAGATGGCGGCGGCGCGGGCGCGGGCGCTCGCCATCGAGGAGATCCGCTCGCATTTGGAGGATCGGTTCCGTTTCCTGGTGAGCGGCAGTCGCGCGGCGTTGCCGCGTCACCGGACGTTGCGCGCTCTGATGGATTGGAGTCATGATCTGCTGACGCCGCACGAGCAGGCGTTGTTCCGGCGTCTGTCGGTGTTCACAGGTGGCTGGACGCTGGAAGCCGTCGAAGCGGTTTGCGCAGATTCAGGACAGAGGGAAGAGATCCGACAGACAGGGAGTGCGCATCAAGGGGCTGCCCCCTGGAGTAGGAGGACTGGAAGCCCGAAAGTTTCCCTATTCCCTCTTGAGGCCTGGGAGATCCTGGACCTGCTAACCAGCCTTTCGGAAAAGTCCCTGGTAGTCTATGAGGTGCAAGACAGGCAGGGGCGGTATCGCCTCCTGGAGACGGTATACGAATATGCTCGGGAGAGACTGGTTTCGGCAGAGGAGGAGGCGACCTATGGGGGACGACACCAGGACTATTTCATGAAGTTGGCAGTGGAGATTCGGTTGAAACTGATCGGTCCCGAGCAGACGCATTGGCTGCATGTGTTGGAAACGGAGCATGACAACCTGCGCCAGGCACTCACATTTTGTCTGGGGGAGTCGGGGGATATAGAGACAGGGATGTGGATGGCATCGGCGTTAATGATGTTCTGGCAGATAAGGGGCCATGTAAGCGAAGGGCGAAAGCGTTTGAGCGCTCTTTTGTCCCATCCTCTGGCACAGATACGAACCAGAGCGCACGTCAATGCCCTCCATGGAGCGGGGACATTGGCCCGCATGCAGGGTGACTATCGCTCCGCCCGCTCTCTGTATGAGGAGGGCCTGGCGATAGCCCGTGAATTGGGAGACAAACGAGGCCTCGCCGAGTCCCTCCTGAACCTGGGGAATGTTGCCTTTAACCTGGGCGACTACATCTCCGCCCGGGCTCTCTATGAAGAGGGGCTGCCGCTACGAAGGGAGTTGGGAGATAAACAAGATATTGCTTCCTCCCTCAACAACCTGGGGCTTGTGGCAGATAATCAAGGGGATTATGCATCCGCCCGAACTCTCTATGAGGAGAGTTTGGCAATAAAACGGGAGTTTGGGGACAAACAGGGTATTGCTAGTTCCCTCAACAATCTAGGATCTGTGGCTTCTACTCAGGGCGATTTTATCTCCGCTCGCTCTCTTTTTGAGGAGAGTTTGACAATACAGCAAGAGTTGGGTGAGAGATCCGGTATTGCCCTCTCTCTTCACAATCTAGGATTCGTGGCTTACGCTGAGGGTGACTACGCCCCTGCTCGATCTCTGTACAGGGAGGCTCTGGCTATCAGAAGAGAGTTGGGGGAAAGGCTGGCAATCACCACCTCCCTCGAAATATTTGCCAAGCTTGAAGTCAAAGAGGAGAGAACGGAACGGGCAGCGCGCTTGTGGGGAGCGGCAGAACAGCTCCGGGAAGAGATGGGTTCCCCCCTACCGCCGAAGAACCAGGACGAGTATGCCCGCCATCTGACCGCCGCACGCCGGACTTTGGGGGAGGAAGCGTTCTCTGCTGCCTGGGCAGAGGGACGGGCGATGACGCTGGAACAGGCTATCGCTTACGCGCTGGCATAGCCCGGAATGTATAATCCGCATTCTACACGCTCACCAGCCAATGTCGTAATAGGCTACCTGGCCCTCGATGCCCTTCGGAGCGGGCCACTCATGCCAACCGCTCCACGCTCCGTCCGGTTTGCGCTGCTCACGCGTATGCACCCGGATGGACTTCAAATCCCGTGCTATCTCCAGCAGATTGTAGAGGCAGGGCGTGGATGGCGGCCTGTCCTCGGCACGGGCTCCGAAACTGCCGGAACCCACAATGTTCAGTTTCTGTGCCTGATCCCAATAACGAACGAGGTCGCGCCGCATCTCGTGAACGTCCCCATGCAGCGCGATCTTGACACCATTCTTTTGCAGATTGCTCAGGAAGTCCCCATTCTGTATCTGCTCCGCCCCGGTGACCGCATGATGCCACACGGCGATCCGCATTACTGGTTGCTCCGGCTTGAGATATCCTATCTGACGGGCCAGTTCTTCCTGTTTCTGCGCCTGCTTGATGGCGTTCGCCACCGCTTCCGGATGCAATCCCGACCGCTTCCGATAGAACTGGTCTATCTGCCAACAGGAGTTGAGGGTCAGGAATTGAATGCCCGTCTCCCAGAACGGAAGGGAGATCCCCTGTTCGGCATACTCTGTGGGATAGGGCCGCTGCAGGAATTTGTGGTAGAACCCATCGGAGAACGGCTTGAAGCGCAGGGGATACTTTTCGGCATTGCGGGCCAGGATGATATCGCCCTGCCGAACCCACTCTCCCTCCTTGAGGCCGTCCGCTTTGTCGCGCCAGTCATAGGCTTCCCGAATGTCCATCACATCATGGTTGCCCGGCACAAAGATGCACCGCTCGGCGGAGAGACCAAACTCCCCTGTCAATCCAGACACAAATTCGTAGGCTCTCTCAAACCCCGCCGTACCGCCTCGATCCGTGAAGTCGCCCGAGATGACCAGGTAGTCGAGTTTCTTAATGCCCAGTCCGCTCTTCTGCTTTAAATCATCCAGCAACCATTGCAGGCGGGCTGAAACCTGGATATTTGCGGTAAAGTGAAGATCGCTCAAGTGGAGCAGGCGGATCGGCCCCTCAGCGCGCTTGATCTCTGCTGCCTTCTCGATCACCTTCACAGCCTGTTCGGTGGTCTCCTGGCGGCGCTTCTCAATCTCTGTCTTCAAGGCCCAGGTCTGTTGTTCGATCTGTGGGTTGCGCTCACGGGCTGCGGCAGCACCTTCGGCCAGTTCGTGGCGAGTTTCGCAGACCGGGCAGCGGACATCTTTGTCGCCGCGTGCGATACGCTTGCGAATAACCTCCTCATCGATCTTTTCGCCGCAGGGGCAGAGGATCGCGACATGCTCGCGGATCTCCACGCCATGCCGACGCACATGCTCCTCCACAAAGCTGATGAACAGTTCCTTGCGATCCGAGGGCGTGTTCGCATCGAAATAGACATCCACATGCGCAAAGCCACCGGGCCGTCCCACCTTGCGCAGGCCGCACAGGCTACCGTCCTGCAAGGCGAACTCCGCCCGGTCCGACCAGAGCCGTATCTGGCCGAAGTCTCGCGCCAGCACCAGCCAGGCGATCAGGGAGGCATAGATGTTGTCAATGGCTCCGGCGAAATCGTAGTAGAGTGATACGGCGTGAGGCAGCGCCGTATCCTCCGTCGTGGGAACAGGCGCAAAGAGTGTGGGAAAGACCAGCAATCCCTCATGCAGGAAGCAGATGCCATGTTCCAACATCAATTGCACCGTACATTCCAGCACCGGGCGCTCCTGGCTACGGGGCAGTCGCTCCTTTGTGGGAATACCCGGCAGGGGGAAATCCGGCTGCGAGATGGCGGTCAACTCCAGAGCCGGCACGCCGCGCGGGTTCTCCCTGGCGGCGATGATGAGCGAACCGGCATAGCGCTCGATCTCCTGCACTTGCAGCACCAGCACCGGCTCCCCCGTGGAGACACGTGAGCGGGCGATCACGCCCTGTGTGGCAAGCTGCTCCGCTACCGCGTTGACCGACCGCTCTTCCTCCCTGGTCGGTGGCTGATCGCTCAGGGCGCGATGCAGATCCGCGTCGTGCAGTATCACTTCGCCCCGCCTCCGCCGGGCCTCGATCTCATCACGGATACGCTGGAAGAGTTCCGGGCGACTGGTCAGGCCGAGCCGATCCCAGTCTATCGCTTTTGCCGCCGCCTCACACAACTCGGGAATGCCTCGGCCATTGAGCGCGCTGGTCTCGTAGTAGCCCGCGAATCCGCATTCCTTACAAAGCCGTTCCAATCCCTGGCGATCGATGGTGTCGGAGGGTTGGTCCAGTTTTGCACCCACCAGGAGTTTCACAGCGGCGCGACCGTGCAGTTGTTTATCGAGATACTTGTTCCAGGTCTCCACCTCCTTGAAGGCAGTAGCGCCACGGGTGGGGTCCAACAGCACCAGGGCCAGGGTGGTATCATGCAGGAAGAGTTGATGGATCAGGCGATACTCCTCCTGGCCACCCATATCCCACAACACTACATCGCGGCGCTGTCCTGCAGGGGTTGTTGCGTTTGCACTCAATTGTTGTGGTTCCAGCGGCCAGAACTGCATCCCATGTGTACTCTTGATCGTTCCCTCTTCGGGTGGGGCACCGGTAGCAATCCGGTGCGCCAGATACGACTTACCGACATTACTCTCACCTACCAGAACAACCTTGACGCTGGTATAGAGTACATTCGATGCCATGGGTGTCAGGGATGCCGTAAGCGTATCCGCTATGCTATAGACATAGACACTTCCATCATCGTTACCCGCCACCATGCGCGAACCATCCCCACTGAAAGCGACGCCCTGAAAATCGTTTGCGGCTTCCAGGGTCTGCAAACAAGCCAGGGTCTCCAGGTCCCAAAGTTTGAGGGTGTTGTCAGCCGAACCCGACACTATCCACTGACCGTCCGGATGAATAGCCAACGAGTTGACAAAAGTTGTATGTCCTTCAATGGTGCTCAGACACTGACCGCTCCTCAAGTCCCACAGCTTGAGTGTCTTGTCCGCAGATCCCGACACCATCCGCTCTCGATCCGGATGAATAGCCAACGAGTTGACAAAAGTTGTATGTCCCTCAAAGGTCCTCAGACACAGACCGCTCCCGATGTCCCACAACTTGAGCGTGTTGTCAGCCGAACCCGACACGATCCACTGACCGTCCGGATGCATCGATACCGAGTTGACAAAAGTTGTATGTCCCTCAAAGGTCCTCAGACACAGACCGCTCCCGATGTCCCACAACTTGAGCGTCTTGTCCGCAGATCCCGACACGATCCACTGACCGTCCGGATGAATAGCCAACGAGTTGACTTCTCCCGCATGCCCTTCAAAGGTCCTCAGACACTCCCCACTGGCAAGATCCCAAAGTTTGAGCGTCTTGTCCCATGACCCCGACACGATCCACTGACCGTCCGGATGCACACACACCGAAAAGACTGCTGATGTATGTCCCTCGAAGGTCCTCAGACACAGACCGCTCCCGATGTCCCACAGCTTGAGCATGTCG
>Ga0070734_10004021_pt1 | contig 14478 bp, 13 predicted proteins | sample Coa_R1_8_FD_66444 | JGI IMG/M metagenome (GOLD analysis project Ga0070734, IMG submission 66444) | Surface soil microbial communities from Centralia Pennsylvania, which are recovering from an underground coalmine fire - Coalmine... | ecosystem: Environmental > Terrestrial > Soil > Unclassified ...
GCTGACATGCGAGTTTTTCTGGTGTCAGATTTGGCCTCGTCCGCCGTTTTCCTTGCGGTTGCGGTCTGGTTCACCCGCTGGCGCTCTCCTGCTGAAAGCGCCGCCATCGCCTTCGTCGCGATGCACATCGCTCATCTCGCGATCTGTGTCGTCTACGCATCGCGCCGGCATGCGTTCGATTGGCGTGGCCGAGCCTCGGCAGTTTGGCTGGCGGGGCTAGCCGTGGCGGGAGTAGCCTCCGCGCTCGGATGGAGTGTCTGAAATGGCGTTAGTTTCGGTCGTGATCGCAACCTACAATCGTGCCTCGATGGTTCAACAAACCATCCGAGCCGCGCTGGAGCAAAGCCGCCCTCCTGATGAAATCGTGGTCTCCGACGACGCTTCCACCGACGAGACACCGGCCGTGTTGGACGCGCTAGCGGCTGCTCATCCGCAGGTGCGCGTCTTTCGCCGCGCGACCAACTCCGGCGGGGTCGGCAACTGGAACGACGCTGTAAAACACTCGTGCGGCGACTTCATCGCTCTTTGCTCGGACGACGACCGTTTTCTGCCGGATCACCTGGAGGCGTCGCTGGCCTACCTCGAACGCCGTCTGGACACCGGCCTGGTTCGCTCGGGTTTCGTGGACGTGCTCGAAAGGCCCGGTCTTCGGACCATCGAACCGCGGCGTCTGCGTTCGAAAACGCCTCTTGTGATCCGGCGGGGCGACCTGGTGCCTTATATGACGCGCTATTACGACTGGGCGGTACACCCCTCCACGATCGTGATGCGGCGCGGTGTTTGGAGCAGCGCCGGCGAATTCAATCCCGCCTACCAACTGACGGATACAGACTGGTTCGTTCGCGTAGCGGAAAGATTTCCAGTGGCGCTCCTGGCCCGATACGGAGTTTACAATCGCCGCCATGCTGGCAACTGGAGCAATCGCCTGGGCAGCGCCCGCATGCAGCGTGAGATTTTCGAAATCGTCGAGGCAGCGATTGAGCGATTATACGCGGCGCAGCCCATGCGCCGCGCCCTGCGCAGAGCGGTGTGGCGCGCCAACGTCCGGATGCGGCTCGCGCTGACGCTGGGGCAGCGGTTTCGGTCGGGGCATGCGGACGCTGCGTGCGCGTTGTGGCATGGCTTGCTGCGGGACACAGGACAGCGGGCGCCGGATTGGATTGAGAGGCAGGGCGAGCGGATCATCCGGCGCTGGTGCGGAGATTGCGATGCGCAGCCAAGTGTAACGCCGCTTTAGCTGCTGCACGAACGATATGTGCGGAATCGCTGGAATCGTCGGAAGACCGGACGGCCTGGCATGCGTGCGGCACATGACCGCTGCGATCGGGCATCGCGGACCCGACGGAGAAGGTTACTTCACGGGCGAAGGCGTAACCTTGGGTCATAAACGCCTGGCGGTTCTCGATCTCAGCTGTGCCGCCGCACAGCCGATGCGCTCCCACGATGGCCGCTGGACCTTGGCGCTCAACGGGGAAATTTTTAACTATCGCGAGCTGCGTCGGGAATTACCCGGCGATTTTGGCTCGGCCAGCGATACGGAGGTTCTGCTGGAAGCATGTGCGGCCTGGGGCGTCGAGACGGCCCTCAACAGGTCCATCGGCATGTTCGCCTTCGCATTGTGGGATGAGCATAACTGTGAATTGACGCTGGCACGCGACCGTTGCGGAGAAAAGCCGCTGGTGTATTTCTGGAACGGCGCAACCTTCGCCTTTGCGAGCGAGCTGAAGGCGCTGAGCGCGCTCCACTCTTCGCACCTCGATCCCGCGGCCGTCGACGCATACTTCGCCCTGGGCTACGTTCCCGCTCCGTTAGCGATTTTCAGGGACTGCCGCAAACTTCCCCCGGGGCATTTATTGCGTTTTCGCAACCGCTCTCTGAGTCTGCGCCGATGGTGGTTTCCGGAGCGCGTCACTCCGCGCCCGTGCCGCTCACAGACTCAGAAAATCAATAAACTGCGCGGGTTGATGGGTGACGCGGTACGCCTGCGCTTGCGCTCGGACGTTCCCGTCGCATTGTGTCTGAGCGGCGGCGTAGATTCCTCCGTGATCGCTGCCGAATGCGCCCGCGAGAAGGCTCCCGTCGACGCTTTCACTGTCGCCTTCGACGGCGATGAGACCGGCTTGGCGCATGCGCGCGCCGTCGCCGCCAAGTTCGGGCTGACGCATCACGTGATCCGGACACGCGCCGAGTCGGCCGCCTTCCAGGTGCGGGAAGCCGCGGCCCACTACGACGAACCTTTCGCGGACAGTTCCGCCCTGCCGTCGCTCGATCTTGCCCGGGCGCTCCGTGGGCGGTACAAAGTGATTCTCACTGGCGACGGCGGCGACGAAGCCTTCGCCGGTTATCCGCACTACGTACGCATTCGGGCCAAGCAGTGGCTCAAGCGAGCAGCGGCGATGGCTGGCCTCAAGGATGGCCGGGGAAGCCGGGACGTCTACGTCCAGTCCAAGACGCTTTTCCGGCTGAGCGAGCGCATGCGGCTCCTGGCTTCTAACGCCACCGGAGATACGCTTTCCGTGCTGCTCGGAGCCGACCCGTACCTCAAGCAGGCCGGAAGTGGGGCGCTTTTCAAAGCACTGTGGAGCGACCGGCACCTACATCTTCCCAACAACCTGACCTACAAGACGGATACCGCTCTCGGCGCGTTCGGCATGGAAAATCGAGCGCCGTTCCTCGATCACCGTATTTTGGAATGGGCCCAGGGGCTTGATTCCAGAGACTTGGTACGCGGCCGTGAGAAGAAGGTCCTGTTACGAGAGGCGTATCGAAACGATTTGCCAGCAAGGGTGCTGGCTCAGCCCAAGCAAGGCTTTGGGGCACCGATCCGGGAGTGGCTGGCCGGGCCGCTCGATGAACTTCGGCGTGAGCTGCTTCCCTGCCCGCTGCTCGATGCCCCCTCGCAGGCGGGCGCATCCGGCCAAAGGCTTTGGACGCTGCTGGCGTTCGCGCTTTGGGCGCGAGCTTGGAGAGCGACGTGGTAACGGTCCTGATGAGTGTCTACAACACTCCCGCCACGCTGCTCCATCGTGCCATCCGGTCCGTGTTGCAACAGACTTACTCGGACTTCGAGTTCCTAATTCTCGACGATGGCAGCGAGCGGGTCGAGATTGACGAACGTGATTCGCGAATTCGGTGCCGGCGTGAGCCGCATCGCGGGCTGACGGCGACGCTCAATCTCGGACTAGCGCTGGCGCGGGGCGAGTTCATCGCCCGGCAGGACGCCGACGATTGGAGTGAGCCACAGCGCTTAGAGCGCCAAGTTGGTTTTTTGGGCGACCATCCGGAGATCGCGTTGTTGGGCACCGCTGCGTGGACGCATCAGCGGGACGGAACGCCGCTGTGGCGGGTGAGGATGCCGGAAACGCACGCGGAGATTCTGGACGCGTTCCCGCGCCGTAACCCGTTCGTACACGGCTCCGTGATGTTTCGAACCCAGGCGGCACGGGGCGCCCGCGGTTATCGGGAGGATTTGCCCTGCGCGCAGGATTATGACTTCTTCTGGCGTCTTGCCGGAAAACACGGTGCCGCGAATCTGCGCCACCCGCTCTATCACTACCGCTACACCCCATTTGGCGTAAGCGCACGACGCGCAGCGGAGCAGGCTCGCGGCATGGTTGCTGTCCGGCAGAGTTTTGAGTGGCGCCCTGAAGACGAATTGCGCGCCGCACTGAAACAGGCGGATCACCTGATGCTGGCGGGAGACTATCGCGCGGCCGCGCGCGAGTACGGGACCACGCTCCGGGCGCATCCTGGCAGTCTGCTCGCGTGGGGCAAGCTTGCCCGGCTGGGAGTCTTTCGATTCGCACCGCCGCTAAGGGAGCTGTGCTTTCGATGATGCGCGTGCTCTTCGTGATCCCCGGCGACGGCCGCGGAAGTTCTATGATCTTCGTGCGCCGGCAAGCAGAAGAGCTGCGTCGCGAAGGCGTGGACGTGCGTTGTTTCTATCTGGCTTCGCGAACCTCGCCGCGAATGCTGGTACGCGATTTCCGGAGGTTCCGGTCGGAGCTTGCCCGATTCGATCCCGCGGTGGTTCACGCGCACTACGGCACGGTGACGGCGTTGTTCGCGGCTCTCGCTTCCGGAGGCACGCCGCTGATTGTCACCTATCTCGGCAGCGATCTGAACCTGCCCGGATTGGGACGATGGCTGTCCCAATTCGCCGCGCTCAAAGCGTCGCGCGTCGTTTGCGCGAGCCAAGGTCTGCGCGACCGGCTATGGTGGAAACGAGATCGCGCCACCGTGCTGCCGACCGGCGTCGATCGCGAGCTATTCCGCCCGGAACGGCGCGGTTCGGCGCGACAACATCTGAAATGGCCCGAGAGTGAACGGGTGGTTCTGTTTAACGCCGGCTACGACCCGCGCATCAAGCGCCTGGATCTGGCTGAACAAGCCGTAACCATCGCTCGCAAGACTCTCCCCAATCTGCGCCTGGAAGTCATGAACGGCAATGTCGATCCCGCCCGCGTACCGGACTTGATGAACGCGAGCGACTGCCTGCTGGTTGCGAGCGACCTCGAGGGATCGCCGACGGTGGTTCAGGAAGCGCTGGCATGCGGCGTTCCCGTGGTGAGCGTCGACGTCGGCGATGTGGCCGAACGCCTGAGTGGGGTGACCAACACCCGTGTCATAGCTCGCGACGCCGCAGCCATCGCCCGCGCGCTGGTTGAAATCACGACCGTTCCGCTTCGTACCGACGGTCCGGCAAGGGCTGACGACTTCAGCTCACGAACGATTGCCAGGCGTCTCCGCGATCTGTATCGATGGAATACTTCGCTGTCCTAACCGTCGCGACCGCGATCATCGTGGCACTGGCTCTGGCATTGTACCGGCGCAGGCGCGATTTGGGCATGCTCGCGGGAACCGCCGCGCTGTATTACTGGTCGTTATTCGGCGCATGGTACATCGTGATTGACAAGACGGGAGGGTTCAGCGGAAAAAACTATCACTACCTGGAACTCAAGCTGTTTCCCATCGTGCTCGACCGCAATTACATGCTGACACTGGGACTCTACGCGGGATTCCTCATCGCAGTGCAGGTGACCATGCTGACCGTTCTATCGCGTCGGCGCCAGCGCCCCACGCCCCGTTTGGTGCTCCGTCACGGCCCCATTCTCACTGCTGGGTTTACGGCCGGATTCGCGAGCTTCCTGTTGATTCATCACAAGCTGAGTCTGGCATGGGCGCTGAATACCTCCGCATATTCCTACACGCGCGCGCAGACCGATCAGTGGTTCACGCTGCACCAGGTTCTGAATCGCGTGGCGCTGCTGCCGCCTGCGATCGGCTTCGCCGCGCTGATGGCGGGCAATCGCTCGCGCTATTTCGTGAATGTCCGCAGGCGCTACACGCTAGCCGCCTACGCGCTGTTATTTCTCGGGATGGGCGCGTTTACCTTCGTGCTCGGCAATAAGAACGAGGTGCTGGTGGCACTGTTGGCGGGAGTGCTCGCGTACACAGCCTCCGTCCGCCGTCCCCGTCTGTTGCGAGCGTCGCTGGTACTTGCCGCTGGCTTCTGGTTTCTCTACGCCATCGATCTCTTCCGTGCCGTTCCCGTGACGGAAATCAAACAGGCGGTGATCGGGCGGCTTGGCCAATCGACGCAGGTCGCAAGCTTCATGGCCTCGAGCAACGAAGCCTACGCGGCGCATTTTTCGCTGTATGGCGTGCTCGCGGGCAACGTGAAGCCGCGCTTTGGGTATAGCCTTTACGCGCTCGTCTGCTCAGTGATCCCACGGGTGGTGTGGCCGTCCCGCCCTTTGGATATTTACTTCTACTACAGCGAAAGCGTGGGCGCGATCCAGAACCAGGGATACTCGGTGCACCACGCCACGGGATGGTATTTGAACTTCGGAATCCCCGGCGTCGCGCTGGGCGGGATCGCGCTGGGATGGGTTTGGGCGTATTGCCTGAACGCGCACCAGCGCATTCGCCCCGCCTCAGGCCTGTTCTTCCGGCTGTTCGCCACAGTCGCTCCGTGGCTGTTCGTAGCCTATCTGCCGCCGCTGATTCGTGCCGGACCGGAGGGATACAAAGGCCTGGTGATCGAAGCTTTCTTGATTCCCGTGGGAACCCTCGCGCTTGCATGCCGCCCGAAAAAATGAAGCCTTTCGTTTCTGTGATCGTTCCGTGTTTGAACGAAGGTACATTTCTCGGCGCGTGCCTGGACTCGATTCTGAGCGCGAGTTATCCGGCCCGGCGTTTGGAAGTGCTCGTGGCGGACGGAAGAAGCGAAGATGGAACGCGGGCGCTGATTGAGCGTTACGCCGCACGCGATGCGCGCGTGCGGTGCATCGATAATCCTGAACGCATCACCCCGGTCGCGCTGAACCGCGCCATCGCCGCGTCACGCGGGGAAATCGTCATGCGGCTGGACGCGCACGCCACCGTGGCGCCGGACTACATTCGCCTGGCGGTCGAGTACCTGGAATCTTCCGGCGCCGACAGCGTTGGCGGATCGATGCGGACGCTCTCCCGGGGGAACGGGCCGTTCGCAGAATCGATTCGCATCGCACTCACGCATCGCTTCGGAGTGGGCAACTCGCGCTTCCGCACAGGAGTCGCGACGCCGCAGTGGGTCGACACGGTCTTCGGCGGATGCTGGCGGCGGGAGATTTTCGATCGCGTAGGTCTGTTCAACGAGAAACTGCTGCGCAGCCAGGACATCGAGTTCAGCCTGCGCCTGCGGCGCGCCGGCGGGAGGATTCTGCTCGCGCCCGATATGGAAGCGCGTTACTATGCGCGCGCCAAGCTGGGCGACTTCTGGCGTCATAACTGGACCAACGGGGTGTGGGCGATCCTGCCCTTCGCCTACGCAAACGGCGTTCCCGTTCGCTGGCGTCATCTGGTCCCACTCGCGTTTGTGACGGCGCTGGTTGTAACGGCATTGACGCGAGGCGTCCTCTACGTCGCCCTGCCCTATCTGCTGTTGAATATTGCGGCGTCAATCCACGCGGCATGGAAGGAGCGCAAGCTCGGCTTGGCTGTCTTGTTGCCGGTCACCTTCGCGAGCCTGCATCTAGCGTACGGCGCAGGCAGTCTCTGGGGCGCTCTCCGAGTGCTCGGAGGGCGGACATGAATCTGGTTCGAGGCCGTCTCATCCCGTATTTCGATTACCGCCGCGACTTCTTCAATGAGGAAGAGGAACTCATCCGCATCGTGCGTGAGGCCGGCCGCCGCGGTGCGTTCATTCTTCAGGACGACCTGAGCCAGTTCGAATCCAATCTGGCTGAGTTCACTGGCGCGCGTTTTGCCGTGGGAGTCGGCAATGCCACGGACGGCCTCTTCCTCACGCTACGGGCGGCCGGAATCGGCGCAGGCGACGAGGTTATTTTCTGCACGCACACCATGGTCGCGACGGCGGCGGCGATTCACTTTACGGGCGCTCTTCCGGTGCCCGTGGAGTGCGGCGCGGACCATTTAATCGACCCTGCCTCCGTCGAAGCCGCCCTCACACCGCGCACTCGCGCCATCCTGCCTACCCACCTGAACGGCCGCACCGCGGACATGCGAGCCCTGGTCAGAATGGCGCGCCGTCACTCCCTAACCATCGTGGAGGACGCCGCGCAGGCGCTCGGTTCCCGGTTCTGCGATCAAGCAGCGGGAACGTTCGGCGCGGGCGGCGCCGTCAGCTTTTATCCCGCCAAAGTGCTGGGATGCCTGGGCGACGGCGGCGCGGTGCTGACCAACGATCGGAACATTTTTCGCAGGCTCTCGCAACTCCGCAACCACGGCAGGGACGCGGAAGGCCTGGTGGCAAGCTGGGGGCTCAATTCGCGGCTCGACAATATACAGGCGGCCATTCTCGATCGCCGGTTGCAGCGGCTCCCGCGCGCCATAGACCGCCGGCGCGCCATCGCCAAGCTGTATTCCGCCCGGCTCAGAGACTTGCATGAGCTGACCCTCCCGCCCGGACCCGAAGGCGATTCCGATCATTTCGATGTTTTTCAAAATTACGAGATCGAGGCAGCCCGCCGCGACCGTCTGCGCAAGTTCCTGGAGACGCGCGGCGTTGGGACGCTGCTTCCCTGGGGAGGGAAGGCCGTGCACCAGTGGAAACGCCTCAAGCTCCGCGTTAGCCTGCCGTTTACGGAGTCGCTCTTCAAGCGCGTGCTGTTGCTGCCAATGAACGCCCAGCTCGCCGACAACCAGGTGCATAAGATCTGCGACGCCATCCGAAGGTTTTACCGCGCATGAGCCGGCTGGATCGATGGCGCACGATGTACCGCATCCGGCGCGCGGAAGAAGCCATTGCATCCATGCCTGACACTGGCCCCTGTCACCTGTGCATCGGCCAGGAAGCCGTCGCGGCGGGCGTATGCGCGGCGCTGCGGCGTGAGGATTCAGTCTGGGGAGGGCACCGGTCCCATGGCCACTATTTGGCGAAAGGCGGGTCGCTCGAAGGACTCTTTGCTGAAATTCTGGGCAAAACGAACGGGTGCTCCGGTGGGCGCGGCGGGTCCATGCATTTGATCGCGCCCGAAGACGGCATGCTCGGGACGGTGCCCATCGTGGCTGCGACGGTTCCTCTAGCCGCGGGTGCAGCGCTCGCATACAAGATGCGCGGGGAGAGCCGCGTGGCCGTGGCGTTCTTCGGCGATGGCGCGATCGAAGAAGGACACGTCCAGGAGACGTTTCATCTGGCTGGGTTGTATCGTTTGCCGATCGTATTCGTGTGCGAGAACAATCTCTACGCCAGTCACCTGCACTGGACCGAACGCCGAGTGGCGGACAATCTCGATCAAGCGGGCGCGTTCCATTCCGTTCCGGGTGAACGTGTGGATGGTAACGACGTCGAGGCCGTGTACGCCGCGGCGACCGGTGCCGTGGAACGCGCGCGCTCGGGCGAAGGCCCCAGCCTGCTCGAATGCCGAACGTTCCGCTGGCGCGGGCACGTGGGAGCGAGTTTCGATCTGGACGTGGGATGCCAACGCCGGGGCGAGCTGAAGGAATGGATGTTGAAGGATCCGATTCAACAGTGTGAGGCCGCGCTCCAGGCTTCGGATCTCGAAACGGAGAAGCGGCTCATCGAAGAAGAAATTGCACAGGCTCTTGAAATGGTATGCGCGTCCTGAGCTACCGTCAGGCTATTCGTGAGGCGCACGCGCAACTCCTCGCTCAGGACTCGCGCGTGTTCCTCATCGGCCAGGGCTTATGGAGCCCCTGGTATGCCGGTGGGTCGCTCGAAAACCTGGACCGTGAGTTCGGGCGCGAGCGTTTAATAGATAGTCCGATCGCAGAAAATGCGGTCACCGGACTCGGGATTGGCGCCGCGCTCGCGGGAACGCGCCCGATTGTGTTTCATCCGCGCATGGATTTTTTGTTACTTGCCATGGATGCGCTGGTGAACCAGGCGGCCAACTGGTCCTATCTGTTTCATGAGCGCGCGAGCGTGCCTCTGGTAGTGCGCGCAGTCATCAATCGAGGGGGACAGCAGGGTGCGCAGCATTCCCAGGCGTTGCATGCGCTGTTCATGCATATTCCAGGCTTGAAAGTCGTCATGCCTTCGACTCCAGCCGACGCCAAAGGGCTACTGATTGCCGCGCTGGAAGATCCCGGCCCAGTTTTGTATATCGACGATCGGTGGCTGTATAGCGAGGCCGGTCCGGTGCCAGAAGCTATGCTCGCGACACCGATTGGCAAAGCCGCGATTCGACGCCGGGGCCGGGATGTTTCCTTAATCGGAATTTCGTGGATGGCGGCTCAGGCGCTCAAAGCCGCGGAGCGGCTCAGCGCTGAGGGAATTGACGCCGAGGTGATCGACCTGCGCAGCCTGAAGCCGTGGGATCGGGAAACGGTGCTGGCAAGCGTCCGCAAGACTGGCCGGGCCATCGTGATCGATCCAGGATGGCGCACCGCGGGAGCGTCGGCGGAGTTCGCCGCCACCATCTCCGAAGAAGCCTTCGACACTTTGCGAGCGCCGGTTGCGCGCGTCGCGCTGCCGGATACGCCCGCGCCTGCGACCGCCATCGAAGAAAGAGCCTATTATCCGGGTGCGGCTGAGATTGCCGAGGCGGCACGACGCCTAATAAGCAAGTCCCAGGAAGCCGCAGCGTGAAGCGAGTCTTCGACTGCTCCGCAGCGCTGATCGGTCTTCTGTTGCTAGCAGCGCCGCTGGGTTTGCTGATGCTCGTGGTGTTTCTCGAGGACCGCCGCTCCCCATTCTTTCTCGGACCCCGCGTCGGGCGTGGTCGCCGGGTTTTTCGCATAGTCAAGCTGCGCACGATGCGGCCCGATGCCTGGCTGAGCGGCGTCAACTCTACGGCATCCAGCGACCGCCGAATCACACGCGTGGGGCGCTGGCTGCGCTTGGCCAAGGTGGACGAGTTACCGCAGTTATGGAACGTCCTCACGGGCAATATGAGTCTGGTCGGCCCCCGGCCTCAGGTCGCGGCGGAAGTCGAACGCTATACCCTCGCGGAGTGCCGCCTGCTCGAAGTGCGACCGGGCATCACGGACCTCGCGTCGATCGTTTTCGCGGATGAGGGCGAGATTCTCGCCGGCGCGTCAGATCCGGACCTGTTGTACAACCAGGTCATCCGTCCGTGGAAGAGCCGTCTCGCGCTCGCCTGCATCGACCACGGATCGCGATTGACTGACCTGCGCATCATCGCTCTTACACTACTAGCCTGCCTATCGCGACGCCGTGCGCTGCGCGGCGTCGAGCACCTACTCACACGATGGCACGCGGACTCTCTCTTGCAAAAAACAGCAACGCGGCGCGAGCCTTTACTGGCTTGGCCCCCTCCGTGACTCGGTTGGTTCAGCCGGAAGATCTCCTGGGCCGCGCGCCGGTCGAGCTTGCGGACGGCCATGCGCGCTCCCGCCTCAAGGGCCGCGTCGTACTGGTGACCGGTGCGGCCGGCTCCATCGGGAGCGAATTGTGCCGCCAGATCGCACGCTTCCGCCCATCCGCGCTCGTGGGGTTGGATCACGCCGAGACGGCCGTCTACGAGCTCGACCGCGAGATGCGCGCCCTTTTCCCGGACGTCGCCTTTCATCCCGAGGTGGGAAGCGTTCAGAATCCGCGAAGGCTCCACGAGATTTTCCGCGAGCACTGCCCGCAATCGGTCTATCATGCGGCCGCGTACAAGCACGTGCCGCTGATGGAGAAGCATCTGTTCGAAGCCATCGAGAACAACGTATTCGGCACGCGTAACGTGGCCCGTGCAGCGGCGGCTTTCCGTACGGAGGACTTCGTCCTGATCAGCTCCGACAAAGCCGTCCGTCCCGCGAACGTGATGGGCGCGACCAAACGCCTTGCGGAGATGGTGTGCCAGGCTCAAAGCGGCCGTTTCATGGCGGTGCGGTTCGGCAACGTCCTGGGCTCGAGCGGGAGCGTGATTCCGCTGTTTAAGCAGCAAATCGCGGAGGGAGGGCCGCTCACAGTGACGCATCCCGAGATGCGGCGCTTCTTCATGACCATCCAGGAGGCCACGCAACTCGTGCTGGAGGCGGCAGCGATCGGAAGGGGCGGCGAGATCCTGATGCTCGAGATGGGACCGCCCGTGCGCGTTGCGGATCTGGCGCGCCAGATGATCGAGCTGAGCGGCCTGAAGGCCGAAGACATTCGCATCGAGTTCTGCGGCATTCGGCCGGGCGAAAAGCTTCACGAAGAACTGAGCGCTTACGAAGAAGACACCCTTCCGACCTCTCACTCTCAGATCCGGGTGTTCTCCGGCCGAACCGTGTGCGCGGACGCGCTTGATCGCAATCTGGAAGCCTTGCGCGTGGAGTTAGAAGAGGGCGATCCGCGCGCGGTGGTAGCCCGGTTGCAGCAGATGATTCCCGACTACACGCCTAGCGCTTATCTCATGCGACGCGTGGGCCGGCAACAGACCCGTGGGGTGTCTGCTTAGGCTTTTCGCCGCCCGATTGACAATCGGTAGGAATCATGTCACACTTTATGTGTGCTTAAGAATGTTAATAGAAGAACACACGTCATTCTTCCGGTGGAGTTGGTTGCCGACATCGACAAACTCGTCGGCAAACGGGGCCGGAGTGCGTTCATAACCGAACTGGCGCAACGCGAGATCAAACTCCGCCGCCAGCGAGAAGTGCTGCACGAAACCGCAGGTGCATGGAAGGCCGACGATCACCCAGAACTAGCCCAAGGAGCCGCCGCATGGGTGCGGCATATTCGCTCCTTCGACAACCGCCGATTCGAGGAGCTGGAAAGCCGCCGGCAAGCGGAGTGACCTATCTCCTCGATACGAGCGTCTTGATCGATACGCTCAACAACCGGAACGGCCGGCCTCAGTTTCTCACGGAATTTTCCCGGCAGGAGATTCTTCTCGCTTGTTGCGCCGTCAACGTTTCCGAGGTTTACATGGGGATGCGGCCCAGCGAGGAAGCCAAGACCGAGAAGCTGCTGAGAAGCCTCGAATTCTATCCCGTGACATGGGGAGTCGCCCAGCTTGCGGGCGATCTTTTCCGCGAGTGGCGTCAGAAGGGGCAGACTCTGTCGTACGCCGACGTCACCATTGCCGCCGCCGCAATTTTCAACAAGCTGGTACTTGTGACGGATAACCAAAAGCATTTCCCGATGCCCGAGCTGCAGGTCGTCGATCTGCCCGACCTTCCCCAGGCATAGCCGCTCTAGTGAATTCCCAGCCTGTGCTCAGCTCACGCCTGGCTTTCCTGGCGGCGGGCGGCGCTACCCTGACCATCTGGGATCCGGATCCTTTCTGGACGTGGGCCTACGAGATCGCGATCTTCCTGCTTGCCGGAATCCTTTGCCTCAAGGGGTGCGCCAAACCTCGATTCACTGGTTTCATTTTAGTCTGTATCCCATTATGGGGATTCGCACAACTCGCCTTCAGATGGTCGGCTTATCGGTGGCCGACTCTGAATGCTTCACTTGAAGTTTCCGCGCTTGGAGCGACCGCGCTGGTAGGCTTTGTTTCCCTTCGCCACCCCTCCATTCGGGCTTCTTTTCTAACCGGATTCGTTTGGTTCGGGCTGGGCTTGAGCGTGGTCAGCGTCCTCGCCTATTTCACCTCTCCCGGCAAGATTCTATGGATGTTTCCCAGCGCCTACCCGGATAACTGGGGGCCTTTCCCGAGCCGCAATAACTTTGCGCAGTTTCTGGAACTGTGTTTCCCAGTCGCCCTGTGCCTGACGGCCGACCTCGGCGTGCTTCCCGCAGCGGCGATGCTGACAGCCGGTCTCGCCTCGGCTTCCCGCGCAGGCGCCGCGCTGCTGTTACTTGAATTACTGGCAGCAATCTATCTACTGAGAAAGGATTTCCGCCGCAGGATTCTTCCCTTTGCTTTGGCTGCCGTGGTCGGAAGCGGCGCGCTTTTCGACCGTTTGAAGGATCCCGACCCGCTCAAGTATCGCCGGGAAATCTTCCAGTCCAGTATCAAGATGATCGCCTTCCATCCATGGCGAGGGTTTGGGCTCGGGACATTTTCAACCGTTTATCCGGAGTTCGCCAGATTCGACATTGGCGTGGAAGTGGAACACGCCCACAATGACTGGCTGGAGTGGGCGGCTGAGGGCGGGCTGCCCTACGCAGCCCTCTGGGCCAGCTTGGCGGTGCTGGTCGCGCGTCCTGCGCTTCGCTCGGTCTGGGGAATGGGTGTCCTGGCCGTTTTCCTACATGCCTTGGTCGACTACCCTTTCGCGCGGTTCGGGGTGGCCGCGTGGGCGTTCCTCCTGATCGGAGCTCTTCTCAATGATTGCTAAGTCTGTAGTACTCGTGCTGGCAGCCGCTTTTCTGAGTGCCGCTCCTGCCGTTGTCGGAACGATCCGGGTGAAGGGCAGTTTGCGTCTGGACGGCGCAACCATCGCGGGCAACGCGACTCTATTCGAAGGCGATACCGTGGAGACCGAGGCGACGGAGTCAGCCTTGGATTTACTCTCGGGTTCTCGAATCACTCTGTCGCCCCTGTCCAAGGGGCGGGTTTTCAGGAATCGGTTTGCCCTTGAAAAGGGCATAGTCGTACTAAGTAATATGCCCGAGTTCCACGTGGAAGCGCTTGGCCTCAGAATTGAGCGCGCATCCACACGCGTCGCCCTAGTTGGAACTGAACACGTCCAGGTAATGGCGCTGGTTGGCTCAGCTCAAGTACTTGATGCACTAGGGCTTCTCCTTGCAAATCTGCCCCAAGGCCAAGCTCTCGATTTTGAGCCTCCTCCAGCCTCAGAAAGCCATTCGGCCTCGAAGATGACTGGCTGTCTGAGTGCGGCCGCAGGGCATTTCCTCTTAACCGATGAACTCACCAACGTAACGGCAGAATTGAAGGGAGATCATCTGACTGGAATTGCAGGACGCGTCGAAATCGCAGGCGCGATGGACCCCACGGAAACTCCGGTTTCAGGCGCGAGCCAGGTGCTGCGCGTCAATCAGGTCCGGCGATTGGGAAAGGGCTGCCTAGCCAAGTCTAGTGGGGTTTCCGGAACAAGGGTTGCAATAATCGGCGGTGTGGCAGTTGCGGCGGTTTTCGGGGGATTAGCCGCGACTGGCCATCTGCCTGG
>Ga0070734_10004023_pt1 | contig 14473 bp, 11 predicted proteins | sample Coa_R1_8_FD_66444 | JGI IMG/M metagenome (GOLD analysis project Ga0070734, IMG submission 66444) | Surface soil microbial communities from Centralia Pennsylvania, which are recovering from an underground coalmine fire - Coalmine... | ecosystem: Environmental > Terrestrial > Soil > Unclassified ...
CAAGGACGACATTCAGAGGTCGGAAGACGGACGGCTGATGGCGTCGGGGCGGCAGGGGGACGTTCCCATGACCGAATACCTTGCTCAGTTTGTGCAAGAGAATCCCGAACTGCTGCCTGCGCGCATTTCAGGTGGTTCGGGAATGAGCGCCGGCCAAAAGGCCGCGTCGAATATGGGCGGGCTTGATCTAGACAAGATTCGACCGGGCATGAGCCCAGAAGAACTGGACAAGGTTCGCCAGGAGGTCTCGCGAGTGGCAAGTCAGGCTATGCGAGGAAGGTAGCGGGCGCGCGGGGGCCATCAGTTAGGTGAGTCGCCGGCGCATAAAGTGAATCAGCCAGAAAGGGAAGAGCTATGGGAATTATTACCTCAGCAAACGTCGCAAATGCGATCGTGAAGTTAGTGGCGGTGGACGCGTTGCCCGCACTGATGAGCAATCTAGTGATGGGGAACCTGGTCAATCGGGATTATGAGCCGACGCTGGCGAACGCCGGCGACACAGTGAACGTGCCGATTCCTCCGACGTTGGTGGCGAACAACATCGCCGAAGGCGGCACGGTCCAGACCCAGAATCCGAGTTTGGGGAATGCTCAGATCGTGCTGAATACGCACGCTGAAGCGACCTTCCAGATTCCGGACGTGACAAAGGTGCTGGCAGTGCCGGATCTGCTGAAGCTATACATGCAGCCCGCGGTCGTAGCGATCGCAGAGCGGATTGAGAGCGATATTCTCAGCCTGTACTCGCAGTTCACATCGAACGCACCGATCGGGACGGCGGGGACGCCATTGACGGAGGCGTCGGTGGATTCGGCGGAGACGGCGTTGTTCCAGTCGAAGGTGCCTGGCACGGCCGGGAAGTATCTGGTAGTGGATCCGACGACTTACTCCGTGATTCGACAGATCCCGCGATTCAGTGAATATTACTCGGCAGGGGATGCTGGTCTGCGGGCCTTGGTGGACGGCGCGGTTGGCAAGATGAAGGACTTTTTTGTGTTTCGCTCGCAGCTGGTGCAGAAGACGGGCAGCACGCCTGTTGCGACACACAATCTGGCGTTCGCGCGCGACGCCATCGGGCTGGTGATCCGGCGCCTCCCACAGCCTTTACCCGGGACCGGAGCCATCGCCGAGTACGCCGAGATGGGCAACTTCGGGATTCGCGTGGTGATGAGCTACCAGCCAAATACTCTCGCGCAACAGTTTACCGTAGATGTTCTTTACGGGACCGCGGTGTTGAGGAATTCATTTGGCGTACAGGTGACCTGCTAGCGGGCGACGGAAAAATCGGGAGCGCGGGAAGATGGGTGATCGTCGCGCTCCCGTTTGGAGGGGACGATGGACTTGAAAGTGTTCTATCAAAAGTTGCGAAAGCTGGAGCAGGAGATTGCCACGGCTCATGTGATTGTCGTCAGTAACGAGACGCCTGACGGCGGGCGCGCCGGCTTAAAAGTGGAGGTGTCGAGAGCGATCGCGGCCCGTTTGATTCTCGAGGGGCGAGCGCGGCTCGGGACGCCGGAAGAAAGCGCGGAATACTACGGTGCCGTGGAGGCCGAGCGACGGGAGGCAGAACAGCGGTCGATGGCCAACAAAGTCCAGGTCAATGTCATTTCCGAAGCGGACCTCCGAGCCATCAAAGGCGCATCGCGCGCGGAAAAGCGCTAGCTCACCGCACCATGGCTCTCTTCACGGACGGACCGATCAGCAGCACTTCTGATCTGCAGGCATACGAGAACGGCATACTCGTGCTGGCGAGCACGGAAGGCATCGACCTGGCCGGCAAGATCCAAATCGCACAAGACGACATTGGCAATCAATTGCTGATGTTTCTGCTGCGCAGGATGCCATATCAGGACTTTCACTGGTCGCAGCGACGTGCACGCGGGGTGAGCGACGTGGTCGTTTCCGCTTCGTTAAAGCAGTGGCACGTTCACTATTCACTGGCTTTGGTTTACCGAGACGCTTACAACAACCAATTGAACGACCGGTATAAAGAGAAATGGAATGAATACGAACAGCTCGCAAAGCGCAGCCGCGACGCGTGCCTGGCAACTGGCGTGGGAATCGTCGCGGAGCCGATTGCGCGGCCCGCGATCCCCCTTTTGTCGAGTGTTGCCGGCACGGGTTTAGGCGGGACGTTCTACGTCGCCATCACCTGCGTTAACGGCGGGGGGCAAGAAGGCAGTCCCAGTGACACGGCCAGCATCAATATCAACAACGGAGAGCAACTGGCGGTTGCGGTTTTCAATCCGCCGAGCAATGCGGTTGGGTGGAATGCGTACGTGGGGATCTCCCCTGGAGCTCTGAGCCTTCAAAACCAAGCGCCGCTGGGGTTGGATGCCAGTTGGACTCAGTCGGGAGCGTTGGCTCCCGGGAACTTGCCTGGATCGGGGCAGACGCCTTCATGGTTCGTGATGGATCAGAAGGTGGCAGAGCGCGGCTAAGATATGACATCAATTGCCGGGCTAACGACGTCGAAACTCGTGAACGTGCTGGCGGTGAGCCAAGGCGTGCCGGCGGCGGTTAGCGCTGCGGCCGTCGAGCAGGGGATCCGCTTGCCACCGATGACCGCCGATCACATCCTGGCGCAAAACGCGACGCCAGAGCTGATGGAGCAGAGCACGGCGCTCAAGTATCCAGTCCTGCTGGTCTACTGCGACAAGATCGTGAATGATCTGAAGGAGAAATTTCGAACCTTCTCGGGTGAAGTCGAAATGCTGATCGAGGCCAGGGTATCTCAGGACCGTATTGACGGGCTCGAGCGCAACCTTCAAATCTATGTGGATGCGATCGCGCGCGTGCTCGGTGCGAACCGCGGGGATTGGGGCGATGGAGTCTCGTTTAATGGAGCTTATCAAGTGAATTTTGGAGCGATGAAACATGGCGGAAGGAATTTCCTTCAAATCGCCAAGGTGATTTTACGGCTGGACGTGAGCGCCGACTAGGCAGGCATACGGGGTCGACTTATGGCGTACGTGCTATCGAACGACAATCGCTTCTATGTGGCACTGGAGCAGAGCTTCGGGACCGTCGCGACGATTGCAGCCGCGAATCGAATTCCTGCGGTCAAGCTCACGGTCACCCAGCGTCCCGACCGAGTCCAACGGCGCGACAAAACGGGGTCCAGGACGTTTCCCGGCAATCCAGCCGGATTACGGAAGACAACGACTTTCGAACTCGCCACGTACATGACGACATGGACTGATCAAACGGCGGTCCCACCTCATGGGCCGCTATTTCAAGCGGGGTTAGGGAGCACGGCGCTACATTCCACCGGCGGCGCGGTCGCGTCGAGCAACGGAACGACGTTGGCGTTTTCGTCACCGCATGGTCTCGCAGTGGGCCAAGCCATTTCAAGCGGCGGCGAGATCCGGTTCGCCGCTGCAGTAACGGACGCGCAGACCATTCAGCTGAACGCGCCTCTCAGCGCGAATCCCGCAGCCGGGGCAGCAACGGGGCCGACGACCACCTATCAACCGATCAGCGATCTCGGCAGCGTTTCTATTTTTGATTACTGGAGTCCGGGCACCGCCGTCCAAAGGATTCTTTGCGGCGCGGCGGTCGACAAACTTACGATATCCGTCAACGGGGATTTTCACGAGTTCGCCTTCAGCGGCCAAGCGCAGGACCTACTTGACACTGCAAGTTTTCAGGCCGGGCAAGGCGCCTTGACGGCATTTCCCGCCGAACCGGCTACGGCCACGATGAACTATTCGATCATCCCCGGTCACTTGGGGCAGGTCTGGTTGGGGAGCACTCCGGACCGGTTCTTCACGGTAACGAAAGCCAAGATTTCGTTCCAGAACAACCTGGACTTACGGGCGCGCGAGTTTGGCACGCAGCTGCCTCTGGCGATTTCGGCTGGTCAACGCTCGGTGTCCGTAGATGTAAGCCTGTATCAGCAAGACACCACGACAACAGCGGCGCTTTATCAAGCGGCCAGGCAGAGATCGCCTGTCAGTATGATGATTCAACTCGGGCAGCAACAAGGGCAACTCTTTGGGATTTACATGCAGAGCGTGGTGGTGGAGGTCCCTGAATTCGACGATTCTGACAGACGGCAGCAATGGCAGTTTCAAACCTGCCGGGCGCAGGGGACGACGGACAATGAACTTTTTGTGGCGTTCGCGTAACGCGTCTGGGCAGCGCAATGATCGCCGAGCGGCTCAGAAGGGTCCAGTGAGCTATGAAAGCGCACTGAAAATCGATTCTACGACCATTCCTGGGGTAAGCTTCAAAATTATTCGCGTCTCATTCCGACGCCGAATGGATCTGGTGAGGCAAGTTCGCGAGCTCAGCAACAAAGTCGAGTTTCTCGGAGCGGGATCTGAGTTGAAGGACAAGATCGATGCCAACCTTCTCGCACAAGAGATTGAGACGCTGTACCTACGATGGGGGCTTGTCGACTTAGACGGGTTGACGATCGATGGCGAAGCACCGACGGTCGACAAGCTGTTGGACAGCGGCCCGGAAGAGCTGGTCCGAGAGATCGTGCGTGCGATCAAAGCGCGTTGCGGCTTAAGCGAAGCAGAAAGAAAAAACTAATCGTCGCCTTTCATTTCCAACTCGCGAACCAGGCCGCGTGGGAGTGCGACACTTGCCGGAACAGCGGGCTGGAGAAAAGGCGCAGATGCACCTGGATCGGAGACGAGGGATCGGACGAACGGATAGCTGGTCCGATTTGGGCTCGCGGACGGGCGTCGAGTTCATGCTGTCCAAAATCATATGTTACAGGCGAGAGCTTAGCGCTTCTGGAAGAGTTCCACGCATTCAAAGTGTTTGGATCGCGTGACGTTTATGCGTTGGAAGCGCGGTTAGTTGAGGCTATTTTCATCCTCGAGGACGAGCTGCGCCGGGAGAAAGACAATGCCGAACGGTGAATGGGGCGAGTTAGTCGGTCGAAGCGGCTTGCGCGATGTATCGCGAACGGACATAGAGCATGAGTTAATGTCGTTGCCGATGAACGTGACGAACGTGCCCACGGGCGGAGTCACAGCGACGGGTCCTGGCTACCCAGGGGGCAACGCTGCTTCGACTCCGGCGAATCAGGATCTCACTCAACAGATGACTTCGCTTGTATCGCAGATCAGCAGCCTAAATGCGACGCAACTCAACCAGATTAGCGCGCTTGAGGGGAACACACAGGCATTGACGCAGAACACAAGTACTCGGAGTAGCGCCGGGGCGTCGGTCGGCGACAACGTGCTGGGAGCCATGACGAGCATGTTGGGTGGAGGGCTCAGCCTGGCGCCCTTAATCAGCGGGCTTGCCGGCGTGTTTGGCGGGGGCAGTTCGTCCACGCCGGCAGCGGCGCCGTTCCTCCTGCCTGCTCCAGTGCAGTATCAAGCCGGCCTGAGTGGGGGACCGACAGGCGCCATCGGAGCCGTGGACTATGGACAAACGGGCCAGCCTCGCGAAGTTGCGAGCTCGAGCTCGACTAATGTGACGGTACAGGTCAATGCCATGGATAGCAGATCGTTTTTGGACCATAGCGACGAAATCGCAAATGCAGTCAGAACTGCACTTCTGAATTCGAATGCCCTCAACGACGTAATCTCGGGGATGTAACGTGAGTACTTTTCCTGTCCTCAGGACTGGAGCCGTCGCGCAATATCCGACGCCAAGAACTCTGGGATACTCGACGTCGGTAGTGCGGTTCGTCGACGGGTCCGAGCAACGCTTTCAAGCATGGGCGTCGCCCCTGAAGAAGTGGACAGTTCACCTGGATCTGCTGGATGAAGCGGAACTGCATCGCGTGCGTGAATTCTTTCGCAACGAGGCAGGCGGCGCAGGCAGCTTCGTTTTCATCGACCCGTTTGACAACAGTCCGTACTCAAGCTGCAGTCTTGAAGCTGGCGTGTTGCCGGAGCAAGTGACGGGATCAGGTAGCGGTGTTACGTCGTTGGTTGTGGTCCAGAACCGAACTTAAGAGATGCTCTATTTCCCTCAACTGTCCTCGGGTGCAATTGGTCAGTATCCGACGAGCCGGTCGTTAGTGACGCGAACCGTTACGAACATCATGGCGGGCGGCGACGCGATACGAATGGCTGACACGGGCGCCGCCATGGTTCGATGGCACCTGAGTTACACGGGCTTGTCGGATGCCGAGGCGCAATCCCTCACCCAGACGTTCTGTGGCGCCCAAGGCCGACTAAACGCTTTTACGTTTCTTGATCCAACGGACAACCTGCTGCTTTGGACGGAAGATTGGACCAAACCAGAATGGGTTGCCGACCCACTGCTCACGGTGTCAGGTGGATCGAGCGATCCGACCGGCGGAACGGGAGCGGTTCAGCTCACGAACACCGCACAGACCATGCAGGGTATCAGGCAAAAGCTGGCGGCGGCCGGATGGTTTCGCTATTGTTTCAGCGTCTATTTGCGGGCCGACTTGGCCTGTAGCGCGCAACTTCAGGCGAGCTGTACCGATGCAATGTCGACGACCACCGTGGCGGTTGGGCCGAGTTGGGCTCGCGTGAGCATGGCTACCTCGTTGTCTTCTCAGGCAGATGAAATCAGCTTCGGGTTGGCACTCCCCGGCGGATCCCGGATGAACGCGTTCGGGCCGCAAGTGGAAGCGCAACCCGCCGCGGGGCTTTACAAAAAGAACACGGACCAAGCCGGCGTCTATCCGAATACGCACTTCGCCGCTGACGAACTCTCGATGTCTGCAGACGGGGTGAACCAAGGTTCCTGCACCTTTGAACTCGAGAGCAGGCTCAGCCTCGCATGATATGACTGGCGATGCGCCCCATGAATCGGCCTCGCTCCGTGTCATGAAAGGATCTCCTGATGGTGACGATTGATGAACTCAAGGAACTGGAAGTCCCCGGGACCCCAATCCTCCTGTTCGACTGTACGTTGCCGTCCGGTGACACTCTCCACTGGAGCACGCATAGCGTCTCCTACCAAGGACAGCAGTACTTGCCTCGCGTTCTCGCCCACAACGTTTTTGATCTGCAGTCCTCCCCTGACGCTGCGACAGATGCCGTTGCCAAGATTTCGATTACGCTCGCAAATGCGGATTCGTTTTTGTCGCCTATCGCACGTAACGTGGGGTGGAAGGGCGCGCAACTCACGACGACGCTGTTGGTCTACGACTTGTCGGCTGGCACTGCGTTGTCGGATGCCCGAGTTATCTTTTGCGGTGTTTCTAATCCACCCGATGAATCAACCGAATCCACTCTGCGGCTAAGTTTTACCAATCGACTGAACTTGCAGCGGATTTATCTTCCCGAGATTCGGATTCAACGGCGATGCCCGTGGACATTTCCCGCCACCGCGGAACAACGGCAAGAAGCCGTCACTGGAGGAACGCAGGGAGTGTTCTCTCCGTTTTATCGCTGCGGATATTCTCCGGATCAGACTAACGGGGTCGGCAACCTGAATGGCGCCGTGCCGTATGCAACCTGCAGCTACACAAGGTCAGACTGCCAACAGCGCGGCATGTTTGACAAAGACAACGGGAATAATGCAACACGGCGATTCGGAGGAATTGAGTTTCTACCGCCCGCGATCGCTGTGCGGAGCTACGGTGAACGGGGCTCACATATCTCGACGCCCGCCCCCAATCAGGCGCTTTACAACGATTTCGTACCGTTGCTCTACGGCACCGGCTGGTATGAGCCTCCCGTTGTATTTGCACGCAACGACGGAAACCTCACTCACATGGAGGTTCTCTTGGGAGCGGGGCCAATCACCTCTGTTCTCAAGGTTGTTGTGAACGACGCGGACCTTCCGCTGGGTGTATCCGGCCTGAACATGACTGCCACGGGTTGGTATAACGTCGTGAGTTTAGGCGCCCGCGCGGGTGCGTTCAATCTAGATTTCTCCGACGCCACGGGCGCCGCACTTGGCGATCCTTACGGCAGCATGGCATTCGTATCCGTCGTCGTTCCCAACAATATCTCTAACGGGCTGTCCATTCCGACTGTTCAGGTACTGGTTCAGGGCCTCACATTATCGAGATTTGACAGCTCGGGCAATTTCTCCGACAGCACCTTCACCAACAATTCAGCCTGGGTACTCCTGGATGTCCTGTTGCGCATCGGTTGGAGGCTCAACCAGATCGACCTCTCAAGCTTCGCGCTGGCATCGCAAGTGTGCGATCAGCCGGTTCAGACAACCGACCTCAACGGCAACAACACCATGGTCGCTCGCTTCCAATGCAATTTGCTGCTCAGAGACCGCAGATCAGCAGGCGATGTCGTTCGCGGGATTCGCAACGGATCCGGCCTCTATTTGACCTTTGGGCCGACCGGCCTGTTGAAGCTCAATGTCGAAGATGCGTTGGCCCAACAGCAGCCCTCCAAGTCTGCGGGAAGCAATGCAATCCAGCCGCTCAATAGTGGGTGGCCAGCCTACGAGTTCGGCGATAACGAATTGTCAGGAATAGCCAGGCTGAGTAACGGAGCTTCCTCATTAAAGGTTACGTCGCGATCCACCGCCGATTGCCCGAACCGATACACGGTGGAATTTCAGGACGAATTTAACGCCTACCAACAGGACAGCTTGTCGTTGCTGGATACGGACGACTTGCTTTTGTCCGGGCAAGAGGTCACTGCGAGTGTGACGGCGCTGGGATTGCCGAATCTCAGTCAGGCGATCCGTGCCGCGAGCCTGCAGTTGTGCAAGTCGATCTATGGAAACACATATGTTCAGTTTGAAACGAGCATAAAGGGTTCCGGGCTGTCGCCGGGTGACCTGATTACGCTCACTTACTCCAAGGAAGGTTTCGATCGACAGCTGTTTCGGATCACCAAGATCTCGCCGGCATTGAACTTCCTGACCGCTGTAATTACGGCGCAGCTTCATGACGACGCGTGGTACTCGACAAGTGTTGCGGGAGGGATCGGATCAGGTAGTCCCGCCGGCTTCGAGATCGGCTTGCCACGTCCGCTTGTAGGAGCGGTGCTCGACAATAACGGGAATGAGCAGCTTTCCGTTACTGAAGCATCCGCGGAAGATAGTGACGGCGGAATCACGTGTACAGTAGCTGTGGGTTTCAACACGCCGGTTCGACCAACGGCTAGCGCGGCGGGGATTCCTCTCGTCGGCCTGAACACGCAAATTAGTTCATCGGGTGGAACGCTCGCAGGCGGGCAAGCACTGTATTACGCTGTGAGCGCGTTGGATACCAACGGATCGGAAAGTTCTCTATCGTTTACCGTTGCGGCGGCGGTGCCGGCAGGAACGAATAGCAATCAGGTCACTCTCGAAAGCCTAAGCTTCTCGTCCTCGGCCGCGAGTTTCTGCGTCTACCGCGGGCCGAGCCCGGTCCAATTGTTGCGCATCGCGTCGAGTGTGCCGATCGCGGCTCAGTATACCGATACAGGCGCAGCGGCGACGTTGCAAGGGCCACCAGACTACAGCTACGACCATGCGAATTTCTATTGGCGCCTGGAACTTCAACCCGAGGAGAAGGCCGATATCCAGACGGCGACATCCGTTGGCAATTCCACCCTGAACATGCTCCCGAACGAATATGTCGGCGCGGTCGTGCGGATTCTCGCGGGTACCGGCGCCGGGCAGGAGCGCATCATCAGCGCCAACAATGCGACAATCCTGACGCTCGGCAGTGCATGGAGTATCCTGCCCGACGCAAGCAGCACTTTTGTTGTCGCCGCTTCCACCTGGCAATTCGGGGCATCGGGGGCGACATCACCTGTTTCGTTCGTCGTACCCAACCGCGAGGGTGCAACGATTCACATCACCGGGCGCGCGGCGAATGTTCGAGATGAAGAAAGCTCCTCCGCGCTTTCGATCCTGACGCGATGGAGACTGACCGGCGCCTCGAGCGGCGGTACGGATGCCGACGTGCCAGGGCCGCCCTCGTTTGGGATCTCGGCCGCTGGGCAGGGAGTGGTGGAAATTCAGGGCGTCGGTTTCGCCAGCCTGACGAACACGCGTACGGTTGGTGCCGGGACGCTCACTCTCGCGTTTTACGACGAGTTGAACGGTCCGTCCTCACTGTTTCCAGCCGCCTTGATTGGTCCTGGCGATAGCGTTCTTAGCTTGTCAGCACCGGTGAGCCTGCAAGTCGGCGATCTGTTGCAGATTGACTCCGAAGTGTTTTCCGCCCAGCTGGCTGTCACGAATTCCACCTCTGTCACGGTTTCGCGAGCATCGCACGGAAGCATCGCGGCGGCGCACCCGCTTCAGGCGGGGGTCTATCTGCTGGAGAAGCGCACGTTCATCATGGCGTTCGCGCAGGAGTTTTTCGGCAGCCCAGCGAGCGGGAGCTACTCCTTTCCGATCACCATGCCGGACGTACGCGTTGCCGCAGCCGAGCTTTTCGTCACAAACAGTCAAGGAAACAGCAGCGTATCGGCCCAGTCTTTCACGGCTACGACGGACTTGGGGATTCGGACGATGGCTGGCGGGCAAGTCTGCATTCAGATAGAGGGGCCCCTCGCGGTTCAAACGAATGCGGCGCCGGCCGTCGTTATGGAGAGCGCTCACTCCGTGCGCGACGTCTTCGCCGTAGTACAGCAAGCGCCCACCGGCGCGCCCGCCGTATTGCAGGTCATCCAAAACGGCCAGCCTTATTGCCAGCTCACGATTCCCGTCGGTGCAACGACCTCTAACGCCGTGGACGGATTTGCTCTGGGTCCTCTTCAGGCGCAGGCCCAAATTGGCCTCGACGTTGTTTCGGTGGCACAGGCGAGCGGTACGATTCCGGGCTCGGACCTCACGGTCACGATCCGACTTTGAGCAGTCGAATGCCGCTCACCTTGCAGAAGCTTCAACCTGATTGCGATCTGCAGTGCTACTTCTTTGAGCCTTCCGCGATCGCTGCGCTCAGCGGTACCTCGAGTTCAGGTTTCACCCTATCCGGAACCTGGCGGCAACAGTTTGACTGGGCGGTCATCGAGTGGAACCGCGACAATGCCTTCGAGCATCCGATGTTTCGATCGTTGCCTGACGGTGACCTGAGCGGCCTCACACTGACGTACGACGAAAGCCGCCAAAACTGCATTTCACTCGACTCGGCCCTCTATCCAACGGTGGATTGGCCCTACCTGCGAGTCTGGGCCAACGATGGAACGGGCGAAAGGGTTTATCGAATCCCGCTAGCCAGGTATGCGACCCCGGTTCAAGGCAGCTATGCAGCCGCCACCGTGCAATTTCAGATGAGTGGGACCGTAACCGCAGGCGATTATGTGGGCGTCGCCTTTCTGTCCGAACACTATCCGTACCTCATGCTGGCCGGAGATACGCTGGACGTTGCCCTCCAAAACATCGTCGCCGGAATCAATACCTATTCGCCGACGGTTCGCGCAACACAAAACGGTACCGTTCTCACGCTGACGTATGTAGGCGCCGGGCAAACTCCCGCGACCTCTACAAGCGGAACGAACGGAAACTGGGTCGGCGTGTACACTTACGTGTCCGGCGCGAGATCGGAGCAGTGGGACGCAGCGTGGAAACAATTTTCGGGCGGTACTTCGCCATCGGCCTGGAAGATCGTCCTGCCTTTCAGCGAATTGACCGACGCCTCCTTGGGACAGATTCCCTGGACTTCCGTGCGGAAACTTCGCTGGACCTACTCGTCGAATCTGCAGGCCGGCGCCTTCGAGCGCACCGAGTTTCAAGTGGTCGTATCGAATTGGACTGTTACCGGCACGGGACGCTCCTACTCTGTAGCCGGCCCCGGCAGTCAACGAATAGACGATGGCTCCAGTGCAGTGAGATACGCGGGGACCTGGCAGACAACCAACGGCAATTTCTCGGGCGGAACGATTCGCTCGACGAGCGCACCGGGGTCGTCTGTTGCTTGCACGTACTCTGCAAGCCAACCCCACGCCCTATACCTGGGAACGAGACTGCTGGCGTCAGGAACAACCGTCTCGGCATCTGTCGACGGGCAAACGCCGGTCACGTACAACCTCAGTCTGCGGGGCGAGGACATACTCGTGAGGCAGCCGCTTGGCCAGTTGGGGCCGGGATCCCATAGCATATCGCTGGTGCACACGGGCGCGCCGGCAACTGCCTTTTACTTTGACTTCTTAGAAGTCGCGATACCGACGAACCAGCTGCCGTCGCTGGCCTCCGAGTCGCAGCTGGCCTTGGCCACCGATTGGGACACGGAACACTCACTCGCCTTGGCTCCCGAACGCACGGCCTGGATGATCAACTCTCTCGGGTTCAAGGGCCGCGTGAATCACTACGCGGGCGCGTTGTGGTTTTATGAACTCGCGAATCCCTCCCAAGTCTACGCGAGCGGGACCATAACGTTTACGGGCACGCCCGACGCGAACCAGACGACGCAGATCATACTCGGGCGTACCGATCAACCGGCGTCGACCGAGACCGTGATTTCTCACTTAAACCTGATTGGCGACACCGCCGAGACTCTGGCGACAGCCTACGCATTGCTGCTGAATAGCGGCTACACGGCGGTCCGAGCACAAGCTTCGGGCAACCAATTGATCATTTACTCGCGTTCGCTCGGAACCGATGGCAATAAAATTACGCTCGCCACCAGCGCCAACACAGCCAATTTGCAGATTGCCACGTCCGGTGCGACATTGACAGGAGGGGTCGATGGCATTTGGCTTACCGACCTTCAGGCACTGCCGCGGATCAACCGTGCCGCGCGGGATTGGAGCCAGAGTTTTTTCGCCGCCCTGAAAGGTTACGGGCTGAACGTCACCACTTCATTCAGCATGGAACTCGGCAACGGCGACACTTCCGTTGCCGCGGGAGTTGCGCAGCGATACCCCAGCGGCGCGGCGGTTTGGCTGAATACTCCATCGCTTCAAACAAACTTCTCGCCGGCTAGCGCCAGTTTCTGGCAGCAGGTGTACCAGGACATGGCTGCATTGATGGCCGCTGCCTCGGTCGACCCATACTTGCAGTTCGGCGAAGTGCAGTGGTGGTATTTTCCCGATGATGGCTCCGGGATGCCGTTCTACGACGCTTATACTTTGTCAACCTTTCAGTTGCAATATGGGCGCCCGATGACGATCATTGCTTCAAATACCGTGGACCCCGCCACCGTCCCGCAAGAAGCGGCGTTCCTGCCCGCACTCATCGGCGCCTTTACGAGCCAGATCCGCAACTTTGTTCGAACGCAATATCCGACTGCGACCTTCGAAGTTCTGTATCCCACCGACGTGAACAGCTCGGCGCTGAATCAAGTCATCAACTATCCCGTCAACGATTGGACACCGGCGAATCTGGCCTGTCTGAAGACTGAGAGCTTCACTTACACCTATCAACGCAACCTGGATCTCAGCAAGCGGACCATCGCATTCGGCGCCAATTATGGCTTCGCGCCTTCCGAGCGCAGCCATCTGGTCGGGATTAGCGATTCGTCCACGGCTTGGCCAAAGGAAGCCCGGATGGCCGAAGGCAGCGGCTTTGAATCCGTAGTTCTCTTCGCGTTGGACCAAATGTGCCTCGTTGGTTATACGCTGCCGGTCTCGCGGGGGCGCCGGCGCAGCGCGCGCCTCGGCTAGTCGGCGTCGTCCCGGCTGAGCCACTCTCATTCGCGATACAGTGAGGATGCGCTGTGATCGCCGTCCAAAACGTATCGAAGCTCTATCATCTGTATCGCAGCCCGCTCCAACGTCTCCTCGGAGGCCTGTCTTTCGCGCCCCGTGGCGCGGATTTCTGGGCCCTGCGCGACGTCAGCTTCCGTGTGGAACCCGGCGAGGTTTTTGCGCTGCTCGGCCCCAACGGCTCGGGAAAAAGCACGCTGCTTCAGATCATCAGCGGTATCTTACAGCCCACCAGCGGGCGAGTCGTCACAAAGGGCCGCATCGCCGCATTGCTCGAATTGGGCGCCGGATTCAATCCGGAATTCACCGGCCGCGATAACGTTTTTCTCAATGGCGAGATCATGGGCCTATCTCACAAGGAAATGGAGCGGGCGTTTCCCCGCATTGAAGCTTTTGCCGAGATCGGACAATTCATCGACCGTCCGGTGAAAGAGTATTCGAGCGGTATGTACGTGCGCCTGGCCTTCTCCACGGCGATTCATATCGAGCCGGAAATCCTGATCGTGGACGAGGCTCTGGCAGTCGGTGATGCGATCTTCGCCAGCCGCTGTATCCAGAAATTCGACGAGCTGCGGGAGCGCAAGGTCACCGTACTGTTGGTCTCTCACGATCTCGGCCTCATCAAGCGCCTGGCCGATCGAGCGGCCTTCCTCTATGAAGGACGAATGATCGTGGAGGGTTCCCCCAAAGACGCGGTCAACCATTACGTCGGGTTTGTGCTCGACCAGGAGCGAGCTGCGGCCCCCCGCGCAATCAGCAGCGGTGTCGCGGCGCGCAGTTCCTTCCGCCACGGCGACGGCTCGAGCCGCATCGTCGATGTTCAACTCTCGAAGACCGGCGGCGAACCTGGTCATGCCTTTCGTCCGGGCGAAACTCTTCTCATCCGCGTGGAAGCGATCTTTGATCGCCCGGTTTCGAATCCGGTGGTCGGAATTCTGATCCGCAACCGCATCGGCATCGACGTCTTCGGCACC
>Ga0070734_10004024_pt1 | contig 14466 bp, 17 predicted proteins | sample Coa_R1_8_FD_66444 | JGI IMG/M metagenome (GOLD analysis project Ga0070734, IMG submission 66444) | Surface soil microbial communities from Centralia Pennsylvania, which are recovering from an underground coalmine fire - Coalmine... | ecosystem: Environmental > Terrestrial > Soil > Unclassified ...
ACGACCTCCGCCGCGTGGCCGTGGGCACCAACGGCGACGGCACGCCGATCCTCCTCGGCGACGTGGGCCGCGTCCACCTGGGGCCCGATCTCCGCCGCGGGCTCGTCGAGCTCGACGGCCAGGGCGAGGCCGTCGGCGGCGTGGTCGTCATGCGCCAGGGCGCCAACGCGCTCGACGTGATCGCCGGCATCAAGCGGCGGCTCGCCGAGGTGACGCTCCCGCCCGGCGTCGAGGTGGTCACGACCTACGACCGCTCGACGCTGATCCATCGCGCCATCGACACGCTCCGGCACACGCTGCGCGACGAGCTGCTGATCGTGAGTGCGGTGATCCTCGTGTTTCTCTGGCACGTGCCGAGCGCGATCATCCCCATCTTCACGATCCCGATCGCGGTGCTCCTCGCGTTCGTGCCCATGCGGGCGCTCGGCATCACCGCCAACATCATGTCCCTCGGCGGCATCGCGATCGCGATCGGCGCGATGGTCGACGCGGCGATCGTGGTGGTCGAGCAGACCCACAAGAAGCTCGAGCACTGGCAGGCCGCCGGGCGCCCGGGCGACTTCCGCGACGTGGTCGTCGGCGCGATCCAGGAGGTCGGCGGGCCGAGCTTCTTCTCGCTGCTCGTGATCGCGGTCTCGTTCCTACCGATCTTCGTCCTCGAGGCCCAGGAGGGCCGGCTCTTCAAGCCGCTCGCCTACACCAAGACGTTCTCGATGGCGGTCGCGGCGCTGCTGGCCGTCACGCTCGATCCGGCCATGCGGCTGCTCTTCACGCGCGTGGAGCCGTTCGCCTTCCGGCCGCGCTGGCTCTGCCGGGTGGCGAACGCCGTCGCGGTGGGCACGATTCACTCCGAGGAGACCCACCCGATCAGCCGCCCGCTCATGCGCCTCTATCAGCCGGCCGTCGAGTGGGTGCTCCGCCGCCCGCGGACGACCGTGGCCGCGGCCGCGCTGCTGGTGGTCGCGACCGTCCCCGTCTACCGGCGCCTCGGCTCGGAGTTCATGCCGCCGCTGAACGAGGGCACGATCCTCTACATGCCGACCGCGCTGCCCGGGATGTCGATCACGCAGGCCCGCCAGGCGATCCAGACGCAGGACCGCGCGCTGGCCGCGTTCCCGGAGGTGGAGCACGTCTTCGGCAAGGCGGGGCGCGCCGAGACCGCGACCGACCCGGCGCCCCTCAGCATGTTCGAGACCATCGTGAGCCTCAAGCCCGAGGAGCAGTGGCGCCCGGGGATGACCTGGGAACGCCTCCTCGACGAGATGGACCGGACCGTCCGCTACCCGGGCATGCCGAACGTCTGGTGGATGCCGATCCAGACGCGCACCGAGATGCTCGCGACGGGCGTACGCAGCCCGCTCGGCATCAAGGTCTACGGCCCCGACCTCGCCGAGATCGGCCGCCTGGCCGAGCAGATCGAGCACGTGGTCTCGACGCTCCCGGGCACGCGCAGCGCGTTCGCCGAGCGCACGACCGGCGGCTACTACCTGAACGTCACCGTCGACCGCGACGCGATCGCCCGCTACGGCATGACGGTCGGCGACGTCCAGGACGTGATCGAGACCGCGATCGGGGGGATGGCGGTGTCGCAGACCATCGAGGGGCGCGAGCGCTACTCGATCAACGTGCGCTACGCGCGCGACGCGCGCAGCGATCCCGACGCGCTCCGCCACGTGCTCGTACCCGGCCCCGACGGCGTGCAGGTTCCGCTCGGGCAGCTCGCCCAGGTGTCGCTCTCGACCGCGCCGCCGTCGATCCGGGACGAGGGCGGCAGCCTCGCCGGCTACGTCTTCGTCGACGTCGCCGGCCGCGACCTGGGCGGCTACGTCGCCGACGCCCGCCGCGCCGTCGCCGCGCAGGTCCGCCTGCCGCCGGGCTACCGGCTCGGGTGGGCGGGACAGTTCGAGTACCTCGAGCGGGCGGAGGCGCGCCTCGCGCTGGTCGTGCCGCTCACGTTGCTCATCGTCTTCGTGCTGCTCTACATGAACACGGGCTCCTTGGCCGAGACGCTGCTCATCATGCTCGCGGTCCCGTTCTCGGCGGTGGGTGCGATCTGGCTCTTGTGGTTGCTCGGCTACAACATGAGCATCGCGGTGTGGGTGGGGCTCATCGCGCTGCTCGGCGTCGACGCGGAAACGGGCGTGTTCATGCTGCTCTACCTCGACCTCGCGTGGCGCGAGCGCCTGCACCGCGGGCTACACACCGCCGCCGCGCTGCGCGAGGCGATCGTCGAGGGCGCGGTGAAGCGGCTGCGCCCGAAGGTGATGACCGTGGGGGTGATGTTCATGGGGCTGCTGCCGATCATGTGGTCGCACGGCACGGGCGCCGACGTGATGAAGCGGATCGCCGCACCGATGGTGGGGGGCATCTTCACGTCGTTCCTCCTCGAGCTGCTCGTCTACCCCGCGCTCTACGCGCTCTGGCGCGGCCGGGGTCTCGCCGAGTGATGGACGCGCGCGCGTTCGGCCGCGTGCTCGCGCGCCTGCGGAAGGCGGCTTCGGCGTGGCGGACGACCGCCCTCGCCGAGGTCGCCGATGCCACCGCGCGCGACCCGTTCCGCATCCTCGTCGCGTGTCTACTGTCCTTGCGCACCAAGGACGAGACCACGGGGCCGGCGGCGGCGCGCCTCTTCGCGCTCGCCGACACGCCCGCCGCCATGCTCGCGCTCTCCCCCCGCCGGATCGAGCGCGCCATCTATCCGGTCGGCTTCTACCGCGCCAAGGCGCGCGGCATCCGTCGCGTGTGCCGCGAGCTGCTCGAGCGCCACGCGGGCCGCGTGCCGGCCGACCTGGACGCGCTGCTCGGGCTCCACGGCGTCGGCCGCAAGACCGCGAACCTGGTCGTGACGATGGGCTTCGACCGTCCGGGCATCTGCGTCGACACGCACGTGCATCGCATCACGAACCGCCTGGGTTTCGTGCGCACACGCACGCCCGACGAGACCGAGCAGGCGCTGCGCCGCCGGCTGCCGCGCCGGCACTGGATCCCGCTCAACGACCTGCTGGTGGCCTTCGGGCAGCACGTCTGCCACCCGACGTCGCCGCGCTGCTCGACGTGCCCGGTGGGCACCCTCTGCCCGCGCGTTGGCGTGCGGCGGTCGCGCTGAATGAACGTCAGTGGCCGGCGACGGTGGCGGTGACGACGCCGTCCAGCTGGACGCAGGTGATGTCCTCGTCGGGGCTCGCCGTCGGGTAGTAGAAGGCGAACAGGTTGCAGTGCTCGTTCTGTTCGGTGAACGGCCCGAACTTGTAGGTGACGTCGTCGTTGTTGACGTAGGTGCACGTCCACTGGAGCCCGTGGACGACCGGCGCCGGCGGCTCCCCCGGCCCGCCGAAGCGGACGAACGCGGGGTCGAGGTAGCCCTTTTGGTCGTAGATCTGCTCCCCGCCGCTGCCGTCCCACGTCGCCGCGGTGAACTCGACGCCCCGGTAGTGGTAGTGGCCCGTCACCGCGAGCAGCGTGACGGGCTTCGGGAAGAGACAGCGCGTGGTCGCGGTGGACGTCGCGTGCGGCGGGACGAGCACGTCGCGGTCCTGGCCGAAGATCGCGCCGGCGTACGACGTCACCTTGCGGTGCGGCATCGCCCAGAGGTCGAAGACCGCCCAGCCCTCGCCCGTCGGCGTCTTGAGCAGGCCGTTGTCGACGAAGTGCGTCTGCGCCGCGAGCTGCTCGCGGCCGTGGAAGTGGAAGGCGACGCCCGGCGGCAGCTTCCAGTCGAGGAGCAAGTTCTGGCTCGCCAGCACGAGCTGCCACTGGCTGAAGTCGAGGGCGAAGTTGCAGGTCTCCTCGCCGTCGGCGCGCTCGAAGGACGGATCCTGCGGCCGGTAGAGGTGGACGTGGTGCGTCCCGCCGCTCGCCGCGATCGTGACGCGATGGACGTCGAGGTCGCGCCGGCTCGGCAGCTTGAGATACGTGCAGGCGGTCAGCTCCTGGCCGCGCGGCACGGCGATCGGCCCGACGACGATCTGCGTGCCGTGCGCAGGGCGCGGGAGGTGCGGGCGCTTGCCCGCCTTGCCGAGGTGCCACGCAGACACGGGCGCCGCCGCGAGCGCGAGCAGCAAGGCTGCCAGAAGCGTCGCGAGGGCGCCGCCCCGGCCCGGGCGTGCCGTGCGCCTTGCGCTATCCTCCCGCGACGGCATCAAACGGGTGGGAGCCCTACCCGAAGCCGTCCGGAACTGTCAAGGAAGGAGCGCAATGCAGGTGCGGCCCGCGGGCGCCGGCGGGCTTCGTTCGCGAAGAACGATGCGCTCTTCTCGGGGTTGTACCCGCGCCAAAAGGAGCGGCGGCTCCTTCTGCCGTCCATGGTAGGACGGCGTCCTCCAAGAGCATCTCGATCACCTCGCGGAGGTTCCGTTGAAGCTCATCGACGTCAGCGCCCTGAGTGTGCGCGCCTGGCCAGCCGGGAACATACCCGACCAAAACTCCCGTATCGGGGTCGCGCTCAACGACGAACCGAACGACGTGGCGATGAGCCCGCCGGCGCACCGGCGTCCGCAATGAGTAGCGAGACGTGACCCGGCCGGCTCCATCGCCGCGTTAGGCAGCTTGAACGTCGACCACTTCGCTGGTTGACGAGGGAGGAGGCACGGGTTGGCCTTCCCGCTTTAGGCCCTCGATGTGAGACTCGATAGCCTCACGGATGAGCTTCAACGCTTCATCCCGCGTATCTCCGGCCGCGACGCAGCCGGGAAGGTCGGGCACATAGGCCCCAAACGACGTGGCGCCCTTCTCGATCACAACGAGGTACCGCATCCGAACGTCTCCTATCTCTTCAGGCCCGCCTGCTTCAGCACGCTGTTCAGTGTTCCCGCCGGAAGGTCCACGCTCGGCTTGCCCGCCACCGTCACGAGCCCCGGCTTCGTAGGGTGTCGAAACTGGCGATGACTTCCCTTGGTCCGAACCTGAATCCACCCATCCGATTCGATCAGGCTGATGACGTCTCGGACCTTCACTGTGAGAAGCCTACCACCGTGCGGCGAAGCAGCCTAGTTTGGCGCTTAGCGGCCGGCGCAGCCGGTCCGCTGGAGCTCCGGGTTAGCCAGAGCACCGTCACTGCCCGATTTCGGGTACGGATAGGCCGCGGCAGATCTTGCGCGCCAAAACATCGGACAACTCGTTGTGCCGAGGGATGGCTTCTACCGCACCTGTCCTCGGATTCGTCCACAGCGAGTGGGAACCGCCTTCCCGCTTCAGGTGGCATCCATTGCGGCGAAGGTGACGTAGCAGGTCGCCTCTCTTCAACCGACCACGACCTTCTCACGCACGGCGTCACGGGGAAGAGCACGGAGACCGTCCCGACGCCGATCGTCCAGGATGAGGGCGATCGCTGCGGCCAAGTTGTGCCGGGCCTCAGCTTTCGTCCGACCCTGTCCGTTCGCCCCGGGGATCTCAGGGCAGTAGGCGATGAACCACTCGCCATCGCGCTCAATGACCGCGGTGAACTCGTTCCTGAGTTGTCGCTTCGCACCTCGACGCTTCATGTTGGCCTCTTACTCCTCATCGCCGGGCCTGGCTAACGCTGCCGTGCACCTGCGGCGGACCGAGCGACCGCAGGGAGCGAGGCCCGGCGTCAGGTGAAACGGCTTGTTAGACATTGAATACGCAGCGATCACTTGCGCTCCTGGTTTTGATCGGTGATGGCCGCCGACTCGATAACGCCCTCGTCCTGTGCTCCGTTCAGGGCGCGCAAAGGACGATGTACGAGTTCATTGAGGAGTGGCGTGAGATCCGAGTCGGCTGCGCCCAGCGACCTCGCGATGTCAATTCGCTCGCGAATGACACGATTTTCCAGTAGGCGGTTTTCGAGATCCAATCTGCGCGCTTCGGCGGCCTCCCTGTATTCCCGGTCTCTCCTGCGCTCGTGCCTGTCGTTGAGATATTGCCGGATCACTTCAAGCGGATTGAGCGAACGTAGAAAGTCCCAGAATCCGGGAGATTCAAAGCGCGCCGCCTGGAGAACAAGCCGGTCGCGGCCTGGAACGACGGAAGCGACAACGGCGGGTGAGGGTGGCCATGACGAGAGGAGACGTCCTGTGCGGATTGGGAAGCCGGGCCAACCGAAGGGATCCAATCCGAAGAGTGGCGCGGGCCAGGGCCCCCTTTGCGCGAGTCGTTCGGCGCTCGCGATGATCCGTTCAAAGGCGTAGATCGAATTGTACGCGTGCTCAAGGCGAGCGAGGTGCTCTCGAACTTCCTCGAGCCGTACGCCAAGCTCCCCCTGAATCCTAAGAACGCCGGGCATGAGGGCTGGCCCGCTCCTCCCTCAGATGTCTAACGGCTTGGCGATGAGCCGCCGGCGCAGCGGCCCTGGCGACGACAGGGTCGCCCAAGCCGGCCGGCTCCATCGCCTTGTTAGGCGACGTGCTGCATCTTGTTTGCGAAGTCACGCCCCGAGGTCGGGGCAGGCAGAGGCTTCCCTTCGCGCTTGTAGAGGGCAATGGTATCGTCGACGATCTCGCAGAGCTCGTTGAAGACCTGCCGTTCGTCGACACCGTGGCACCCCCCGAAGATCAGGCCTGGCGAACTCCCCACGTAGCACTGGTCCTCTTCTGACCATTCCACGATCTTCACGTAACGCGCGCTTTCCTTCATTTGCTCGACTCCTCGATCGCCAGCTTCACAGCCCGGACTTGGTACTGCTTGGCATCATCGCCCAGATTGCCCAAAAGAACCACCGGTTTGCTCACCTTCGGATGTACGAAGTTCCGATGGCTCCCCTTGCCGCCGCGGTTGACGAAGCCTGCACGCTCGAGGTTGGCCATGAGCTCTCGGATCTTCGGCGGCACCGATCCGGCCTCTCCGTCGCCTAACGACCAGCCGATCAGCGGCGGCCGGTTCCGCCGGCCGTCCGCTGAATCGGCCTGTTAGGCTTCCGGCGTCTGACGATCTGGCTCGCCTTGAGCACTGCACGAAGGGCCTCGTTGGCGGCGGCCTCCGTGGGAAACGCCGAGGCCACGTCGGGCTCGAGAAGAACCAGGTTGGAGCCCTTCTTCAGTCGCGCGGCGTGCTTCCCACGAACGCCGCCCTTCATCGAGGCAAAGTCGTACTCCGGAAGGAGGTCATCGGGTCTGGTTCGTTTACTCTTCCTCATAGAACCTCCGCTCTCGCCGCGTGGCTGATCGAGCGCTGATGATGCGAATCGTATCGCCCCGATCCGCGTGCGCAACGACGAGCGTTCTGCCCAGTCGCGACCGTCCGATCGTCACATACCGCTGCTCGCCGCGCGAGTGCGTGGGGTCCGGATAGGTGGTCGACAGCGGGTCTTCGAGAACGCTTGCCGCCTCGCGGAACCCTACTGCATGCTTCCGCCGGTTGGCGGCATCCTTCTCGGGGTCCCACGTGAAAGTCATGCGTCACAGCGCCGTGCTCGGAGCCTAACGAGATCTGGACTGTTCCGCGTAACGCCCAAACACCGACAGCCCTCGCAGCCTAACACCGAGCCCGTCCGGGCTCGTTCCTCTCGAATCACCGGTCATTCCCGCTCCTTCCCCCTGGTCGGCCAAGGAATCCCCGCGCGCGTTATACTGCGAGGCGCCGCAGTGTAACGCGCGGCCGCCGGCAGCGGCAGCACCCCTCGCTCCGCCCCGCTCGCCCCCAGCCCGTCGATCGGGGACCGCACCGCCCCCGGCCCCCGATTGACCACGTGCGTGTAGATCATGGTCGTCCGCACGTCGCGATGCCCGAGCAGCTCCTGCACGGTCCGCATGTCGTAGCCGTCCTCCAGGAGATGCGTCGCGAACGAATGACGGAACGTGTGGCACGAGGCGCGCTTGGCGAGTCCCGCCTCCCGCACCGCACGATATACCGCCCGCTGTACGACCGTCTCGTGCAGGTGATGGCGGCGGCGCTGCCGGGTCACAGGCTCGACGTAGGTCCGCGTCGCCGGGAACACCCACTGCCACGGCCATTCGCGACCGGCGTTCGGGTATTTCCGCGAGAGCGCGTGCGGCAGCGCGATCCAGCCAGCCCCCGACGCCAGGTCGCGCGCGTGCTGCGCCCGGACCCGCTCCAGATGGCGCTCGAGCGGCACGCGCGCGAGGGCGGGAAGCAACGTGACGCGATCCCGGTCCCCTTTCCCGTTCCGCACCACGATCTGGTTGGCGGCGAAGTCCACGTCCTTCACCCGGAGCTGCGCGCACTCGAGTAGCCGGAGCCCGGCGCCGTAGAGCAGCACGCCCATGAGGCGAGGAACGCCGTGCATCGCCACCAGGACCGCCCGTACCTCCTCGCGCGAGAGGACGACGGGCAGCCGTGGCGGTCGCGCGGCCCGCACCATCCCGTCCAGCCACGGCAGCTCGACGCCCAGCACCGGCCCGTACAGGAACAGCAGTGCCGCCAGCGCCTGGTTCTGTGTCGACGCCGCCACTCGTCCCTCGACCGCGAGCGACGACAGGAACCGCGACACCTCTTCCGCCCCCATGTCGGCGGGATGCCGCTTGCCGTGAAACAGGATGTAACGCCGGATCCAGCCGACGTACGCGTGCTCCGTTCGCCGGCTGTAGTGCCGGACGCGGAGCGCGTCACGGACGCCGTCGAGGAGACGCGGGCGCCGGGGCGCGGGCGGCCCGCCCTCCGCGACGCCCGGCGGCCACACCAACCGAGTCCCCTCCGACGTCGCCACCAGCACGCCGCGGGACTATACGCCCGCCGGCTCGGGCAAGACAATACTCTGGGGCAAGAAAGGCAGCACCCTGCCCCCGCTGGGTCGGCGCCCCCGGACCTCCTTCGGGACGACCGACTCCGGCGCCAGCACCATCCGCATCGGCAGGACCTTGCGGCTGACGGGACTTACCATGAGGCCGAGCGTCTCCAGCGTGACCGCACCGAGCAGCGGCGCGTCGCCGGGCGCACCGAGGATCACCGGGGACGTGGCGTACTCGCCCTTGATCTCGAACCGTGCCTCCGCCACCTCGCGCCTGACCAGGGTCTTGTCGGCGAGCACGAAATCGATCGTCCGCATCGGCTTGAGCCGAAGGTTCTTCCAGGCTGCCTCTGGAAGCAGCGAGTAGACCGCTCCGGTGTCGATGAGAAACTGCACCTTGACAGCCACGCCACGCCCGTCCGGACGCACCAGCCTGGCGTCGACGTACGATGTTCCTGTGCGCGACCGCTTCCTCCGTCGCGGGATCATCATGTCGAGTCCGAGCCGACTCAACGCTGGACTAGGAACATCCCCCGCCATCAACTTGCCTCCCCCTTCGCCCCCGCCCGATCCCCCGCGTGATCCTGGATCGCCTTTCCGATCGCCTGCACCGCGCGCCCGACGAACTGCCGCCGCTTCTCCGCCGCCCAGTCGCGGCTCTCGCGCACCTTCGGGATCACGTTCTGGAAGTGCGGGATCACGTAGCGCGCGAACAGCTCGGACGAGAAGAAGGCGACCATCGTCACCTCGAACAAGCCGTGGCACATTGACGATGAGAATTTACACGTGCTCACCGCCGCCTACGCCGTCCACCCCGAGCGCTTCGTCGCTGGCGTGCCGCGGCCGCCGACGCGGCCCACCGAGGTCTGGATCAACCCGCCGCCGGCCACGGCGATGTCCACGCCGAATCCGGCGCCGGCGGGGTGCGAGGAGGATCCCGACGCATTTTGGAGCCCCGTACAGCCCCGCAGCGGCGTCGGGACGACCCGACCTACGCACCGAAACTCAACACCTTTCGAACACGCGGCGCCCAACCGCGATCGGAAATGAGGCCGACGAGCCGGCGATGACGGAGGCGATGCTACACTAAATTCCGAAACCCACTGTCTCACTTTCGTTGACAGGCTCCGTGCTTGCGCCCCGTGAGGCGTCCCATCCATTTCTCTACCGAGATCAAGCACACGGGTGTTCAGGCGTGGCCAGCCGTGGCAAGCCTGGGTAGGAGATGTTCGAGCTGTCCGACTTCTTCGATGTTGTGTCGTACCCATGCCCGCGCCATGGAATCGGGGAAGCGGATTTTGGTCATCCGGTTGATTGGGGTGAGCAGGGCTGACCGCGCGCCAATATCCATCACGCTGACGTAGTGGGCGCCATCGGAACCGGCCGACCACGTGTGCTCGAGCTGGAATATCTGGATCCCGGCGACGCGCTGGACGAGCCGGAGGCCGGTTTCGTCGAGCTTTTCCACCCGCTCGACGACATCAATGCGGTATTCGGGGCGCCCACCGAACTGCTCGACGATATGAAACCGCGCACCTTCGCCCGCGCCCCCGCCGGGGGCCGGCCGAGCCAACTCCCATCGGATGTGGTCGAGCGGATGCCAGGCCAAATACCGATCGGTGACCACGCCACCGTAAAGGATGGTCCCGTCAAGATGAGTGAACCAGTCGAGCAACATCGCCGGCGTCACGGCCGCCAGCGGACGATGGTCGATTGTGATCCGTCGGCGGTGATGGGGTCCGGCGGTGTATCGCACCGTTGCCGTCTCAACGGGTCTGAATGGGAATAGCACTGGGGGACTTGCCATCATCGCGTCTAGCAGGCTGGGGAAGAACGCGCGGTGAACGTGAGAAATTGGCCGCGTGACGTGTTCAGTGATCCTCCGATCAGCCCGGGTGTGTGGTCCCGAGGCCTCGGCGCCGGCGTCCCGCCGCCGGCGGCCACGGTGCTGCGCGGCGGCTCATGCGGCCGCCGCCCGCAATGTCCGGAGCCGCACCAGGTTGTAGACTGCCACCGCGAAGGTGCATATCCAGCCGACGCGGTCGCGTCCCCGGTGTCGGGTCTGGCGCAGCAGGCCCACGGTCTTGAGCCACCCGAACACTTCCTCGAGGCGCTTGTGGCATCGCTGGCTCACCGCGTAGCCGGAGTGCCGCGTGGTTCGCAAGTCGAGAGCGGTGCGCTCCTTTCGTCGTAGTGCTTGTCGGCACCGAGCGTCGCCCGCCGGCGGCCGGGAATCGCTTTCGCCATTGCCCACGCGGCCTCCCACTCCCGCGCGCCCGGTGACGCGGGTGAAGCGGGTGGTCACGACGAGCCCGTGCCGATTCTCGATCAGCACATGTCCGAGATAGGCGAGCTTCGCCTCGTGGCCCTTCGCCTTCTTGAAGAGGAGCGCGTCCGAATCGGTCATCGAGGCATGGGTGGCGTTGCTGCCTTCTCCCCGTGGAAGTTGACCGTGGGGTTGCTTGGATCGTCCGGCGGCGGGGGCGTGGTCCCCTTGCGCACGAAGCGCCTCTGGAAGGCTTCGGCGATGTCACCGCGCAGCGGCCGCTCGCAGTTTTTCGTGAACACGGTCACGTTCCACACCGGGTCGTCCATGCTGAACCCGACGAACCACCGGAAGAGGAGGTTGTACTGAAGCTGCTCCATGAGCAGCCGCTCACTGCGGACCGAGTACAGAACCTGGAGGAGCAGCGCCCGCAGGAGCTTCTCGGGAGCGATCGACGGCCGCGCTGTCTTGGCATGCTCATCAGTGCGTGGGATAGGGAATTTCACCAGGGCAGCACCTTCTTGACGTAGGCAACAGCGGGATGCGCGAAGAACTTGCGTACGAGGCGAGCTTGTCGAGCAGGAGGCGGCGGGCGAGAAGCCGGTTGAGCGCCCGCGAGCGCTCGGCCTGACACTTGACAACCACGCCCGTCGGCCGGTGGCGCAGCACGACGCAGGTTGCGACCTTGTCGACGTTCTGCCGCCTTTGCCGCCGGAGCGGACAAAGGATTCCTCGAGGTCCTCGCCGCGGACGCCAAGACGGAGCATGCGGGCCAGGAGCGCCTGCTCCTTCTCGGGCGAGACCGGGAACATCACTCGCGCTCGCGCGCCATCACCGCCCGCTCCTCGGCGTTCATCTTGTCGCGGATGCGCGATCCCTTGCCGAGGTGCCGGACGCTGGGCGGCGGCCCCTCCGAGAAGAGCTGCTCGTAGGGCTCGGCCGGGACGTACGCGTCGGGCTTGCGGTCGGTGATCTTCACGCCGAGCAGCTCCTCCACGAGGTCGACGTCGTACATGCGGACCGCGTCGTAGTCGGTGAGCAGCGCGCACACCTCGACGCAGATGTAGCACCCGATGCACTCCTGAAAGCGGTCCTGCACGGGCTGGACGCCGCGGCCGGGGAGCGAGCCCGGCCGCAGGTACTCGATGCACTGCACCGGACAGAACTCCGGGCATTTCCCGCATGGGAAGCAGAGGTTCACGTCCATGAACGCGACCTCCCGCGGTCGCTTCTTCTTCTCGCTCACCTCGTCGGGCCAGGGGGCCTCGGGGATGCGCTCCTCCTTCAGCCGGCGCTTGATGATGTCGATTGCGGACATGGCGACCTCCGCGATTGGCGTAGCAGACTCGAGAAGGGTGAGCCATCGCGTGCAGGGCGTGGCGGCGATCGCAATCCCCGAGACGCGGTTTTCCGAAGCAGCCGGCGGCCGAATCGACGATCCCGTTGACGCAGACGCAGCTCGGCAGCGTCGTGCTGGTCTTGACCCCAACCCTGGGCCGCTACGCGACCCGTGTAAGTGCCTCGATCGGGTCCGAGTTGTTCTTCGTCCCGGCGTAGAATTCGGCCGGGGTCTTCTGGCCCAAGCTGCTGTGTGGACGCTGGTTGTTGAAGTCGGCGCGGTACGCCGACAGGATGACCTGCGCCTCCGCGAGAGTCGAACAGTCGTGTTGCGATAAGCACGCCCGCCGGACGCTGGCGTTGAACGCCTCGATGGTCGCGTTGTCGGTCGGTTGCCCGGGCCGGCTGAGGTCGAGTTGCACGCCGTTGGCGTACGCCCACTGGTCGAAGGCCGGCGACGTGCACTCCGTCCCGTTGTCGACGTTGATCGTGCCGGGCAGGCCGCGCGTAAACCCGACCCGGGGCAGGATCGCGGCCACTCCGGGCCGCGGAAGTGCGCGCCGGCCTCGAGGGCCACGCACTCGCGGGTGTACGCGTCGACGACGGTCAGCACCCGCAGCTTCTGGCCGTTGGCCAGCGCGTCACTCTCGGTAGCCAGACGACGGCCGTGTCCACGTCCGCCAGGGTCCGCGAGGCGGCGGCCGCCCCGGCAAAGCGACAGCCTGAGGACCACGCAGACGGCGGCCCACAGGATGCGCATGGCCGACCGCTACGCGCCGTCGCCTGTCAGAGGAGCACGATTGCAAGTGACAGCCGCCGCGGGCTGGAATCGGTGCGGGCTCGGGCGACTATCCGTCGCGCTCGAGTTCGGCGCGATCCCAGCGGGCGCACGTCGTCGCCGCCTCGTACGTGCTCTGGAGGAAGTCCAGCAGCGTCGCGTCAGGGGTGGCCGACGTGCGGACGGCGTCGTACGGCAGCACGAACTCGCCGAGCTCGCGATGGAAGAACGCGTCCGCGGTGCGCACCGGCGACTCGGCGAAGCCCGGCGGCGTCGGATACGCGTAGGAGTAATACGCGGGATGGTCAACGGGCCCGCTGCCCGGCCAGAAGCCGGCGCTGCTTACCTCGTGCGAGTACGCCTCCACCGCGACCGAGTCGGGCAGGTGCGGCACGCCGCCGGGATGCCGCGGCGCCCGCCGCCCGGAGAAGCGCGTGACGGCGAGGTCGAAGCTACCCCAGAAGAAGTGGACCGGGCTGCACTTCCCGATGAAGCGGGCGCGGAACACCTTGAAGACACGATCCGACTGCACCAGGATTCGCCAGAAGCGGTTCGCGTACTCGGGGTCGTACGAGGCGTGGACACGATCCCGGTCGAGCGCCGTCGCGTCGGGCAGCTCGTTCGGCAGCTCGTGGATTCGGACGCGAAGGCCCAGCTCGTCGAGCGTTGCGAAGAGTGCGGCGTGGAAGTCGGCCACCGACTGCGGGCGCAGCGGCAGCGTCCGGAGCGCGCCGTCGCTCGTCGCGACGCGGAGTGCGTGGTCGAGGAAGTCGAAGTCGATCTCGAACGTCCGCGTGCCGTACGGAATCGGCGACGTCGTGAGCCCGCGCGCGGTAACGTAGAGGGTCACGTGCCAGGAGTGGTTCATCCACGGCGTCTGGACGAGGCGGATCTTGCCGACGATCTGCGTCCAGCGCTGCAGCGTGGCGTACGTATCCTGCCACGCGGCGAGCGGCAGGCTGGGCCACGGCTCGATGCGGGACGACTCGTCGTTGCTCATCGCTTCGACTATCGCCCCGTCGCGCGCCGCGCTCAAGAGGGCGTCATGAGCGTCAGGAAGCGCTGCCAATCGCGCTCCGTCGCATGGTGCCGCGCGTAGGGCTCCGGGTCGAAGTACACGGGACGGACGGCGGCGTAGAGCGATCCGTCGAGCGCGCCCGGCAGTCCTTGCGCCGGCCACGATCCCTGCGGTAGCCCGGGCGCATGCGTGCCGGCCGGATCCCGCGGCTCCTGCACCTCTGGCAGATCCGCGACGTCCCGATGTTCGCGATACGAAGCGGTTGGGAGCAGGTCCCCTACTTCGACGACGGCGAGCACCACGACTACGTGCCCGACTTCATCGTCCCGCTGAAGACCGAACCCGCCCGGCACCTCGTTCTCGAAGTGAAGGGGTTTGACCCCCGCGAAGAGGTTAAACGTGCGGCCGCTCTTCGCTGGGTCCGG
>Ga0070734_10004025_pt1 | contig 14457 bp, 10 predicted proteins | sample Coa_R1_8_FD_66444 | JGI IMG/M metagenome (GOLD analysis project Ga0070734, IMG submission 66444) | Surface soil microbial communities from Centralia Pennsylvania, which are recovering from an underground coalmine fire - Coalmine... | ecosystem: Environmental > Terrestrial > Soil > Unclassified ...
CGATTCGCCGACCTGGTGTGCGATACCGGCGCAATCTTCGAGCGTCGCGTTTTGGAGCGGAACAAACGGGACCACGTCGGCGGCGCCAATTCTAGGATGGACGCCGATGTGGCGGCGGAGATCGATGCGTTCGGTGGCTGATGCGATGCCCCGTAGTGCGCCTTGGGCGATGGCCGTGGGAGATCCGATGAAAGTGATCACGGCGCGATTGTGATCCCGGTCCATTTCCGAGCGAAGCACTGTTACGCCGGGAGCGGATTGAATGGACTGTTCGATCGCGTTGACGATTTCGGCGTCGCGGCCTTCGGAGAAGTTGGGGACACACTCGATCAGCGGATCGGCCACTTGACCTCGGACCGTTCCACCAGAATTTGACCATTCTTTATGACCATGTGCACCAGGTTCATCCCGAAATGATAGGGTAACTCGCGATAGTCGGGGATATCGAGCAATAGAAGATCGGCGGCCTTACCGGATTCGAGCGATCCGATACTTGAAGCTAAGCGCAGCGCGTGGGCGGCGTTGATGGTGGATGCGGAGAGGGCTTCGGCGGGTGTCATATTCATGGCGCGACAGGCGAGTGCGATGGTCATCTGCATGCTTTGGGACGGGCTGGTTTCCGGATGAAAACCCGTGCCGAGCGCTATCGCGACGCCGGCATCTATCAGGGTCCGGGCTGGAGGATAGTTGTTCGTGCCGAGATGGAAGATAGGTCCGGGCAGCAGAGTTGCGACGGTTTGCGATTGCGCGAGACGGATGGCGTCGGTAGGCGTGGCGTTCTGCAGGTGGCTGATGCTCGAGACGTCGAGTTCTAGCGCCAGGGCGATGGCTTCGGTTGGCGATCCTACGCCTGCTGAGATTTGAAGGGCGAATTTGAGTTGTTGCGCGGCGAGCAGGAAGGCGCGGGCTAGATCGCCGAAGGGAGCGGCTGCGAATTGGGCGAGTTTTCGGCGGTGGATAAGCGGAAGCAAATTTGGAGTATTCGCAACGAAGGTGGAAATGAGGGGAAGGGACAATTCTTGAAGCGCGGCGTGAACGCGCAGAATTTTGAGTTCGTTGGCATCGGTGACACCGAATCCGGATCGGCTTTCCATGGTGGTGGTTCCGTGCCGCAGGGCATTCTCGATGGAATGCAGCGCCTGGGCTCGTAAGGTGCGCGGGGAGAGTTGCTGAATGGTGCGAGCGAGATTGAGTGCGGCGGATGAATCGTGGAAACGGAGGGGTCCACTGGCCAGGTGGGTGTGGCTGTCGACAAATCCGGGCATGACGACGCGGCCGCTGGCGTCGATGAGGTCGGCTTGTCGCGCCAGAGCGAGATTCTCCAGACGGCGGCTGGGACCTACGTCGTGAATGCGGCCATTCACGATGAGGACGGCGCCATCGGGAATGATCGCGAGGTTTCTGAGATCGGTCCCGCGGCGGGGGCCGGAAGATCCACGCAGTGTGAGGAGTTGCCTGGCACCGCGGATCAGAACGGCTTTAGGCATCCGAGGGCGGTTTAGACCGGTTCAGCATAGGCCTATTACTGATCCTAGGCTACACGAGTGCTGAGAAGTTCCCTTGCGTTTCGAACTAAGAGAGATACGGCCTAGGCCGATAACGAAGATGAGAGGTAGAGAACCGATGGTGGAATCGCCGCAGGCGGCAGGTCAGAATCTCGCGCAAATGCGGGCGCCGATCGAACAGTTGGCAGATTCAAACATCATTGGAATTCTGATGGCCAAAGAGGACGGGCCGATCGTGTATGCCAACGATGAATTTCTAAGAATCGTGGGTTACTCGCGAGAAGACCTGGAGGCGGGGCGGTTGGATTGGCTCAAGATGACGCCGATGGAGTGGAGCTTTGCAACGGACCAAGCGCGCAAGCAGATCCAAGTGACGGGGAAGGCGGCGCCGTTCGAGAAAGAGTTTTTTCGCGGGGACGGATCGCGTGTGCCGGTTCTCATAGGCATAGTGGGTCCGCCGGCGTCCGGGTCGCTGTCGCTCTGTTTCGTGCTGGATCTTACGGAACGCAAGCAGAGCGAAGAGGATTTGGACCGGCTGATGATCGAACGGTTCGCGATGCTGGATTCGGTGGTGGACGGCGTTTTCGGCCTGGACATGGAGGGACACTGCACGTTTATCAATCCGGCGGCGCTGCGGATGTTGGGATACGAGGGAGAGGAGTGCCTGGGCCGGAACTTGCACGATCTGATTCATTACAAGACTCCGGCGGGCGAGCCGCTATCGCGCGAAGCATGTGCGGTTACCCAGGCAGTGCGAAACGGCGTGGAAATGCGGGCGGATTATGACGTGCTGTGGCGGAAGGATGGCAGCTCGATCCAGGTGGAGTACTCGTCCTGCCCGATTGTAGTGAACGGGCGCACCGAGGGCAGTGTAATTTCGTTCAAAGACATCAGCGAACGGAAGAAAGCGGAAGCAAATCTGCGGGCCAGCGAGGAGCGGTTTCGCGGGGCGTTCGCGCATGCGGCGGCCGGGATGAGCATCGCGAATTTCGAGGGCAGGTACCTGGAAGTGAACGAAGCTTTTTGCCGGATGACTGGTTATAGCCAGGCGGAACTGCTGGCGCGAAACTACCAGACCCTTACCCATCCGGACGATGTGGTGGCTTCCATCGACATTATCGATAAGCTGCGGCGCAAAGAAGTGCCGGGGTTCGTTCTGGACAAGCGGCACGTTCGGAAAGACGGCAGCACATTGTGGGTGCGATGCAGCGTGGCGCCGTTATGCGATGCCGCCGGAAATCCATCCCGGTTTGTCACGATTGTGGAGGATATTACCGAGCGCGTGGATCTGCCGCGGCACACGGATCCTTTGACCGAACGGGTGGCGCACGACTTGAACGGTTTGCTTTCCGTAATTTTGGGACAGAGCGCGATTTTGGAGAAGAGGCTGGGTGCGGAAGATCCGCGCACGGCGAACGTCGGTGAGATCAAGAAAGCCGGCGAGCGGGCGGCGGCTCTAATCGCCAGCTTGCGGAGATCGAGCGGGGAGCCGGACTCGCGCGCACGTGTGGTCCCGCTCAATGATCTGGTGCGGGGCATGGAGCCACTGCTGCGATCCACCTTAGGTAACTCGATAGAACTGGTGCTGCGGTTGGAGCCGGAAGCGGGAAATATCCGGGCTGACGTGGAAGAGCTGGAGGAGGTGATCGTGAGTCTTGCGATTCAAGCGCAGGATACGATGCCCAACGGAGGCCGGCTGGTGATTGAGAGCGAGCGTTGGAATCCGGCATCGGGCGTGGAATTGCCAAACACGCTTGAGCCGCGCGCTCACGTTCTGTTGACGTTCTGGGATAACGGCAGCGGCATGGACGACCAGACGCGGGCGCGGCTGGAAATTTGCACGTCGAAGGGACAGCCCGTGGCCGGTTTGGACGGTGTTGCCGGGACGATCGGAAGGTGCGGTGGCGCAATCTCCGTTACGAGCGAAGTCGATGAGGGAACGACAGTCCGAATCTATTTTCCGCTGGCGGCGAAAGAGGGGCAGATGACGGCCACGCTGCTTATTGTGGATGACGATCCACAGGCGCGCGCGCTGCTCAGTGACCTGTTCGAGATGGAAGGTTATGTGGTCTGGTTGGCCTCGAACGGCAGAGAGGCCGAGAGACTCTGCCGGAAATCCAAGCCGGACCTGGTGATCACCGACATCATCATGCCGGACCAGGACGGCATCGAGACGATCCACAAAACCAAGGAGAGCTGGCCGAGTCTTCCCGTGATTGCGGTAAGCGGCATTCTAGGAAGCGGGTTTCTGGAAATGGCAAAGAAGTTGGGCGCGGACGCGGTGCTGCACAAGCCGATCGATCCGGAGAGGATTTTGGGGGAAGTGCGGAGGTTGGTGGCGAAGTAAAATACTCGCCACGGATGGACACGGATTCACACGGATGATAAAACCGATAGAGTGAAGGCTCCGCCGCCGGGAAATCGGCCGTTGAAGACGCTGGAACGCGTGCTTTCGAAAGCTGGGCTGGGATCGCGCACCGAGGCTCGGAAATGGATTGGGGCGGGAAGGGTCCGGGTGAATCGGAAATTGATTCAGACGCCGGATCATTGGGTGGACCTGGCGCGTGACGTAGTTACTTTGGACGGTCAGCCCATCCGGGCGCGAGAGAAAATCTATCTCCTACTGTATAAGCCGACCGGATATCTCACCACTTTCAAAGATCCACAAGGGCGGCCAACGGTTTACGATTTGATTCAAGATGTGGGTGAGTGGCTGGTTCCGGTGGGGCGGCTGGATCTGGATACCAGCGGATTGTTGTTGTTGACGAATGACACGCAGTTCGCGGAACGCGTTACGAATCCGAAGCGGAAGGTCGCAAAAACCTACTTGGTGAAGACATCGACGCCGGTGAGCGAAACGCAACTCGAGCAACTTCGGGCCGGCGTGACTCTTTCGGATGGCCCGACGGCGCCGGCGTTGGTGAAGCATCTGCGGGATTCGTCGAAACATTCGCATTTCGAAATGACGATTCACGAGGGCCGCAACCGGCAAGTGCGCCGGATGGTGGAAGCGATCGGCAGCAAAGTGCGGAAGCTGGTTCGCACCGGAATCGGGGATTTGCGGATCGGCGAACTGCAGATGGGAAAGCATCGCGAACTGACCGCGGCGGAAGTGGAAAAGCTGACAGGCCATCTATAATGGAGATTCCCAGATGGCTTCTCCCGCTTCCACACTTCCTCTGATTGAACGCGAGCGCGTGGTGAAGGCCAGTTTTCTCGGCCTGGTCCTGTTTTCTTTAGGACATTTCTTCGTCGATTTGTATTCGGCCGCGCTTGGCACATTCCAGCCGCTGCTGGGGGACAAACTCGGGCTCAGCCTGACTCGTGCGGGAATTCTCGGCGGGTTGCTGGTATTCTCGGCGTCGGTGATGCAACCGGTTTACGGCTATTTGTCGGACCGTTTCCACACGCGTATGTTTTCGGCGCTGGCGCCGGCCGTGGCTGGGATCTTCATTTCACTGCTGGGACTGGCGCCCAGCTTCGGGTGGTTGGTTGCGGTGGTTTTGTTGGGCGGCTGCGGGGTGGCTTCGTTTCATCCGCAAGCGTCGGCGCGGGCATCGCATGGATTGCCGGGGAATCGTGGGCATTGGATGGCGATCTTTATCAGCTCGGGAACGCTGGGGCTGGCGGTGGGTCCGATGTATTTCTCGGCGTTCGTTACGTGGCTGGGGATGAATCGCAGTTATTGGACGGCGGTTCCGGGCGTGATTGTGACGCTGCTGCTGGTGACGCTTTTACCGGAGCATCCGCGTCCAGCGCCGCATTTGCGAAAGCATTTCGATTGGCAGCCGCTGCGTGCCGTTTGGAAGCCGCTCACGATTTTGTATTTCCTGGTGTTCATCCGGTCGACCATCCAGATTGTTTTCGGGCAGTTCTTGCCGCTGTATTTGAATCGGGAGCGGGGATTCGCTTTTTCGAACGCGGCTTACTCGCTGACGTTGTATCTGGCGGCCGGTGCGTTGGGTGGATTTTTGGGCGGCCGCATGGCCGATCGCTTCGGCGGGCGGCGCGTGATTCTAGCGTCGATGGTGGGATGTCTTCCGTTTGCGGCGCTGTTCTTCCTCACGAATGGCGTGGTTTCAATGATCGGGCTCGCGCTTACCGGATTGATTCTGCTGTTCACCATTCCGGTAAACGTGGTCATGGCGCAGGAGCTAGCGCCGACGCAAGCGGGAACCGTGTCGGCGTTGATGATGGGATTTGCATGGGGAATGGCGGGCCTGATTTTCATTCCGCTGACGGGATGGGCGGGCGATCATTTCACACTGCATCGTTCGCTGGAAGCGCTGTGTCTTTTTCCGGCGATCGGGATTGTCCTGGCGTTGAAACTGCCGAAATGAAGCCGGCCGTTTGTTTATTGAGCGGCGGTTTGGATTCGGCGACGTGCCTGGCGTTGGCGCGGCGTGACGGATTCGCCTGTTACGCGCTCACGTTCGACTATGGACAGCGGCATCGCGTGGAGCTGGAAGCGGCGGCAAGAGTGGCCTCGAGCCTGGGCGCGGTGAAACACTTGGTGATCCCGATCAATTTGCGATTGTTTGGAGGCTCGGCGCTGACGGACGATGTCGCCGTGCCGAAGAGCGGTGTAGAAGAAGGCATTCCCGTAACCTATGTTCCGGCGCGCAACACGGTATTTCTTTCGCTCGCGCTCGCGTGGGCGGAGGTGTTGGGGAGTTCCGACATTTTCATCGGCGTGAACGCCGTGGATTATTCCGGATATCCCGACTGCCGCCCGGAGTTCATCGCGGCGTTCGAGCGGATGGCTCAACTTGCGACGAAGGCGGGAGTAGAAGGGCGCGCGAAGCTAGAAATCCACACGCCGTTGGTGAAGCTATCTAAAGCTGAAATTATCCGGCTGGGCGAAACGCTGGGAGTAGATTTCCGTCTCACCCACAGTTGTTACGATCCGGATGCGGAAGGGCGCCCGTGCGGACTCTGCGACTCGTGCCGAATTCGGCTAAAGGGTTTTCGGGAGGCATCCCTCGAAGATCCGCTTCCTTATAATCATTCATGAAGATTTCTGAGATTTTTTATTCCATTCAAGGCGAAGGTATGCTGGCGGGCGTTCCGTCGGTCTTCGTCCGGACGAGCGGCTGCAATTTACGCTGCACCTGGTGCGACACTCCCTACACATCGTGGCAGCCGGAGGGCGAAGAACGGGATGTGGATTCGATCGTCGCGGAAGTGGAGAAATATGGCGCGTCGCACGTAGTGGTGACTGGGGGCGAACCGATGATCGCGCCGCAAATCGACGAGTTGACGCATCGGGTGCAAGGGCACATTACGATCGAGACTGCGGGCACTACGGATGCGCAGGTGCGGTGCGACTTGATGAGCATCAGTCCGAAGCTGGCGAATTCAACGCCGCACGGGCGCGAAAATGGACGCTGGGCCGGGCAGCATGACCGGTTGCGGTATCAACCCGAGATCCTAAGGCGACTGACGCAGCTTTATCCGCATCAATTGAAGTTTGTAGTCGCGGAGCCTGGAGATATGACGGAGGTCCACGCGATTGTGGAGTCCACCGGTGTTGCGAAGACGCGCGTGCTGTTGATGCCTGAGGGAGTGGATCCGGCGGCGTTGGCGGAACGCGGGCGATGGATCGCGGAGATCTGCAAGCGCGAGGGGTATCGGTTTAGTCCGCGGATGCATATTGAGTTGTGGGGGAATCGGCGGGGGGTTTAAAAGGCGTTCACACGAGTGTGAACGCGGCACGCTGAAGCGTGCGCTACGTGCGCTATTCTAAAGGTTCGTGCGCTTTATTCTGCTTCTGGTTGCGGCGCTTCCGCTCGCAGCCGCTTCCTCACCGACACTCCTGGATATTCTGAACGACGAATTGCAGCGGAACTTTTCCGTGCTGAAAGAGAAGGGCGATCCGCCTCCGTACTTCATGGCGTACGCAGTGACGGAGGCCGAGACGCAGATCTTGAGCGCCAGCGGTGGATCGCTCACGGCCCACCAGACTGGACATCTGCGCGATCTGGATATCACCATTCGCGTGGGGAGCCCGAAACTGGACAATTATCATTTGGTGAACGGGCAGCGGGCGCGGTTCACGTCGGGCGCGGTGATTCCGCTGGACGACGTGCCGGATGCCATCCGGCAAAGGGTGTGGCTGGAGACGGACCGCACGTATCGGTTGGCCGCGCGCCGGTTGATCGAGATCAAATCGGCCGCGCAATCCAAGGTGAAGCAGGAAGACGATTCGGACGATTTTTCGATTGAACCACCCTCGGTGCATGAAGAACGGCCGGGCCGGCCGCATTATCCGGATGAGCAGTGGAAGGATCTGCTGCGAAAGTGGTCGCGGCAGCTGGCGAACGCGGATGGTGTTCTGAGTTCCAACGTCAGTCTGGTGGTGGAACGAGAAACGAAGTATCTGGTCAGCACCGAAGGCACGCGGCTATTGCACGGGCGCACTTTTGCCAATATTGCGATTTCGGCGCAAGGCAAGGCCTCGGATGGCATGGATCTGAGTGCCATGCAGGATTTTCAGGGCACGGACCTCGACCACCTTCCGAAGCCGGATGCAATTGAAGCTGCTGTCACGCGTGTGGGCAGCGATCTTGGCAACCTGCTGCGCGCGCCGACGGTGGAACCATTCATCGGCCCCGCGATTCTTTCCGGGCGAGCCGCAGGCGTCTTCTTCCACGAAATTTTCGGGCACCGGATTGAGGGACATCGCCAGAAGGACGAGGCAGAGGGCCAGACTTTTACGAAAGCGGTGGGCAACCCGGTATTGCCGGCTTTTCTCTCCGTAGTATCCGATCCCACTCGCAAAACAGTTGCATCCATCGACCTGAATGGCACCTATTCGTATGACGATGAAGGCGTGAAGGCTGGTCCCGTTACGGTGGTGGATAACGGGATTCTCAAGACATTTCTCATGTCGCGCTCGCCCATCCATGGCTTCGATCATTCCAATGGACACGGCCGGCGCCAGCCCGGCGCCGAGGTAGTCTCGCGCCAATCGAATCTGATTGTGGAATCGAAGAACATGGTTCCAGCGGCAAAGTTGCGCGAGATGTTGCTGGCGGAGGTCAAACGCCAGCGGAAACCGTATGGGCTTCTCTTCGAGCAAGTGACCGGGGGCTATACGCTGACGCAGAGGCGTGGTCTACAGGCCTACACGGTGATTCCGCTGATTGTGTATCGCGTGTATCCGGACGGTCATCCGGATGAGTTGGTGCGTGGCGCGGACATTGTCGGCACGCCGCTGTCGAGCTTCGCAAAGATTCTGGCGACTTCGGACAAGCCGGACGTGTTCAACGGATTCTGCGGAGCGGAATCGGGACAGGTGCCGGTTTCCGCAGTCTCGCCTGCGTTGTTGGTTTCCGAGATTGAGATCCAGAAGAAGGATCATTCACGCGACCGTCCGCCGCTGCTGTCGGCGCCGACGGAGGAAAAATGAGCGGCAACGTACGTGCTTTGGTTGGCATTCTCGCATGCTTGGTGCCGCTTTTGGCGCAATCGTTGGACAAGCCGCCGGAGCCGGATCCGCTGCTGCGAGCCATGGAAGACGAGCTGCACCGCTCGCGGAATTTGCGGATTATCAGCCTGGATGTGCCTTATTACTTCGAGTATCGAGTGGCGGACGAATCCAACTTTTCGGCTGCGGCTTCGTTAGGCGCGCTGGTAACCAGCGGCTTTTCGAACGTGCGTTACCCGTGGGTGAGCGTGCGCGTCGGCGACTACGCGTTTGACAACACGAATCATATTTTCTCGGAAGCTTATTCGGGCTCCCGCTACGATCCGGACCGGCTGGCGCTGGACGGCGATTACCTGGGATTCCGGCACGCGCTGTGGCTGGCGACGGATCGCGCCTATAAGACGGCCGAGGATGCGATCGCGCGCAAACGGTCGTCGCTGAAGAACATGAATCTGCCGGAACAGCTTCCGGATTTTTCCAAAGCTCCGGCGGTGACGGCGGTGCTGCCGATCCGGCATCAAGCCGTGAACGAGACGTTGTGGAAGGATCGTGTGGTGAAACTTTCGGCGATCTTCGACGCATATCCGAAGGTTCTTTCCTCAGGCGTGGAAGTGCAGATAGCGCAGGCAACCAATTACATGGTGAATTCGGAAGGCAGCGTGCTGCGGACGCCGGAGAATCTTTCTCATGTCCGGATCCAAGGCCGGGGCTTGGCTTCTGACGGAACGCAGGTGCGTGACGCCACGGTGATGCAAGCGTTCGAGGCCGGTGGATTGCCGGCAGAGGCGGAGATGCGCCGCCAGGCTACGGAAGTGGCGAATCACATCACTCAGCTATCGGAGGCGCCGGCCGGCGAAGCTTATGACGGCCCGGTGCTGTTTGAAGCCGCGGCATCCGCGCAACTGTTCGGGCAGATGCTGGGGGACAATTTGAAGATCGCGCGCAAGCCGATCGTGGATGCGGGACGGAATGCGCCCTATCTTCCGAGCGATCTTGAGAATCGAGTGGGATCGAAAATCCTGCCGGAATGGATGGACGTGGTAGACGATCCCACGCAGACCGAATGGCGCGGGCAGGCGTTGCTCGGGCATTATCTTTACGACATCGAAGGCGTGAGCCCTGCGCCGCTGTTTCTGGTGGACAAAGGGACGCTCAAATCTTTTTTGATGACGCGAACGCCGGTACTGAAGGCGTTCGAGACGACCAATGGACGGGCCAGGATGACAGGGCCGTATGGTGCGGATTCGGCGGGGTTCGGGAATCTTTTTGTGCGCGCTACGCAAACGGTACCGCTGGCGGATCTGAAAAAGAAACTGATGGATCTGTGCCGGGATCGCAACAAGCCTTATGGCATGTTGGTGCGCAAGCTGGATTTTCCATCCACCGCGTCGGTGGATGAGATCCGGCGGCTGGCGCAAGCCGGCGGGAATTCGCGGCCGGTGACGCTGCCGCTGCTGGTCTATCGTGTATATCCAGACGGGCGGGAGGAGCTGGTGCGCGGGTTGCGGTTCCGGGGACTTTCCACGCGGTCGCTCAAAGATATTTTGGCGGCATCGGATGAAAGCTACGTTTTCGATTTCATCGATTCGAACGCGATTTTCGCGCTGGTGGGCGCCGGCAGCTTTACGACGAGCGCATCGGTGATTGCACCATCGGTTCTATTCGACGAAATCGAGCTGGAGCCGATCCACGAGGAGACGCCGAACGCTCCCATCGTGCCGCCTCCGCCGCTGAGTGGAGCGAAGGCCACTTCGGCCGGGTCGTAAGGCACGCCAATGGGCCTGCTCAGCCGCTCTATCTTCCGCGAGGTTGCGAATAACGCACTGCTCGGGACGGTGCTGTTCACGTTCGTACTGTTTTTGCAGCGCGTGGGCAAGCTGTTTGAGATTCTGGTGCGGAGTTCGGCGCCGCCGCCGACGGTCGGGTATCTGTTCGCACTGGCGATTCCATCCACGCTGACCTTTACCGTTCCCTTGGGCGTATTGGTGGGGGTGTTGATCGCGCTGAGCCGCATGTCGAGCGACGGCGAAATCACAGCCATGCGCGCGGCGGGTGTGCCCAGCCGGAAAGTGATTGCGCCGGTGCTGACGTTCGCACTGGTCGCGATGACTATTACCGGTGCGTCGTCGCTGTGGCTGACACCGTTCGCGGAAAAGACGACGTATCGGGTTCTGAATAAGCTGGTGGCCGCCGAGTTGACAGCCGAGGTGCAGCCGCACGTGTTTGAGGAGCAGTTCCCGAATCGCGTGCTGTATATCCAAGATGTTATTCCCGGAGTGCTGACGCGTTGGCGGAATGTTTTCATCGCCGATATCACGCCGCAGGAAGAGCAAAAGAAATCGGACCACGATCGCGGCGAAGGGCCGAGAATTACCGTGGCCGCCGATGCGATTGCGGTGCCGGATGTGAAACGCAATCGCATCCAGCTCTCGATGCAGAATGGCCTCACCTATGAAGTGGGGAAGGAGATCACCGAGTACTACACGACATCGGGTAAAGCGGCCGATCAGATTTTAGAGGCGACCAAGCCGAATGAAGTTCCAGTGAAGCCGTACACGGAGATCGATACGTATCCGCTGTACAAGATCGCCTACCAGGATTCGAAACTGGACGCCGAGAATCTGATTCAGGCACGGATCGAATTGCATCGGCGGCTGGCGCTGCCTCCGGCGTGCGTGCTGCTGGCGTTGATCGGGATTCCACTGGGTATCTCCTCGCGCAAAGGCGGCAAGTCCAGCGCGTTTGTGCTGACGGTGGCGTTGGCGTTCCTCTATTGGATGGGATTGATTGGAGGCAACGCGCTGGCCAAGCAGCAACGGTTGCCGGTGGGAATCGCGATGTGGATTCCGAATACGATATTCGCGATCTTTGGAATTTTTCTGATCACGCGCCTGGAACGGCAGGGCGATAAAGACTGGATCGGCTTGGTTACGGGCTGGGTCCAATCGATGTGGGCCCGCTTGCGAGGCAGCGTGCGGATGGGCGTATCGCCGGTACGCGCGACCAGACGCGGCTGGCGCATCTTTCTGGTTCCGCAGGTGGCGGATACGTACGTGCTCTACGGGTTCCTTTTCTATTTCACGCTGCTGCTGGTCAGCTTCGTGCTGATGACGCACGTGTTCACGTTCTTCGATCTGCTCAGCGATATCGTGAAGAACAATATCGCGATGTCGCGGGTATTCACCTATCTGTTCTTTCTGACGCCTGAATTGATCTATGAAGAAGCGCCGATCAGCGTACTGGTGGCCGTGCTGATCACGTTCGGGATTCTGAGCAAGCACAACGAAGTGACGGCTTTTAAGGCTTGCGGCATTAGCCTCTACCGGCTATCGGTTCCGGTGCTGGTTGCGGCATTTTTGCTGAGCGGCGGGCTCTTCGCGTTCGATCACTACTATGTTCCGGACGCGAATCGAAAGCAGGACGCGATTCGTAAGGAGATCAAGGGGAAGCCGGTGCAGACGTATTTGAATCCGGGGCGGCACTGGGTTTTTGCGCCGGGATCGCACGACGATCCGCGGATTTATTACTACAAGTATCTGGATCCGGTGCAGAAGGTAATGGTGGGTCCACAGGTGTTCGAATTGAATCCGGCGAATTTTCAGGTGCGAAAGCATATTTCCGCGGAGAAGGCCCGCTGGGAGCCGACGCTGAAGGCTTGGATTTTTGAGAACGGCTGGAGCCGGGATTTCACCAAGAAGCAGGATCCGCTGTACAACTTCAGCGGGCAGGCGACGACGTTCCGCGAATTGGAAGAGACGCAGGATTATTTCCTGCAAGAAGTTTTGCAGGATCAGCAGATGAACTTCCAGCAACTGGCGTCGTACATCCGCGATCTGCAGCGCAGCGGCATCGATACCATTACGCTGCAGGTGCGGTTCTACCGGAAGTTCGCGGTGCCGCTGTTCGCGTTGGTGATGGCGCTGATTTCGGTGCCTTTTGCGTTTATCGCGGGAACGCGCGGCGCGACGGCGGGCGTGGCGGTGAGTTTGGGGATCGCGATGGCATACTGGGCGATCGGGAAATTGTTCGAGCAGTTGGGGGACATCAATTTGTTACCGGCGACGCTGGCGGCGTGGTCGCCCGATTTTCTGTTCGCTACTGCTGGGTTGTACTTTTTTACAAGGATGAGGACTTGAAAACACGTTTCTGGTTTCTCGTTTCTGGTTTCTGGTTGGTGTGCTTGGCCGGTTCGTTGTTGGGTGAGATGCGGGCTGGCGCTGCGGCGCGGGTTATTACGCCGGATTTGGCACGGGGTCCGGCATTCATGGCTGGATTCGACAATAATCGGCGAGCTACGGGTGTTCATGACGATTTGTTCGCGCGCTGTCTTGCTTTGCAAACCGGCGAGAGGCCGTTGGTGATTTGCGGCGTGGATTCGATCGGATTGTTTTGGGACGATGTGGTGCGGATTCGGCAGCTGGTGAAAGCGGATGTTGTTGTGGCTGCGCTACACGATCATCAGGCGCCGGACACGATGGGGCTTTGGGGTGCGAATGCGGGGACTAGCGGCATTAACGAGGACTACAACAGCTTCGTGATCGAGCGGACGGCGGAGGCCGCGATGGCCGCGCTTGCGAATCTGCGCCCGGCTACGATCGCGCTTGCGAAGGCCCATCCGGCGGAGTTGGACACGTTCATCCATGACAATCGGCCGCCGGATGTGCATGATGCGGAATTGGTGCTTGCGGCGGTGAATGGCGCCGATGGCAAACCGATCGCGACGCTGATCAATTGGGCGAATCATCCGGAGACGTTGGGATCGCGCAATACGCAGATTACGGCGGATTATCCGGCGGCGATTTACAAGCGGCTGGAGGAACGGCGTGGTGGTGTGGCGGTTTTTGTGAATGGCGCGGTGGGTGGGATGCAATCGCCGTTGGGCGCGAAGATCGCTGGGGTTGCCGACAACAGTTTTGAGAAGGCGGAGCACATTGGAAAGCGGGTGGCGGAGATCGGGGCGGATGCGTTGGAGCACGCGCCGGCTGTTCGCGTGACTCGTGTGGAGTTTCAAGAGCGCGTCGTCGAAATTCCGATCGCGAACAAAGGATTTGAACAAGCAGCAGCGGCCAACATCTATCACGGGCGCAAGCCATCGGTGGCGGGTAAGACGAGCGCGCCAGTTGGATTGATCCGGTTGCTGGATGGCGGTCGGCCGGTGCTCGAAATCGCGCTGATTCCGGGCGAGCTTTATCCGGAGCTGAGCGTGGGCGGGATTCAGAAATACGAAGGGGCGGATTTTCCGGATGCCGCGGCTGAGCCCGCGATCAAAGGCATGATGAAGGCGCCGTATCGGATGCTGTTCGGGCTGGCGGACGATGAGATCGGCTACATCATTCCGAAATCCGAGTGGGACAATGAGGCACCCTGGCTGCAGAATGCGCGCAAGCGATTTTATGGCGAAGTGAACTCGGTGGGGCCGGAGGCGGCGCCGGTAATTGTCAGGGCGTTGAAAGAGCTGCTGGACAATTGAAGAGCGCAACGCGAACGTTCGTGGTTGCGCTCCCTTGCGGTCGCGGTTCGGTA
>Ga0070734_10004026_pt1 | contig 14454 bp, 7 predicted proteins | sample Coa_R1_8_FD_66444 | JGI IMG/M metagenome (GOLD analysis project Ga0070734, IMG submission 66444) | Surface soil microbial communities from Centralia Pennsylvania, which are recovering from an underground coalmine fire - Coalmine... | ecosystem: Environmental > Terrestrial > Soil > Unclassified ...
GGATCATGGTACTTTGCCGGCACGTCGACAAACTTGACCGGCGATCTCCCCTTGCCCTTGGACTCGGCCATCACCTTGCTGACAAAGTCCCCTTTGGCTGCCGTGGTGTTGACGCCTACAGTAACTTCCCCCAGCGGCGCGTTGGCGACCCGGTACCGTCCATCTCCTTGGACCTTGCCGGTGGCCATCCAGTTTGTTCCCATGACGGTCACGGTCGCAAACGGCACCCTGACGCCGCCGTAGGTGATGGTTCCTTCGAGGCTGGCGCCCGTTTCCGGCAGCCGTTCGCCGCGCTCGCCACATGAGACGGTCAGCGCAGCGAAGGCGAAAAACATTCCGAGGAGCGCACGTCGCATCCACACCCGCCGCATAGCGACTCCTCCCCCACTATTGATCCTGGGAGATAGCTTCCGCACCGTTGGGGGTCACCATTGCACTCCAGGCGGGTACCGAGATGGCCGACGTGATGGTCCGTACGCTGCCGTCTCCCATCAACGATTGCGTGCCGCCAGAGCTGTACGGATAGATGTTGTCCCAGTGCTGCTGATCGCGCACCAAGAGCCGCGCGGGCGGCTGGAAGTATTCCAGCGGATCGGTGCCGAACCGGCAGTTTGGCCGTCCCGACTGGCCGTAGACGTCGTCGGCCGTCGTCCGCGGATCGTTGCAGGTTGTACCGAAGAAGGCAATCCCGTTTTGCGGAATGTCGGTCGTTCCCCACGTGTTCATTCCATCGGTCGAATCGCTCTGGTTATTCTGGTCATAAATGGCCCAGTCCTTGTAGTGCAGCGTGGCGGCGCCGGTGACCATCGGTTTCTCGACCACAAACAGCGTGTTGGACAACCCGTCCGGAATGGTGCTCACCTTGGCGATCCCGCCACCGGTGTTTCGCCATGCCACGCACCAATCCGCCCACTGATAGGTGCGGCTCGGCTGCCCGAACACCCGGACGTTGGCCGCATAGCTGACCAGGGTCTGCTTGAAAATCTGATTGTCGCCGGTGCCGGTGTAGGGCCATGACCAAGTGATCTCATGGTACGGGCTGGTGTCGCCCGGAGCCTGGAACACTTTGATGGTCGCGGATCCGACCATCTGGTTGGGATCGTCCTTGCGCTGGGCCATGAGGTAATCCGGCGTCCAGCCATTCATCTGATTCTTCAACGTGTCCTGCTCGATGAACGGGAGCAGACAAAAGAAAAACGTCGTTTTATCGCCGCCGGAGGTTGCCTGGTTGAGCGGCAGGTAGGGCCCACGGTAGATTACGCCGCCGTCGGCCAAGGTCGGTGCATCGAACGAGACCCACTGATTGACCGAGACAGGTGGGAAGGCCCCGCGCGTGTCGAGGGCATTGTGAAGGGCGAGTCCGATCTGTTTGAGATTGTTCTGGCTCTGGGTCCGCATGGCCGCCTCGCGGACCTTTTGGACCGCAGGCAACAGCAGACCAATCAGCACCGCGATGATTGCGATGACGACCAATAGCTCAATGAGTGTGAAGCCACGCCACCTTCGGTTGCGATTTCGGAACATACCGACCTCCGCGAAAAATGGATCAGGATACCCCATGCCGTGGAGACGGCTCTTGCAAATGTGGCCACCATTGTAGCATGCCGACATCGCAGCAACCACTGCGCACGAACTGGGCAGCAGGATTGTGTAGGCCTCCGCTCATTCCGCCGGCTTTCCCTCTGAACCATTCACTTGGAAACGACTTAGGCGAAACCTGCACTGACTGGTGGGGATGGCATATAAGTTGCGGACTCGGGAATTGGCTCTTCCTCGGGTCCGTCACCTCTCCCCTGGCCCCGATTGAAGGGGAACGCAATTCCCCAATCGCCTCTCCCGCGATGGAGGATGCAAGGTCTGCGGTCGCACATTCCGGTAGCGACAAGCGTCCGGGGTGCGCGCCTATCTTCCGGGAGACGATGGACTCGTGGGGACCCTCGGTGAAAGTATCTGTCCTTATTGCGGCGTCGGTTGCCGGTTGACGTTGGAAGGGACAGCCAGCCATGTGACGCGCATCCGCGGTGTGGAAACCGCGGCCGCGAACCTGGGCCGCATTTGCGCCAAAGGCGCTCAGCTGGGACCAACCATTCATACTGCGGACCGCCTCGCTCAGCCCCAGTTTCGACTCAGCCGTCATGACCCGTTCCGCACTACCGATTGGGACACCGCCCTCACGTACCTGGCCGAGATCTTCACCAATATCCTGAACACCCACGGCCCGGAGGCCGTTGCCTTCTATGGCAGTGGCCAGCTCGACACCGAGACCGTTTATGTAATCAACAAACTCTTCAAGGGCTGTTTTGGCTGCAATAATACCGATTCGAACAGCCGGCTCTGCATGGCGGCGGCGGTGGCGGGTTATCGCACCAGCCTGGGCAGCGACGGTCCCCCTTGCTGCTACGACGATATCGAGCTGGCCGATGTCATCCTTATTCTCGGCAGCAACATGGCCGAGGCGCATCCCGTCCTCTTCGACCGGATCCGCGACAACAAAAAAGCGCGGCCAGATCAGCGCGTCATCGTCATCGATCCGCGGCGGACGGCCACTGCGGACATCGCCGATCTTCATTTGCCGGTCGCTCCCGGCGGCGACATTGCCCTGCTCAACGCCGTGGGCAGGATGCTGCTCCTCATGGGAGCGACGAACCAGCGCTTCGTGGACCAACACACCGAAGGATTCGAGGAATATCGCCGCTTCCTGTTGGAGCAAGACCTGGCCGAGCTGTGCGCCACCGCGGGGCTCGAAGAACGGAGCTTGTACCGCCTGGCCAACTTCCTGGCCAGTGCCGGCAACCTGTTGAGCTTCTACTGCATGGGGCTGAACCAGAGCACCGTGGGGATGTGGAAGAACAACAGCCTGATCAATCTCCATCTGCTCACCGGCCAAATCGGCAAACCTGGCGCGGGGCCCTTCTCCCTCACGGGACAACCCAACGCGATGGGCGGCCGAGAAGCCGGCCTGTTGTCCCACCAACTCCCCGGTTACCGCACGGTCGAAGACGCTGAACACCGCCGGCAAGTGGAAGAGTTCTGGGGCCGCCGACCGAGGAGCATCAGTCCCAAGGTCGGTCTGACCGCCGTGGAGATGTTCCGAGCCCTGGAAAAGGGTCAACTGAAAGCCATCTGGATCGCCGGCACCAATCCGGCGGTTAGCCTGCCCGACCTCCATCAGGTGCGGCGCGGCTTGCAACGCGCCCAGCTCGTCGTGGTCCAAGATGCGTATCATCCCACCGAAACGACGCGCCTCGCCGATGTGCTGTTGCCGGCCGCCCAGTGGGGAGAAAAGGAGTGGACGAGCACCAACAGCGAACGGACGATCAGCTACAGTCCCAAGCTGTGGGAGCCACCCGGAGTGGCTCTGCCCGATTGGCAGATTATCGCGCGCTTCGCCGAGCGGCTGGGGTTCCAGGGATTCCGCTACTCCTCCGCAGCGGAAGTCTGGGATGAGTTCATTCCTCTCACCTCCGGACGGCCGTGCGATATGGCGGGTGCCACCAGCGCCCGCCTCCGCACGGCAGTCAGCTTGCAGTGGCCCTGTCCGACGCCGGATCACCCGGGTAGCAAACGTCGTTATCTGGATCGCCGCTTTGCCACGCCCAGCGGCCGGGCCCTGTTTCTCCCCCGCGATCACCGCGAGCCGCGGGAAATGCCGGATCATGAGTTTCCGTTTGTGCTTACCACCGGCCGGCTCTACACGCACTGGCACACCTTGACCCGCACGGCCAAGGCAGAAAAATTGCTTCGCCGCGAGCCGGCGCCGTTTGTCGAGATCAACCCCGCCGATGCCCTACGCCTGGGGTTGGAAGAAGGCGATTTCGTGCAAATTTCCAGCCGCCGTGGGACGGTGCAGCTCCCTGCCCGGCTGCGGAGCGGTGTGGCCGAGGGAATGGTGTTTGTGCCTTTTCATTGGGGCGACCTGTATGGCGAAGGGAACGCCGCCAATTATTTGACGATCAGCGCCATTGGCCGTGTGGCCAAGCAGCCGGAGCTGAAATTCTGTGCGATCAACCTGGAGAAGGTGGCAAGTGGGGCACGCCGGGTGGCGGGGCAGGAAGACAGAAGCCAGCTCGAGAGGGGGCAAGCTTCTTCTCTCGCCACGCACCAGCCGCCAGCCGCCACGTTCTTGCAAGGAGTACTCGATGCAACTTCGTAGGTTCATGCGCTCCGGCCATTGGCCGACGCTCACCTGTGCTTTTCTGTATTTCGATATTAGTTTCATGGTGTGGGTGCTGCTAGGTGCGCTGGCCAACTCCATCATTCCTGACTTTGGCCTGGATGCGGCGCAGCGGGGCTTCATGGTCGCAGTGCCGATTCTGGGTGGGGCGTTGCTCCGGCTGGTGCTGGGCGTGTTGACAGATCATTGGGGTGCCCGGCGGACGGGTTTGCTGGGTCTGGTGCTGACGCTCGTTCCCCTCCTGTTGGGGTGGTTGTGGGCGGACAGTTTCAGCAAAGTCTTGCTCGTGGGGCTGCTCTTGGGCGTGGCCGGGGCGAGCTTCGCGGTGGCCCTCCCCTTGGCCAGCCGGTGGTATCCGCCGCATCTGCAAGGCGTGGCCATGGGGATTGCCGGCGCGGGCAACAGCGGCACAGCCCTGGCTACCTTCTTTGGACCGCGCCTGGCCGAGTGGTGGGGCTGGCATACGGTATTCGGCCTGGCGCTCATTCCGCTCCTTCTCACCCTGGTCGTCTTTTTCCTGTTTGCCAAGGACAGCCCCAGTCAGCCGGCACCGAAAGCGCTGATGGACTATGCGGCCGTGTTGGGCCTGCGGGATACGTGGTGGTTTTGTCTGTTCTATTCCGTGACCTTCGGCGGTTTTGTGGGCTTGGCCAGCTTCCTCAATATCTTCTTCCACGACCAATACGAGCTGAGCCGGGTGGAGGCCGGCAGTTTTGCGACCTTGTGCGTCATCGCCGGTTCGTTCCTCCGGCCACTGGGCGGCTATTTATCGGACCGGTTCGGCGGCATCCGCATGTTGACGGCTCTGTATGTCGGAGTCGGTTTGGCCATGCTGGGATTGGCGACGCTGCCGCCTCTCCGCTGGGGTACCCTCTTGTTGTTCCTGGGCATGGGAATGTTGGGGATGGGAAATGGTGCTGTCTTTCAGCTCGTGCCGCAGCGCTTTCCGAAGGAGATCGGCGTTATCACGGGCATTGTCGGGGCTGCCGGCGGAATCGGCGGCTTCTTCCTTCCCAACCTCCTCGGCCTCTTCCGGCAGTTCACCGGCAGCTTTGCCAGTGGGTTCGTGGTTTTTGCTCTGATTGGCTTCGGTTGTGCGGTGGCGCTGCTGTATGCCAGCCGTGCGTGGGAAGGGGTGTTTGTCCAACAGGGTGGCGTCGCAACGACCGCGGCGGCCGATGCCATCCTCCTTCCGGCGCAGGCAGAGGCGTAAGCACAAATTGTCTCCCGGCCTGCGCCTGTTACATGCTGGTAAGCCGCGCCGAAGATCGGCCCGGGCTGGACCCGTGGCCGATCAGCTTGCGCAGCCCCTTGCCGGCTGTGCCGATTCCGTTATCGGCGCCGGATCCGGATGTCCTTCTTGATCTCCAGACCTTGCTGCACCGCATCTGCGAGGCTGCCCATTACGGTAAGTACATCTACGGCGAAGTGTCGCAGCCGCCGCTCTCGCCCAGCGACGCCGTCTGGGCGCAGCCGTTTGTGCCTTCGATCCGGCGAAGATCGCTCGCGAACCCTTGGGCCCACTCGGCAAAGAAGGACTCGATCGCCATCTTTGCCTCCAGCCGGTCCGCGGCTCGACAGACTGACGGCGGCGAGGAGAGCCGCACTTCCCGCGTCGACTCCGGCGGCGTGGCGCCCTGGGGTGTGCCCCGCGGCCCACTTTCTGGGTCGGCAGGTTCCACCGGGTCCGGACCAGGCGAAGGATAAATCCAGTGCAGCACTGAGTCGCCGCCGTCGGCTTTGAAGATGGTGATCCCTTCCACCAGGCTCAAGAACCCGCCTGAGGCCACAAGGCGTTGCGCTCCGGTGAGTGGGTTGACGGCAATGACGAGGGCGGGATTCGACCCGACGGCAATCGCGCCCACCAAGATCGTGCCGTCCCGACCTACGGTCAGGCTATCGATGCCGCTGTCGGGGCCGAAGGTGGTCACCAGGGTTTGCACGCCCGTCTGAGGATTCACCCGCACCACGCTTCCTGCGTAGCCATCGGCAGCGCCACCCGTATTGGCCACCAGAAGATTGCCAGCAGAATCTCGTGCCACATCCGTGGGATGGTCGAGCAGCCCACCATGGACGAGGAGCCTCTGCTGACCGGTTCCCACGTCAATCGCCCAGAGGTTCCCTGGATCTGGACCCTGGACATTCCCCGGTTCATCGGCCACGTAAAGAGAGTTGCCCAGCGGAGAGGCTCTTACCATGCCGACCGGAACGCTGAAGCCTCCGTCGCTGCCATCGGTCAGGAGTTTCTGGGCACCGGTGGCGGGGTCGATCCGGACGAGATTGTGGACCGTGCCGGAATCGTCTCCCCGGTCAGCGACGTAAAGATAACCGTTCAGGAACGTGAGCGCGTTGGGGTGATCGATATACTGGCCCGTCGCCAGCAGGGTTTGGCTCCCATCGCTTGGGTCAATCCGGAGGACGGCACCCGCCGTGCCGGCGGTGAGATCGGCAACATAGAGAAAATCCTGAGGCGCCGGTCCTTCACAAATCACCGCTGGCTGAGCCAGCAGCGTTCCGAGCGACACTGGAGTTTGCGCCCCTGTATGGGGATCCACCGCCACGATGTCATTGGCAATCGGCATGGCTCCCCAGGAGGACTTCCCTGCATTGGCGACAAGGATTGTTCCATCAGGAATCGAGAGCAACATACGATCCTCCAGATATTCTACCCATAACTTGCACCCGGACATACTCATGCGTTCTCCTTTTGGTAAGGGAAGTTGGTCCTGCCGTCGTGCAGGAAGCCATCATCGAAACACGCCACGACCTCCGCCGGAACTTTGAGAATGCGGTGGTCGGAATCGACCATGCAACGAGGCGGCACGCATCGGCAAGGAAGGTCGTGTACATACAGGCCCACAGGCGCGCGCTGCCGGCGTTCGAACTGCTCCGCGGCAATGTGCCAGGCCACGGTGAACAGGACAGCCAAGACGAGAAAGTCGAAGACAAAGGTCACGAGGTTTCTCCTTGACGCGGTTGAGCGAACCGTTACCAGACCTCTATGGGACTAAACGGAAACGGGCCGCACGGTCCGACACGAATGTGGCCGACTTTGGAAAAATCATCAGCGGGCCGTCACGGCGGGACTGGGCAGTCGCGAAATCAATTGCAATTGGGCAACGGCTGGCATAGACTCAAGATCAATCCCCGACACATCCTCTGGCGAGGTGTCCTTTCGATGTCCTCCGCCGCATCGGTCACCACGTGGCTCGGGCAATTCAAGGCCGGCAATCCGCAAGCCGCCCAGAAACTCTGGGAACGCTATTTCGAAAAATTGGTGGCTTTGGCTCGGCGCAAGCTGGGCAGCGGGCCGCGGCGAGCGGCCGACGAGGAAGACATTGCCCTGAGCGCGTTCAACAAGTTCTGGTTCGCCGTCCAACAAGGCCGTTTCCCCAAGCTCGAAGACCGGGATGATCTTTGGCGGCTCCTCGTTCTCATCACCGGTCAGAAGGTGTGGGATATGCAGGACCGGGAGCGGGCGCAGAAGCGGCCCCGGACGCAGGCGACAACCGCCGAACTCGAACAGATTATTGGCCGCGAACCGACTCCGGAGTTTGCCGTCCAGGTAGCGGAGGAATACGCGGCGCTGCTGCAACGCTTGCCGGAGCAGCTGGCCGTGGTGGCGGCACGCAGGACACAGGGCTATACCAACGCCGAGGTTGCTGCCGAGCTGGGATGCACGCGGCGGACCGTCGAACGCCGGCTGGGCGTCATTCGCAGCCTCTTGAACGAAAGGGTCCGGTAGCTGGTCATGAACGAACCCTCTGTTCCTCATCTCAGCGCCCTGGCCCCCGACCAGGCGCTGCGAGTGGAGCAACTGTGTACGCGCTTCGAGGACGCTTGCAAGACGGGGCCGCGGCCGCGGATCGAGGACTATCTGGGCGATGCCGCTCCCCCCGAACGTGATGTGCTGCTCCAAGAGCTCCTACGGCTGGAACTGGCCTACCGCCGCCAACAGCATGAGACGCACTCCCCAGAAGAGTATTACGAACGCTTTCCGCAGTATGCCCATCTCATCCGAGCGGTTTTCGGTGCCGTGGAGAGTGGTGAATCGGACCGAGCCGCGGCAACACCGGCCTCCGCCGGTTCGGGTCCCGATTCGGCTTCTGCCGAAACCACCGCGGTCCCGGTTCGTCTGGGCCGTTACCGCATCACCGGGGTGCTCGGCAAGGGTGCGTTCGGCGTAGTCTACAGAGGTCACGACGACGATCTGCGGCGGGATGTCGCCATTAAGGTGCCGCACCGCCAACGCGTGGCACAGCCGGGGGACGTGGAAGCGTATTTGGCCGAGGCCCGTATCGTGGCGAGCCTGGACCACCCGCACATTGTTCCTGTCCATGATGTTGGCCGGACTGACGATGGTTGCTGCTTCGTCGTTTCCAAATTCATCGAAGGCAGCGACCTGGCGCGGAAGCTCCAGGAAGGCCGACCTGCTTTTCCCCAGGCCGCTGAGCTAATCGCAACGGTCGCCGAGGCTCTGCACCATGCTCATCGCCGGGGGCTTGTCCATCGCGACATCAAGTCGGGGAACATCCTCATGGACAACCACGGCAAGGCGTTTGTGGCCGATTTTGGCTTGGCGCTCAAAGAGGAGGATTTCGGCAAAGAATCGATGGTTGCCGGAACTCCTGCCTACATGTCACCTGAACAGGCCCAAGGCGAAGGCCATCGCGTCGATGGCCGATCGGACATTTTCAGCTTGGGCGTCGTGTTCTATGAACTGCTAACGGGACAGCGGCCGTTTCGCGGCAGGACGCGGGAGGATCTGTTTGAGCAGATTGCCCGCATCGAGCCGCGCCCGCCCCGGCAAATGGATGATACCATTCCCCGGGAGCTGGAACGGATTTGCCTCAAATCGTTGGCGAAAAGAGTGTCGGAACGCTATCCCACGGCTATGGATCTGGCGGACGATCTGCGGCATTGGCAAATGGGGAGCCTCAGCCGAGCAGCGATGCCCGTTCCGGTCGTGAGCCCGCCTTCGGTCCATGTCCAGGTAACGGTTCCTGCTTCGTCGACTACGCCCCCTCCATCTGCCGGGTTGACCCCTCCCGTTCGCGTGACCATCGTCCCGAAGGGCTTGCGGTCGTTCGATGCCAACGATGCGGACTTCTTTTTGGAGCTGCTTCCGGGCCCACGAGACCGTAACGGCTTGCCGGAGAGCATTCGCTTTTGGAAGGCGCGCATCGAGGAATCCGATCCCGCGAAGACATTTCCAGTCGGCCTCGTGTACGGGCCTTCCGGCTGCGGCAAAAGCTCGCTGATCAAAGCCGGCCTACTTCCCCGGTTGGCGTCAAACGTGATCGTCGTTTACACCGAGGCGACGGCCCAGGACACGGAAACATGTCTCTTGACTGGGCTGCGCAACCAGGTCGCCGGGGTGCCAGGAAACCGAGACTTGATGGAAACTCTGGGCGCCCTTCGCCGGCGGCGGGACCTGCTTGCCGGCCGGAAGGTACTGCTGGTCCTGGACCAATTCGAACAGTGGCTCCACGCCCACCGCGGCCAGGCGAACAGCGCCCTTGTGCCGGCGCTTCGACAGTGTGATGGCGAGCGGGTTCAGTGCCTGATCCTGGTGCGCGATGATTTTTGGCTGATCACAAGTCGCTTCATGGGGGAGCTGGAGATCGAGCTCGTCCAGGGCCAGAACATGGCCCTGGTCGATCTCTTCGATCTCCGTCATGCCCGGAAAGTGCTGGCGGCCTTTGGCCAGGCGTTTGCCGCCTTGCCGGAGCACAGCGAGGCCCCGAACAAAGAACAGCGCGCCTTCCTCGACCAAGTGACCCAGGGACTCGCGCAGGATGGGAAGATCATTCCCGTACGGCTAGCCCTCTTTGCGGAAATGGTCAAAGGCAAGCCGTGGACTCCGGCCACGCTGAAAGCCGTCGGCGGCATGGAAGGCATAGGTGTGCGCTTCCTCGAAGAGACCTTCGCCGCGGCGACGGCCCCGCCGCAACACCGCTTGCATCGACACGCTGCCCAGGCCGTCTTGAAGGCGTTGCTCCCCGAAATCGGCACTGATATCCGTGGCAACATGCGCGCACGCCAGGATTTACTGGCCGCATCCGGCTACGCAACCCGGCCGAAAGATTTCGGTGCCTTGTTGCGCATCTTGGATGACGAGCTGCGCCTCATCACTCCCACCGACCCGGAATGGGTGGCGGGTGGCGGGTGGCGGATGGCGGGAGAAGAAGACAGGGATGCGCAAGCGATGGCTCGGCTTTCTGTTCCCGCCACCCTCCACCCGCCACCCGCCACGCTCTACTACCAGCTCACCCACGATTACTTGGTGCCGTCCTTGCGGGCTTGGCTCAGCCGCAAACAGAAGGAAACGCGGCGCGGCCGGGCCGAGCTGCGGCTGGAGGAACGGGCGGCCTCCTGGAATGCCAAGCCGGAACCGAGGAACCTACCCGCCTGGTGGGAGTGGCTCGCGATTGGTGTGCTGGTTCCGCAAAGGAGCTGGAACGATGCACAAGGGAAGTTGATGCGCACGGCGAGCCGGTACCATGGGCTACGCGGCGTAGCCCTTGCCGGGCTACTGGCCGTGGCCGTCCTCACGGCATTCGCAGTCCGCGATCAGTACGTTCGGGAGAAGAAGGCCACCTATGCTGCGAGTCTGGTCGAGCGGCTGCTGGATGCCGAGACGGCTCAAGTACCGGCCATCGTCGCGGAAATGGCGGACTATCGCAGCTGGATCGATCCTCGGCTGCGGCAGGAAAATGCCCAGGCCGGCGCCGATTCCCGACAAGAACTCCATACCAGCATGGCCCTGTTACCAGCGGATCCCGGCCAAGTTGATTATCTGTATGGCCGACTGCTCGGCAGCCAACCGCACGAAATCCCCGTGATCCGGCAGGCTCTGTTTCCCTACCGCCAACAACTCGTGGGCAAACTCTGGGCGGTGGTGGAGCGTCCGGAGGCGGGCAAAAAGAGCCAACGGCTGCGGGCCGCCGCGGCCCTGGCGGCGTATGATCCCCAGAACCCGCGCTGGGTCTCCGTTCGCCAGCCGGTTGCCGAGGATCTGGTCGAGGTGCCGGCACTCCATCTCGCAACCTGGACGGAAGCGCTGCGTTCCGTGCTCGACAAGCTTCGGCCGCCGCTGGAGAGCATTTTTCGCGATCGGCAGCGGCGCGAAACGGAGCGATCTTCGGCGACCGAAATCCTCGCCGACGTTGCCGCCGGCCAGGCAAACGCATTGGCCGAGCTGCTTCTGGACGCTGATGCCACGCAGTTTGCCACGTTGTTTCCCAAGCTCGAAAAACATGCGGGCCAGGGAAAGAATCTTCTGCTGTCCGAACTGGACCGGCAGCTTCGGCCGAACTGGAACGACCCCAGCCTCGACCCGACGTGGAGCACGCCCGATCCGGAGTGGTTGCGAAGAATCGTGGCGGCCGATGGCTTATGGGACGACCATTTCGCTTTCTGCCAGACGTTGCCGCTCGATGAATTCGTGATCGTGGCGAAAGGACTGCGCAAAGCGGGTTATCGACCGATCCGGTTTCGGCCTTATGCAACGGAGAAGCAGGTGCGGGTCGCGGCCATCTGGACACGAGACCGCCAGGAATGGGAGATGGCCCAAGGAATGCCCGCCCACGAGCTCCAGAAACGGAATGAAGACTACCGCACCCAATCGTTTCATCCCCTAGATGTGACGGGCTACGTCGAAAACGGCACGGAGCGTTACGCTGCGCTGTGGGTCAAGGCTCCGGCCGGCACACTTTGGACCGAATGGGCCGTTGGCCTTGACGAAAAAAACCTTCAAACCAAAAGCATCGCCCTTCGCACGCAAGGCTATTGGCGAACCACGACGACCTGGTTTCCCGGAACCGACGGTCAACTGCGGTATGCGGCAATCTGGAGCAGGCCTGTTGGCCGGGAACCTCCCTACGAATCCATGGACCGGGTGTTCCTGGGACCGGAACCGGATTATTCGGGTGAAAAATACCTTGCGGACGTGCAACTAGATGTACACGTCGGCCCGGCAGCGCGGTCCCGCAGCGCAAAGGCACCGCTCACCGAGCAATTGGTCGAAGCCGAGAAAAAGCTGCAAGCCAAACCGAACGATCCCTACGCCCGGTACCAACGGATGAAAGTGCGCTTCCAGCTGGGTGAAAATGAACAAACCCTCGAAGACCTCGCCTGGCTCTTCCGAAAGTGGCCTCAGGAAGCCTCCGTCTATGAGCATCGAGCCATTGTCTATGCCCGGCAGGGCAAGGCCAACGAGGCGAAAGCCGATCTTGCCAAGCTACAGGAGCTCGGCACCGATGGGAGCCGGCAGGCATATGTCGATGCCATCCTGGCAGTTTATCGGGATGAAGGAGTCGAAGGCACGGAACGCTTACAAACGGCCATCCGCACGGCTGGCCGGCCAGCTGTGTTCCTTTATGACGCTGCCCGTGTCTACGCCGTGGCTGCCGGGATCTCGGCGGCCAAGGACGTTGCTCGAGCCCAACGCTACGCGAATCAGGCCGTGGCTTTACTGAAGGAATCGCTTGCCGGCGATCCCTCGAACTACGCGCTTCTGCCGACGGAGGCGGATTTCGAACCGATTCGAAATCATCCCGAATTCTTAGCACTCTTGCAGGCAGGAAACGCCGAGCGAAATTATGCAGCCATTTGGCATCCGCTTGCGCGCCTGGAATCGACCGAGCTTCACGGGCAAGATCCGAAGGAGCATCTGGCCCGGTGCAAGGACCTGGCCGCCCAGGGCTACCGTCCGGCGGCGGTGTCGGTGACACAGATTCGAGCAAGCCAACCCCTGGTGACAGCCTCGGTCTGGCATCGGCCGGTCGTGCCGGAGGCAGAGAAAGAGCAGTTAGCCAAGCGGCAAGTGAATGCGGCGGTGGCCCTGCTCAAGCTGGGATGGCCCGAGAAGGTCTGGGCGCTGCTGCACCACCAGCCCGACCCCAGGATGCGGAATTATCTCATCCACCGCCTCGGCGCATCCGGAGCCAAGGCCTTGGCGGTTCTCCAACGGCTGGGGGCCGAGCCGGAGGTCACTGCACGACGGGCATTGGTGTTGAGCTTGGGTGGATTTGGTGAAACCGACTTTTCCCCGGAGGAGCGCGCCTCGGCAATCGAGAAATTGCGCGACATCTACCGTACGGATCCGGATGCCGGTCTGCATGGAGCCGCACGCTGGATCTTGCGGCAATGGAAGCAAGACTCTTGGCTCAAGCAAATGGACGAAGCGTCGGCAAAAGACGAATCGAAGGAGCCACGACTGCAACGCATCCGCCAGGGATTGGCCAACGCGCAGGGTGTCGTGCAGTCGAGGTGGTATGTCAATGGGCAGGGCCAAACGATGGCGGTCTTTGCGGGGCCCGTGGTCTTTCTGATGGGCTCCCCGCGCAGGGAAGAAGAACGCACGGGTGGGGTGGAAGGAAAGCTGGAGCTGCTGCACAAGCGGCGTATTGGCCAATCCTTTGCCATCGCCACCCACGAAGTCACCGTGGAGCAGTTCTTGCGATTCCGCAAGAACCACCGTTACGGCAAGGAGCAGGCGCCCACGTCGGATTGCCCGGTGATTGGTGTGAATTGGTACGACGCCGCCGAATACTGCAATTGGTTGAGCGCCAAGGAGAAATTGCCAACAACGGAGTGGTGCTACGAGTCGAACCCAGAGAAGCACTTTGCCGCCGGCATGCGGTTGGCTCCTGACTATTGGAAGCGGACCGGCTATCGATTGCCGACCGAGGCCGAATGGGAGTATGCCTGCCGTGCCGGATCGCTCACGAGCCGGCACTATGGCGAGACAGAGGAGCTGCTGGAAAAATATGCCTGGTACTCCAAAAACTCGCTCGCCCGGCGGACGCTGCCGGTGGGGAGCCTCATGCCCAATGACTGGGGCTTGTTCGACATGCTGGGCAATGCGGCGGAATGGACGCAAGATCCTGAGGGCGAATACCTCGATGCTTGGGGCAAGCCGACAGCAGATCAGCAAAGGACGATTACCGACAGCTTCCCGCGGATTCTGCGCGGTGGGGCGTTTAACAACGTGCCGTGGCTCGTGCGGTCCGCCACCCGATTCAATTATGTCCCGACAAACCGCACGAACAATGTCGGCTTCCGTCTGGCCAGGACGCTCCCGTGAGGAGCCAGCCATTCACGGTTGTCGATGCACAATCTGGAAGCCGTTAATCGGGGCCCGGGGTACACTGCCAAACAGGTTGACCGCAGTGATGGTGACGCTGGTGCCGGATAAACCCTCGAACACGACGTAATTACCCCAGTCATCCGTGCCAAAGAAGGGATCATCCCCGATCGCTTGCACGAAATCGGGA
>Ga0070734_10004027_pt1 | contig 14453 bp, 11 predicted proteins | sample Coa_R1_8_FD_66444 | JGI IMG/M metagenome (GOLD analysis project Ga0070734, IMG submission 66444) | Surface soil microbial communities from Centralia Pennsylvania, which are recovering from an underground coalmine fire - Coalmine... | ecosystem: Environmental > Terrestrial > Soil > Unclassified ...
TCCGCGGCGCTCGGCGATCCTGCTGGTGGCAAGCCTGCCCCCCGCCTCAGACAAGACGGCCGATGGCACGAGAACTGCCTTCCGACGGACCGCCACGACTGCGGCTACCTTCACCCGCGGCTCATCGTCAGGCCATGTCACTTACACAGCCGACAGGACACGCCCTAGGCGCCCGCGCTGACCAGGAACTGGGTCGCGGCGAACTCGGCGTAGAGCGGGTCGCCGGCCACGAGTTCGGCGTGCGTGCCCACGGCCTTGACCTGGCCCGCGTCCATGACGATGATGCGGTCGGCCATGGTGACCGTGGACAGCCGGTGCGCGACGACCAGCACCGTAGTCATCAGCGCCGTCTCCGCGACCGTCTCGCGCAGGGCCGCCTCGTTGAGCGCGTCCAGTTGCGATGTGGCCTCGTCCAGGAGCAGCAGCCGCGGGCGGCGCAGCAGTGCCCGCGCGATGGCCACCCGCTGGCGCTCGCCGCCGGACAGCCGCGTGCCCCTGTGCCCGACCGCCGTCTCCAGCCCGTCGGGCAGGCGCGCTACCAGGCCGGTGAGCCTGGTGATCCGCAGCATTTCGGCGATCTCCGCGTCGGTCGCTTCCGGCGCGCCGAGCAGGAGGTTCTCCCGCAGCGAGCCGGACAGCACAGGAGCATCCTGCTCCACGTAGCCGATCGCCGCCCGCAACTGGGAGATCGGCCAGTCGCGCACGTCGGCGCCGTCCACCAGGACCCGGCCGACCTGCGGCTCGTAAAAGCGCTCGATGAGCGAGAAGACCGTGGTCTTTCCCGCCCCGGACGGGCCGACGAACGCGGTCATCCCGCGCGGCGGGATGGTGAAGCTGACGCCATGGTGGACCTCGGGCAGCTCGGGCCGGTACCGGAACTGCACCAGCTCGAACGCGACGGAGGCCGGCGGAATGGGTACTGCGATGGCGGACCCGGCCGTGCTGGGCGGGTCAGCGGGCCGGGCGATGGCGGCTGGGCCACGACGAGGCAGGCTCGCGAGCGGGTCGGCGGGTTCTACCGGCAGCCGTTCGGCCTCTTGAATTCTCGCCACCGCGGCGCCCGCGACCTGGAACTGGCTCGCGGCTTCCTCCAGCAACTGGATGGGCATCATCAGGTAGAAGATGTACAGCAAGAACGCGACCAAGGTGCCCACGCTGATTGCCCCGGAGCTGACCCGGGCGCCGCCGACGGCGAGGATGGCCAGAAACGCGCACTGCACCGACAGGCCCGCGGTGTTTCCGGCGATCGCCTGCCATTTGGCGGCCCGGACGTCGGCCCGCCACGCTTCGCGGGCGGCGGCGTGGATGCGTTCGCCCTCGCGGCCCTCGGCGCCGGACGCCTTGATGGTCCGGAACGCGCCCAGCATCCGTTCCAATGCCGCGCCCATCACGCCCACTGAGTTCTGCGCCTGGCGCGCGGCGCGGCCGATCCTGGGCACCACGACGCCGATGACCACTGCCGTCAGGCTGAAGACGCCCATGGTGACGCCGAGCAGCACGAGGTCCATCAGGCCCATCAAGACCAGCGTCGCGACGAGGGTGAGGCTACCGGTGACCACACCCACGACCGAGTTGGTGGTGACATCGCGCAGCAACGTCGTGTCCGCGGTGACGCGGGACATCAAATCACCGGGCTCAGCCCGATCCAGGCCGCCGATCGTGAGCCCGAGCAGCCGGTCCACCAGCCGTCGCCGCGCGGCCAGCACCACGGATTCCGCGGTGCGCCGCAGTACGTAGCTGCCCACCGCGCCCAGCGCGGCGTTGGCGATCACCAGGACCGTCATCAACAGCAGGACAGCGGCCACGGCGCGATGGTTGCCCAGGTCGCCGATCAGCGCCCGGACGACCAGCGGAAGGGCCAGGCCAGTTGCGGCAGTGAGCAGGCTGAGGACGCCTCCTGCCAGCAGCGCGAACCGGTGCGGCCGCACGTAACCGTACATGACCCGCCACCGGGCCCGTTCCCCGCGTGCGCGCCGGCGTATGCCGACTCCCACCCAGACCTCGCTCGTCACCCAGGCCTCCGCTCATCGGCGATGCCGCCAGTCTCACCCGGGCAGCCGCGCGCCGCCAAAGTCCTATCAGCTGCCCCACAGGCTGCGGCCTGCCCGGCTGCGCGGCCGAGCCGGCACGGGTCGGTGTTCTCGCCGCGCCTCATCCAGACCATGGCCCCACCCGCGCGGTAGCCGCGGGTGCAAAGGCGTCCATTGAGTTCCGAGGGCAGCCAGCCGTGCCGATGATTGGGCGGAATGCGCGGGCCAACCATGTCCCGTACCGATCACACTGCGTGAGATCGGTACGCCGAACCCCACAGATTCCTGCCGAATATTTGTCTGACACGGCGGCGCAGATGATTCGGCTGGCCGCATGCAGATGCTGCGCCAGTTCCAGCCTGCCTAACGGGCCTAATTCCACTGCTGGAAAATATCGTTCCGGTTGCACAGCCACTGGAAGATGGGTGCCCGGTCACCCTTGGCCGAGGAGTCGCCGTCTAGGCATGTGGTGCGCGTGCCCTGGCTGTGCAAGACCGCGTTGGCGTTGCCATTGACGTTGAGCTGGCCGCCGCCGTGGAACCACCACTGCTGGTAGGGATCAGTGGTCCTGCAGCGCCACTGGAAGATCTTGCCTTTGTCGTATGGCTGGCGGCTGTCCGCGTCCAGGCAGGTGCCGGTGCCGACATTCTGCAGAATGGGCAGGTTCCCGGCCGTTCCAATGAGCTTCCACTGCTGGTACCTGTCCGAGTGGTGACAGGTCCACTGGAAGATCTTGCCTTTGTCGTAGGGCTGGCGGCTGTCTGCGTCCAGGCAGGTGCCGTCGCCATGGTTTTGCAGCTGGAAGCTGAAGCCGTAGACGGACTGCTCGGCGAGCGAGATATAGCTCGCCCAGGCACCGCTGTTGTAAGGGGCCCAGGCAGACCAGTTGCGGCCCTTGTCGGAGATGAGGAATGCCGCGGCCGCGTTGCATTGCACCTGGAAGGCGCAGGCGTTGGAGACCTCGCGGTGGTAATAGCTGTTGATCTGCCACAGGCCACGGTCGTCGGACCCGGTGCCGGCCGGGCACGCCACCGGCGGGTAATAGCCTTGCACCAGCGACGGATTGCACAGGTAGATGTTGTACTGGCAGCCGGACTCCGCCAGCGCCACCGCAACCGCCACCACGATGATGGGATACGAGCCCGCGTTCGTGCTGATGTAGGTGTTGTAGGAAAAACCGCCCTTGGCAGCCACCGCGCCGCAGACCTGGGCGTTGGTGTAGGCGATGCTCCGGGGTGATGGCAGCAGCCCCGGGCCTTCCGACGCTGGGGCCACGGCGGATGCGCGAGCCGGGACCGAAGCCGACGGGACCGGGGGCTTGGCGGCGGCGGCGCCCGGCGTGGCGACCGTCACCAGGCCCGTGAGCGCCGCCAAGCCGCACAGGGTGCGGGCGACTGATCTGCGCGCCCTGTGCCGGGATGCGGGACGGCGCACCCGGATCCCGGCGTTCGGCCTGTCCTGGTCACCTGTTACCGCTGTGCGCCCTCCCCCGTCCGGCATACCGCCATTGAACAGCGCCCCGGCCCGCCGGGCACGGAGGCGCGCCCGCCTTCGGGCGGGATGTGGCACAGGTCACTGCCCAGCGCAGCCGGCGCCTGCGGTCGGTTGTCCAGATGCGGCAGGCACGCTGAGGCTAAATGCGTGTCCACGCCGCCCGTCATGGGCGCGCGGCATCGACGATGGTCACGGTCATGCCGCCCGCATGGCAGGCGCCACGGGCAGCGGCCAGTGCTGCGCAATACCATGACCCGGGTCCGGTTCCGGGGCCAGGAACGATAGGCTCGCGGTCGGTGCGGCGAGGTCGCGCCGTGACATGGTGGGATAAAGGACTTGAACTGATGGCAACAGGCACAGTGAAGTGGTTCAACGCCGACAAGGGCTATGGTTTCATCGCCCCCGACGACGGGACGGCGGACGTGTTCGTCCACTTCTCCGCGATCGCGAGCTCCGGCTACCGGTCGCTGGAGGAGAACCAGAAGGTCGAATTCGAAACGACCCAGGGACAAAAAGGACCGCAGGCGGAGAACGTCCGCCCCATCTGACGCATAACACTCCGCGTCCTCCCACGACGCGCTCGTCAAAGCAACCCGGTGGACTTGCGGGCTGCCGAATTTAGCGTGCGATGGCCAGGCAACTGGCTGGCTGTGCCGCATAGCTAAATCCACCGATAGTGCGCGCCCTGGCCGTGGCCGGGCGTGTTCGTGCTCGCGCGACCGGCCCGCTCTGCAGTGTGGTGCTTCCTTGGGGCTAGGCACGCAGGCGGCGGGGTGTGATGATCAGGGCTTCTGAGAACAGCTCGGCGAACTCGCGCGCTGTGCCGAAATTCGCGCCGATGCGTTCGGCGTACTTCGCGGCGTACTGTGGCTGCTGGTCGGCTGGGGGGACGTCATCAGCGTGCTCTGCGGTGCCGTCGATGCGGATGATGTCTCTGCCAATATCGGTCACGTCGAGCCCCAGCGTCACCTTGGGGTTCTGGCTGATGTTGCGCAGCTTGGTCTTGTTCGGCCGACTGTAGATGAGGATCGTCTCGTCCTCACACACCAGGAACCACACCGGCACGCTGTCCGGCTGGCCATCTGGGCGGACCGTTGTCAACCACGCCATCAAGTTGCTGCGCAGGCGTGCCTCGACATGCTCACGGCGTGCGGGAGGCAGGTGTGATGTCAGGTTCATAGGCAGAAGCTACAGCTGGCGGTATAGACGGCCGGGTCACGCAGCCCCGCTCGGGCATACTCGTCATGTGGCCGTTCAAGTCGTCGTCATCGGCGCCGGCGTGGTGGGGTGCAGCGTCGCCTTCGCCGCTAGCCGCGCCGGTCTGCCGGTCACGCTGGTCGAAACGGCGTCCGGCCCCGGCCAGGGCTCAACCAGCGCGTCCTCGGCCATCGTGCGCATGCATTACTCGACGTTCGAGGGAGTGGCCCTCGCCTGGGAAGCCAAGCAGACATGGGAGCAGTGGGGCGAACACCTCGGCCATGTCGACCCAACCGGGATGGCACGGTACGTCCCGACCGGCGCACTCGTCCTGGACAGCCCGTCGTTCGACAGTGCCCGCGCGCTAGCCCTCTACGACCAGCTCGGGATCCCCTACGAACTGCTCGGCCCGGCGCAGCTGCGCGACCGCTTCTCATACCTGTCGGCCGACCGTTTCTACCCGCCCCGGCTGCCCGACGATCCGCAGTTCTGGAACGACCCGGTCGGCGAGCTCGGTGGCTTCTACACACCCGAGGGTGGCTTCGTCGACGACCCGCCGCTTGCCACGCACAACCTTTGGGCCGCGGCCTCGGCGCTGGGGGCGGAGTCGGTGTTCGGCCGCACCGTCATCTCCGTCAACCGAGACGCGAATGGCGTCTGCGGCGTCACGCTCAACGACGGTCGCAGTATCGCGGCGCGTGTAGTGGTCAACGCGGCAGGGCCGTACTCCGCCGCGGTGAATCGGATGGCAGGCGTCGGGGCCGACTTCGGGGTCACGACCCGGCCCCTGCGCCAGGAGGTACACGTCCTGGACGGGCCGCCGGAACTCGCCGGAAAGCTCGGGCCCACCGTCAGTGATGGTGATCTCGGTGCGTACTTCCGCTTTCTGCCCGGCGGCCAGTTGCTCGTCGGCAGCATGGAACCCGAGTGCGATCCGCTCGACTGGCTCGACGACCCGCAGCGCCTCGACGAGCGGGCCAGCGTCGCAATCTACGAACGGCAGTCGCTGCGGCTCGCCCGCCGCTTCCCGAGCGTCCAGGTGCCTCCCCGCCCGCGCGGTCTTGCCGCCCTATACGACGTGACCGACGACTGGATCCCGATCTACGACGGCACCGATCTGCCCGGCTTCTTCGTGGCGATCGGGACGAGTGGCAACCAGTTCAAGAATGCGCCGGTGATCGGCCTGCTCATGCTCGCGCTGATCAAGAACTGGCTGGACGGCGGTGGCCACGACACGCGCCCGGTCCAGTGGGTGGCGCCGCACACCGGATCAATCTTGAACCTGGCGCACTACTCGCGGCGGCGCACCCCAAATCAGGGCAGCAGCCACTCCGTACTCGGCTGAGCGGCCCCGCTCATGGAGGCCGGGAACCAAGGAGCCGCGCGGGGCAGGGCCGCTGGCGCCCCGGGCGAACGACGGGCGCGATCGCGGACCGCTTGGCGTACCAGGTCTCGCTGGCTTGTGCACCTCGGCCTCCTGGTCTTCGCCGCAGCGGCACTGGGAACCCTGCAACTCCTGCACATCCGCAACGCCATCCACGCCGACGTGGGGCTGGCCTTCGCTGGCCTGGTCATAATCCACCTGGCACAGCGCCGCCACCGGATCGCTGGGATGTTCGCGCGGCTCTGGGGCTTTCGCCGGCAGGTCGGGCGCGAGCTACGTCTGTTGGCGTCGGACGCGATCCTCGCCTTCGTTACGGTCAATGTCGTGGTTTCTGGGATTCTCGACTGGAATCGGGGCGCCCCACTGCTCCTGCCCGTCCTCCCACTGCCTTTCGACAGGTGGCACCTGCTTTCCTCTGTCGTGCTCGTTGTGTACCTGGTAGTCCACGTCTCGCGCCGGTGGAGACGCCTTCGGCGATCCACGATCCGATAACCCCGCGGAACAGCGGTGCCGGGGCGCAGCACACTGCTCCGGCGGCCGAACCACAAGGGGGCCAGCGAAGCGGATATCAGCCGACTCAACGGGCCATTTACCGCGCCGCACGCAGGCCGGTGTGGTTGGCGAAGCTGGTGGTGACGAGTTCGGCGAATTCGGTGGTCAGGGGGCTGAGCAGCGTCCACTGGCGGGCGGCCCAGCCGACAGTGAGAGGGTCGAGGGCTGGGATGGGGACGATGCGGACCGGGCCAGTTGGGTTATCGCTGACCCCGGGTAGGGCGGGCAGGATGGCGTGACCGACGCCGAGTTCCGCGAGCAGGATCGCGGTATCCCAGTCGGCTATACCGGTGGGAGTGGGGAGGCCGATCCCCAGGCGGATGAAGTTCTCCTCCAGCCGCTGCCGGGAGGTAGAGCTTTCGGGGTAGGCGAGGTACCGGATGGCCGCCAGGTCGGCGGGGCTGATGGAGTCCAGCGCGGCCAGCGGATCATCGGTGTGCACGGCCAGCACCCAGGCCAGGTCAAGAACGGGCCGCTGCTGGACGCCGGGCAGCGGCTGTCCGAGCGTGATCCAGGCCAGGTCTATCTGGCCGTCATGCAGCAGTTCGATGCACCGCCGAGTGGAGTGGGCCGACCGGAACTCGAGGGTGACGGCGGGATGCCGGCGGCGAAAGGTAGTGATCGCGCTGGCCATGAAGTGCCGCACGGTAACGCCACCCGTGGTGACGCTGACGGCACCGCCGTGCCCGTCGCGCACTTCACCCAGGTGGCGGAGTGCGGCGTCGAGGGAGGCGATGCCGGCGAGGGCTGCCTCATAGAGCACCCGCCCTGCCGGGGTCGGGACGACCCCGCGGGGCCGGCGCTCAATCAGAGCCAGGCCGGTCTGTTTCTCGAGGCGCTTGATGTGCTGGCTGACCGCCGACTGGGTGCACGACAGGGTCCGCGCGGCCGCGCTGAGGTTCCCGGTCTTGTACACGGTGACGAAAACGCGCAGGTCCTCCAGAGTCACTAGACCCAAGTTACACCTGGGGCTTTATGGAGAAAACCCTGGAATTGACTTAAGGGTAGCCCGCATTCAGGCTGTTTGTCAGCGGCAACCCGCCCGCAGGCCGGGAGGGCGCCATCCGGCGGCCCGGGACGTACGGCACTGGCACCGCAGCGCACGGCGGGCGGGTGCCGACCAAACCTGGATTGAGGAGGCGCAGCGTGGCACCGGGCATCCACGAACCGGAGCATCTGGGCCAGGAACCGGCGATCGCGGCCATATCCAGGGCGCTGGCCTCGCGGGGCGCGGCCGAGATCGCGCATCCGGGCGGTACTTTGCTGACTCATCTGCAGCGCGTGGGCGCGCTGCTCGACCAGTGGGGCGCCCGGCCGGCCCTGCGGCTCACCGGGCTGTGCCACGCCTGGTATGGCACGGACGGCTTCGACGCCGTGCTGGGCGGCCTGGCCTTCCGGGATGAGCTGGCCGCGATCATCGGGACAGAGGCCGAACGGCTCGTCTACTTCTATGCCAGCTGCGACCGCCGTTTTTCCTACCCTCATCTCGCCCAGCCCGCAGGCTTGTTCAGGGACCGCTTCACCGGCGCAGTCGCCGGCCCGCCGCTCACGCTGCGGCGCGACTTCGCGGAACTCACGGTGGCCAACGAGCTGGACATCGTGGGCGTCAACCCCCGTGCCCGGGTCGAATACGGGCGGGAGCTCCTGGAGCTGTTCACCTCATGGAGGGACCTGCTCAGCTTCCCTGCCTGGCAGGACGTCCAGGCGACCCTGCCATCCGGGGTGAGTGAAACAGTGGCCCTGCGACCCAGGCAACGATGCCGGTCAAGACACCAGCCGCCTGGCTGACGGGAGTTCTTACGCGGTGCGCGGAAATGCCAGCGCCGCGGACCCCCGGCAGCCCACGCTGGAGGTGTGGGCGAAGACCTTGGCTTTGGCGGCGAGATCGCCGGTTTCTATCACCAGTACCGGCGCGGCTACCCACCAGCCGTGATCGACACGGTTACCGCCGCGTTCGGCCTGACCGAGGACGACATCGTCATCGACGTTGGCTGCGGGACCGGCCAGCTCACCTTGCCGATCGCCCGCCGGGTGCGGGCCGTCGCCGGAATGGACCCCGAACCGGACATGCTGGCCCGTGCTCGGCGCGCCGCCGCCGAACAAGGCGTCACGAATGCGAGCTGGGTTCTCGGCGCCGACACCGACATACCCGCGCTGGCGGCGCTGCTGAACAACCGCCGCGCCGGGGCGGTCACCATCGGCCAGGCCCTGCACTGGATGCGCTACCGCGAGCTGATCCCCGGGCTCGTCCCGCTGCTTCGTCCGGGCGGCGGGATCGCAGTGATCACCAACGGCACACCGATATGGCTGCAGGACAGCCCCTGGTCACGGGCGCTGCGCAGCTTCCTCGAACAATGGCTGGGCAGCAGGCCCACCGACCGCTGCGGCACCGACGACGCCAGCCAGCTGCGCTACCGCGACACCATGACCGAAGCTGGACTGGACGTGACCGAGACCTGCTACGACTACACCGACGAACTCGACCTCGACCGCCTCATCGGCGCCCTCTGCTCCGCGCTGCCCGCCAACCGGCTGCCCCCGCCTGACCAGCGGACAGCCTTCGCCGACCAGATCCGCCGCGCCGTCGCCCCGCACGCGCCGTTCACCGAGCCCGTCCCCGTGCGGATGCTGCTCGGGCGACGGCCGCAGCAGTGAAGACCCAAGGCTGAATATCGGAGTCTCGCGTCGTTCGCCGGGTTCCTAGAGTTCTTTGGCGAACTCCTGGTAATGCCGGCTGATCCGTTCGCTGGTGCCGTAGAAGGCGTGCCGACTCATATCCGCACTGAACCGGCTCGCCGGCGGCGTGCGGCCAAGTGCCTCGGCCATCGCACGGACGTGGTGGGGTGCACAGCCGCAGCAGATGCCGAAGTAGTTGACTCCGAGCGCAGCAGCCGCCGTCGTGAACGCGCCCATCTCGTAACGGTTGGCTAGAAACGGATCTAGCGCGGTCGGGAACGGCCGCCCATCCGGGATCAGGTCGCAATCTGGGTCTGTGAGCGATTGGAACGTTGGCTCGGCCTCTGTCGTACGGTACGGCACGGGCAAGGCGGCGATGTAGCCGTCGCACGCGGCGCGGATTTCACCGAGTAGCGGCAGCATTGTGGCGGGCCCGCGGATGCAGTTCAGCCCGACAACATCGGCCCCGGCGTCTTGCAGGCGACGGCATGCCTCGCCGATCGGGCCGCCCCCGCGGACGACGGGCTGGCGATGAATAGTGAGTGTGACCACCGCATCGAGGCCGAGTGCCTTGATTGCTTCCAGCGCGAGCAACGCCTCGCCGGGATAGTCGATGGTCTCGGCGATCACGAAGTCGACGCCGGCCTCGGCGGCCCACCCGACCTGCTCGGCGAACATGTCGCGGACGGCCTTATGCGTCGTGGGATCGTCCGGCTCGTAGACGTTGGTGTTGCAGATATTGCCGGCCACCAGGGAGTCGTGCTCGGCGCCGACCTCCTTGGCGATACGCAGCGCCTGCCGGTTCATCAGCTCGAGGTCGCCCTCGCGGCCGATCACCGCCAGCTTCTCGCGGTGGGCGTAGTAGGTGAACGCCTCAACCACGTCAGATCCGGCATGCACGTATTCCCGGTGCAGCCCGGCTACCATGTCGGGCTCCTCGATCACCACCTCGGGCACGAACGCCCCGGCCTGCAGGTAACCGCGCCGCTCGAACTCGAACAAATACCCCTCGGCGCAGATCACCGGCCCGGCGGCGAGCCGATCGAGAAGCTTACCCATGCACGACACCCCCAAGGTCCTATAGTCGGAACGACTGTACCGGGAAAACTTGGACGCAGGGATACCTCGATGAAATCTTCCGCGCGCGTGGTCGTCATCGGCGGTGGTGTGGTTGGCGCCTCGGTCCTGTTCCACCTCACCGAGCTGGGCTGGACAGATGTCGTGCTCGTCGAGCGCAAGGAGCTAACCGCCGGCTCGACCTGGCACGCTGCGGGCGGCATGCACACGCTCAACGGTGACCCTAATGTCGCGAAGCTGCAGCAGTACACCGTCGGGCTGTATCGCGAGATCGAGCAGCGCTCCGGCCAGAACTGCTCCATCCACATGCCTGGCGGACTGATGCTGGCCGGCGACCGGGAGCGGATGGACTGGTTGCGGATGGCTCAGGCCCGCGGCCGCTACCTCGGCATGGACCTGGAGATCATCTCGGCCGGCGAGGCCAAGCGGATGTTCCCGCTTCTGGAGGAGCAGTACTTCATCGGTGCGCTCTTCGACCGGGACGAGGGTCACGTCGACCCGACCGGGGTCACCCGGGCCTATGCCGGCTGCGCACGGCAGGCCGGTGCTGAGATCTACCAGCACACCCGGGTGAGTGACCTCCGTCAGCGCCGCGACGGCACCTGGGACGTCATCACCGACTCCGGCGAGATCCACGCCGAGCACATCGTCAACGCCGGCGGGCTGTGGGCACGCGAGGTGGGCCGGATGATCGGCCTGGAGCTGCCCGTGCTCGCGATGGAGCATATGTACTTGATCACCGAGGACATGGATGAGGTGGCCGAATACAACGCGGCCACCAGACACGAGCTGCCGATGGGCCTGGACTTCGACGGCGAGCTCTACATCCGCCAGGAGGGCGGCGGGATGCTGCTCGGCACGTACGAGCAGGCGTGCGTGCCCTGGTCGCCGCGCGAGACGCCGTGGACTTTCGACCAGCAGTTGCTGGCCCCCGACCTCGACCGGATCGCCCCGTCGCTGGAGATCGCGTTCAAGCACTATCCGGCGCTGGCGGACGTGGGAATCAAGAAGGTGATCAATGGGCCGTTCACTTTCGCGCCGGACGGCAATCCGCTGGTCGGCCCGGTGCCCGGCGTGCGCAACTGCTGGATGGCTTGCGCGGTGATGGCCGGTTTTTCGCAGGGCGGCGGGGTTGGCCTCACCCTCGCGCGCTGGATGGTCGACGGCGATCCGGGCGAAGACATCTGGGCGATGGACGTGGCCCGCTTCGGCAGCTGGGCGAGCCTCGCCTACACCAATGCCAAGGTGCGGGAGAACTACAGCCGCCGGTTCCGTATCACCTTCCCCAACGAGGAGCTCCCGGCCGGCCGGGCACTGCATACCACGCCGGTCTACGACCGGCTCACCGCCCACAACGCGGTATGGGGCGCGAGCTTCGGACTTGAGCATCCTCTGTGGTTCCAGCGGCCCGGGGAGGAGCCGCGCGAGGACGTCACGTTCCGCCGCTCCAATGCCCACCCGGCCGTCGCTGAAGAATGCACCACGGTGCGCGAACGCGTCGGGCTCACCGAGTGCTCCAACTTCGCCAAGTACCGCGTGACCGGCGCCGGCAGCGCCGACTGGCTGCAGCGGCTGTTCACCAACCGGCTGCCGCGAGTCGGCCGGATCAACCTCACCGCCGCCCTGGATCGGGGCGGTCACATCGTCGGGGAGTTTTCCGTGGCGCGGGTCGGCGCGGACGATTTCTTCCTCTTCGGCTCGCAGATCGCCGAAGCGCATCACTCGCGCTGGTTCCTTGGCCACCTCGCCGATGGTGTGCGCTTCGACGTGCTGGGCTTGTCCCTGGTGGGCCTCTCGCTGGCCGGTCCGGGTGCCCGCGACGTGCTGCAATCGGTCACCGGCGCTTCTCTGGCCACCGAGAATTACCCGTTTATGACGTTCCGCCGGATCGACGTTGGGATGATCCCCGCCTACGTCGGCCGGATGACCTACACAGGGGATCTCGGCTACGAGATCTGGGTCGCGCCGGAGTACCAGCGAGCATTGTTCGATCTGCTGTGGCAGGCCGGCCAGCCATACGGCATCGGCCTGTTCGGGTTCCGGGCGTTGATGTCGCTGCGCATGGAGAAGATGTTCGGTACCTGGGCGCGCGAGTACCGCCCGATCTATACGCCGGTGGAAGCGCGAATGCACCGATCGCTCAAGCTCGATCATGACTTCATCGGCCGCGCTGCGGTGGAGGCGGAGCTGGCGCGCGGCCCGGCTCGAACGCTCGGCTACTTCGACATCACCCCCGATCCGGCTGAACCGGCCGACGTCGTCGGCGACGAGCCGATCTGGCACGGCGGGGCGGTGGTGGGCTGGGTGACATCCGGTGCGTATGCGCATTACAGCCGCCGCTCGCTGGCGTTCGGCTACCTGCCGAGCGAGCTCGCCGTGCCCGGCGCGATATTCGAGGTGGAGATCATCGGCCAGCGCCGTCCGGCGAGACTGCTACCCGAACCTGTGCTCGACCCGGCGGGCCAGCGCATGCGCGTCTGATGGGACGCCACCCTGACCCCGAACGACGGGCCGAGCTGCTGGACGAGGTGGTGGGCTACCTCGGCCGGCACGGCGTCGCCGGAGTGTCCCTGCGGCCAGTTGCCCGCGCACTGGGTGTGTCGGTCAACGCGCTGGTGCACCATTTCGGCAGCAAGGACGACCTGGTGGTCGCCGCATTGCGGCGGGCCGCTGAGATTCAGCGAGGAGTCGAAGGGCGGTGGCGGCGGCAGGTCCCTCACCTCTCCACGGCGGAACTGCAGCGGCGCTGGTGGCGGTGGATCAACCGCAGCCCGGAGCACTTGGCGCTGGTGCGGCTAGGTCTCGAAGCCGCCACGCTGGACGCCACCGTCAGCGGCCTGCCCGGTGATGTGCGTGCGGAGCAGATCTCGTTCTGGCGCGAGGACATCGCCGCCGGCCTGATCGCTGACGGCATCAAGCCCGAGGAAGCCGAACGCGAGGCGTCGCTGGTAAAGGCGACGTTCACCGGCCTGGTGCTTGACCTGCTGGCCACCGGTCACCGCAAGCGGCTCACCGACGCGCTCGAATGCCACCTCAGTCGCCTCGACGACCTGAGCCAGACGGCCCCGTGAGGATGGCCGCAGGCAGACTCAAACGGCACACTCGTCTCGTCCTGTGACGCCGGTCAAAGGCCGGTTTCGTCAGTGGCTTGCGTAGGAGGCAAGCAGGGGCACGAGCACCCGCGCGTTCGGGCTGCCCCAGCCGGTAACGGGATCCCAGCCCGGCCCAGCCTGGTAGCCGGTGATCGTCGTGGACGGGAACTTTACGGTGTTGTTTCCCCTGGTGATGTCGTGGAAGGCCTGGTGGTAATGGGGACCGCGGGCGATCTGGTAGATGGCCGGGTTGATGAAGCCCAGGTGGCGGCCCGCGTACTGGTCGGCCAGGGCGATCAGCGCTGCCCAGATCGGGGCGCTGGCGCTCGTTCCGCCGTGGCTCTGGACGATGTGCTGAGTTCCGTTGCTGAAGACGACCGCCACTCCCGTGCGGTCGCTGGCATCGGCGGACACATCGGGAACCCCTCGGGTAGCGCCGATGCCGGGGACGCCGGCCTGGTAGGTGGGCCGCGCGAACAACCGGCTGAACCCGCCACCGGAGGCCTGGAAGGACCCGCCCTGGTTTCCGGGGTTTCCGGACGCCAGGCCCCACGCCGTTTCGCTGATCCAGGCGCCGGTGGCATGGCTGGCGGTCAGGCTAGTGCCACCGGCGCTGAAGACCAGTGGATCGGAGGCCAGCAGACTGACCCCCTTGACCGGGGCGACAGGCGCGGTACCGGTCAGGGCCGAGTAGACATCGCACTGATAGGCCGCCGCTCCTATGTCGCCCGAGGCGGCGACTACCGTCATGCCTCGGTCGACGGCCGCCTGGAGCGCCCTATTCACGCGGCCGGCCTGCGCGCGGCTTACGCAGTGCTCGCCGCCGATCTGTCCCGCGGCGCTGATCGACATGACGCTCCCGAGGGTGGGGCCCAGCCGGAGGTCGGCGACGGCGGCGGCGACCGCGTCCGGAGTGTTGTCCAGGGACGTTGACGGGAGCAGGAGGATGAC
>Ga0070734_10004028_pt1 | contig 14453 bp, 14 predicted proteins | sample Coa_R1_8_FD_66444 | JGI IMG/M metagenome (GOLD analysis project Ga0070734, IMG submission 66444) | Surface soil microbial communities from Centralia Pennsylvania, which are recovering from an underground coalmine fire - Coalmine... | ecosystem: Environmental > Terrestrial > Soil > Unclassified ...
AGAATCCCGACCGACGTCATCGTTCTGCGGTCGCTCAAGGCGCTGGGCAACAATGCCGACAACATCGCTCGTCAGCGTCCGATCAAGATGGGCGCGCAGATAGAAGCGATGCTGCCGGAACAGAATACCGAAGCGGTGGACGGCGGCTGGGGAACCGCCGGGGCGATCGTGAAGACAAAGAAGCCTGTCGCGGAATTCCTGCTGAGCTGCGCCCATGTCCTCGTGAAGCAGTACGACGATCTCATTCAGCCATCCAAGGAAGAGGGACAGGGCAACTCGACCAAGCAGGACAGGCAGAAAAAGCCGAAGCCGGATTTCAAGGACACGGTCGGGGGTGTCGTGAAACTGGCTGGTGGCGGCGTCGATGCCGGCTACGCCGAGGCAGGCGCGTGCGTGAAGGACATAATCGGCATCGCGCCCTATGCCTCTCCCCAGGACCCGGTGCCGGGGCTGCCGGTCATGAAGTCGGGCGCTGCTTCCGGCGTCACCACGGGCACGATCGACAGCGACGACGCGAAGGTATTCGAGCGGCTGCTGAACGTGCTTTCAAACAAGCACCCGGAGATATTCACCGGACAGACCTGGCCTTCCCTGAAGGGGCTGTTCCTGATCAAGCCGGCGACATTCGCCGAGAGCGGCGACTCCGGTTCGCTCGTCGTCGTCGGGCCGGAAGATGCTCTGACCAAGTGGATCGAGAACAACCCGGAGATCAAGAAGCTGAATCTGAAGCAGAAGGCGAAGGACGCGATGAAGAAGGAGCTCCTGTACAGCGCGGTCGGACTGCTCTGTTACAGCGGACTTGCAGGTGGCATCAAATACCAGGGTTTCATGGGCCAACGAATTCAGGTCGCGCTCGACGCGCTCGATGTGGACTTGGCGTAGCCGACACGAGGCCGACTCGAAATCGGCATCGCCCGCGCCGCGGGAGGGTCGCAATGCCTTCGCCGTTTTCTAAATCTTCCGCTGACGCCGCGGCTAGCACGCTCGCCGATGGGAGCGGCGACTTCGAATTCCTCGCCGGACGCTGGATGGTCAGGCACAGGCGCCTGCGCCGGCGCCTTGCGGGCGACACTGTCTGGGATGAATTCCCTGGCATCTGCGAATCTCTCCCGGTCGTCGGCGGCCTTGGCAATATCGATCACAACTACCTGGAGCCGCCCGCCGGAACCTATCGCGCGGCGACGCTCCGCCTGTTCGAGCCGGGAACCAGGCTCTGGTCGATCTGATGGATCGACAGCCGGATGATGCGCCTGGAACCGCCCGTCCACGGGCGCTTCGAGAACGGAGTCGGGACGTTCTTCGGCGATGACCGCCATGACGGGCTGCCGATACGCGTGCGCTTTCTCTGGTCGCAGATCGGCACTGAATCTGCCAGTTGGGAGCAGGCCTTCTCCCCGGATGGCGTCGCGCAGTGGGAAACCAACTGGATCATGCAATTCCTGCGCGCCGCCTGACGCCGCGACGTGCGCCCCGTCTTCCCCACGGGAGGCAGCCTTGACACTGTACCGACCAGTCGGTATAAGGCCCTATGACCGTCGCAACCCATGCAAGCCTCCCGATGGCGCCGGGCCGGCGCAAGCTCCTCGACGCTGCTCTGTCGGTGATCCGAACCAAGGGCTACGCGGCAACGTCGATCGATGAGCTCTGCGCCGAGGCGGACGTCGCCAAGGGCTCCTTCTTCCATCACTTCAAGAACAAGGAAGCGCTTGGCGTCGCGGCGGCCGAGTACTGGTCTCAGAGGGCGGGCGCGCTGTTCGCGGCCGCGCCCTATCATCGCCATGCCGATCCCCTCGACCGGGTGCTCGGCTACATCGATTTCCGCAAGTCGATCCTCACCGGCCGGATTCCGGAATTCACCTGTCTGGTCGGAACGATGGTGCAGGAAGTCTATGAGACCAGCCCGGAAATCCGCGATGCCTGCGACGCCAGCATCAGCGGCCATGCGGCCGCGGTCGAGGCGGACATCGCCCTGGCCATGAGGCTTCACGGCATTCGCGCCGATTGGACGGCGCGAAGCTTGGCGCTTCACACCCAGGCGGTGCTGCAAGGCGCCTTCATATTGGCCAAGGCAAAGGGCAGCGCGGAGATCGCCGCGGCCAGCGTCGACCACCTGCGCCGCTACATCGAACTCCTGTTTCAACCGCCAAAACGCAAAGGAAAGGAATCCTCATGAGCCCGAACAATACCTATCTCGCCGTCTTCCTTGGCAGCAAGACCAGCCCGGGCATGAAGGCATGGCAGGCGCTTCCCGAGGCGGACCGGCGCGCGAAGGAACGAGAGGGCATTGCGGCCTGGAAGGCCTGGGCCGACCGGCATCGCGGCGCGATCGCTGCCATGGGCGGGCCGCTGGGCAAGACGAAAAAGGTCAGCGGGAACGGCATCGAAGACATCAGCAACGCCATGGGCGCCTTCACGGTGGTTCGCGCGGAGTCCCATGAGGCGGCCGCCAAACTGTTCGAGAAGCATCCGCACTTCACGATCTTCCCCGGCGAGTCCGTGGAGATCATGCCGGTCCTGCCGATCCCGGCCGGCTGACCGGCGGCAAAACTCTCGATATCAGGAGAAGCGACGATGCCCAATACCGTTCGCCTGCATCGCGTCCTGGCGACCAGGCCGGAGAAGGTCTATCGCGCCTTCCTCGAGGCGGATGCCTTGGCAAAATGGCTGCCGCCCAACGGCTTCACCTGCACCGTGCATCGCCTGGAGGCGAGCCTGGGCGGCAGGCACGAGATGTCCTTCCGGAATTTCACGACCGGGCAAAGTCACTCGTTCGGCGGCGAATATGTCGAGCTCATACCCAATGAGCGCTTGCGCTACACAGACAGGTTCGACGATCCCAGTCTGCCGGGGACGATGCAGGTCACTGTGACGCTGAAGAAAGTGATGGTCGGCACCGAGCTCGGCATCGTGCAGGAAAACCTGCCGGATCTCATTCCGCCGGAGGCCTGCTATCTCGGCTGGCAGGAATCGCTCAGAAACCTGGCAAGGCTGGTGGAGCCCGAAATCAAAGACGAAGTCGTTCAATAGGGCGGGGTAGCGCGTTTTCCGGCGTCGGATTGTGAATGACAAACGCTTTCCGAGGAGGTCGACGATGAAGCTCTATGGTTTCGGCCCGACGCGTTCCTTGCGCGCGCTTTGGGGCCTGAGAGAACTCGACGCGGATTTCGAATTCATCCCGGTCAATCTGCTGGCCGGCGATCACAAGCACCCGGATTTCCTGCGCCTCAATCCGGCGGGGAAGGTTCCGGTTCTGGTCGACGGCGAGCTTGTCATTCCGGAATCGGCCGCCATCGTTCTCTATCTCGCCGACAAGTATCGGGAGAAAGGGTTGTTGCCGGCCGACCTGGCATCCCGGGCGCACGTGTATCGCTGGACCCTGTTCGCCGTCACCGAACTGGAGCAGCCGCTCTGGCGCATCGCCAAACACACGCGGCTCTATCCGGAGGCCAAGCGCCTTCCCGCGGACATCGCCCTGGCGAAGGAGGAGTTTCTCGCCATGGCGGCGATTCTGGAGACGCATCTCGATGGGCGCCGCTTCATCGTCGGCGACACGGTCACGGTCGCCGATTGCGTCACCGCGTATCTGATCGACTGGGCGAACGAAATCCATCTGATCGACGGCTTTGCCCGGCTCGGCGCCTATCTCGAGCGGATGTATGCGCGCCCGACGGCGCCGCAGCGCATCGCCGAGGCTCGCAAAGAGATCCGTGCCGCGTGAGGCGGATCGGGTCCGACGCGGAAGAATCGTCCCGAGGGACGGCCGCAGACGGAACCCTGCACCCGCCGGTGTCTTGATCAGGACGACCACTTAGCCAACCCGTCGTCACCATCGGCGCCCCGATGGCAAGCCTCATCCGGGAATGGAAAACTTCGCCGCTTCGGGAGGCAGGCCATGCTCGGAATCTTCGTCGATATTTTCAGCGACCGTAGCACCGGCCTGCGCGGCAAGGTCATCGGGCTCTACGCGCTGCTGCTTGGCTTGAACGCCGTGGCTTGGATCTGGGCGCTGGGGTCCTTCCATGACCATCCCGTTCTTCTTGGCACGGCGCTGCTTGTCGGCAGCATCGAGGCGCTGGGCCTGGTCTCCGACAAGCTCAATCTTCAAGGCGGATTCTGGGATTTCATCGGCGCGCTGAACGACAATTTCGGCACCGTCGGCTATCTGATAATCGGCGTGTTCGCGGCGAGCTGGCTGATCTCGTCGCTGATCTATCGGCTTAACCGATTTGACGAGATCGAGGCGCGTTCCAATTGACGCCGGCCGGACTGAAGCTTCGATCCGCCCTACCCAAATCTGGAGGAGATCCAGCGTCTCAGGCCAGGCAACACGCCGCGTTGGATCGAGCAATCTTGCGATCCGCCATAAATGGACGGCGTCTCGTGGGTGATCCCGGACCCGAGTCCGTCCAGGTCAGTCGGCAACCAGCATCGACTCTATGCCCAAGGTCGCGGCCAGTTCCCGCAATTCGCTCCACGTCCGGTCGTCGATCGGAATCCCGCTCTGCAGCCGCTCATTCATGGCTCGACGCTCGGGTTCGCCCGCGATCATCACGGGTTCGTCGGGGCCCAAGGGGATCGCGCTGTGGACATAGTCGACGACGGCATCGAACTCATGGGTCGTGCGCTCGGCGTCGCCCATTCGGCGCGGGTCTATGAGGATCGAGAGCATGTTGTTGATCGTGACCCCGTCGCGGAGATTGGCCGGCTGAATGGTGTCGCCGCCCGTGAGCGCTCCGCCGAGAAGCTCGCAGATGAGGGCGATACCCGAGCCCTTATGTTCCCCAAAGGCCACCATGGCGCCGACAGGCTCGGGCACCACCACCGCCGGGTCGCGCGTCGGCCGCCCCTGGGCATCGATCAGCAGGCCGTCGGCGGCCAACTCGCCCTTGTTGAACGCGACCTTCAGCTTTCCCCAGGCGACCTTGCTCGACGCGCAATCGAGGATGACCGCGGCATTCCGGGCTGAGCCCGGAACGGCGAAGCAGAACGGATTCGTGGCGAAACGGGATTCGCGCGCGGCGTGGGGAGCGACATTGGGCGGATGGCCGGAGACATTGGCGAAGTGCAATGAGACGAGGCCGGCCTCGGCGCATTGCTCTCCGAAGGCGCCTATGCGGCCCATATGACCCGATCGCCGGATCGCGACTATCGCGGCGCCCGAGGCCCTCGCCTTGGCGATTCCAAGTTCCATGGCCTTGCGCCCGACCGACTGTCCCAGGCCCCGATGGGCATCGATGACCAGAAATGTCTGGTCCTCTCGGACGATGTCGAGCTTCTGATCGGGCCGAAGGCCGCCCTCCTTCAACCAGACGACGTAGGAGGGAAGATTGACGACGCCATGGCTGTCGTGGCCCTTCAGATTGGCCTCTACCAGGTTCTCGGCAACCACCGATGCTTCCTCCTGGCCGCATCCGGCGGCTGAAAGAAGAGCGCTGGTGATCCGTCGCAGTTTGGCGTGTTCGACGACTGGCATGGATACTTCCTACGTGGTTCCGTCATGGCGGACTGAGCCCGCCTCAAATGCTTGGCGCGAAGCGCGTCCCGACGTTCTGGCGAGACTCCGGACGGCCCCGCGATCCTGCCCGGATCTCAGTCATGTCTTGAAGACTCAACGGGCGCAATAGCCACCGTCCACGGCGAGGCAAACGCCGCTGACGAAAGACGCCGCCTCGGAAGCGAGGAAGACGACAGGCCCGGCGATTTCCTCGATCGTCGCGCGGCGGCCGAGAGGCGTCATGCGGTTCACTTCCTCGTTGAGGCCGGAATCGGCGTGACGGGCTTCCGTTCCCGCCATGTCGCTCAGCGTATAGCCGGGGTTCACGGCATTCACGCGGATGTTGTGCGGACCCCATTCGACCGCGAGCTGGCGGCAGAGTTGATCGACGCCTCCTTTGGAGGAGCCGTAGGCAACCAGGTTGTTGAACCCCACCATGCTTGCGGTCGACGAAATGAAGATGATCGATCCCCCGCGTTTCCGGGCGATCATGTGCCTGCCGGCGGCCTGGGCGCACAGGAACGCGCTGGTGAGATTGACGGCGATGGTTTCCTGCCATTGCGAATCGGCAACGTCGACGGCCGGCGCGTGCCTGGCGACCCCGTGGTTTATGACGATGATATCAAGCTGGCCGTGGCGGGCCGCGGTCTTGGCGACCAGCGCATGGCAGTCTTCCCGCTTCACCGCATCGAACAGGAACGGATCCGAGGTGCCGCCGCCGTCGCGAATCTGCCGCGACGTCGCCTCGATGCCCGGCATGGACCGGCCGGCAGCGACGACGGTTGCCCCGGCTTGCGCCAGGGCCAGGGCCATGCCGCGGCCGAGGCCACGTCCGGCACCGGTCACGATCGCGACTCTGCCGGCTAGATCAAAGGCCTTGTATGGCATCCCCATCTCCCCGATCGATGCTGCGCAGGCGTCGGTCCGATCTTGCTCGCAATGGAATTCCCGGATCTCGGTTTTTGGATACAGCGGCGAGGGCGCGAAGGCGACCCGCTGCCATGTAATCCGTCGCGGCCGTGGAACGGGTTCTATGGCTTCTTTGCGGCCTTTGCCTGGCGATAGCTTTCCCCGCCGGCCGCCTGGCGCCCGGCCTTGCTCGACTTCTTGGCCGGAGCGACGAGCAGGTCCTGCATGGCCTGTCCGCGGGTTCGCCAGTAGCTGTGCAGGATGTCGACGTCCCAGCCTATGCAGAAGTGCTTCACCCCCATCTCCAGATAGCGGGCCGCTTCGGAGGGTTCGGAGATTTCGGCGCGCGGGTGAATGCCCTTCTTCAGGGCCGTTTCGATCGTCTTCTGCTCCGCCTTGCGGACATCGGGATGGGAATATTCGCCCGCCCGGCCGATGCTCATGGAATAGTCCGAAGGGCCGAATTGCACCATGTCGATCCCCGGAACGGAGAGGATGGCGTCGAGATCTTCGACGCATTGACGCTTCTCCACCATGATGGCGACCACGGCATTGTCGAGGGCTTCGACATAGGCCGGCGTGCCCGCTTCGCGGATGGTGCCGACATCCCGCCTCATGCCGACGCCCAGCAGGCCCTGACCGCGGCGCGGGGCGAGCGTCTCCGCCCGGACGGCCGCCACGCAGGCGCGGGCATCGGCGACCGTGCGCACGTCGGCGAAGAGGACGGATTGAAAGCCGGAACCGATGGCCCGCATGGCCTGGTGGGTCCACTGGGTCTGTTCGACCTTGATCATGCCGGCGAGGCCCGCGAGCTCAAGCCCCCGGCCAAGGTTGTCGAGATCATGCATGGTGAAGGGGCCATACTCGGCCGTGAACTCCACGTAGTCGTAGGCATCTGCCTGCCCGACGAGTTCGACCAGGGTGGGCCAACAGGAAAGAATATGGGTGCCGAGGCTGGGTTGCCCGGCGTCAAGACGCTGGCGGAGCCGATTGGGGCGCATGATTACGCATCCTCGCGATTTCCAGGGTGGCAGGGATCTTCGCTTATCCTAATTCCTTCACAGTAACAGACTTATCGTATCTCCTTCACAGTAACAGAAGGGAGACGCAATTGCCCGGCGGCCATCGCCTTGCGCGATGAAACCGAAACGACCAAGATTTGACTCTCAGGGGCGGCAGAATCGCGGGCTGACATGTCGCGGTCGAAGATGGCGGTTGTTACCGGCGGCGGCGGATTTGTCATGGCCAATTTCGTTCATCATTGGCTGACCCAGGATCCGGACGCACAGGCCACCGTCGTGGATGCTGCGCCCATGGATGAGGCGGCGCGGCGCTTCTTCGCGCCTTTCGGGGACCGGATGCGGTTCGTCCAGGGAGATGTCGTGTCGCCGGCAACCTGGCAGCAGCTGCCCAGCAGCACGGCTTTCGTCGTTCACGGCGCCGCAGTTACCTCGCGCAGCATCATGGACAAGCAGGGCAAGCACCACATTCCCGCGAAGGAGAATCCGTCCCGCGGTCTTGAGATCAACATCCTGGGGACGGTTCAGGCGCTCTTATACGCGCGCGACCTCCCGGCTCTCGAGCGCTTCGTCTACGTCAGCACGGGCTCGGTCTATGTCGAGGCCGTGGAAGCGCAGGAGAGCAATCCCTTCCCCTTGCCCGAGGACGGCTATATCGGACCGCATCTGTTCTACGACATCGGCAAGTACAGCAGCGAACTGGTGGTCAAACGTTTCGTGGAGTTGTTCGCCCTGCCGGCGAGCACCGTCAGGCTTTCCAGCGTGTTCGGGCCAATGGATCGGGTCACGGCGGTGCGGAATGTACGGCATGTTCCCAACCACATCGCCCATGCTGTGGTGAGCGGAAGGCCGGTGAGGGCGGTATCGGCCGATGCGGTCGGCGACTATATCTATGCGCCCGACGTGGCTGACGCGATCCGCCGCCTGCTGCTAGCGTCACCCGCCTCTCTGAGGCACGACACATACAACGTGGCCTTCGGCAAGGCTTTGACGGTGAGGGATTTGGTGACCCTTGTCGCTCGGTCGGTCCCGGGGCTGAGACTTGAGGTCGCCCCTCCCGAAGCGGCCGAGATCAAGGACGATGGCATGCGACGCACCGGTCGGTGGGGCGCCTATGATATTTCCCGCGCGGAAAGGGACCTTGGATGGAAGCCTCGGCCTCTCGAGCAGGCCATGGCGGACTATATCGCATGGCTCCGGGCCAACGAGCCCTAGCGACCTGTCTGGGTGGCTCCGGCGCGGGACGCCGTTGCCGATACGCATGCCACTAAGGCCCGTCAGTCGCAAATTCTTGCGCATGTGTCGCTCGCCGATTGCGGTCACGAGCGGAATTCGAGTCGGAATTTCGAACAATTGCGCGAGAGAAAGCCAACCCACGAACGCCTTTTGGGTTGCCCCAGAACACGTCCCGCGGACGATATTGATGGTCTTGAGCGAGAGGTAAAATCCTCCGTGTAATTCCGCTTGGTCGACGCGTGAAGCGAGATCGATAGCGGCCTGCCCCGCGAAGACCGGTGCGGTTGCTTGAGAAAAATGTGCGGCCTGCAAGGGGGGACGAAAATGTTCGGCAAGGGCCTTTCGCGACGCCACTTTCTTTCAACAACCTCCGCGCTCGTGGCCGCAACGGTCACCGAGGCGTTTCCGCAGCTTGGCTGGGCCGATGAGCACAAGTCGGTCAATGTCCGAATGCAGAACGATATCGGGACACTCGATCCGAACACCATGGCCAATGACGCCGAGGGCAACACCCTGGCTTCGGTCATGCCATCCCTCGCCCAGTTCGATCTCAAGGGCGACAAGATCGGCTGGCGTCCTTCGCCCTATGTCAGCAATCTCGGGGTCAGCGATGACGGGCTGCGCATCAGTTTCACGCTGAAGCCCGGCTTCCAGTGGACCAACGGAAATGGCGAGCTCGGCGCCGAGGATGTGAAGTACACCTTCGAGCGCGCGAAGAAAGGCGACTGGGCCGTTACCTGGACTGCGCTGGATCATGTGGAGGTCACCGACAAGTATTCGGGGGCCCTGGTGCTGAAATTCCCCTTCGAGCCGTTCTGGATGACCACCCTGGCGCCGTACTCCGGGGTAGTGATTTCCGAGAAGGCAACGGAAGCCGTTGGGGGCAAGTACACCACGGAGATTCCCGCGACATGCGGGCCGTACGTCTATAGCTGGACGCCGAAAACAAAAATCGTCTTCACCCGCAATCCCGATTGGAAGGGGCCGGCGACCGACTTCGACCAGATCAACTACATCGATATCGACGACACCAAGGCGGCCGAACTCGCCTTCGAAGCGGGCGAATTGGACATCACGCAGATCACGCCGGCGACAGCCGTCCGTTACAAGAGTTCTCCGCCGGCGAACAGCAAGGTCCGTGTGGCGGGCTACCCGAAATACATGTGGATGGGGATGAACACGCAGCACCCCAAGCTCGCCGACATTCGGGTGCGGCAGGCGATCCAACATGCCATCGACGTCGATTCGATCATCACGGCGGCATACTCGGGCCTGGCCAAGCGGGCCTATGGATTTGCCACCCCGGGTGAAATCGGTCGGCGCGAGACGACAAAGATCGACTTCAACCCCGAAAAGTCCCGGGCGCTACTCAAGGCAGCCGGTGTCACCGGCCTGGAGCTTGAATTGCGGACCCTCAGCCTGCAGGACCGCATGGCCGCGGCCCAGATCATACAAGCCAACCTGCAGGACATCGGGATAACGGTCAAAATCATACCCGAGGAGTCCGGTGCATTCTGGGATATGGGCCAGGAGGCCAAGGGCAACCAGTGGAAGGACCTGCAACTCTGGCTGATGCGTTTCGGCTCGGTGCCGGACCCCTACGATCAGTCGCAGTGGTTCGTGAAGGACCAGATCGGCAAATGGAACTGGGAGCGCTGGTCCGATCCGGAGTTCGAGGATCTGTTCAAGAAGGGAATGACTGAGAAGGATCCGGCCAAGAGGAATGACATCTATGTACGAATGCAGGAGATAATGGATGACACAGGCGCTTACGTCTGGATCGCCAATGAGCCCATCATCTTCGTGCATCGCGATTGGCTGGCGCCGGACATCACGCCAAACGGAGACCTGGAGCTGACGAATTTCAAGCGCGCTTAGGGTGTCGCCTCGGCTTCAGTACATGCGCTTCTTATCCAGAATATTGCGCATCTGTTCGGGGCGCCCATCCAGATAGCAGCGCAAGTTGTAGCAGAAAATCTCGGTCACGCGCCGGTTTTCCTCCGGCATCGCGGATGCGGAATGCGGGCTGATCAGGACATTGGGCAAGGTCCAGAGGGGGCTGTCGGAGGGCAGGGGCTCGATGGTCGTGACGTCGAGAGCGGCGAAGCCGATCCGGCCGGCCTGGAGTGCCGCGATCAGGGCCAGTTCATCGACGGTCTGGCCACGCCCGATGTTGACGAAGACGCCGCCGGGCTTGAGGGCGGCCAAGGCCGCGGCGTCGATAAAGCCCTCGGTTTCGGGCGTGTGCGGCAGCGTGAGGACGACGGCATCCACCTGCCTCAGCATCGCGTGCAGTTCGGTCCGCGGATAGAAGTGCTCGACGCCAAGCTCTGCGGCGCGGCCCGGCCGATAGTCCCGGGCGGTCGCCAACAGCCGCATGCCGAAGGCGCGCCCCAGCGCCAGAACCTTCTTCGCCATGTCGCCGGCACCGACGACGCCGAGGGTCTTGCCGGCCACCTCGTCGGCGCAGTAGACGGTCCAGCGACGCGCCCGCTGCTCGGCCTCAAGGTGGCGCAGCCCTCGCAAATGCATGAGTATGCCGAGAAAGGCGAATTCCGCTATCGGACCGCCATGCGTTCCGCGCGCGGTCGTGCAGATGATGGGGGAATCCTGCAGACCCAGCGCCTTCGCGCGCTGTCCGATGCCGGTGCTGGTACCCTGGATCCACTTCACCCGCGGCGCGTAGGCCAAACCGCCACCGCCGTCCGGGTCATTGGGCGGGAAGTCCCAAAGCACCTCGGCACGCCCGAGATGGCGGCGCCACCTCTCCTGCTGTTCGGCGGTCCGAGTGAATGGCAGGCCCTTATGGTCGCCGTAATAGCGAAGCCTGGGCGGATGAAGATCCGGTTCGTAGATGACTTCGACGCGCGCGGGATCGACAGCGCGTATCGTTTCCACATGTTCGGCCGGCAGAGGCGACGAAATGAAAACCGTGACCGGCATGACCCACCATTCATGATCCCGATTCAACTGGGGCTAAATCGTAGTCCATGGAGATGAAGCGTTCAATGTTTGCCGGTTCGGCGCCCTTGTTCGGGTGCCCGCATGCGATCGATGGAAGCGCGCGCGCCGAGGACTTCGCAAGATGAACGACCATCGACTGCGCATCCGGCCGGGCTTGGAGATGGAAAGTCGTCGATTGTATTGGCTGCCGCATGGCGGCCATGCGTTGCGTGGGAGCGGCGAACATAGCCGCGTTGCTTGACGCCGGCGGCGTTGGCCAAGACTATGCCTGGCAAGCAATCTGTTTCGGGAGGCGCTCAGATGCCTGTGAAATCGACAGGTCGGTCACCAGATTCGATGAAACAGTCGTCGTCGCTTCTTCATCCGTCGATGCACGTGAGAATCGTATCCGAATTTCCGCGCCGGGTGCGCGAAATCGAAAATCTGTGGATTCCGATGTCGGACGGCTGCCGGTTGGCGGCGCGCATCTGGCTGCCCGAGGACGCCGAGACCTCGCCCGTTCCGGCCATCCTCGAGTATCTGCCCTACCGAAAGGGCGATGCGACGGCGGAACGCGATGCTCTGACCCATCCTTATTTCGCCGGTCATGGCTATGCGGGCGTGCGCGTGGACATGCGAGGCACGGGCGAATCCGAAGGTCTTCTCTGGGACGAATACTTGAAACAGGAACAGGACGATGCGCTGGAAGTGATCGCCTGGCTGGCGCGCCAGCCCTGGTGCAGCGGCAGCGTCGGCATGATCGGGATATCCTGGGGCGGGTTCAATGGCTTGCAGGTCGCAGCGCGAAGGCCCCCGGCATTGAAGGCGATCGTCACCTTGTGCTCGACCGACGACCGCTACGCCGACGATACCCATTACATGGGCGGCGCGGTGCTCGGCGCCAACCTGACCTGGGCGTCGACCATGATTGCAAATCAAATGCGGCCGCCCGATCCGGCGCTGGTGGGCGAGCGCTGGCGAGAAATGTGGCAGGAACGGTTGCAAAACCTGCCGCTATTCCATGAGCTCTGGCTCCAGCACCAGCATCGCGACGACTATTGGAAGCACGGCTCGGTGTGCGAGGACTTCGGCAGCATCGAATGCGCCGTCTATGCGGTCGGCGGTTGGGACGATTCCTATACCAACCCGATTCCGCGGCTGCTCTCCGGCCTGAAGGCTCCGCGCAAGGGCTTGATCGGCCCCTGGGCCCATCGCTATCCGCATTTCGGCCTGCCTGGGCCGCAGATCGGCTTCCTTCAGGAATGCCTGCGGTGGTGGGATCATTGGCTGAAGGGCATCGATACCGGGATCATGAAGGAGCCGATGCTGCGGGCCTTCATGCAGGATAGCGTGCGCCCCGCGGCCTGGTATGCCAGTCGCCCCGGCCGCTGGGTCGCCGAGAAAAGCTGGCCGGCGCCGAGCATCACGCAGACACGCCGTTATCTGACGCCGGAAGGCATCGCTGCTGGCGCCGGGACCGAGACGCCGCTGCTGCTCGCCTCGCCGGAGAGCACCGGCGCCCATGCCGGGATGTGGTGTCCCCATGGCCTCGCGCCCGACGAGCCGACGGACCAGCGAGAAGACGATGTCAAGTCGCTGATTTTCGACAGCGAGCCGCTTCGCGCGCAGACGGAGATCCTGGGCGCTCCGGTCGTCGAAGTGGAAATCATGTCGGACAAGCCATGCGCCAAGCTTGTGGCCCGCCTCTGCGACGTCCATCCGGATGGGGCATCGACGCGCGTCAGCTACGGCATTCTCAACCTGACCCATTATGCCGGCCACGACGCGCCGACGGCGCTGGAGCCAGGCCGGCGATATCGGGTCAGGATTCAGCTGAACGATGTCGGGTATGCCTTCCCGCGCGGCCACCGCATTCGCCTGGCGCTGTCCAGCACCTACTGGCCGCTTACCTGGTCCTCGCCCGAGCCTGTGCAGCTGACCGTATACGCCGGACCAGCCACGCTTACGCTGCCCGAACGCGCCCGGCAGCCGGAGGACGGCCAGGAGCCCTTTCTTCCCGCCGAGGCGGCCGCTCCCGAGCGTCGCACCGCGCTGCGGCGCGGCCGGAGCTCGCGAAACCTGTCGCAGGATGTCGCGACGGGCGAAACGACATTCCTTCTCGTCGACGACCATGGTCGCGCGCGTATCGATCGCCACGCCCTGGAAGTCGGCAGCAGCCGCGAGCACGAGTATCGGATCACCGACGGCGACCCGCTCAGCGCCTGGGCCGAGACCCGCTGGACCAACGAGATGGGCCGCGGAGCCTGGCAGGTCCGTGCGACGTCTCGGGTCACGATGACCTCAACGCGCGAGCACTTTATCATTCGCGCGGCGATCGACGCCTTCGAGGGCGACCGCCGGGTCTGTTCCAGGAACTGGGAGCGCCGCATCAAGCGCGAACTCGTTTAGCGGGGAATGGACAATTGTTCCGGATGGCGGCAGGAGTCGACGCTCACCTTCAACCGCGCTTGCTTCCCGATTCGCTGGTGGTTGTCGACACATGAGGCCCAAGCGGTGGTGATGGGAGTCCGGTTTCTTATCTGAGCAAGGGGTTTGTCCAATATGGAAAAACTGGTGGTTTTTATTGCGTCGCCGATCGCGCCCGACCTGGTTGAAAGGATTCGCGCCGTGAGCCCGGCACGGGTCGAGGTGATCTTCGAACCGGATCTGCTGCCGAAGATGCGCTTTCTGTCCGACCATGTCGGGACGCCCGCGGTTCATACGCCCGAGCAGCACCGGCGATGGCGGGAGCATCTGGCAAGAGCGGACATCCTCTGGGATTTCCCAGCCAATGACCCGGACGGATCGGGCGGTTTGGCTTATGCGCCCAAGGTCAAATGGATCCAGGGCAC
>Ga0070734_10004029_pt1 | contig 14451 bp, 15 predicted proteins | sample Coa_R1_8_FD_66444 | JGI IMG/M metagenome (GOLD analysis project Ga0070734, IMG submission 66444) | Surface soil microbial communities from Centralia Pennsylvania, which are recovering from an underground coalmine fire - Coalmine... | ecosystem: Environmental > Terrestrial > Soil > Unclassified ...
GCGCGAATCAAGCGACTGACCGCACTTTGCGTCAGATTGAGTTCGATCGCCGCCAGAGCGAAGCTGTGATTGCGCGCGGCAGCTTCAAACGCGGAGAGTTCCCCTATTGAAGGCGTAAGCGATCTCTTCACCGAAGCCTGCTCCAAATGCGGGTCTTGGCAAACCTTAGAAGCCTCGCTCGTCCGGCCAGCCGCGCAAGTCGATGCTAAACTCCGCGGACGCCAAACGACCAAAACCATCCCCGCCCTATCAGAGATACGTTGCGATAAGATCTTTCAAATCTGCAACGACCTTCTTGCGTGGTTCCTGCGGGTGCATTCGATAACCCGAACGAGGCAACTTCGGTAAATCGGAAACAGATTCGTCAAGCCGCATTTCGGGAGAGCATTCCGCGCGCGGGAGGATGACAAGCGCCAACTCCTCCTTTGCCGCGGCTCGGAGGCTCTCGCAACTCGTGCTTGTCATGACAATTTCGTAACGCCTTCCCATGCGCTCCAGCAGTTGTGACACATGGCAGCGGTACTCACAGGGTTCTGGAAAAAACGCCAAGCGCAGAACCCGCTCTTCCGCGAGTCGCTTCGCGCCAGCCCAAACCAGCGGTCCCGCCGCAAGCGTTCCGCGCTTTGCCGGCACATCCTTCAGGATCGCCAAATCAATTGAGCCCTGGTCGACGCGGGTACGGAGGGTTTGGCTTAGCCCCACTGTGACGGCTACTCGCAGACCTGGTTGGAGTGATCGAAATCGGACCAAAGCGCCAGGAAGCGCTCGACAAGCAATTTCCTCCGGCACGCCAAGGCGTATCTCGCCCCTTGCCGGCTCCGAGGAAAATCGTGCTTCAGCTTCCGCAACCAAATCGAGTATCCGCCGGGCGTCAGCCAGCAATATTTCGCCATCAACGGTAAGCCGCACAGCCCGCGTTGTGCGCTCGAGCAGGCGACGTCCAGTACGTTCTTCAAGGCGCCTGATCTGATGGCTGACGGTTGACTGCGTCAAATTCAACATCTCGCCAGCGTTGGTGAATCCGCCCGCGTCGCAGACGGCACACATCGCACGGAGACCTTCGAGATCCAGCATCGCCAAACCGATTAATTTAGAAGCACCATAAATTTGATCATATAAAATCATTTTTCGCATGAGTCAAGGAAGCATAATCTTGTTCCATCCGACGGGAGGGCCGCACCGTCCCCCGCTCAGCCACGTAACCTTTAGCAAAAAGATAGGAGGAATTGGCCCATGAACAGCCCCGCTCGGGTGATCGCCTTCGTCAACGCTGCTCATTTTATCGACCATTATTCGATGCTGATCTTTGCCGCCGCGGTCATCATCATGGGGCCGGCGCTCGGAATGGCCTATTCGGAGCTGTTGCCTTATGCGACGCCCGGCTTTGTCGCGTTCGGCGCCGGCTCGCTCGTGACGGGCTGGCTCGGCGATCGCTGGAGCCGCCGCCACATGATGGTGATCTTCTTTCTCGGCATCGGCGCCTCGATGATTTCGGTTGGCTTCGTCCACACGCCGCTGCAGCTCGGCGCGGCGCTGCTGGCGATCGGTCTGTTCGCCTCGATCTATCACCCGGTGGGGACGGCGATGATCGTCTCCTATGCGGAGGCGCTCGGCCGCGAGCTGGGCATCAACGGCGTGTTCGGAAACCTCGGTGTGGCGTCGTCGGCGCTCGTCACTGGCGTCGTCGGCCAATACCTCGGCTGGCGCTGGGCCTTCATTTTTCCCGGCAGCATCACGATTCTGATCGGGCTCTTCTTCGCAGGCTTGGTGCAGCACGAAGATCGGATCGGCACCAAGCAGGCGGCCGCGCAAGCACGGGTCGCCAAAGAGGACATGTGGCGCGTCATTCTAGCGCTTCTGATCGTCGTGATCGCGATCTCCACCACCTTTAACGCCGTGACGGTGGCGCTGCCAAAATTATTTGCAGAGCGGCTGAGCGGCCTCACCCAGAGCCCGGCTCTGTTGGGCGTGATCGCGGCCGGCGTCTACGTGTTCGGCGCGATGACGCAATATACCATCGGGCAGTTGCTCGATCGCCACTCGCTCAAAGCCGTCTCATTGCCGCTGTCGTTCGTGCTGGCGCCGTTTCTCTACCTCGCAGCCGAACTTTCCAATTTGCCGCTGATCATCGCCGCCATCGGCATCGTGATGGGCGCGTTCGGCCAGGTCACCGTCAACGACGCCATGGTCGGCAAATACACCAGCGAGGAATGGCGTTCGCGCGCCTACGCCGTGCGTTATTTCGTCGGCTTTACCGCAGCGGGTGTTTCCGTTGGCCTTGTCGCCTGGCTCTATCAGCAGGGGGGATTTGTCACCATGCTCCACGCGTTTGCGACCCTGTGCCTCCTGGTCATCGCGGCCGCAATCATCTTGCCGCCCGAGATAAAGGTGCCCGCGCCATTGGCATTGAAGATCACAGACCTCTAATTGCGCCGTGAACTCGTCGAGCCCATACTTAACCAATCAAAGTGGCTATCTTGTCCGATGCCGGAAGGCACGTTCAACGTTTTTCCCTCTTGTGCCACCGCCATCGGCAAGACGACGAAGAGCGGGACGGTGATCAAGACTGACGAGGATTTCGCGACAACCCTCTTGAAGAGGAAGGAGTTGCAACCGTGCAAGGTGCCGCGCTCGGGATGTCTCCGCATCTTCGAATTTCATATATACCTCAGCTACGAGGGAACTTGAGGAGCCCTGTCGTGACTTCCAAAGATTTTGCGCCAACCTAACCTGACTTGCCTGGCAGAAAAGAATGGCGCGCGCGACAAAACTCCAGTTGAACAGGTCAAGAAACTTTTTTGCAATCAATTTTCGACACCTACGGTGTGCTGTTGCTGCAGCGGAGCACGGCAGCCTTCGAAGCGCTGCAGAAGCCCTGATGATCCAACAATCGACGCTAAGTCGTTGCATTCGCCAGCTTGAACACACGGTCGGCACTTCTATCTTCGATCGATATAGTGGCGGCGTGCGAGCGACAGAGTTCGGGCAAAGCTTCTTACGCGCCGCAGGGAGTATTTTGGAAGAGGTCAACAGTATTGTAACGTCAGGGCAGATGACTGGACGCGGTGAACTCGGCCGCCTTTCGATTGGTTTCTATACGTCACTCAGTGCTGGCAATCTCCGCGCGACGCTCGTCGAATATGGGCAGCAATTTCCACAGGTTGAGATCGCGATGATTGAGCGTTCGAGGACTCGTCTCACAGCTGATCTACGCAACAGAGCCGTAGACGTTGCAATTGTGACTGGCGAACGAACTCTACTCGGATCGAAGTCGATGCCGCTTTGGAGCGAACGAATTTTGGTTGCCTTGCCTGAAAACCATAGATTAGTCAAAAGCAAAACAGTCTCATGGACGGATCTCAGCGGCGAAACCCTCTTGTTGGGCCGCCCTGATCCGGGGCCAGCAATTCGGGAGCACCTCATCGCAAAACTCACTACACCGGAAGATCGACCTAAAATCGTATGTCACGATGTGAGCCGAGAGAGTATCACAAGCCTAGTCGGTGCCTCCTTGGGAATTGGACTCACGCTCGAAGCCTCGCTAGGCACGAACTCCGACGGCGTGGTTCACAGAGAGATTCGAGATGGCGCCGGTTCAGCACGGATCGGTCTCTCTGCGAACTGGCGAGAAGACAACGAAAACCCGGCACTGGCAAATTTTTTGAATTTGCTGAAACGACGCTATCCATCGTCGTTCTAAATTTGTCTGCGCGCCCTTCTGAACGCTCGATCAGTCGCCATAAATCGCGTCAACATTGGAGCAACGAGCGAGCTCGGATCAATGGCCGGTCCGCCGTCGCGCTTTAGCACTTCTGCATAGGCCATTAGATCGCGGTGAACCACAGCCGGCAATTTGATGGTCATCGTCACCGGCTTATCATCCGCGATGACACCTATCTTCAGCTTGGTCATGTGAGTTACCCCCGGTATGGCTCGAGCACGAGGTCGCGATTAACGATCACCCTCACTGGAAACCCCGGCTTGATCGTCAGGGTCGGCTGAATATTCAGGTTGCGTCGTACCACTTGTTGCCCAGTCTGATTCAACGAATTCGCTGCGCTCAAACGGAGAGCCTGAATAATATCGGTATTGCTACCACTATCCGCGCCAGAACCGAGCTCCGCTCCTACGCCAAGAATGGTCGAGAGGAGTGCGGCCTTGAACAACTCGGCCCAGTGATTGTCGACCTCATCCTCGAGACCGGAATATCCGCCAACATCCGCTCCTTGTTGTCGTTCCAGCACGATTGAGCGACCGTTTGGCATGATCAGACGCGTCCATACCAACACCACGCGCGATTGGCCGAACGCAACCTTGCTATCATAGATACCTATGAGCCGTGCTCCCTGCGGAACCAGCTTAACGCGGCCGGTCGGAGAATCAAAAACCGCCTGCGTAACTTGCGCGGTGACCTGGCCAGGAAGATCCGAGCGAATCCCGGTAATGAGAGCTGCAGGAATGATCGTCCCTGCCTGCACGACAAAGGGAGACGCTGGACGTGAGAGCCGATCGGGCGCTGTGGTCCGCCGATCAACCGGGGCATTGACGAAGAGGAGTTTGCTATCCTGCCCGTTCTGAGTGAAGGTTTCATCAGAAGATGGCGCCGTCTTGGTCGCCGTCTCTTGAGATGCGAGATGCGGCGGCGCAACCGGCGCAGTGGTTGACGCAAATACCTTGCTCGTCCGAGCCGCCTCGACTTCCTGATTGGCACGCTGTTGCTCGGCGTCAAGACCGATCGCCGCTAGTTGACCTTCCCCCGTAACGAGTGGACGCCCCAAGTCGCCCGGCAACGGCGGCCCAAGCCGGGGGACGTCGTGGGGAATTCCTGCATAATCCTGCGGCAACGTTGTCAGGCCATCCGCAACGTTGTGATGATCAGTGCTATAGAGTTCGTCCGGCGCCGGACTATGCGGGCGGTTGCTCCTCAGTGCCCACAGTACCGCACCAGAGATGAACAACAGGGCTAGTGCCGTGCCCCCAGCAAGGACTTTTCGGGAAAGCCGCGTGGTCCTGGGGTGGCCTGCGCGCAGACGCAAGGGCTGCGCGCTATCATCAGATGATGGCGCTGCTCCCGATGCGGGACCCCGGCTGTCATTTGACCCGTTGCCCATCACGATCGCCTCCCGTCGGCTCTCTCAATTCGCACCTTCTGCTGCTTCTCTCCGCCAAGGCGCAGCTCAGCCGCGGCGAACAGACGGTCGACGATCAGTACATTTTTGTAGGCGCGATAGTTGACGAGTTCGGGCTTGCCATCCTGGCCGATGACGAACAGCGGCGGCATTTCTCCTTGGGAAATGCCGGGCGAGAACTCGATATAGACCTTGCGGCCGTCATCGTAGGCATTGACTGGACGCCATGGCGGGCTGTCACCCTCGATCACGTAACGGTATCGTCGCTGCTCCACTTCCGGAATGATTGGAGTTGGTGGCAAAGCTCTGGAACGGCCGGATCGGTCTTCCGGATAGAACCAGGCTACCGACGGCATGTACGGCTTTTCACGGGAGCGCAGCTCAATCAGATAGGTTCGCCGATCGGTGTTGACGACAAGGTTGGTCTCGATGGCGGGCCTCGTCGGCTTGACCATGATGTGGACGCGCCTGGTGTCGCCGTTGCCGCTCTCGGTGTCGCCGACGATCCAGCGCACGGTGTCGCCGGCGGCGAGCGGCCCCGATCCTGTTAATTGCTCGCCCGGCTCGAGCGCGATATCCGTGATCTGCCCTGGTGCGGCATAGATCTGATAGAGCGCGCCGGGACTGTACGGAAAGATCTGGACGGCGTTGAAATATCCTTCCCGCCGCGGCTCGACCCGGGCGGCGTCGTTGGCCGTCCCAATCCGGTCTGTCGGCTCCTTGGCTTCTTGATCACCCTTCTTGCCGCCGCGGGTCGGAGTCCAGGATGGGGGGACATGCAATGGACGCGCATGGTCGTCTGCCGGCATCGGAAGATCGGGAGACGGCGGCACGTCGTCATCATAACTGATCTGCGGCGGCTTGAAGGTCGAGCAGCCGGAGAGCGCGAGAACAAAAAGCAGGGCCAGACTTGCAGGCGTTCCATTGCATTTTGGACCAATCGACCTCGGTACAGGATTTGTCACTAGCCGAGCTCCTTCGACCAGTTGATAGAATTGACGTAAACGCCCAGCGGGTTCTTCCGTAACCGATCGGCATCGCGCGGGGTCTCGATGACGACGGAAAGGATTGCGGTCCACCGCTCGGTCGCGGCGAGTTGGCCGCTATCGTAGCGGCGTTCGGTCCACGCCACCCGAAAGCTCTCCGGCGACGCACGAATGACGCTCGAGACGTCGATGGAGATTTGCGTGTTTCCCAGCTTGGCGAAGGGATCGTTGGTTCGCGCGTAATCGTTCAGCGCCACTGCTCCACGATCGGTCGTGAAGTCGTAGGCGCGAAGCCAGTCCTGCCGCAGCACGATGGCATCGGTCGGCAGGCCTCTCACATCTTCAATGAAACGCGCGAGGTGAAACGCGATTTGCGGATCGGTCGGTTGATAGAAGGGACTCGCCGGCGCGACTGCCTGAGCCTGACCGAGATGATCAACTTGCACCACCCATGGCGTGATGGTGCCTTGGGTGGACTGCCAAACGAGGCTTGCGGCGAGTCCCCCCGACAGGAAAAGGCATCCGAAAGCCATCAACCGCCAGTTTCTGGCCTGGACGCGCGCCGAGCCAATACGCTCGTCCCAGACCTGCGCAGCTTTCTGGTACGGCGTCACTGGTTCCGGCGTACGGCCATAGTGCACGGATGCTCGATTGAACATCAGTGCCCTCCCTCGGACAGATCGACCGAGGATCCGCCTCCGGCACCATCACCGCTGCGGACGGCGTGGGTGGCAGCGGACACACCCTGGTTCACGGTCTGCGCGCGCTTCATGCGGCGCGCCCACGCCGGTGGCGCATCTGTCGTTGACGAGCCGCCACCAAGCCCAGCAGCCATGCGGCGCAGCGGATTGACGATCGCGGAGCCACCTGCGCTGGCGACGCCACTTAATCCTCCAGAGCGGTAAGCGCTCGCGGCGCCGCCTGTTATCGCGGTAGCGCCACGGGCACCGCCGGCGAGTGCGCCACCTGCGAGTCCCGCACCGCCGGCTGCGAGACCGGCGCCAGCTACGATCGCGCCACCTGCCGCCAAGCCGGTGCCGACGGCAGCTCCCGCACCGAGTTGCGGCCCACCTGATACGATGCCGTTCGCAATGCCAGGACCGAAAATACCGAGGCCAAGGAGCGATAGCGCCCCAAGTACGAGCGCCATGGCGTTATCGATCGTCGGCTGATTGCCACCGAAGCCAGCCGTGAATTGTGCAAACAGCGTCGAGCCGATGCCGACGATGACGGCCAGCACGAGGACTTTGACGCCCGACGAAATCACGTTGCCGAGGACGCGCTCGGCGGCAAACGCGGTCTTGCCGAAGAGGCCGAATGGGATCAGCACAAACCCGGCCAACGTCGTCAGCTTGAACTCGATCAATGTGACAAAGAGCTGGATGGCCAGAATAAAGAACGCGAGCAGCACCACGATCCAGGCGAACAACAAAACCGTAATCTGGATGAAATTCTCGAAGAAGCTGACATAGCCCATCAGGCCGGAGATCGAATCGAGAATTGGTCGTCCAGCATCAAGCCCGACCTGGGCAATCTTTCCGGGCCTCAAGAAGTCGGCTGAGGAAAGCCCGGTGCCGGAAGCTTTCAGACCCAAGCCTGCGAAGCTCTCGAAGATGATGCGAGCCAAGCTATTCCAGTTGCCGATGAGGAAAGCGAAGACACCGACAAACAAGGTCTTCTTGACGAGACGAATTAAGATGTCCTCATCGACCCCCCATGACCAGAACAGACCCGCCAGTGTGACGTCGATAGCCGCGAGCGTGGTGGCGAGGTATCCGACTTCGCCTCCGAGTAGCCCGAACCCGGAATCGATGTACTGGGTGAAAGTCGCCAGGAACTGATCGATAATGCCCGTGCCGCCCATGGGTCATTCCTTCCCGGTCTGCTGAATCGGAGGATAGCTAGGTGACAGGCGGCTCTCGCCCTTGGGCAGCACAAACAACGAGGAGCCCTCTTTGGCAGCCTCGTTGTCGGACGATGCTGATGGAGCCTTATCCTGTCTAAGGAATTGACGGCGCTTCTCGGCCCACGCCTTCCGGCACTCGGACAGAGCATCTTTCTGCTCGTAGGTGACGGAGCGACACTCCGCGAGCTTTGCCGTCAGCGCATCGGATGCCTGATCAGCCGAGGCAGCGGACAGGGTTTGGCCTTCGTCGTCACGTAAGCGAATTGCGCAAGCGGCAACCACGAGGACGACGAGCACCACTGCTGCCACGGTCGGGAGCCGTTCAAGTTTTTTCGTGTTCATCAGTGAAACATCTGCACGGTTGTGGGTTGATAGCCGGTGCCTTGCGTCAGGAAGCGGCGCAGTTGCTCCCTGCCCTGGTCTTGAGCGGCCGCATGCTGCGCGGACTCGAGGTTTTGTGCGCGTCCATGGGCTGCAACGACGGCCGTGAGATCGGCGAGTTGCTGTGACGCCAGCGCCAGGAGCTGATTGCCGGCCTGGCTCGCCTGCAAAGCGCCGGTCGCCCCCTGGCTCGCGGTGACGAGAGCCGACATTTGCGTATGGTTGGTATTGAGATTGCCGACGACTGTGGCCTGCGTCCGCATGGCGTCCTGCATGCCGGCTATCGCATTCTGCCAACGCGTTTGCGCGTTCGCGATCAACGCTTGGTTCGATAGACTGGACGACGAGGCTGACGCATAGGTCGTCGAGAATGCACGATCGATCTGCTGGATATCGTAGGCGATGCGCTGGGCCTGGGCGAGCAGTTGCTGGGTACGCAGGATCGACTGTTCCAGTTGCAACAACGACGAGAACGGCAGGGTCGCCAGATTCCTCGCCTGATTGATCAGCATCTGCGCTTGATTCTGCAGCGATACGATCTGATTGTTGATCTGCTGCAGAGTGCGAGCCGCCGTAAGTACGTTCTGCGCATAGTTGTTGGGATCAAACACAATCAGCTGCGCAGAAGCCAATTTGGGACCTACGGCAACGACAATCGCGACTACGCCTGCGGCAACGATACGATGGATGCGGTTCATCTAAATGTCTCCAGCCCAGCGAGATGCGGGATGAGATCAGTCGCCCAGGCGACGTCGCGAGCCTTTAGCCAGCCGGGCACAAAGTTGTCGCGGCCGTGCTCGGCAAGGACTTGCTCGATCAGCGCCTGGTCGGCTTTTGCGGAAGCGGCGGTGAAGGCGAGCGCGACCTCACCAAGACCGAGTTCGAACAGTCGATTGCCGCGACGCGACTGGCAGTAGTAGTCACGCTTCGGTGTGGCCCGGGCGAGGATCTCGATCTGGCGGTCGTTCAGCCCAAAGCGCCGATAGATCGCCATGATCTGTGGTTCGATGGCGCGGTCGTTCGGCAACATAACGCGTGTTGGACAACTCTCGATGATCGCCGGCGCGATCGCCGAGCCGTCGATATCCGCGAGCGACTGGGTAGCGAAAATGACCGAGGCATTCTTCTTGCGCAGCGTCTTCAGCCACTCGCGCAGCCGTCCTGCGAAGTCTTCATCATCCAGAGCAAGCCAGCCCTCGTCGATGATCAGGAGCGTCGGCCGACCGTCAAAGCGCGCTTCAATCCGGTGAAATAGATATGCAAGGACAGCCGGCGCGACCGCGGTTCCGATAAGTCCATCGGTCTCGAAGACCTGGACTGATGAGTCCCCGAGGCGCTCGCTTTCGGCGTCGAGCAAACGATCATAGGGGCCGCCCAGGCAATATGGTTGCAGCGCCCGCTTCAGGACATTGGACTGAAGCAGAACGGAGAGGCCAGTAAGCGTACGCTCCTCAACCGGCGCGGAGGCGAGCGAGCTCAAGGCCGACCAAATATGCTCCTTGGCTTCCGGGGTAACCTCGATCCGCTCGCGGGTCAAAATCGAGCTGATCCAGTCGGCTGCCCAGCCGCGCTCGGCAACGTCGTCGGTTCTAGCCAGCGGCTGGAGGGAAACGAATTCAGAGCTCTCTCCGGCAACGGCACCACCGAGATCGTGCCAATCGCCGCCCATGGCGATCGCTGCTGCCCGGATCGATGCTCCGAAATCAAAGGCAAAGATCTGAGATTCGGGGTACCGACGGAATTGAAGCGCCATCAGCGCCAACAGCACCGATTTGCCGGCGCCGGTCGGTCCCACCACCAGCGTATGGCCGACATCGCCGACGTGAAGCGAAAAGCGAAACGGAGTGGATCCTTCCGTTTTTGCAAGAAACAGAGGGGGAGCCTTGAAGTGGTTGTCCCTCGGCTCCCCGGCCCATACTGCCGACAGCGGGATCAGGTGCGCGAGGTTCAATGTCGAGAGCGGCGGCTGCCGTACGTTAGCGTAGACGTGTCCCGGGAGGCTTCCGAGCCAGGCCTCGACAGCATTGACCGTCTCGACCATGCAGGTGAAATCCCGCCCCTGAATTACCTTTTCGACGAGGCGGAGTTTCTCGTCGGCAATGGAAGGATCGCTATCCCAGACTGAGATCGTCGCCGTAACGAAAGCTTCTCCAATCTGGTCAGAGCCCAATTCCTGCAACGCCGCATCGGCATCCATGGCCTTGTTGTGTGCATCGGTATCAAGAAGAGCGGAAGCCTCGTTGGTCATGACCTCCTTGAGGATCGCGCCCACCGACTTGCGCTTGGCGAACCATTGCCGCCGGATCCTGGTCAGGAGTTTTGTCGCGTCGGTCTTGTCGAGCATGATTGCGCGGGTCGACCAGCGATAGGCGAAAGCGAGGCGGTTCAGGTCGTCGAGAATCCCCGGCGTCGTCGCCGTCGGAAACCCCACCACCGTCAAGACCCTCAGGTGGGCAGAACCGAGCATTGGCTCGAGGCCCCCAGTGAGCGGCCGGTCTGCGATCAGTGCATCCAGATACATCGGGATTTCTGGTACCCGGACACGATGCCGCTTGGTCGAGACCGTCGAATGCAGGTAGGTGAGGGTCTCCTCATCATCGAGCCAGGCGGACTCCGGCATAAAGCCTTCGACGAGTTGCAGCACACGGCTGGTGCGGTCGATAAACCCGCGAAGAATCTCACGCGCATCAGCGTCGACGGTGCGGTTGCTACCTTCGTAAAGCAGCCGTTCGGCTTTCGCTGTGCCCTCAGCCGGCGGCAGATAGAGAAGCGTCAGGAAATGGCTCGACTCGTAATGAGCGCCGGCTTCTTCGAACTGTGCCCTTCGCTCAGCATCGACCAGGGCGGAGGCCGTGTCCGGAAATGTGTTGGGTGGATAGCTGCCTGCGGAATGGCGCTGCGCTTCGACAAAAATCGCCCAACCGGATTCGAGACGGCGCAGCGCATTGTTCAGACGGCCGGCAATGGCAACCAGTTCGGCTGGCACGGCGCTATCTAGATCAGGCCCCCGGAATTTTGCTGTCCGTTGAAACGAGCCGTCCTTGTTGAGGACAATACCCTCATCGACGAGGGCAGCCCACGGCAGAAAGTCCGCGAGGCGCGTATTCGACCGGCGATATTCGGCGAGGTTCATCATGGCAGAACTCATGAGTTGAGATGACCGGGGATGCGGAGATGTCGACGGACCACCTCGACGAAATCAGGATCGCGCTTGGCGGCCCAGACGGCAGCCATATGGCCGACGAACCAAAGCAGGAGGCCTGCGATCCAAAGCCGCAGACCGATGCCGAGTGCTGCCGCGAGCGTGCCGTTGAGAATAGCGATGGAGCGCGGCGCACCGCCCATCAGGATCGGTTCGGTCAGCGCGCGATGCACGGGCGTGACGAAGCCTGGGATTTCTGCATCCATCAGATCACCACTCCCCCGCCGAACGAGAAGAACGACAGAAAGAAGCTCGACGCTGCGAACGCGATCGATAGGCCGAACACGATCTGGATCAGCCTGCGGAATCCGCCCGAGGTATCGCCGAACGCCAGCGATAGCCCGGTGACGATGATGATGATGACCGCGATGATCTTCGCGACCGGACCTTCGACCGATTGCAGGATCTGATTGAGTGGTTGCTCCCACGGCATGTTGGAACCAGCGGCGAATGCCGGACCGACCCCACATGCGGCCAGCAACGCGCCGGTGCAAACGACCCTTCGCTCGAAGGAAGAAATAGCATTCATGACCTGTCCCCTGTTGCTGTCAGGCTGTAGTCGCCGGAGGGTCCGAGGCCTGTGACACTGGCGAGTTCGGCCAGACGACGGTCGGCGCCGCGACCAGAAAGGACCGCAATGACGTTGATGGTTTCCGCAATCAGGGCACGCGGGACAGTGACGACGGCTTCCTGGATGAGCTGCTCGAGCCGGCGCAGCGCTCCAACCGCGGTGCCCGCGTGAATGGTGCCGATGCCGCCCGGATGACCTGTGCCCCAGGCCTTGAGCAAATCGAGAGCCTCCGCACCCCGCACCTCCCCAATCGGAATGCGATCGGGTCGCAGGCGCAGCGATGATCGGACCAGGTCCGATAGCGAGATCACGCCGTCCTTGGTTCGCAGCGCCACGAGGTTCGGCGCTTTGCACTGAAGTTCTCGGGTGTCTTCGATCAGAACGACGCGGTCAGAGGTTTTGGCGACTTCCGCTAGCAGCGCATTGGTCAACGTGGTTTTGCCGCTCGAGGTGCCGCCGGCTACAAGGATGTTCTTGTGTGCCTCGACCGCGGCCTTCAAGGCACTGGCGTGGCCCGCGGTCATGATTCCGGCGGCGACGTAGTCGTCCAGCGTAAACACGGCAACCGCCGGCTTTCGGATCGCAAAAGCCGGGGCCGCAACGACCGGCGGCAACAGGCCCTCGAAACGCTCGCCCGTCTCAGGCAACTCGGCTGAGACACGCGGGCTGCCCGCATGAACCTCAGCGCCTACGTGATGGGCGACCAATCGAACGATGCGCTCGCCGTCGGGAGCGGACAGGCGCTCGTCAGTCTCCGTCAACCCACCCGACAGCCGGTCAATCCATAACCGTCCATCGGGATTGAGCATCACCTCAACGATCGCGGGATCTTCAAGAAAGCGCGCGATCGCGGGACCGAATGCTGTGCGCAGCATGCGCGCACCGCGCGAGATCGCTTCAGATTGAAAGGAATGGATTGCCACCGCTGCCCCCAACAACTGAGGTCGCTTCAGGCGGCTCAGGTTGGGATGATTAGAAAAGGCAGAAGACGGCTTCGCGCAACAAGTGCCTAACCTCGTTCGTGCTATGGAGTACGAAGAGAAAGATTTAGGTCGAGTGGGCCTCTAATAAAGCAGCTCCGCGGTATAACCAACAGCACGTTGGTAGGCTACCCGCGATTAGCCTTTATCGGAAAACGCCGCGGAAATTCGCAATCACGAGCGCGGCTCAATCTACCGACCAAACGCCTAGGTAACGGCTGAGTCCTTCCGCGAACCCATAAAGTTCAGATTTGTCGGCGCACGTCCGCTTTGATGCGCATCTCGGACTCAAATCGGACGTCACGACACTTCCGAAAAGTGCCATAAGCGGTCATCTTTCAACAATGACCGCGCCGCGCTCATCCCTTCAATTGCGCGCCGGCGTGTAGGTCAGGTTCAGCCAGAAGATGACCTCGTTCTTGTGGTCGAAGCGGAAGCGCTCGCTGGTGGTCTCGAACTCTGCGCTGCCCGTGTGCTGAGTGCCGACCTTGAAGCCAGCCGACCAATACCGATCAAACTGATGATCCATGCCCCACCCAATGCGCACGGCCGACGCGGTCGCGCTCCCCAGGAAGCTGGTCGTGCCGCCGGTTGGGTGGCCACTCGGCCAGAAGATCGCCACGCCGGCACCGATGTAGCCGTTGAGCGTATTGCCACCGCCCAACGGGGTTGCCGCCTTCAATTCACCCATGACGTTCAAGCGATCCGCTGCCGTCACAGGGAAGCCCTCCACACCCGCCCTGCCTGTGCATTCCTGCCATAGACGTAATCGGCCACGACTCCGGCGCCCAACACAAATGACTGGAACGGCGCGGGTGTCGCCCCTACCCGTTCGAAGTCGTAGAAGAGCGATCCGCCGATCATCGGCGCCGATGGTCAACCGGTCTGGACGCGACCTCGCGATCTAGGCGGTCGCTGATCTGCGATTGCCGCGGCCAGGATGCGCACCGCGGGCGCGATGCGGTCCTCCGGCGTGCCAGCGAAGCCCAGCACGAAGCCGCGCTCACGCGGGCGGCCGACGTAGTAAGGCGAGAGGGCCGCCGCATGGACCTGGCGTTCGAGCGCGTGCTGGCTCGCCGCTACGTCGTCGGCACGAAGCTTGAGCCGCGCGACGAGGTTGAGGCCCGCCCCGGCGTCGTCGTCGACCGCGAGGAAATCGTCCGCCTCGCGGCGAACGGCTTGGACGAGGGCGGCCCGCCGTCCGGCATAGAGGACGCGCATGCGGCGGAGGTGCGCCGCGAGGCGGCCTTCGGCGAGGAAGCGCGCGACGATGCGCTGGTCGAGGCCCGGGGCGTG
>Ga0070734_10004030_pt1 | contig 14450 bp, 14 predicted proteins | sample Coa_R1_8_FD_66444 | JGI IMG/M metagenome (GOLD analysis project Ga0070734, IMG submission 66444) | Surface soil microbial communities from Centralia Pennsylvania, which are recovering from an underground coalmine fire - Coalmine... | ecosystem: Environmental > Terrestrial > Soil > Unclassified ...
TGCTGCTGCGCCAGAATGATGAGGCGGCCATAGCGGTGGATGAACTGATCAGAGATCTCCGTGAGGCGGGCGAGACAATCTTCTCTGCCGGGGGGCCCGACGGCACGCTACCGTGGATTGGCGATGACCACCCGGTCTGCGATGCCGTCACGATGCTTGTCCCTCCCTATTTGGCAATCGAGCAGGATGCCCGGCGGCGCGGGCTTGATCCCGATAACCCCCTCCATCTGAGCAAGGTGACGCGTACGCTTTGAGGGCGGAACGCCCAAGCAAACGATGCCGCGCGTTCAGCTTGATCAGAGGCACATCGTCCTGGCGGGCCTTGCGGCTCGGATAGAAGTCGCTACCCTTGCCTGGATGACTTACAGCCGACCTTCGTCGGGAATGGGAGAGGAGACCCGCCGTGATCCGCCGTATCCCCCGAACACGTACGTCCGCCCGCATTGCTGTACTCGTGTGCGCGCTTGCTCCACTCCTTATGGCGCATGAGGCCAAAGCACAGGAAGCGCTTACGGTCCCGCCGGGACTCCCCGACTGGGCATTCAACATCCCGGACAAGGTCCAGCCTACCGCCGTGCGGGTGGAAGGCATCGTGAGGGCGCCCGGCAGCGCGAAGGAATACGAGTGGGCCAAGGTCGCGGGGACCGCCAATCCGCCGGACTGGTTTCCCGATGAACACCCCCCTGCGCCGCGAGCGGTAACAGGTGGCCCCGGGATCAGGTTTGCGTGCGGCGCGTGCCATCTGATGTCCGGCCAGGGCCATCCGGAAGCAGCCGACATCGCCGGCATGCCCGCCGAATACCTGATCCGGCAGATGGCGTACTACAAGACGGGCGCACGCAAGGACGACGCCCGCATGGGTCCCATCGCGAAGGCTACGTCGGACGAAGACGTGCGCCAGGCCGCGGAATACTTCGCGGCGCTGAAGCCCGCCGTGTGGGTGAAGGTGATAGAGACCGCCACGCCGCCGAAGACGTTCATCGCCACCGCGGGCCGCCACCGTCAGCTCCATCCCGAAGGAGGCACCGAGCCGATCGGACGTCGTATCCTTGAAATCCCTGAAGATCCGTTCCGCACGGAAATCCGGGATCCGCATTCCGGGTTCATCGCCTACGTGCCACCGGGCAGCATCGCGAGAGGCGAAGCGTTGGTCAATGGCGGAGAGTCGGGGAAGACGGTGAAATGCGCGCTCTGCCACGGCGAGGGGCTGAAAGGCCTGGGCGAAGTCCCCCGGCTCGCGGGACTGCAACCGCTCTATGTTGCGCGACAGCTCTTCGATATGCAGCATGGCTCGAGCGCCGGGAAAGCTGCGCAGCTGATGAAGCCTGTTGTCGCCAATCTGTCGGAAGACGACATCATCGCGATTTCCTCGTATCTCGGCTCACTGCCTCCGCAGTAAGGCGCAGGCCGCTGGAGCAAGATGCTGGCCACTTGAACCAGGCGGTTTGTGGGTAACCGCCTGGGAAAGGAGCGTGATCAAGCGGATTCCGTTGCCGCGCGAATGACCGGAACGGATCTCCCCGGAGAGGCCCGCAGCGAGCACATCTCGACGGCTTCATCACGATTGGCGAACACGCAGCCCGTGATCGACGTCCAGGTCGGGCCAAACCGGCCGCTGCGTGTTCGGACCAATTTGCGCAAGCCGTTGCTTTGATCGGTGCAATTCGGCAATCCGAAAGCTTGCTCCGCATATTGCGGTCGTTTTCGCCAATACTCGCTCCTTTTCGACAAGCCGTTCGCCGACTACCGACTTAATAACCCTTCCGACTTCTAACGGCATGGCCCGAAACTTGCGTTTAGTGATGGGCCAATGCCGAAAATTCGGCCATACACACCAATTTTAGGTTCAGGCAAAAGGAGATTATCATGGACGAGAAGTTCTCAGGCTCGATGATAACGCTCGCCATCGCCGCGGCCGTCGCCTTCATTTCGGCGCCGATGTTACGGGCGGCGGCTCAAGCTCCAGCCGCTTCCGGTACCACGCCAACGGGATCGCCATCGCTAAAGACGCCTTGGGGCGAACCCGACCTCCAGGGCATTTGGACTGACGAAACAGCCACGCCGTTGCAGCGCCCCGCCAGGTACGCGAACCAGGAAGTTTTTACTGAGGCAGAGCGCGCCGAGTTGGACCGAGTGCGATCGGAAGTGCTCGGTCGCGAGAGGCGGGCGGAGCGGGGGACCGAGCGCGACGTCTCGGGTTCCTACAACAACGTGTTCGTGTCCTTCAAGCGAACTGGCACGCGCACGTCGCTGATTGTTGATCCGCCCAATGGCCGGATTCCACCGCTGACGCCGGAGGCTCAGAAAATTGCGGGCGCAGAGCGTGAGTTTCGTCTCGCCCTGCTGCAATCAACAGAGACTTGCAGGAACAAAGAGGCCGCCTGTAGCGGAGGGAAATACGATCCGACACGTTCGCCGCGATTTACCGAACCTCCGCTGCGCTACAACACCGCGCGCATGAATCGCAACGACGGTCCGGAGGACAGTTCGCTGGCGGAGCGTTGCCTGACTGGCGGCCTGCCCGAGTTTGGAGGCCCGACCGGCAGCTTCCGCCGGATCGTGCAGACGCCAGGCGGCATCTCGATCTTCTACGACGTGGGGCAGGGCCAAGGCTGGCAGCGCAACATCGTCATGAATGAAAGCCGGCATTTGCCGGCCAGCATTCGCCAGTGGTACGGCGACTCGCGGGGCCATTGGGAGGGCGATACCCTTGTCGTCGACGTAACGAACTTCAGCCCGAAGACTGATTTTCAGGGCTCTCGCGAGAATCTGCATCTGGTTGAGCGTTGGACGCGTACCGGGCCCAGCACACTCGAATACGAAGTCACCATCGAAGATCCGACTGTGTGGACGCGGCCATGGACCGTCAAGGAAGAGTTCGCCAGGCAGAGCGACGAGGAGAACAGACTTTATACTGAGCCGCGTTGTGTCGAGGGAAATTATGGGCTCCCGGGGATCATTCATGGACGACGCATGGAAGAGCGTGCGTTTGCGGAGGGACGAGGCCCCGATCCGGCAACGAGGGATGCCATGAAGGACGGCTTTATATTCGACGACGAGCCGCTGCGATAACATCGCGCAACGAAAGCAATCATAGCGGCATCGACCGGAGCATGCGGCCCGGAATCCAGACCCGCTATCCAGCTCTTCTCTTCCGGGTGAGCCGGAATTGGCGTAGCTTCATCGCGCGTCAGGCTCGCTGAGGATCAGCTGGCGCGATGCCGGGAGGGCGCATGCGTGTGCTCGTTGGGTTGTTGGCTGCCTTGCTCGCGTCTGCAACGCCGGCAGGAGCCCAAAGCTATCCGTCGCGGCCAACTCGCATTATCGTGCCTTATGCGCCGGGTGGCGTCGCCGACATTGCGGCCCGGCTCGTGGGGCAGAAACTCATCGAGGCGCTGGGCCAATCTTTCATTGTGGAGAATCGGCCGGGCGGCAACGGCTTCGTTGCCGTCACGGCGGCAGTACGCGCACCGGCTGATGGATATACGCTCCTGGTCGGCACGGTCGCCGAGTTCACGATCAATCCGGCGCTTTACAAGAAACTGCCCTACGACGTTGAGCGTGATCTGACGCCCATTGCCATGTTGAGCGATACACCACTCGTGCTCGCGACCAATGGCGCTTCGCCCTATCATTCGGTCGAGGACGTTGTTGTAGCGGCCAGAGGCAAACCAGAAGCACTTGGCACGGCATCTCCCGGAACTGGCACGTTCAATCATGTCACCATCGAGCAACTGCAACTTGAGGCGGGCATCAAGCTGCTCCATGTTCCATACCGGGGCGGTGCGCCGGCTGCGACCGCGCTTGCAGCAGGCGATATACCGCTCGGGCTGCTCGCAATCTCTTCAGTGGCGCCATTTCTTCAATCCAATCACATTCGTGTGCTTGCGGTTACGACATCAAAGCGATCGAGCTTCAATCCGGAATGGAGAACGCTGCAGGAAGAGGGGGTACCCGAGATAGATGCCTCCAACTGGGTCGGGATGTTTGCCCCCAAGAATGTGCCAAGGCCGATCGTCGAGAAGCTGCATGCCGAGATTCAAAAAATTCTGGTAATGGCCGACATCCGCAACCTTTTCGCAATTGGCGGCGCGGATACGATGCCGATGAGAATCGCGGATTTCGCGGCGCGCATTAAGGCTGATACCGCGCGCTTCAAAAACATCGTCAAGGAAGCCGGCATCCAGGCCGACTGAGTTTTTCTCTTCATCTCCACCTTGTGATTTTTCGCACATCGACCGTGACGGTGCGCGGCACTAACGGTCGTAGCAGGCGATCCCCGGCCTGCTGAAGCAAACCAGGAGATAAAACGATGACGAAACTGAATGTTACAGGTGTTCTCGCGAGCGCGGCAACTGCCGCATTCCTTACAATTGCGGTATCTGGCAGTGCGCTTGCGCATGGTAGCGGTATCGGCGGCCACATGGGCGCCAATATAGGCGGCAACATGGGACACAATACCGCGACTCTGGGCACTCTGAGCAAGACCGTGAAGGTGCCCCCCATGACCAAGACCCCCATCGTCGACCGCGACCGCCGGCGTTTCCGCTTCCGGCGATTCGAGTATGTCGGCGTCGCCGGCGCGCCGGTCTGTTTTTACAAGTGGACTAGCCTCGGTCGGGTGCGCATCTGCCCTGGCCTCGACTACTGATCTGCTTCGAATGCCCATTAAGCGGCCCGCCCGTGTCCCCCACGGACGGGTCGCTGCATTGTGGCAAGTTCGCGTAACGCATTTCGGGCCAATGCGGACTTGTGCATTTTCGCACCGATTGGGGCCGCCATCGCCATACTAACCCGTGAGTCGATCGAAGCACTGCCGCAAATGCAAGAGGTGCGTGTTTGAACGAACGGACCTTCATCATGACTGCGCGCAACCACAGAAAAACTCCTGGCGCTGGTGAACGGGGCCAAGACTCGGGCGTGGCTTTGGCAATCCACAAGCATGACATCACGCTGGCGCGCATCGATGGCCTCATCAATGACGATGACCGCGAGACGCTATCAGAGATCGCGAAGAGAGGCATTGTTCTCTACGATATTGTTCTCCGGATCGATTTTCGTTTCAAAATGCCGGAAGGCTATCCTGGCAAATTAGATTCGGGCCGACCTGCCGATGCTCGCGGCCTGTCTCGGTAACCAGCGAACTTTACTCCCCGCTGCGCTGCCGCACTCCCGTCTCGTGACGATTGCGGACGATCTCAGCGAAAACGACTCATGCGAGCCGCCCGTGATCCGCGAATGGGTTGCTACTGCTTTGGTCGATATTGGCAAAGGAGAACTTCGAATATCGGCGCAGACTTGTGCGTTTTCGCACATCTGCGGCCGGGCGCCACCATACTAACCAATGGACTCGATCACAGATCCCCGCAGGCGCGAGGGCTCAACTGACAAAAGGATTTCGGTCATGAAGAACTTCAATTACACCAAACTCCCGAGTTCTGCTCAATGGCGTCAGGATTCGAGCGTTGCCCTGGCGTTCCGCAAGCACGACATCGCATTGACACGCATCGACGAGTTGATCGACGACTATCATGGTGAAAAGGAGATTGGTAAAAGGGGCCTGATACTCTGCGACATGTTTCTTACGCTTGAGTACTGGTTCAAGATGCTGGAAACGCATGCTGGCAAGTTCGAGGCTGGACGCTTGCCGGCCATGCGTGCATTATTTGCCGTGGTGGTCAAAGACCTTGGGCCTTTTTTCGCCGACCGGGACGGCCATGTGGCGTCGCCTACGAAGATTTCGACGGAGATGAAGAAGTATTTCGGAGCCGGCCTGTCGAATCACGGCTATAAGAACGACGAAGAACACGGCATGGTCGCCTTTGATAAGAAGCAGCTCTACAAATATCGACTATGGTTCAAGAATGGCCTTGCCTACCAATTTCCCTGGTGGACAAAAGGCCAGCCCAGCGTAATGGTTCTGGCCAATTCAAGACACGGCTACACACGCGTGGTAAGACCTGGCGGCGGTGGCGTTCCGCAGATTGGGGGGTGGTCTGCTTTCGTCATGACGATGGATCGGCAAATCTACATGACGAAGCACGATTTCGATCCAAAGCGGTTCGGAAGCAACCATTTCCATTCTTCATACAATGGCGGCCAGCGTGTGGCTATGGCCGGTACGATCGCCATCAATAACGGCGTCATTACGGGAGTGAGAACGGACAGCGGACATTATCAACCGGGACTGCACAATCTAAATGCATTTCTCTGGGCGCTCAAAATGTACCATGTCGACCTCAGAAAGATATCGCTGCTTGACGAAAAGGGGGACTGGGTGGGCGGAGACATATTGTGCACCGCCGAGGATTTCTTTTACAGCGGAAGGACGTGGGACGAATTCCGCAAAGGCGGCGAACGGGAGCAACAAAAGCTCGACTCGGCGCAACTCCGCCGCGAAGCCCGATGGGCTTGAATGCAGAGAATGGCTACTGCCCGGCTTGTTCGATCAGCTGGGCCAGTCGCGCGGTATCGACCAGCACCAGTGCGCCGCGGCGGCGCTCCAGCAGCCCGGCGCGCTCCAGGCCCTTAAGTTCGCGCGTGACCGCTTCGCGGCGGGTGCTGACGCGAGCCGCCAATTCGACGTGGGTTGGTGGTGGCGAGATCACGGCTTTGGCTTCGCCATCCCTGGCCGGCCGGGAGAGGCGCAGTAATTCGGCGTAGATGCGGGCGCGCACGTCCAGCGTGCCGTACTCGTTGACCCGGTTTGCGAGCATCCGAATTTGCGACGCGAGGAGGACCAGAAGCTGGTCGCAGACGTCGGGGTGCTGATGCACCAGGCTGCGGAAAACGGCTGGCGGCATAGTGGCAATAACCGCGTCCGTAACCGCGACAATCGCGGCCGATCTCGGCAAGCCATCGATCGCGGCGAGCTCGCCGAAATATTCACCATCGCGGATGTCGCGCAGAATTACTTCTTTGCCGCTATTGGCGCGGATCAGCACACGGACATGACCTTGCGTTACGAAATAAAGGTCAGCCCCGCCGTCCTTATAGTCGAGCACGCTTTCCCGCGCCTTAGCGCGGCGCCAGATGCATTGGGTGTCAAGCCGCCGGACCGCCTCGCGGGTCAGCGATCTAAATAGCGGGACGCGTGCGAGTGTCTGCGAATTTTGTATCATCTCGCCGCCGGCTCAGGGCGCGGTGGGCCACCGGCATCCGCAAATCAGAGAGGGCCTACTTGCCAAACGATGCAGGGAGCTTGCGTTGAAAGTCAAGCTGCCGCCAGAACGGTCTATCCGGCTGGCCGCCGGACTGATCCTGTTCGCCTATGCGGGCACACATTTCGCCAGTCATGCGAGCGGCGTCTTCCTTCTCGGCGCGATCCAGGCGATCGGACACGACATACTGATGAGGCCGTGGCGGACGCCAGTCGGACTTACGGTGCTGCTGGCGTCGTTCCTGGTTCACATCGGCCTTGGACTGACCGCCCTCTATCGCCGCAGGCATCTGCGCATGCCGGCGCTGGAAGCCGCTCAGCTCGGTCTTGGCCTCCTCATTCCGGTGCTCCTTGTACCGCATGTTGCCGACGCGAGGCTCGGGGTGCTGCTCTATGGCTTCGAAGATTCCTACTTTCGCGTCCTTTACGCGTTCTGGATCACCGAACCCGCGATCGACCTGCCCCGGCAATTCGCCCTGCTGGCCGCGGTCTGGATTCACGGCTGCATCGGCATTCACATGTGGCTGCGGTTCCGGCCATGGTACCGGCGATGGTCGCCGGCCTTTGCAGGGGCCGCAATCCTGATGCCGGCTCTGGCTGTCCTTGGGGTGACCAATGCCGGTTGGAATACCATTCTGCGCGCTGCGATCGAGCTCGGTTTTGCCGCAGCGCATGGCCCGCCTGCGCCTGCCACACCGAACGCGGCGGCTGCCGCCGCGCTCGCAGTCATGTCGGGACGGCTGCAGCTCGCTTATGCAGCCACCGTGGCCGCGGTCTTCGTCCTGCGCGCTCTGCGCAATTGGTATGAGCGCCGCGCCGGCGGCATTCGCATCGACTACGGGCACGGCGTCAGCGTCACGGTACCGCGTGGTCTTTCAATCCTGGAAGCAAGCCGCTTCGTCGGCGTGCCCCACGCCTCGGCGTGTGGCGGGCGCGCCCGTTGTTCGACATGCCGCGTGCGCGTGATGCGTGGCGAGGAACAGCTCGCCCCGCCAGCCGCGCTTGAGCTTGCGACTCTCGCGAGCATTGGCGCGCCGTCCGGTGTCCGGCTCGGCTGCCAAGTGCGCCCCATCTCCGATGTGACCGTGATTCTCCTGGTGCCGGCCAGCCGGCCGCTCGACGGCCTTAGGCTTGATCTCGTTGATGGGCGCGAATTGTTGGTCACTGCGCTGTACGTGGATCTGCGCGACTCGACAAGGCTCGCCGCCGGCCGCCTTCCGTACGATGCGGTCTTCGTCATCGACCGTTATATCCAGGCCACCACAGCTGCTATCCAGCGGTGTGGGGGGCATGTCACCAGCGTGGCCGGCGACGGCATCATGAGTGTGTTCGGCATCGACGGCGATGCCGCGTCAGGGGCCCGCAATGCGCTGCGGGCCGCAGAGGATGTGTGGCGATCAATCGATCGGGTGAGCAAGGAACTCGACGAGGAGCTCGGATCGCCCCTGCGATTCGGCATTGGCGTGCATACCGGACTCTCGGTGGTCGGCGCTATCGGCCTGCCTGACCGAGCTGCAATCCAGTTCCTCGGAGATACCGGCAATGTAGCCGCCAGACTCGAAAGCCTGACCGCGGAAATGGAGTGTACTGTGATTATCTCCGCCGCCACCCTCGCCGCGGCGCAGCTGACGCGGCTGAATTGGCGCGCCGCGGAGGTCACCATTCGCGGACGGGACAGCATCAAACTCCCGGTGCTTCTGATCTACCGGTGCGACGAGATCTCCTCGGAACCTGCTGCCTCGTCGGGGGCTCTCCTCCGGTAATTGCGGTTCCGAAGCTCGATCCTACGCGCGACCAGCACTGCGGAAGTTCCTGGCTGCCTTTCCAGCAGAATCAAATGTGGCCGCCGCATCTTTGGCCGTCATCGCGACCGTCGTCTCGATGTCCGAAAGGCTGCCTCCGGCAGCGGCAGCCAACACTGCAGAGGCTGCGGCTTTCTCGTCAGGGAACTCACCGATGCACATCCAATCATGATGACCAAAGGTCAGGTACCAGCCGATCAGCCTGCCTCCCACGCTTTTGAACAGTTGGCCAACGGCTTCCTCACGGTCTTCCGGCTTAGCCAACATGCCCTTTACGGCCTCTGAGGTGAAGCGACCACGTGAGATGTAGATAGTCATGGTATGTCTTCCGAGATCAGCTCTGCCCGGTGTGGCTCGGACACCCTCGGATGCCGCCGTTCCGTGCATGCTCACAAATGCAACGATACCGGGCAAGAGTTCGTTCCACGTCTTGTCGCGTTACGCCGCGCGGTTCCTTCGTGCTGCGAGGATGGGAATGCCCTCAAAGACGCGCAGGGTTTTCTCCGGTATGCCCTCGGGCGGCGAACGGAGCCCGCGCAAATTCGTGTGAAAATTGCCCGCTGCTGTGTTTGGTAAACGACTCACGGCGTTTGACTGACGACACTCTCCATGACAGTCAATGCACTGACTGGGGAGGTGAGCTTTGGACAAGGTCAGCGACAACTTCACGCTTCAACCACGCATGTCGCTCCTCGTCGCGTTTGATCTCTATGTCGTCATGCTGGGCCGCAATGCAGCGGCGGGAATTCGCGACCTTGTCGTGGGCGCACAGCGCTGGCGACTGTGGTACCTGATTGGCTCAGCCGAAATGCGCCGACGATTTGCACGCGCTCGACTGGGCCAGTTGTGGATCATGCTATCCAGCGCCGTTTCGGTTTCGGTCACAGGATTGGCGTGGGCATTTCTTTGGAACCAACCTGTTCACGATATGCTGCCATTTATCGCTGCGAGCATGACCATATGGCAATTCCTGGCCGCTTTGGTCAACGATATGACCACTGCGTTCCCACTCTACAGCCACTACTTCCTCAATCAATACATGCCTGCCTCTGTAATCATTTACGCGGTTCTCTACAAGAACGTAGCGACATTTCTTTTGAATATGGTATTTCCGATTTCTATAATCGTTGTCTTTGGAAATCCCCTGACCCCCTATTCGCTTTTCAGCGCCATCGGTCTTTTGTTGGTCATCTTGTGGTGCATTTCTATCGGCTATGCTGTTGCTGTTCTGTGTGCCCGTTTCCGCGACATAGTGCAGGTCGTGGCCAGCCTGCTTCAGGTCGCTTTTTTTGTGACTCCGGTCATCTGGAAGCCCGAGTTCCTTCCGCGCGAGGCTCACTATTTTATCAACTTCAATCCTCTCGCACCACTTTTGGCCGTCGTTCGAGATCCGTTGCTTGGCCGCCCGGTCTCCTTGTCCATGTGGCTTGCGGCATCGGCGATTGTGCTCGCGACCTTGGCCTGCTCTCTTCCGTTTGTCGGGAGATTTTGCCGCCGCCTGGTCTATTGGCTTTAATCCAACATGGCGAGCATTACCCTTTCTGACGTCACGATAGAATTTCCCGTGCACAATGCGAGCTCGCGCTCGCTCCAACTCCATGTTTTTGGCGTGCTTGGCGGCAAGCTTGCAGAACACAAGAAAGCGGTTGTGGTGCGCGCCCTCAAGCGCGTGAACCTGAGTCTGTGTGACGGGGATCGCGTCGGAATAGTCGGCCACAACGGCGCCGGCAAGACGACGCTCTTACGCGTGCTGGCTGGCGTCTATGATCCATCGCGGGGCGCGATCAGGGTCGATGGACGGCTTACTTCATTTGCCGACCTGACGCTCGGCATGGATCCGGAGGCGACCGGTCTGCAGAATATCATTTTCCGCTGCATATTCATGGGCCTTACTTTCGAGGAGGCCCATCGCCTTTCGCCCGCCATCCAGGAATTTTCCGAGCTGGGGGATTTTTTGCGGCTGCCCGTACGTACCTACTCCTCCGGGATGTTCCTGCGCCTGGCATTTGCCATTTCCACATCGATCGAGCCCGACATCATCGTCATGGACGAGATGATCGGCATGGGCGACGCCCGCTTCCTCGCGAAGGCGCAAGCCCGTCTGTCGGAGCTGCTGCGCCGCGTGAAGATTCTGGTGCTCGCAACGCATGACGCCGCCATCATGGAGAGCTTGTGCAACAAGGTCGTGTGGCTCGATCACGGCGAAATCCGCGAGATCGGACCATTCAACGACGTCTATCCGAGCTATTTGGCCGCGACGATGTAAACCGCCTGCCGCAATCGGGTCCGCCCGGGATAAGCCGGCGATGAGTGCTGTGGGCGATTCCAAGCGATCGAAAATCACGCTCGCCATGCTTCCGGGGGCGTGGCAAGCAATTTTTTTGTTGATGCGTCGAAAACCTGACCGACGACACAAACTCACTGTGCTTCGTCACAACGGCTGACACTAGGCTGATCGCGAATCAGCAGGCGTGCGCACGTTCCATCGTCGCAAGCCCTATCGCGGTTGGTTGGGGGTACCGACGATATTTCAAAATGCGGCTAGCGGTGTGCAAAGCGGCTCGTTAGCGCCGCCCGCGAACGCGGTGTCCTTGATGGTTACGAACTGAACCGGATGTACCGCTCCCGCTGCCTGGCGCCGTCGATCCGTGAGCGCTTTTCTGGAGAGGGGTTATGGATCTCCGCGGGTTTCGCGCCGCAATGGCTACGGCGGGGTGGTTCAAGGTCGACGGCAATCTCGCACCAGAGTTGCTTGCCGGGCTGCGCGCCGACTTGATCCGAGCCCACCGTGTGTGCCGCGAGGTTCAGGTGCGCAATGGGTTGGGTGAAGTGACTGATGGGACGGTCCACCACATTATCGGCCTCGGGGACCACTTCCTGTGGATGCTGGAGGAACTGCCGATCTGGGCTCACGTTGACGACTATTTCAGGGGCAGATCGATCCTCAACTCGTTCGGCGGTGTCGTCCACCTCGCCGGTACCCCAACGTACCTCGGTCGGGTGCATCGCGACATTCGCACATTCTCAGGCTCCTTCCCGCTGATGATGAACGTGCTTGTGATGCTTGACGCATTCACGGCCGAGAACGGCGCCACGTACCTTCTGGAAGGTTCGCACCTCCGTCCGGACCGCCCCGGCGACGAGGCGTTTTTCCGCGACGCGGTCCGAGCCGTCGGACCTGCCGGCACGGTGGTGCTGTTCAACTCCAATCTCTGGCACGCCGCGGGCCAGAGCCGGACCGGAGAACCCCGTCGAGCGCTGACGCTGACACTGACGCCCCCGTACTTGAAGCAGCAGTGCGACTACCCGCGCATGCTGGGGTACGATCAAGCCGCACGGTTTTCGTCTCGGCTGCGCCAGTTGCTTGGCTACAACGCCCGCACTCCGGTAGGCCTCGAGGAGTGGTACCAGCCGCCGGAGAAGCGCTTCTACCAGCGTGATCAAGTGTGAGAGGGCCATGTCCGCTACGCGAGACTATGTGCGAGAGGCCGCCGACAATGGCGAGCGGCGCTACGCCTACGACTTCGACGCCGTGCTCCGCCGCTACATGATACGGGCGTTCCGGCCGTTCCTGCCGCCAGGCCGGGCCGTCGAGGTCGGCTGCTATGAGGGTGACTTCACCGTCCTTCTCGCCCCATTCTATGCGGATCTGACGGTCGTTGACGTGCTCGAATCGGCACTGGCGCGGACCGCAAAGCGCGTCGGCACAGTCCGCCCGGTCCCCGGAACCGTAGAGTCGATCGATCTGCCCGCGGCGAGCTTCGACGCCGCCTTCCTCATCCACGTGCTCGAACACCTGGACGACCCCGCCGCCGTTCTGCGGCGCATCGGCAACTGGCTGCGGCCAAATGGGCGGCTATTCGTCGCCTGTCCAAACGCGAATGCCGCCTCGCGACAGATCGCCGTCAAAATGGAATTGATCAGTCACGCGACCGCGGTCACGCCTGGCGAGCGCGCTCACGGGCACCGCCGCACTTACACGCTCGACACGTTGCAGCGCGACGTCCGGGCGGCCGGGCTGTCGGTCGTCCATCGCGGCGGAGTTTTCTTCAAGGCGCTCGCCAATTTCCAATTCGACCGCCTGCTGACCACCGACATCATCGACGCCGCATACCTCGACGGCTGTTACGAACTGGGCACGGTCTATCCGGATCTGTGCGCCAGCATCTTTCTGGTCTGCACCCCAAACCTCGAATTGGATTGCCTGGGCGCCGTCGGGCAGTCCGCCGGGATGCCTCATAGGGCGGCCTGATGACGCTGGCGATAATGCAGCCGTATCTCTTTCCGTACCTCGGCTACTTCCAGCTGATCGGGGCGGTGGACCGGTTCGTCATTTACGACGACGTGTCGTACATCAAGGGCGGATGGATCAACCGCAATTGCTGGCTGGTGGGTGGCGCTCGAGCGTACTTTACCTTTCCGGTCCAGGGTGCGAGTTCGTTCCGGCGAATTGCAGACGTTCGCTTGGCCGACGACGGCAGGTGGGCGCTCAAGTTGCTCAAGACATTCCGGCAGGAGTACGGAAGTGCCCCGCACTTTGCCGCGGCATTCGAGCTGCTTGAGGAAGTCGTTATGCTCGACGACCCGGGTGTTTCGCGCCGCGCTACCGCGAGCGTACGGGCAGTCATGTCCTACCTCGGGATGACCACGCCGCTCGTGGCGACATCCGCGTGCTACCGCAACGGCGACCTCCGGGCGGCAGCCCGCGTCATTGATATCTGCCGGCGCGAGGGCGCGACGCGCTACATCAACGCGATCGGCGGGCAGGAGCTTTACAGCATGGCGCTCTTCGCCACTGCCGGTATCGAATTGCGGTTCCTGCGGCCCAGAGGGATCGAGTACCGGCAGTTTCGCGAACCCTTCGTGCCGTGGCTGTCAATACTAGACGTGATCGCCTTTAACCCGCCGGATGCGGTTCGAGCGTTTCTGCAGGAATACGAGCTACTATGAATCCCATCGGTGGCTTTTTCGAGCTGGAGCTCCCATCGGGCTCCGGCCCGTACCATGCAGCAGCGACGGCCCTCACGAGCGGCAGGGCCTGCCTGCGCCTCGCTCTGTCGGCGCTCCGCCCGGCGCGCGTCCACGTGCCATTCTACGTTTGCAACGCGCTCCTGGAATCGCTTGGTGTGCTCGGCTTGCGATGTGCGTTCTACCCGCTTGACGAGCAGCTCGAGCCCGAAGGGGGGCTGGAGGTGGCGCCCGGGGAGGTCGCCCTGGTCGTGAACTATTTCGGGCTCAAGCGGCCCGCGGTGCGCGCATTAGCTGGGCGGCTCGGCGAGGCCTTGATCGTCGACAACGTCCAGGCCTTCTTCGAAGTCGGATACCCGAAAAGCTGGTCCTTCAATTCGGCCCGGAAGTTTTTTGGGGTCCCCGACGGTGCCTACCTGTACGCCCCATTCCCGGTCGCGGGGCCGGCGGAACGGAACCAGGCACCCGCATGGGATTACCTGATCGGTCGCCTGGAAGGACGGCAAGCGGAGGCGTTCCGG
>Ga0070734_10004031_pt1 | contig 14445 bp, 9 predicted proteins | sample Coa_R1_8_FD_66444 | JGI IMG/M metagenome (GOLD analysis project Ga0070734, IMG submission 66444) | Surface soil microbial communities from Centralia Pennsylvania, which are recovering from an underground coalmine fire - Coalmine... | ecosystem: Environmental > Terrestrial > Soil > Unclassified ...
ATCGCTAGCGCTTTGGCCTGGCGATCCAAGCATTATGGCAGCGGGAACTTCGAAAGGCGTCTTCCTCACCCGGAACGGCGGCGAAAGCTGGCAGCGCATCTCCCGTGAGACCGATCCGGAGATGCAGGACATCACGGCCCTGGCTTTCGATCCGAGAGATTCCAACACGTTGTATGCCGGCACACCGCATCTTCCCTGGAAAACCGTCGATGGCGGCTCGACCTGGCGCTCCATCGCAACCGGTCTGATCGACGACTCCGACATCTTTTCGATCCGCGTTAATCTTGAGCACCCCCAGGTGGTGCTGGCAAGCGCCTGCAGCGGCATCTATCGCAGCGAAAATGGGGGCGATTCGTGGGTCAAACTGCAAGGCATCCCCGGAACGCACCGCCGGACTCACGTCATTTCCGAGGACCCGCGCTCGGCGGACGTCATCTATGCCGGGACCACTTTGGGTTTATTTAAAACTCCCGATGCAGGAAAGACGTGGCGGCATCTAACTTTTGAGCAGGTGAATTGGATGGTATTCGATCCGGCGGACCCGCACTCGATTTACCTGGCCACCGAGTATGCGGGAGTGCTGAAGACAAATGATTCCGGCGAGACGTTCCGTCCGGTGAATGTCGGCTTCGTGAATCACAACATCGATCAGGTCACCGGTGCGGGGACGCGTTTGTACGCCAGCAGCAGCTATGAAGGCCGGTTTGGCGGGGTTTTTACCAGCATTGACGGCGGCTTGAACTGGGTGTTGCGCGCCAACGAAGATGCGCTTTCGGGCCGCAATTTGAATAGCCTGGCGGCGGCGCCGCTGCATACCGACCTCGTGTTTGCCGCCAGCCAGGATGGCGTGCTCAAGTCCGCGGACGCCGGCCGCACCTGGACGCGCCTTCTGAGCCAGCCCAGGCTGGTCGGACCAGGGCGCCCCGTCGGCGAACGCCCGCGCGTCAACGCCCTCCGCGCCGTGGAGTCGGATAAGTTGGTTTTGTGGGCCGGTACCGAGAGCGGTTTGTTCCGTAGCGTGAATTCCGGACTGACGTGGCAAGCGGTGAAGGCTCCGGGCATCGCAGGCGTACCCGTGACTGCGGTTTATGTGCCGCCCGTAGGGGCCACGCGGCTGGCCGTCAGAACCAGGTCGGCTTTATTCGTTTCGGCCGACGGCGGAACCACGTGGCGCCCGGCCGCGCTGCCCGACGAAAGCTATTACCTGTACGAGGTAGCGCTGGCCGCCAATGTTGACGGCCCTATGCTCGCGGCCACCTCGCGCGGCGTCTTGAAGTCGGAGGACGATGGAAGCCACTGGACGCTGGTCACCGACGGCGTGCCGGCTTCGACCGTGGAATCGATCCGATTTCACCCCGAACGCAAGCAGGAAGCTTTTTTGGTGCAATACGGACAGGTGTATCGATCCGTTGACGGCGGCTCCTCCTGGGGCCTGATCCCGGGAGAGGGACTGGGAAATTCCGCTGCTGCGGAGCGGCTGTGGGTTTCGCCCGGCCTGCCGGATCGCATTTTCATTTTTAGCGCCGCCCGCGGCGCTCTCGTTTTCGACCTGCCGAAGGACTTGGCCCAGGTTAACCCGATTACTTCATCCCAGCGACAATGAGGATAAAACCGAGGAAGGTGAGGATCATGCAAGCAGTATCGAGGTTTTCTCTAGCGGCTATCGCCGCTCTCGGCGCAGTGTTGCTCGCGCCGGACACCGCTCGAGCGCAAAACGCACGAGACACCAGCAACTATATGAATCTCTACGAGCTCGACGTTTTTGGGGGCTCCAGCTATTTCCATTCCTTCAAGTCCGGCACCGGATATAAGTTCAGCACCGACGGAATCGTGGGGGTGCGCGTCACGGAGAATTTTTGGAAGTACTCCGGGATTGAGGAGAGCTTCGCGTTCTACTCGCCCCACAACCTGACGTTTATCAATCCGCTCCAGCCTCCGGCCAGCGTGTCGCCGTTTCGTATTCACTACCGCGAAGTCGGGCTGAACTATATTCAATATTTCACTTCGCGGGAAAAGACGATCCGCCCGTTTGCCACCGTGGGCATCGGTGGGGCGTTCTGGGATCCGTACTACAGCTCGAAGCAATACGCCTCAAGCCTGCCTCCGAACCTCGGCCTGGGCACCTTGGGCAACTCGAACTCCTTCCAGGGGAATTACGGCCTGGGAATCAAATGGCAGGTTCACAAATACATCGGAGTCCGCGCGGATATCCGAGGGACGCTGGGTGGTAATCCCGAGTTAGGGATCCCGGCGAGTTTTTCTCCCACCTCCGCCGTTTCAATTCCGCACAACCACCTCATCAATGGGATTGAGACCACGGTCGGCATGACGCTGTACCTCGGCAAGATCGGCGCACCACCGCCTCCGCCACCACCGCCACCGCCGCCTCCACCGCCACCACCTCCGCCGCACACGCTGAACACAGGCGCGATCTCGGCCAGTTCCACTTCCGTTTGCCCGGGTGAAGCGGTGCAGCTCAGCTCCAACGCGTCTGATCCACAGGGGCACACGCTCAGCTATCAATGGTCGGTGAATGGCTCCAATACGGGCGGCAACAGTCCGAGCTATAGCTTTACGCCCGACCGCTCTGGTGACTACCGCATCGGTCTGCACTTGACCGACACCGCCAGCGCGAATACAGCGGCACCGGCCGATGCGAATCCGGTTTCGATCCATGTCCGCACCTACGCGCAGCCAACCGCCACGGGATTGGCCGCCAATCCGGCCAGCCTGGAACGGGGCCAGACCGCTCAGCTGCATGTCAATGCGACCGGCTCTGAGTGCGGCGGAACGCTTACCTACAATTGGGCCGCTACGGAAGGCTCGATCGTAGGCGGAGGCGCCGACCCGCAATACAACTCCAGCTCCGTCTCCTTCAACGAAAGCGACCGCAGCCGGCCGCAATCGAAACAGGCTCGCGTTACCGTAACTGTCACCGACGCCAAGGGCGGTTCAGCGACCGCTTCCACGAACATCAATGTCAATTTCGGCGCGCAAGCTTCGCACTTCGGCGACATCGTGTTCCCGAAGGACAGCGCCCGCGTGAACAACTGCGGCAAGCGCGTCCTGATCGAGCAGCTCTACCCCATGCTCACCGCCAACCCGAACTACGACGTTGTGCTGGTGGGTCACGTCGATGCGAGCGAAGAGCCCAAGGGCCGGTCGACTCGCAATCGTAATCTGGATCGCAACCGCGTCCTCCAGACCGCTGGGGTTCTGAGCGGCGGCTCGGGCACCTGCAGTTCACTCGACCGTTCGCGCATCAAGGGTGTCTGGGTCGGCTCGACGCAGCAGACCGAATCGCTCGCAACATCGTGCACCGTGTCCACTACCGCTCCCAAGGAGCGCAAGGGCGCGGCTGTCGATGCCGGCGAGGCCAAGAATCGGCGCGTCGAAATCTGGCTGGTTCCGAAAGGCATGCCGCTGCCCGACGCCGCGCGCGATGCCAAGGACCTGCCGGAAGCCGAACTGACCCGGATCGGCTGCCCGAAATAGTCCAAAGGTAAAATCCGAAGCGTCGGGTGCTCTCGGGCATCCGGCGCTTTTTTCTTGTGCGCACAATTCTCCATTGAAGTGAACTACGCCGAATCGGTTCGTTTCCTCTATTCGCTCGGCAATGAGGTCCAGACCGCGAAGCTCGGCCTGGACAGAATCGAGCGACTGCTTGGCGCGCTCGGGAATCCGGAGCGCGGATGCCGCTGGGTGCACGTCGCCGGAACCAACGGAAAAGGATCCACCTCGGCCATGATCGAGGCGGGGCTGCGGCGGGCGGGTCTTCGTACCGGTCTATACACCTCACCTCATCTCGTCGAACCGGTCGAACGGATTCAAGTCTCGGGTGAACCCGTCAGCCATGCGCTCTTTGCCGCGACGTTTTCAGAAGTGCACGACGTCGCCGAACGAATGCTCGAATCGGGCGATCTTGAGTTGCACCCGACATATTTCGAAACCGTCACCGCGATGGCCTTCTTGTTCTTTGCCCGTTCGAACCTCGACATCGGGGTGCTCGAAGTCGGTCTGGGCGGGCGACTGGATGCCACCAATGTCGTAACGCCTGCACTTTGCGTCATCACGCCCATCGCCATGGATCACGAGATTTTTCTGGGCGATTCGATTCCAAAAATTGCTCGGGAGAAGGCCGGCATCCTGAAACCCGGCGTGCCCGCTGTCTTCGCCGAGCAGAAGCCCGAGGCCGAACGCCTGCTGATGGAGCACGCCGCAGGACCGGTTACGTTTTCGCGCGACTGGCCCATCTCCCACTTGCAGGTTGAGGCGCGTGGTAGCCGGTTCCGGCTTCGCGATATCGAAATTGTTTGCCCGCTCGCCGGGGAGCACCAGGTAGAAAACGCCCGCACCGCCGCCATCGCTCTCGAGCAGCTGGGCGTGTCGGCGGCGGGAATCGCCGATACGCGCTGGCCCGGCCGGCTCGAGCTTGTTTCCGAACAACCGGAGATCATCCTGGACGGCGCTCACAATATCGCGGGCACGTATGCATTAGCGCGCTACATCCGGCGTTTTTACGATGGCCGCAAAATCTGGATTGTCTATGGCGTCATGCGCGACAAGTCCGTCGCCGAGATGGCGGGGTTACTCTTTCCGCTGGCCGCCCGCGTGATTCTGACCCGGCCCGACAATTCACGCGCGCTGGAGCCCGAACGAATCTCCGCGGTTCCGGCGACCGTTACGCACAACGTTGCCGAGGCGGTCGCGCTCAGCCGCCAGGCCCCGAAGGACGCTGTGGTTTTCATCACCGGTTCGCTGTTCGTGGTGGGTGAGGCACGAGCGCTGCTCGTACAATAAAACAAGTGAAGGCACGAAGGTCGGTTCTGCGCTCTCTGCTCATCACCGATCCGCTGATCGTGTTGACGACCGTTCTATTTTCTATCGTCAGTCTGACGTTGTCGCTGTTCGATCCCCACAAAAAGATACAGGCACGCTTTGCCGCCGCGTGGGCGCGCGTGCTGCTTGCAGTCAGCGGCGTCAAGGTGGAAATCGAGGGTCTCGAGAAGATCTCGAAGGACGGCAGCTACGTTTTTGTAGCGAATCACTTGAGCTACATGGACACGCCGGTGGCGCTTGCTTCGATACCGGTGCACTTCCGCTTCCTCGCCAAGCGCGGACTGTTCCGGATTCCTTTCCTCGGCTGGCATCTCGCCCGGGCCGGTCATATCCAGGTGCCCCGAGGCGACGCCCGCGCTGCCGTGAAAACGATGAACATCGCCGCTCAGCTGATGCGCGACGAGGGCGTCTCGCTGATCATTTTTCCCGAAGGGGGCCGCTCGCGCGATGGATCGCTCGGAGCATTCAAGGAGGGTGCGGCGCTCATCGCGATTCGCGCCGGCGCGCCGCTGGTTCCGATCGGGTTGAAGGGCACTCGTGAGGTGCTGCCCTTCGGCTCGGGGCATGTGCGTCCCGGTGTGGTGAAAATACGGATCGGCGATCCGGTTCTCACCAAGGGGTCGACACAGCAGGATCGCGAGCGCCTCACCCAGGAAGTGCGCGACCGTGTGGCAGCGCTGCTGGACGAACAGGCGATCCCGGCGTAGGGACTAGGCTTTAAAAAGCCGCTCGAAGATGGAGCGCGTGCGTTCCTGGATCTTGGCGAGCTCCGCCTTGAGCGGCTGCCGGTTCAAATGGTCGGGCGTCCATCGACGCACGAGTCTAGTAACAATGGAGAGCTGCCCTTCGGCATTCGGCAGACTTCCCTCGGTATGACCGGAGTAGACGCGAAGCCCGTGGTCCACGGCGCGATAGAACGTCGCTGCATCCCGCAGGAATTCCGCGTCGGCGCGCTCCAGGTGCCCCATCTGCTCGATGATATCGATGCGGGCTGGAGTATTTAAGACCTTGTAGAAAATTCCGGCGCTCTTCAGGCGTAGATAAAGCAGAGAAAAATCGATGTCGTAAAATCCGCCGTGCCCGGCCTTCAGGGGATGGCCTTCGCCTTGTTCTTTTTGCAGCCGCAGCCGCATCTGGCGGAGATCCTTCTTGGAACGGCCACTCTGGCCGTAGCGCCTCCAGTCGACTTTCTGAAGCTCATGCAGAAAATCGGTGGCTCGATCCAGATCGCCTGCCACCGCGCGGGCCTTCATGTACGAAATGCCTTCCCAGGCTTCCGCGCCTTTCTCAAAATATTCCTTGTAGGAACTTTCCAACTGGACCAGGGCACCAGCACTTCCGTTCGGCCTCAGCCGCGTGTCCACGCTGAACATCAGTCCTGTGCCGGTGTACGCGGTGATCAAATCGATCATGCGGCCGGCCACGCGCGTCCAGAAAAGCTGTTCGTCGCGGTCGGCGTCCGGCAGCACGAAGACCAGGTCGGCGTCAGAGGCCAGGTCGAACTCGCGCATGCCCAGGCGACCCAACGCGATCACCATGAGTTGCTGTTTCGGATCGTAAGCGCGCGCGGCCGGCGGGGTGTTTTCGATGGTCTGCGCGAGCGCCATGCGGTAGCAGGCCGAGACGGCCGAGTCCGCCAGATCGGACGTCGCCTCTAAGGTCTCGAACACCGATGTCCGCAGGCAGATACTGCTGGCTTGGATCCGGAACATCTCGCGGCGGAAGAACGTGCGCAGCGCGCTGACATCGTCGATGTGCAACGCGGACTCGGCATACGAATTGGCACGCCCCTTCGGCAGCCGATCAAGCTCGTCCATCAACTCGGGCACCCGGATCAGCTCCTCGGCGAAGTACGGGCTGTGCTCGAAAATATCCAGCACCGAGCGCGCTACCACCGGATCGGCGTTAAGCAGCGACAGCCACTGGGGGCTGGACGAGACCTTCTCAAGGAAGTGCTCGAAGGCTCCCATGCCGCGGCGAAGCTCAGTCTGAGCGACAACAGCCGCCAACCCCGGCGCGCATTGATCGAGAAACCGCGCCAGATTCGTGGTCGAGCAGGGGTCCAGCTCGTGGGGTGAATCGACCTCGGCCGGCGAGGGAGGCGGCAGATTGTAGTAAATCGGCCTCTGGCTGTGAATCACGCGCTGATAAATCTCCTGAACCGCTTCCAGATGCGCGTTCAGCTCATGCAGTAATTTTTCGCCGGACGGCGCGCTCCCGAGCTGCGCTACAGGCATCTTGCGCGCCAGCGCATCCAGCTCGCGCGGCGAGGATGGGAGCGTGTGTGTTTGGCGATCGTCGGCGACCTGCAAGCGGTGCTCGAGATTGCGCAGAAAGCGATAGGCAGAAATCAGCCGCCCGTATTCGGTGGCGGAGAGGAGATCTTTATCGGAAAGGCGCGCCAGCGCCAGCATGGTTCCACCATGCCTCACCCAGGGCACTTGCCCGCCTCGCAAACGCTGGAGGCACTGCACCAGAAACTCGATGTCGCGGATTCCGCCGGGCGCCAGCTTGATATCGAAAGCGTCCTTGGCGATGCGGCGACGGCTGAGCTTTTCGCTGATGCGCTCGCGCGTTACCGACACTGCTTCTACAGCGGAAAAATCCAGGGTGGTCGAATACGTCAGCGGCTCCACCGTGCTCAGCAGCTCACGGCCGACATCGGCATCTCCCGCGGCGACGCGCGCCTTGATGAGCATCTGCAATTCCCAGTCGCGCCCGCGGGTTTGATAATAACTCCGCGCCCCATCCAGCGAAATGCAAACTTCGCCTAAGCTGCCGTCGGGACGAAGCCGCAGGTCTACGCGATAGCACATCCCTTCGGCCGTATACGTCGATAGCAGCTCGGTGTATTGATTGGCGACCTTCTTATAAAACTCTTTATTTGAAATGGGAGCCGCGCCGTCGGTGTCGCCGTTCGCCCGATAGACGAACATCAGGTCGATGTCGGAACTGTAATTCAACTCGCGGCCGCCGAGTTTCCCGAGGGCGATCACCGACATCCCGCACTCGCGCGATTTGCCGTTCTCATCCACGAATCGAGGAATGCCGTGGCGCGCCACAAGCTCGCCGCGGATGCGCTGGTAACTAACTTCGAGGATCGCGTCCGCCAGGTTGGAAATTTCCTCCGTGGCTTCCGGCAGAGCGCAAAAGCCGAGAACGTCGCGCACCAAAATACGCAGCAGCTGCTGGCGGCGAAACAACGCCAATGTGAGCGCGGGGGGACGCCCGGCGGGTTCGTCTGTCAAAACCGCTTCGAGTTTCTTCTTGTAGTCTCCCGGCGAAAGCGTCGTCTCTATGTCGGACAGCTGCTCTACCCATTGCGGATTCTGCAGGACTTCCTCGGAGAGGAACCGGCTATGTGAGAAGACCGCGATCAGGTATTGAAGGTGAGTCTGCGAATCGGCGATGCGCTCAAACGCAGCCGGATTCTGCTGCCGCAACGCAGCCAGGTAGTGAACGCCGGCATCGGGATCGGCTGTCGATACCAGTAGCGTCTCGATATAATTTTGCGCGGGAGCGGGAAGGCCGCCGAGCAGCGCGGACAACTCGCCTTGCGCCCGCCGAGGCTGGCGGAACGCGATGCTTTCCAGGAAGAGGGGCATTACTGCTAGACAACTTGGTCTATCAACTGAATTATATCGTGGGTTCGGACCGTGCCGCCGCGTATAACGCGAGCGTAGAACCCGCCAAGACCCCAGCGTGGGCTGGACGGGTCTTTCGCCTTTACCTGATCGTCGTAAACCGCGGCGTGGATGCCGGCGCCGTAAACATAGAGTGTGGCGCAAGGGCTGCGCAGTTTTGAGATCTCGATGAGCGCCTCGCCGGCGCGGAAACGCTGGCCGATCCGGATGTTGCGGCGATCCAGGCCCCGCGTGGTGAAGTTCTCGCCGAGCGCACCGGGAAAGACAGCGAAGCCCTCCGCGCGCAGCTCATCCAGCCCTTCCGAGGTCATCAACAGGACCGCCTGGTTCGGCCCGCCATGGAACTCCGGATGTGCCCAAGCGTCGCCGCGCAGACCTTCCGCGGTGACCGCCGCTTCCGCAATAGCACGTTTGGGGACGCCGCCCGGTGAAATGCTGATCTGCAGGATGGAACCGATCATCGGGACCTAACAGGGGGACCAAGCAGGGGGACCAAACATGCAGAACCAGTGCCGGCGATGCGCGCCGACTGCATCTATTATGCCGGTTCCCGCCGGCGAATCCTAGTTTACGGGTCGTTCGAAGCTGACGATCCCATCGCGATAATCGATAGTCAGGCTGAAGAGCTCGAGCACAGGCAATCCCAGGAAGCCGGAAATCTCGGTACCGATCGCTCGGCTCTGGCCCCACAGATCGAACGCCGTCATCCCCAGATTCTTTTGCCGGAACCCCGCGAACTCGATCGCAAGATCGCCGGTTTTGTACACATCGGCCACCTTGCCGCTCAATCCGCGGAATCCCGTGCGGTCGTCACGATCCACGTTACTCGTTCCGCTCGCCATTTCGTACGAGAGCAGGGTTCGCTCGGAGCCGCTGTCGAGAACGAAAAGGCCGGCGCGCGAATCGGCCACGCGGCCGGGGACCAGAAGCAGATGCCCGAATCGATAAACTGACACCGGGTTGCCCATGTGCGCGCGGATCAGCGCTGCCTCCGCCGGATGGTCTTCCAAGAGCTCCTGGTCGGGCTGATGGCCAGCAAGCGGAGTTAAGCGCAACATCCGTGCCGGGAAATCCAGCGTCACCAGAAACTCGGCGAAAACGTCTGCGCCGATTAATCCGTCCGCCGTCCCCACCGATTCCTGGCCTGACACGGATATCAAAGCGTCGCGAAAAACGATGTCGCCGATCCGTACTTCCCGGGCTACGCCTCGGTATCCGCCCAGGAGTTGCCGGTTGTCGCCGAATCCACGAAAGGTCGCGTCGGCGAGCCGCGCAACACCGGCTTTCTCCGCCAGACGCCTTGGAATCATCACTCCCGAGGCTCCCGTATCGAGGATCAGCCGAAACGGTGTTCCGTTGACGATCACCTCCAGGCCGAAAGACCGAATGTGATTCGCACTGACGAGCGAAAGCATCGCGGTCTCCGATTTCTCGTAGCGGCTGGCCAGAACGTTGAACAATCGGATCCCCTGGGCGCGGTCGAACACGATACGCTGCCGCAAGTCGTCCAGCTCGGCAGCCTGGCGGACCGGATCGAAAATCGAGACCAGGCGTTCGAGCGCGTTGATCTGGCTCTGGCCCTTTAGATGGAGCGCCCAGTCACGAAAGATTCGCGGATCGTCGGGCGCCAGTTCATGGGCTTTCGCGAAATTGTCCTTGGCTTCGCGGTAACGGGCGGTACTATCGGCGACGCGTGCGAGCCCCCACCAACCCGGCGCGAAGTTCGAATCGAGTTTCACCGCCGCTCGAAATTCGGTCTCGGCTTCCGGGATCTCCCCGCGGCGAAAATGGATCTCACCGGCAAGCTCGTGTGCAGGAGCGGATCCGGGAGCATCCGCGAGCGCCTGCTGGGTTAGCTTCCAGGCCGTCGCGACGCCTTCATTGGCGAGCGCTTTGCGCGCAGTGCCAATGATATCGTCCAGCGGCGCAGCGGCCGTCACCGCCGCGAGCAGACAAAGCGCCAGGCGCCGGAACATGCTTCCAGAGTAGCGGGAACGGCGCGGTCAGGAGTGATCTTCGCGCGCCTGCAATTGATCCACATTCCGCAAGGCTGGGAAGAGCTTGCTCCACAACAGGACGATGGCAATCGTCCCCAGACCGCCGTAGATGACCGCGGGCACGGTTCCGAACCACTGCGCCGTGACGCCGGACTCGAACTGGCCCACCTCGTTCGAAGCGCCGATAAACACCATGTTCACCGCTGCGACCCGCCCGCGCATCGCATCCGGTGTACGGAGCTGGATCAGGTTTTGGCGCACAAAAATGCTGACCATGTCGCACGATCCTAGGGCCGCCAGCGCCGCCATGGAGAGAAAAATGTTGCGCGACAGACCGAACACGATGGTGAAAACGCCAAACCCGAAGACGCACGCAAACATGGTGAACCCGGCGCGGCGTCGCAGCGGAAAGTGAGCCATCGTGACGCCCATCAGGATCGACCCCAACCCGGGTGCAGCTCTCAGGATTCCGAGACCGTAAGAGCCGGCGTGCAGGATGTCCTTTGCGTATACCGGCAACAGAGCTACGGCGCCGCCCAGCAGCACTGCGAAGAGGTCGAGCGATGCTGCACCGAGCACCAGCTTGTTGTTCCAGATGTAGCGGACGCCTTCCAGAATCGCGCCCGAGGTCGCCGATTGCATGGGGCTGGTTCTCTTCGCCAGCTTCACCCGCGAAACCAGTACCATCCCCGTCAGCGAGCAAACGGCAGCACAGCAATACACGGGAATCGGTCCGCCGGTGAAACCATAGATGACACCGCCCAGCGTCGGCCCGAGAATGGTAGCCGTCTGAAAAACCGACGCGAGCCAAGCCACCGCGTTGGGAAAGTGCTCCTTCTCCACCAGCAGCGGCAGGAAGGACTGGGCTGCCGCGCCGTGAAAGCTGCGCACCACGCCGTTGCCCACAAGCACGCAGTAGATGGGCCACACGTTGGCGATTCCATGCAGCGACAAGGCGAGCAAAGCCAGCGAACACAGTGCAAACCCGCCGTAGCAGCACTGCAGGACTCGGTTGCGTGGAAAGTGGTCCGCCGTGTGGCCCGAAACCAGAAACAAGAGGATGCCCGGCGCGAATTGCGCTAAGCCCACCAAGCCTAGATCGAGCGGCCGGCGCGTCATCCCGTAAATTTGCCAGGCCACTGCGAGGGCCTGCATTTCGGTCCCAATCACCACGGAGAAACGCCCGATCGCATAACGCCGGAAGTTCGGGTATTGAAACGCGATGCGGCTGCCCATTGTGGACACCGGTTGCTGTGCTCTGGGCAACATTCCTCGTGGCTGCGACAACCGTTCGATTTATTCCGGACCGAAGATCGAAAGGGCGTGACCGTCCGGGTCGTTGAAGTTCGCCGCGAAGTTCGGCGGAGAAACGACGCGCGGCTCGATGCTGAACTCGACGCCGACGTCCCGTAACGCCTGGTAGGCGGCCCGGACGTGATCGACGGCGAAAACTACCTCCGTGGCGCCGGCGCCCCGACTCGTCGCTTGCGCCAGGCCGTGGCTTAGGCCCAGTGTGACGCCGCTGGTCTCCAGGAATGCGAATCCTTCGAACTGCGCCGTGACCTTGAGTCCAAGCTTGTCGCGGTAAAACCCAACCGATTTTTCAAGATCCGCGACGCCCAGCAGAACTAACCCGATTGTGGAAAGCCGAAACGGCTGGACCGCTGAAGACCCCATCGATAATCGTCAGGTTAACATGCCGTGCCGATTCGCAGTAGCTCCCGCCACTCAAATGTCGTAATACAGCGCGAATTCGTAAGGGTGCGGCCGCAGGCGGATGGCGTCGGCCTCCACGCGCCGCTTGTAATGCACGAACGTCTCGACCAGCTCTTCGGTGAAGACATCACCCCTGAGGAGAAACGCGTGATCCTCTTCAAGACAGGCCAGCGCTTCCTCGAGCGAACCGGGCATGGAGGCCACCTGCCTCATTTCTTCCGGTGAAAGGTCGTAAATGTCCTTGTCGAGCGGCTCGCCCGGATCGATCTTGTTCAGGATGCCGTCCAGGCCCGCCATCAGCATCCCGGCAAAGGCCAGATAGGGATTCGAGGAGGGATCGGGCGGCCTGAACTCGGCCCGCTTGGCCTTGGGATTGGCCGAATACATCGGGATGCGCACCGCCGCCGAGCGATTTCGCCGTGAATACGCCAGGTTCACCGGCGCCTCATAGCCGGGCACCAGTCTCTTGTAGCTATTCGTTGTGGGGGCGATCAGCGCCGACAGCGCTCGGGCATGCTTGAGCAGCCCGCCGATGTACCACAGCGCCAACTGGCTTAAGCCGGCGTACTGGTCACCGGCGAACAACGGCGTTCCGCTCTTCCACAAGCTTTGATGCGTGTGCATACCGCTGCCGTTGTCGCCGTAGAGCGGCTTGGGCATGAATGTAACGGTCTTGCCGTACTGATACGCCACGTTCCGCACCACGTACTTGTACAGCATCATGTTGTCGGCCGACTTCACCAGCGTGTTGTAGCGCTGATCGATCTCGCACTGCCCGCCGGTGGCGACTTCATGGTGATGGCATTCGATCTCGAGTCCGCACGCGATCATCGTCTCCACCATTTCCGCTCGCAGGTCCTGGTAATGATCGGTGGGCGGCACGGGAAAATAGCCTTCTTTGTAGCGCGGCCGGTAGCCCAGGTTGTTTTCCGCTCGGCCCGAATTCCAACGGCCCTCTTCGGCATCCACAAAATAGAAGCCGGAGTGCGGCGTCTGATCGAAACGTACATTGTCAAAAATGAAAAATTCGGCTTCCGCGCCGAAATATGCCGTATCCGCGATGCTGCTGTTCCTCAAATACATCTCGGCCTTCTCGGCGATCCAGCGCGGATCGCGCTCGTAATGATGGCGCGTGATCGGGTCGATCACATCGCATGTCATCACCAGCGTTCGCGTCTCGGCGAACGGATCGAGAAATGCGGTAGCGGGGTCGGGAATCAAGAGCATATCGCTCTCGTTGATGGCCGCCCATCCGCGAATGCTCGATCCGTCGATGCCGAATCCTTCCTCAAACGCATCTGCCGTGAGCTGGCTGATGGGATAGGAGACGTGCTGCTGCAAGCCGGGGAGATCGGTGAAGCGCAAATCCACTTGGTGCACTTCTTTCTTCTTGGCAAACTCCTGGACTTCCTTCGAATTCATTAAGCCTCCGTGAGACCTGGGACAACGCGCATTAGGATAACAGGAACGCCGCGGCGGGAGCTTATCACCGAAGCGCACTGACAATTTTCAAGGCGCCGTGCTGAATTTCGGGTAACATTTAGCAAAGCGCGTCCATGTACCAGGTTTTCATCAGCTACAAAGACGCCGACCGTGCTCTCGCCGATCAGGTTGCGCGGGGCCTCGAAGCAGACGGATATGTAACCTGGTATTACGATCGCGACAGCCGCGTTGGTTTCAACTACATGGAGTATTGCGGCGAGCTGATCGCCGAGTGTCAGGCCATGGTCCTGCTGATCTCCCCGCGCTCGGTGGCCTCGACTCAGGTGACGCGCGAAGTGATTCGCGCCAGCGAGGAGAACAAGCGGATCCTGCCGGTGCTGTGCGGCCTCAGCTATGCCCAATTTCAAGAGGCCGCACCCGCCTGGCGGCAGGCTCTGGCCGGGATCGCCGCTATCGAACTACCCGCCGCGGGCCTTCCGGCCATCCTCCCCCGCCTATCCCAAGCGCTGCAAAACATGGGGATCGGCCGAGCCAAGGCGGCGCAGGCCAAGCCGTCGGAAAAGACGCTGCGCGTGATGCTGGCCTACAAACGCAACGCGCAGCCTGATGAGGAGTTGCTGGCCTTTCTGGAGCGCGAGCTGCCTGCCCACGGTATCACGCTCTTTATCGACCGGCACCTCAGGCCCGGTATGGAATGGGCGCGTGAAATTGAAGAGCAAATCCGCGCCTCAGACGTAGTCATCCCTCTGCTTTCGCCTGCCTCCATCCATAGCGAGATGCTCGCCCTCGAGGTGGAGATCGCCAAG
>Ga0070734_10004033_pt1 | contig 14435 bp, 13 predicted proteins | sample Coa_R1_8_FD_66444 | JGI IMG/M metagenome (GOLD analysis project Ga0070734, IMG submission 66444) | Surface soil microbial communities from Centralia Pennsylvania, which are recovering from an underground coalmine fire - Coalmine... | ecosystem: Environmental > Terrestrial > Soil > Unclassified ...
GCTCGGTGACGCTGAGCAGCGCCTCATCGAATGGACCCAGGCGCTCGAGTATGGAGCGACGCAGCAGCATGCAATGGAATTCCCCATAATCGCACGGCGCGGGTTCGAGAGCGCCCGGCACATCGGCGATGCGGCGGCCCGAAAGGCGATGCCTCTCGCTCAGCCGCCTGGGATGGGCGGATTCGTCGATAGTCAGATCTCCGCCTGCGAAGTGGATGAGCCCGTCGCCCGGCTCGCCGATTTGGATCAGCGGCGACACCAGGGCGGCGCCTGTCTCGCGCGCCTGCTCGACGAGCGCGGGCAGCCAACCGGGCGTGAACAGGACGTCGTTGTCGGCGAAGACCACGAACTCGCCGGTCGCCTCGGCAAGGCCCAGATTGCGGGCCTGGTTGGGCGAGAGGTAGTGATCTACGCGCCGGACGGCAAACCCGTGCTGCCGCGAGGCGGACGCGATCTCGTCGCGGATGTAGGGCGGGGAGCCCGCATCGACATAGATCAGCTGATAGGGCCGGGCCGTGTTGGCCAGCAAGCTGCGCAGGGATCGCGGCGCCAGACTGAACCGCTCGCGCGGCACCGCCACGATCGTGATGCCACCCGCGGGCTCACTGTCGGGCATCATGTTGCTCGATTTCCGCAATGCCGCCGATTGACCCGCCCCCCTCGTCACTTTCGTTTGCCGTGCGAAGGCGAGGGCCACCGTCGTGATTGGCATGCTCGGATCATGACCGCCTGGGGGCGTGAGCTCTCATTCCACTTCGCCATATTGTCCGGTCGCCGCGGCCTGGTGGCAGGCGGTGCAATTGGATCGCGTCTTGACCCCGCTGCTGGCAAAACTCGCCTCGGGAATCTCTTCGTGAGCACCGCGCCAGAATGGCGTCTCGGTGATGCGCAGGGGCACGGCATTCGCGGCGATGCGGCTGAGATAACGCTGCCCCCTGCGGCGCCCGGCGCGTCGCCGGCATGGGCCACCAGATAGCGCTCGATCGCGCCCCGGGTCGTCTCGGGCAGCGAAACATCCTCGCCGAAATGGCTATCCAGATGCCCCATGATCGCCTGCCAGCAGCGCATCGGCAGCAACTGGGGCTGGAAGGCGATGTGGCATGCGCCGCATTCCTTCAGGGTCGCGGGATCGGACAGGGTCGGAAGGCTGCCATCCTCCGCCATGGCTTGGCTGCCGAGCAACGGGGCCAGAACGGCGGCGGCGATCGCGCGCATTGCAATCCTCATTTCGGGATGCGAGTTGCGGCTTGGCCACGGGCCGCTGGCTATTGAAGTTTGGCCAAGGCTGCCACCGGACGCGCGCGCCAGTTCGCATAGCTCCGCGGGCATCTGGCCAGATCATATACCCTATCGACTGTTGCATGGAACTTGGCCTCGCCAATCAGGGTCGGTCAAGTGCACCAATTGCACTGGAAGTCGGACGGCGAAGGGTGAACCGCCAAGGCTATGATGACGGCATGATCGAATATGTTCGCAGAGGTCTCAGGGGCGAGGCGAATCGTGGGCGCCTCATTATAGGTCACGAACTCGCGAATTGACCCGAGGATCGGCGGATGGCGTCATTCTGCGCTGGGGCTCGTGAGGCGACGGGTTTCGTTGCTCTGCAGCCAGCAAGGGGGGGCGAACCGGCCGAGAAACATGACCGCAAAGGATCGGTTGCGGCGCTACCAGGCTGGCGAATACGATGTCGCCTGGGCCGTGCTACGGGAACTCCGTGCGCTTGTGCGCGAGCCTCCCTGAGCGGATGATCCTGGGCCATAGAGTGTTGGAATGCACCAATGAGGAGCGTGCCATGAAGCGGAGCTCGATATTGATTGCCGTTACCGTGGCCCTGGCATGCGCGCAGGCGGCCATGGCGCAGGACCTCACGGCGGGCAAGACTCTGTTCACGAACAACTGCGTGCGCTGCCACGGCGCAAAGGGCCAGGGTGGGATAGGAAAGAAGCTCGAGGGTGACGCCGCCTACTGGGACTTTGCCGTCTTCAAGCGGACGGTCATGACCGGCATCGATGATGAAAACAAGAAGATGAAGATCATGCCGGTGTTCGGCACGACGGGCTTCACCAATCCAAAGGGCGCGATTCCCACCGACGCCGATCTCCAGAACATTCAGGCCTACCTGAAGACCTTCGGGCCGCCTGAATAGTCGGTGCCTTCTGCCGAAGGGCGACGCAGAGTACGTCCGGTTCGGGTCGGTCTGCGGCATGGCCGGCCGGCGGGCCGACGGCCGGATATGGGCAGCAAGCGGTCATCAATCGCGACCGACGTCACGTCCGAGAAGTGCCAAGACGGACGATCGCGAACCGGTCTCGTCGGACCGCGATGAGACAGAAAACGGACGTCAAGAGCAAGAAAGTGGAAGCTGCGCTCCGGTGGTAACCGGACCTCGATGGCGCAGCCGGTTCCATGCGGTCCCGGTGATCGTCGCGTCCCTCACCAGCGGCAGCGTCGAATGGCACGGCTGAGGCCAGCTCCGCGCCCGCCTATGAGGAGCGCTTGCCTTCGGGCCTTTCGGGCCCGGGAACCGGCTGGTCCGAGACCTCCCAAGCCTTGATGTCATTCAATAGGGCGAGGAATTCGCGATCCGTCGGCCGGTCGAACAGCGGGTCACCGGGGAGCGACGCGGCGACCCTGTCGAGATCCGCCCAGTCGGCCGGGCCCAGGAACTGCTCGGCCACGGGGAAGAACGCGGCCTCCTCCCGCCCCATGTGGGCGCGCTCGGCGTCAATGAACTTGTTCGCAAGGCTGGCAAACCAGGCTCGCGGTATCGTCGCGTCTTGCAGCACCTGCTCGGTCGCCGCGGCAAACCGGCGCAGCGCGGCCGACAGTTCCCCATGCTCGGCCGAAAGGGTCGCAAAAGGCTTGGCCGCTTGCTGGTCCTTGGCGCCGAGCCGGGCCAGGACCCGCTCTTCGAGGGGGTGATGCTGAATGTCGGGGTAGGTGAGGCAGTAGGCGACGATGCGCTGCACTATGTCCCAGTCGGGCCTTTTACCGCGCTCCATCGCCGCGACCTGGCGCTCCAATCCCCTCAGCAGGCGCGCAAGATTGGCATGGTCCTGTCGCAGCCTTCGCATCGTTTCCGACATGATGCGCCACCTCGGTTGGGCAGCTTAGTCCGGCCACGGACGGCGGCCTTGATCCAGATCAAGGCGATGGCAGAGGGGACTCCGGCATTCTGCTCCAAGCGGCGGACTCGAAGAGCGGTGGGACGAGGAACCGGCGCCGAGCCGCGGAAAAGCCCATAAACCGGTGGGCCGGTGCCTCTGGCAATGCCGCCGCCAAGGAAGGAGTGTTCTTGCAGAAGATTCTGGTCGCCCTGGATGGCTCGCGCTCGGCGGACAAGGCCCTGGGCGTTGCGTTGGACCTCGCCAGGCAGCACAAGGCGAAGCTTGCTCTCCTGCATGTCCTTCTTCGGGACCAGGAGCCCGCGGCATTGCTTCGGCTCCCGGCCATTGCCGCCGGCGGCCCTGCTCTGGCCGGACAATTGAAGCGCCTTTGTAAGGCCGACCCGCGGAAGCGGAGTGCGGAAGAAATCATGACCAATCCGAGTGAACCTTCCCGCCCTGTCCCCGATGCGGTGTTGCGCGAGATCGCAACGCTTGTGCTGGAGCAGGGACGCGAGAGAGCGGCGAAGCGCCGGGTCGGCGTCGAGATGCTGGCGCCCGGCGACGGTGCTGCAGCCACGGCAATCGCGGCCGCGGCCGCCAGGTTGCAGGCCGACGCGATCGTGATGGGCAGCCGGGGCCTGCGCCAGATCGACTCCTTCACCTTCGGAAGCGTGTCTCAGGACGTCTGCCGGCTCGCCCCCTGCACCTGCATCGCGGTGCATTAGGCAGACCGGGCCGGCGCTGGCGGTCGACGCGGCGCAGGCTTGGAATCCTGCCGGAGGACATTTGACGCAGGCCCGATTTTGGCGGCGGTCCTTGCCGGAACCCCCATGCGGCCGGCGCTTTGATGTGCCGTCCGGACCCGTGTTACTTTCAAACGCCGCACCACCGCAAAAGAGCCTCCGTGCCGCAACGCCCTTGGCCAGTCACGCGAGCAGTCGACACGGCCTGGCTGGCTGCCCTCGGGGCCGCCGCACAGGACATCGCCGCCGAGGATTTGCCCACGCGTCTGCTGCACCTCCTGGGCGCGCTCATCCGCCACGACATGGCCCTCGTCGTTCGCTACGTGGAGGAAGCGCCGCCGGACTTCCTCGTGTGCGAAGGCCTGGCGCCGCATCTGGTCGAGCTCTATCGGGCGGGGCTCTGGCGCTACGACCCCTTCTATGGCTTCTGGCAGGATCATCGGGAAGGCGGCGTGGCGACTCTGCGCCAGATCCTGCCGCCGCCGGCGCGCCGAGGCTACTATCATCGGGTATTCCAGCGTCGCCAGGCGAAGATCGAGGACGAGCTCGGGCTGTTCCTCGCCGCCGAGGCGACCGGCAGCATCGGGCTGTTTCTCGAGCGTTCCTCGGGCAGCTTCAGGGCCGAGGAGATCCGGCTGGCCGAGGCCGTGGCACCCGTCATGGCCGGGCTCTATCGCGCCCACCGGCTGCTCGCCGGCGGCGCGGCCTTGCCTTCCGCGCCTGAGGCCCCGCATGAAGTCGATGGCCGCGCCCTCGACCATCTCGCCTCCGCGGCGGTGGCGCAAAGCCCCGTGCCCCTGACCCGGCGGGAACGAGACATCATCACGTTGATCCTCTCGGGCCAGCCAAGCCTCCGCATCGCCAGCAAGCTGGGCATCAGCCGGGGCACGGTGAAGAACCACCGCCGGCGCATCTATCGCAAATTCGACATCGCGTCCGAGCGCGAATTGTTCGTCATTTTCCTCGGCAGGCACAGGTCGTCCTGAGCGGGCGAGGAGCGGGATATGGTGCCCGGCGGCACCATTGCCGCTCCCGGTTATCGGCGCGTAGAGTTGCATGAGCCTTGGAGGAACCGGATGAACGAGCTCACGCCACTCGCGCCCGCCATGCCGAAGGGATTCGAATCGGACCCCGCGCGTTCCCTGACGCCGCGCGCCGAATTCTATACCTCGCCCGATCTGTTTCGCCGCGAGGTTGAGCGGGTTTTCTACGGGCATTGGAATTTCGCCGGCCATGGCGAGACCGTCCGCGAGCCGGGCGATTACCTGACCTGCCGGATCATGGAGCAGAGCGTCATCCTCGTCCGCGGCAAGGACGGGGTTCTGCGCGGCTTCTACAACGTGTGCAAGCACCGGGCCCATGAGCTGCTGAAGGGATCCGGCCGGACCAAGGTCATCACCTGCCCCTATCACGCCTGGTCGTATCACGTTGATGGCCGGTTGCGCAGCGCCCGGGGCAGCGAAACGATGGCGGATTTCGATCGGGGCGAATTCTGCCTCACGCCCGTTCAGGTCGAGGAGTATGCCGGCTTCGTGTTTTTCAATCTCGATCCCGAGGCGCCGTCGCTGCGCAGCCAGGCAGGCGAACTGGAGGCCGAGATTCGCCAGCATTGCCCGTCGGTGGAGAAGCTGACCCTGGCGCGCCGGCTCACCTACAATCTCAAGGCGAACTGGAAGAACGTCTGCGACAATTTCCTCGAATGCTATCACTGCAAGCCGGCGCACCCCGCCTTCGTGGATCTCGTCGACATCAAGAACTACCGGTCCCGCTGCTACGACATCTATTCGAGCCACATCAGCCCCGTGGGCCGCAGCGACAGCAAGGCCTACCAGTATGACAAGGCCACGGCGGCATCCTCGGAATTCGCGGCCTGGTGGCTCTGGCCCAATGTGACGTTCAACATCCTGCCGGGCTGCGCCAACATCACGACTCTCCACATCATCCCGACGGGCCCGGAGACCGTCGAGGAGCATCTGGACTTCTATTTCGAGAGCAAGGACCTGACGGACGAGCAGCAGGCGGCGATCCGCTATGCCGACGAGGTTCTCCAGGCCGAGGATATCGGTCTGGTCGAGAGCGTGCAGCGGGGCTTGCATAGCCATGGCTATTCCCAGGGCCGCTACATCGTCGATTCCGGCCGCACGGAGGTGAGCGAGCATGCCCTGCACCATTTCCACTCGCTGCTGTTCAAGGCCGTGGGTTGATTTGCGGCTGCCTTTCGGTGCAGGCCGGCGGGTTTCTCCTTCGGCGGCGTCTGACGTGATGACGCCGACATGCGCCGAGGCACGCGCCGCACCCCGTTCGGCGATCCATTCCTTGGTCCTCGAGACTTCCAGGCTGTCCGGCCAGTAAGCTCGCGCTACTTGGCTCTTAAGTCTTCAATTGGCTGGAAACGATTGTGACGATGCGTGCGATTGTTGCGACCCGCCTTGGCGGCCCTGAAGTCCTCGAACTCACGGAAGTGCCCCTGCTGTGGCCACGAGGCCCCGGCGACGTTCTGGTGCGCTTGAAGGCGGCGGCCCTCAACCCGGCCGATGCCTATTTCCGGCGCTTCGGCCCTTACCTTCATCCTGGGAGGCCATTCGTCCCGGGTCATGACGGAGCCGGCGTCGTGGAGGCCGTGGGCCCGCTCGTCCGGCGCTTCAAGCCCGGTGACGCGGTGTGTTTCTGCAACGGCGGCATTGGCGGCGAACCCGGCACCTATGCCGAATATGCCGTCGTCCCGTCGGGCCAGCTGGTGCGGAAGCCCGATGGCATGGACTTCCACCAGGCGGCGGCCCTCCCGCTCGTGGGCATCACGCTCTGGGAATCCCTATGCGACCGCGCAAGGGTGAAGCCGGGGGAGCACGTGCTGATTCACGCCGGGGCCGGCGGCACCGGTCACATCGGAATTCAGCTCGCCCGCCTGGCGGGCGCCCATGTCGCGACCACGGTCAGCACCCCGGCCAAGGCAAAGCTTGCCGCCGAGCTGGGCGCGGAGCTGGTGATTTCCTATCGCGAGCAGGACTTCGTCGCGGCTACCCGGGACTGGACCAAGGGCCGCGGCCTCGACGTCGCCTTCGACAACGTCGGCCCCGACGTGATGCAGCGCACGTTCTCGGCCATGAAGCCCTACGGCCGCGTCGTGACGCTGATGGGCACTCCCGGCGATACGGCCGATGGGGCAGCCTACAATGGAAACCTCACCATCCATAATGTGATGATGCTGACTCCGATGTGGCGGGGCCTCACCGCGGCGCTGCACCGTCAGGCGGACCGCGTTCGCCGGTCGATCGACCTGCTGGCGAACGGCAAGCTGCGTCTCGCCATCGATCGGGTCTTTCCGCTGGCCGAAGCTGCGGCTGCCCATCGCCGCCTGGAGAGCGGCGAGTCCATCGGCAAGATCGTTCTTGCGATGCCGGACGCCGGATGAAGCGGCCGGACAGTTGCCAATCTGCGGGCGCGGACTGGATAAAAGCGAGCAAAAGGCGGAGATGACGTCGCATGCAATCGACGACGAAATACGAGACCGAGGTCGCGCGCCGGAACTCGCCGGAGATCGCCTGGACGACGATCGCTCTGGCCGTCGGCTGCCTGGCGCTGTGGGCGGCTTCGAGCTGGCTCGCCCTTGCGGGCGCCATCCCGCTGGCGCTCGCCATGGTCCTCAACGGGATCGTCATGTATGCGATCTACACGCCCGTGCATGATGCGTCCCACAGCGCGGTGGTGCCGCGTCTGAAGTCGCTGCGCTGGGTGAACGCGTTGATCGGGACGGTCTCCGCCTTTCCGATCTTCATGTTCTTCTACCATCATCGGAAATCGCATTTCATTCATCACGCCAGGACCAACGAGCCCGAGGACCCGGACAAGTTCGCCATGGGCGGCTTCCTGGAGGTCTTCTTCGTCAAGACGCCCTGGGCCCTGATCAACCAGCTGAACGGCGTGAAGCTGTATCAGGCCTGCGAGGATCTCAATCTCTCGTCCTTCCAGCGCCGCTCGACCATGGCCCAGTATGCGCTGACCGTGGCGCTCCTCGTCGGCCTCCCGGCTGCCGGCTATGGCTGGGCGCTGCTGACCCTTTGGCTCATCCCATGGTTCATCGGCGAGCTTTTCATGGAAGTGGCGTTCGGCTGGTTCCCCCACTACGACAATTCGGAAACCGGACGCTACCGCGACACCCGCATCTCGCTGTTTCCCGGCGGTGACATCCTTTACCTCCATCAGAACCTGCATCTGATCCATCACATGCTGCCGGTGGTGCCGTTCTACCGCTATCGCGCGGTGTTCGACGAATTGCGTCCGACATTGGAGCAGCATGGCGCGCGGATCGAGGGCTTCTGGCCCTATTCCCGGCCCATGGGCGGCCTGATCGACTCATGAGCGAAGCGCCCGACCTCCAGGCCCCCGACCTCCAGGCTATCGTCCGCCAGGGTCTCTGCGCCGGTTGCGGCCTGTGCGAGAGCATCGCCGGGCGCGAGCGGGTCGAAATGGCGATGACCTCGGCAAGCTACATGCGTCCACAAGTGCGCGAGCAGCTCGACGAAGCGACCCTGGATAAGATTCGCGCCGTTTGCCCCGGAATCACCATCGCCGGACCGGATCCGGACCAGGTGGCCGACAAGGGCGTGATGCACGACATCTGGGGGCCGATCCGCAGCATCCATCGCGGCTGGTCGACCAACGACGAAATCCGATTCCACGCCGCCGCCGGCGGCGCCATGACGGCCCTTGGCTGCTATCTGCTCGAGAGCGGCAAGGTGGATGCGGTGGTCCACGTCCGCGCCTCCGTCGAGCGTCCCATGGAGACCGACGCCATGGTCAGCCGCACGACGGCCGAGCTGCGCTCCGGCGCCCAGTCGCGCTATGGGCCGGCGGCGCCGTTGCGCCACGTCGAACGCCTCCTGGACGAGGGAATTCGCCTTGCCGTGCTCGCCAAGCCCTGCGATGTCGCGGCGATCCGCAACCTGGCGAGGGTCGATCCGCGCGTCGAGAGGCAGATTCCCTATCTCATCACGATCTTCTGCGGCGGGGTGCCGACCTTGCAGACGGCCCAAAGGATCGCCGGCTATCACGGCGTCGCCGCCGACGAGGTTTCCCTGTTCCGCTGGCGCGGCGAAGGCTGGCCGGGGCCGACCCACGTCGAGACCCATGACGGCCGCGTCTTCGATCTCAGCTACGACAAGGTCTGGTACAGCAACGATGTGCCGTGGACCTATGACATTCAGTTCCGCTGCAAGATCTGCCCCGATGCCATAGGCGAACTGGCCGATGTCTCCTGTCCCGATTCATGGGTCATGGTCGACGGCAAGCCGATCCATGACGAGGCGCCGGGGGCAAATCTGTTCATCGCCCGGACCAGGCGCGGCGAGGAGCTGGTTGCGGCGGCCGCCGCGGCCGGCGCCATTCACCTGGAGCCGTTTTCGATCGAGGAGCTCGATGCCCAGCATGCCGATCACGTGACGCGGAAGATCGAGAATCCCGCCCGGGTCCGGGCGCTCGGATTGGAAGGCCAGCTCCAGCCGCGCTTCGAGCGATTCCGCGGCGAGCGCATGATCGAGATCGCCGGGCCGGAACGTGACGCGGCCGCCGAGGCGGGTGCCCGGCGCCGGATCCGGGAGGGCGCGCATCGGGAGCCTATTGCCTGAAGCCGTCTTGCTGCCGACCCACCACGAAAAAGGTGGCTCGCGGTCTTGAGGGAAGCGCCCGCGTCCGAGTGTTGGCTTGCGTCCGTTGTCGGCCGGACTTCGGCCTGGGCCAGGGCAACCACATTTGTCCGGTTGTAGTCGGCAAGCGGACTTCGCTCGCTACAGGCGGGACGTCAGAGAAGCGCCATTGGCGGACTCCTGAGCCTAGAGCATTTTCCGCCGAACCGGTGCAGAAAATGCGACCAAACCAAGGAATCTAGAGCGTGTTTCGATTCAATCTGAACGAAACATGCTCTAGTGAATCCAAGCGGATGCTTGGCAATGCGCCAAGTGACTGGACGAAGTGCTGATCCCCTCTGTCGCGCCTACGCCCGAGTCTTTCATGTCGAGCGGATCAAGCGCCTCACCCGATGGTTAGGACGCCGCGCCTCGTTGAATTGCGGTGATGATTTCATCGGGGCTGCTTTCGGTATATTGCGGAAGTCCATCTGAGATGCGCTCCCATTCGGCCTTCGAGCCGACATGGATGTGGCACTCTTTATCGGCCGGGTGGCCCGGATGCTTCCCGCCATCAAGTGTTGCAGGCGCGAAATACATCACCGTTTTTTCGCTTTCCTCGTAGGCGAACAACGGGCAACCGCAAGTCCGGCAAAACTGGGTTCGATAGCCCGGGGAACCGACATAAGAGGTGAGATTGTCCTCACCTTCGATCCCAAGGCTGGACCTGGCGACTACGGCCCCCTGGGCTGACAGCACGCCATATCGTTTCCGGCATAGCGAACAATGACAATGCTGCACACTGAGGGCCGGCGCCAGCAGGGTATAGCGCACCGCCCCGCAGTGACAGCCGCCTCGAATTGGGAAATCTGTCATTTCTGCCTCGCGCTTTGCCAGGGTAAGTTCAATCGGCCAAGCCCGCCTTGCGCGGTCCGTCCAGCAGATGCGCTTCATCGGCAGGCTTAGTATAGGCGACGCTCCATGGCCCCTCCAGGAGCAACTTGAGGGTAAGGCTAGCGGAGCCTTAGTTGATAAGCTAGCGGTGGCCATTTAGAGGGCGCCAAATCCCGCCAATGTCCGCTCCAGGTCAACAGCGTCAATTTTGCTGTGCCTGCCATAGGTCCGCTCCACCTCCGAAAGCAGCGCAAAAGCCGGCATTGCCGGGCTTCGGGTTCGTGACATCCGCGGAAGTCAGTTCAGTCCTTCGATTTCTCCATGTGCACGGCAATGTGAACCCTGCTGGAAGGCCGCGCCGGCGTGCCGGCGCCTTGATGGCTGTGCGGCAGCGTCATGTCCGAGCATTCTCCTATGCCCACGCTACGCGAAGTCGGATGCGTAGGGCTCTCGTCCTCGTCACCGACGAAAGTCGTAGATTTGGGCAGTACGCATGAACTCCCGCGCTCGGTTTGCGAACCCGCCGTTCATATGCAAAATGGAGGGCATGTAATTGTCTGCTTGGCCGGCCATGAATTTGGCAATCGAGGCGTTGATTGACGCTGCCTTCGCCGCCGCTGTTTCGCCCATGCCGATCTGCTGAACGATCAGTAGCCCGCCGGCCAATAGGCAGACAGCGCGAGCTGCGCTGCGCCACCTTATCTGCTCCCACCAGCGGCAGAGCCAGGGCAGAGAGGCGGCGGCAACGGTGGCGTGCCCGACGCTGAGGAAAATGGCGTACTTGATTGGCGGAGAAATCCTCCAGTTCGGGTCCACAAGGTTGATGCGGCCCACCGACGCGAGGATCGCGGTTCCCAGTATGAAGGCCAGCAGCCCGAGCACGACGCGCTCTCTCAGCCCGCCTGGCGGTTCGACGAAGCCTCGGCGAATGGTCAGAGCGACGATGAGCATCGTCAGCACCGCGCCGATCGCTTCTGCCGGCACCTGCAAACTGGGATCGTGTGACCAGGGCAGTCCCATGTACCTTAAGAAGTAAGCGACGATGATGCGCAGGTTGTTGGCGGACAGCAGCGCGCCCGAGTCAGCCAGACTGGCTGCGTGCCCAAACAGCGGATCATCATGCAGGTAAAGCACTACATAGCCGCAACCGATGACAGCCGTTGCCCCGATCCATCGGCCAGACAAGCGGCCGCGCCAAGCCGCCCAGATCAGGATGGGCCATATCAGCAGGCCGGCGGCGCTGGCAAGTCCGGCTGCAATTCCGGCCAGCAGGGCCAGCACACGGCGGAAAAAGGCGACACTGCCGCTGCCGCTGGAATCGTCGAAGAAATGTAACGCCACAACCGTCAGGCCGATAACGTGCGGGTAGTTGTCATACACGGGGACGCTGCAAGCAACACCCAAGGCCGGATTGAACAAGAACATCACGATGAGGAACGATGCGATGGCCGCGGGAACGCCCTGTGCGCCGGTCGTCCTTATCGTGTTCAACAAAGCGGTTGCGACCAGGACGATGCAGGCCAGAGAAGCCGCGACGAAGGGGTAGGAGACGCCGCCGAACAGCTTGATATCGGCAAGCAGGACAAGCCGTGTGGTCGCCACTCTATCGTCGAAGTGAGGCGACCATAAAAATCCGAACAGATCGCCATCCGATGCGTACTTCGCATACTGCAACAGCCAGTCGGCCATGTCGTAGAACAGGCCGAACACCAGGGACTGGCTCAAATAGTAGAGGAATAACCCCAGCTGGACGGCGGCTGTGACACCAAGCGCGCAAACGAAAGCGCGATCACCCCGCGACATCTGTCGGCCCGCTCCCTCTTGCAGCACAGCGTGCGAAATGTCACCCCAGCGAGCACACTCTAGCAATCGGCCTGGACACCGCCAGAACTGTTGCTCTGAATGGTCAGGTCAAGTCTACAACTAATCCATGAGACGGCTCACCAACTTATTTCCGCTCGGGGTCAGACTCGAACCTAGGCGACCGTCAGGTCGACGTCCGGTTTCGCCCGGGTCGCGGACCCGATCCAGCCAAGCGAACAGGTCTGCGAAGTGCCCGTGACAGGCATGGGAAGGCTGATATGAGACGGTCCCTCGCCAGAGCGGCGCGGGACCGTCAGCGTGCCGCGCCCTTCAGTTCGGCCGCGCCGGGATCAGCCGAAAGCCCGTATAGCCATCGGCGGCGACGCTGTCGCATTTGGCCGCGTATACGCAGAAGCCCTCGACATAAGGCATGAAGACCCTCGGCTTGCCCGGCACATTCGCGCCGAGATACCAGGAATTGGCCTTGGAGTAGAGCGTCCGGTCGGCGGCCTCGGATACCTTTCGGGCCCAGTCGCTGTCGGTTCCGGGCTCGGCCTCGATCAGTTCGATGCCAAGCCTTTCGGCGTAGCCCAACAGATCGCCGACCCATTCGACATTCTGCTCGCATGCCAGCAACACATTGGCCAGGACGGAGGGGCTGCCCGGTCCAGTGATGATGAACATGTTGGGGAATCCAGCGACCGCAAGGCCGAGATAGGCTGCCGGCCCATCCCGCCAGCGCTCCACGAGCGCTTGGCCGCCCCGACCACGGATGTCGATGCCGGCAAGCGCGCCCGTCATTGCATCGAAGCCCGTTGCCAGGACCAGATCGTCGAAGTCGTGATCGGCACTGCGGGTCCTGAGGCCCGTCGCAGTGATTGTGCCGAGAGGATCGCTCTTCAGGTCGACCAGCGAAACATTGGGGCGGTTATAGGTCTCGTAGTAGCCGGTATCCACGCAGAGTCGCTTGGCGCCAAGGGGATGTCCTTTCGGGCAGAGGCGCTCGGCAACCGCCGGGTCGTTGACGGTGGCGCGGATCTTCCGGCGCACGAATTCGCAGGCAAGCTCGTTGGCCTCCGCCGATTCCATGATGTCGGTGAAGGCGTACTGGATGTTGAATCCACCCAACTGCCAGCAGCGCTCAAAATGGAGCTCGCGCTCCGAAGGGGTCAGCTTGGCGATGGTGAGGTGGTACTCGTCCGCATAGTCGCCGGCATAGGAGGCCCGCGACTTGCGGCGCAGCGCCGGGTAGTTCCGCTTGATCTCCCGGCGTGTCTCCTCGCGGAGGGGACCGTTCCAGGCCGGGATCGAATAATTGGCCGTGCGCTGGAACACGGTCAGGTGGCGTGCCTGGCGCGCGATAAACGGGATTGCCTGAATTGCCGACGATCCGGTTCCGACTATGCCGACGCGCCGGCCGGTGAAATCTACATCCGCCGGCGGCCAATGCGCCGTGTGATAGACAGGGCCTTGGAAGCGCTCCAGCCCAGGCAGGTCAGGGGTCTTGGGCACCGAGAGGCAGCCGGTAGCCATGACGACATGGCGCGCCCGCAAGGCTTCGCCCTTGTTGGTGCTGACGGTCCAGCGCCGCGCGGCCTCGTCGAAAACCACGGATTTGACCCGTGTCTCGAAGGCGATGTCGCGGCGGAGATCGAAGCGGTCGGCGACGTGCTTGGCATAGCGCAGAATGTCCGGTTGGACCGCGTAGCGATCGGGCCAGTTCCATTCCTGCTGCAGCTCCTCCGAGAAGGAATAGGAATAACTCATGCTCTCGATGTCGCAGCGCGCGCCGGGGTAGCGGTTCCAGTACCAGGTCCCGCCGACTTCAGACCCGGCCTCGATGACCTGGGCCGAGAGGCCCATGGCGCGGACCCGGTGAAGCATGTACATGCCCCCAAACCCGGCCCCTACGATGATTACGTCCCGCTGATTCACGTTTCCCGCTCACCCGCGCCGCCTGTTGACCGCCGGGCGCAAGCTAGACCGCCGATCACCGTTGGATCAACTCGGGAATGACCGCATCGGCAGGCGCCACTTCCGGGAAGTGCCGGGAGGCGGCATTGGATCGGTTCGCGGGAGCTGCGATCAACGTCCGATCCTTTGGGACAACGATGCGATCGCGCGGAAGCAGCCGGCGCGGCGCATAGGGCATTTTCCGCCGATCCTCCTACGCAGCTGTGCTGCTTCGGAGGACCGACACCAGACCCGCCGAAGCCTTGGCGTAGGCGGGAGTGGGCACCGGTTCGGCGCAGAAAATGCGACCAAAC
>Ga0070734_10004034_pt1 | contig 14431 bp, 15 predicted proteins | sample Coa_R1_8_FD_66444 | JGI IMG/M metagenome (GOLD analysis project Ga0070734, IMG submission 66444) | Surface soil microbial communities from Centralia Pennsylvania, which are recovering from an underground coalmine fire - Coalmine... | ecosystem: Environmental > Terrestrial > Soil > Unclassified ...
TTCGGATGCAGAAGGACGCCATCAGCTATCAAGGATCGCTTCTGCAATTGCTTGAGAACTGTCGTCCGAATTCTCCAGTTAATTACAAGCAAAGGTTAATGGAATTGAAGGACACGTTTGACATGGCTTTTCGAAAGCTTGCTAGCCGCAGCAAATTACTCAGCCAGTCACTCAACCAGTATGATATAAATGTCGACATGCCGGCTATGAAAACTGGGCAGTTTGTTGATGCCTTGTTCCGATGGCTACAGATTGTCCGCGATGAAGTTAGTAAAGCCCGGACCCAGCAGCGGGTCGGGCTTTTCACTAAGTGGTCGCCAGTAGATTCAACCTCTGGCACCGCCCTGCTAAGTTTGAGTCCGCTGGATATTGGACAGGCAAATGGGCTACTTCGGGGGATAGCTGTCGAGTATGAGGGTGGAGGTGTCGAACCCATTTCTGTTTCCATTGCGCCTCCGGTTAGCTTAAGCCTCGGCACCCGGCGGGGTGTGGATGCGGGAACTCTTATCTGTGGGCGTACGATGCCGCTGTCAGCTTACAACAAACCTCAGCCACTGCACGCGGATCGACTGTGGAACGGGAGTCCTTTCGGAGATTGGACCTTTTCGACTGCCTCTCCCACGGGAAACGGTCCGGTCGAACAACTCGTAGTGCATTTCTGGATTGCCTACCGATGAAAATATTTGGGCTCTCCTTTCTGCAACTCAGCGCTTCAAGCTCGATAGCCGTGGATAACATTGCGGACTCTGCGGTATGGGAGCCATTGTGAGCGAGGTCCGTGCGGCAGATGGATCAGATGGATCAGAATTGGATCCTGTCGCGGCAGGCAGCCCTGACCCCGTGCTGCCTCCTCCCTCTGCGGACCGGCGACTGCTGGACATTCCGTTTGCAACCAGCCGTTTATCACTGAGGGATCTTGCCGAGCCGCCCGGACTACCCGATGTCTGGCTTTCAAGTCCAATGGCGGAGGCATGTCACGATCGAAGGGCGGAAAGAAGCCCTCGTGATCGAGCGCCACACTATTTTTCCCCCGAGCCGAATAGCGCGCGAGAACCGCTCACGACAACACTTCCAGCTTATCTTCAGCAAGGGTGGCCATCTAACGACGAAAAGTACGATTACAAACCTGCAGATCGGATCATCTCTGATGTTGTTTCCATGGCGGAGGCCGTCGCGAAAAAACTGGGGCGCGGAGGTTTGGAGAGGGGTTTAGAGCTCGTTGAATTATTTAGTTCCAGAGAGAACTCCTGGAGGATGGGTTTGCACTACGCATTGGGAGAGGCAGCGACTGCTATTGCCACGCCCATAGCGGATGGTGTGGTGAACTCACTGTTGTGGTCGGTGGGAGAGGGTGCAATAGCGGGTGGTCTTGCGGGAGGTTCTGCCTACGGCTGGGCACTCACCCTTACATCTTTAGGGGCATTTGCCGTGTCCACAGTGGTTTTGACGGCTGTTATCGAGATCGTTATCGAGGGATATTTCGATCCAGACTCCATGTACATTAAATCCCTAAACAAGTTTTTGGTGGATGCTCCCCCCTCCGCATTTTCGATGATGGATGGTTTGAACGGGCCGTGGTGACCGTCAGTACCGCAACTACTGGTGATGCCGGTAGAAGCGCGGTATGAATCGGCGGTCTGACGGGCCCTTCCCCGGCCGCTCGTTCTGGAGAGGGCCGGTCAACGCCTTGGCCCGTGTACGCCGATGACTGGCGGATGGTGCGCCGTGGCTTGATCGTCGCTTGCCCGGCCCCCACGAAGTCAGTTTCCAGTGTCACGCTCGACGGGATCCGAGGGGCTAAAAAGGAGCTTCGAATGACCCGATTTGGGCGCACCCCTCGATTTGAGATCAAGTTTCCCGTTCCAGATGCCGTCTAGATCGCGCTGCGGACATCCTAGACGCGTCTTTTCGGGGGTGTCGGCTAGCGACCCCCAGCGGAGCGGCGGGCCGGCCGATTGCTGCGTGTCCGCATCCAGTCGCTTCTGATGCCCACATTCCTGGGGAGGCTATTGGAGCAATCCATCCACCCTTTTCCGCATGCGTATGCGTGCGCCTCTCGCTGGCCGTCACCGTCCGCAGGCATCCGCCGGCATCACCGCCGCTTTGGTACCAGCCTGACGCCCTCCTCCTTACCGCGTAGCGATAGGAACTCGATACCGGCTCGCTCAAGCGCGCGGCGCACTGCCATCAGCGTGCTCGCCCGAGAGTCGACGACACCCTGCTCAAGGCGGATGACTGAGTTCAGCGATATGCGCGCCTTGTCGGCAAGCCGTTGACGCGTCCAATCCAGGATCGCCCGGGCCGCACGGACCTCGCGTGGAGTAACCATCTCCAGAGGTAAAGAGGCATTGGGCTGCCGCTACCATAGAAAGAGTATTTTTTACTCATTTCGATCCAGCTATCTTCGGCCTCCATGGCGTTGAACCGAATTGGGGGCGAAAGATGCGCGTTTGGGTGGGGATTTCGTTGCTCAGTCTTGTGATGTGCGGAACGGCGTTGGCCGAGGACCTCAATGCGCCGGCGCAGAAAACGCCAACCATTGCGACGGAGATGCAGCGTGGACACAACGTGACGGCCGAATGCATCGCCCGCACACAATACTGGGATGACCTAAGCGACTGCGTCGAAGGCGCCGAGCAACTCGAAAATAGAAACAATGCCGACACCGACGCTTTCCAGCTCGGTCTCTTCGGCTCCGCTCTCGTCAAGCTCACCGAACTCGAACAGCGCGCGCTTGATAAGGGGGACACCATCGGCAAGTTCATGATCCTCACTGGCAAGCAGTGGTATTTCACTGTCGCGGAACTTCAGACAAAGACTGGTGTGTCCGATCGGCAGCTGTCGGACTTCGTCGATGCATTCCCCGCAAAACTAAAAGCCATCAAGGAGCATTGGGCGAGCCACGTGCTTCCCTAGGGGTGGAGGCGCGAACGGGTCCGGCCATCACTTAATTGATTGGGAGGAGGAATGTCGCTCATCAAATGCAGCGAATGCGGGGCGGAAGTTTCCTCGAAAGCCAGGGCCTGCCAGAAGTGCGGTGCACCAGTTCGACTCAAGCGTCGAGGCGGATGCAGTAGATTGCTACTGATCGTGCTGGGAGTTGGCGTCGTGGGGGCGATTGTCGCTCAGCTATCCGGCAACAAACAGGGGTCACCAGGCACTCAAGCTTCAACAACCGCCGCCACAAGTGCATCGGGTGCATCATCCAGCGGCACAGAGCCTCCGCAGACTGATGCGGAGAAGAAACGGGAGGCCGATTGCCATGCCTGGCTCATCAAGGCTGCGGCTTTGGGGCTCATACCTACCATTGGCGTTGTCTATGTCGGTGGAGAGCCTGGCGTGCTCGTCAATCCGGGCCCTTGGGCAACTTCGAGCTTCGACGTTAAGCAGGGACTTGTCGATGCCTACGAATGCCTGGCGTTCAAAGGCCGCGATGAGCGCACCTCACTCACAGTTCTCGATGCTCTCACTCACAAGGCTCTGGCCTACTACAATGGCGTCTCTCTCACGGTAAATTGAGTGCGGGGCGTCGGCGGTGGTTCATTTTCGTAGGCAGCCACCGGCAGATCATTTGCACGTGGAGCCTTGTCATGGACGTTCAACCGTTGCGGGGCAGAGTAGTGATCTCTGATACCTCGCACCGCGCGCCGCCCGTGGTGATCGTTGACAATGGGCTCGCGCTCGAGTCAGCGCAATTCACGTGCCAGGCGATCAAGCTGTCGCGCCAAGCTTCCCAGCAGCGTGATTGGACCCCGATTTCGCTCGACACTGGTCGCTGGGGCAGGCGCACCTCGGGCTCGTGAATGGCAAACCGGCTCCCGAATGGACAATGACTGCTTGGCTTCCGTCTGCCGCTCGGTAGGCGAGTGCTGCGCGCCTTGCCGCATCGAGAGAGCCGTCCGAGTGGCCCCCCATCCACCTTCCACGGCCTATACAAGATCGCGCCCTGGCCTGCGCGAAAGCCGAGCAACAATGCGAGGCCCTTCCCACACATCAGCGGCCGCCCAGTCATTTGCTCGCAACTGAGCCTTGACTTTCGCCCGGACTTGCTCGTCGTCGGCACATTTTAGCCACTGAGTAGCGACAATGCGGGAGTTTTCGTCCTGGTAGCAGCAGCGGTACGTTTTCATGCCGCTCCATAAATTTGTAAGTTCAGGCTCGGCGCGGACGCCCAGCCGTTCAAACAGGTACTCCTTACCGTGGATCCCACTGCTCCCGGAGTGTGATTGCCAATCGATCGACTTCCGCGCTGAGCTTGTCTAACTCGCTGTAACTTTCCAGCGGCCCCTGAAGGCGCGGCAACTGGGGTGAGGAAGTTCGACCCAAAAATGCCATCATCCCCCTCGTGAATGCGCTAGCCGCAACCGCGGATTTGACGTAGTGGCAATCATCGCCGGCGCTCGTGCTGCAGTCGGCAACGCGGTGGGGACACTTAGCCGTCATCTTCGGGCAATCCTGCAATGACATCGCCTGTCTGCTCCTTTCAATTGGTCGTCTGCCTCAGCCAAGCGGTATCTTAGCTACGGTGAGCAGGAAGGTAACTGCCGCCGCAATCAGCTTGGCCCGATCGGCTGCCTTTCCGGCTCGCTCCTTGATCTCAGCTTGCAATAAGATGACATCCGCGGGGTGCACCGCCTTGCCGATAATCTTGCCGATAGGCTTGGCCAGATTTGAGGAAGGCGGAGAGAACAGCGCCGAAAAGACGGTCACAAGCGCGGCTACAGCGGCCAGGAAGTCCGCCCATTTACCGAACGACTTGCCCATTGCCGCGCTTTGAGTTCCAGCAGTGAGCGCTTCAAACGTGAATAGGAGGATGTAAGCGAGGGCGACCAGGCACAAAAAGGTAGCGAAACGGCGATAGGCATTCGCAGCACGAATGCGGCGCTCTCCAAGGTCGCGTATTTGGTTCAATCTATCTTGGTCACCGGGCGCGGTGAGCTGCCGGGAAAAGGGCGCTAGCCAAGCAGGGGCGGCCATGTTTCCCTCCGTTAGTTCTGGCCTGCCGTCATATTGCAATTCGGGTCTTGTTCGGAGCCGTGCGGAAAAGCGGAGCGAGGGCCTTCCAAGCCAAAGGTCAGCCCATCGTAGAGGCGGTGCACCGCGTCATATTTCTCAGCTTCAAGAAGGCCCATGATCAGCGGTCCCATCGCCTCAATGCGCACGGCATATGCGTAGGAGACCGCATGCGGTTTTGCGTCGGCAAACTGAAACCTTTGCCAATGTTCTTTGGGAAGACAGTCGGTACTGTTCCAAAGTGCCGTGCGCACAAAGTTCCAATCACGCTGAAATCCGTCGATCGCACTTACCTCGTCAAGCAACGCAGTGCCGACGCTATCATCGCCGCTGAGCAAACACGAGTAAGCCGTCTTATATCGTTCAAGCGACGGGCGCGGGGCGCCGAAGTCGATGTTTCGATCACACACTTCTGCCTTACCTTTCTATCATTCCCACTGATCGAGACAGTAATCACAGACGAATGGCCTTCAGGCGGCCACAAGACCATATTTTTCCTCAAGCTCCTCGATAAGCCCGGACAAATTGGGATCTTCCTTGAGGGTGCGGATAATCCTTTGCCAGGAAGTTCGTCTCAGTAGATTAGGAAACCTCAGACCGGTCGTAGCTTGCTGCCACTGTGAGTCGGCCTTGCCGCCCGGTTGAAAACTTGGGTTGCGTTCGTCGTACACGAGAAGAACATGGCGATTGGCCGCAATCGCTTCACCTGGTGCGTCGGCTATCGCGAGCAGATTGCGCACAATCTGGTAAGTGGCGGCGAGGGGACAGGGAACCAGGTTCTTGTCGGCCTCCCATCGCATTATCTTCGGGATGTAAGACCAATACTTCACTCCAGACTCGGTAAGCGAGCATGGATTGGTCCTAGGTTTCTGGACTTCATAGTTGCCGTTGCAGTGGTCCCTCAGGAAATTCGAATCCTTTCCCTCGCGAAGTGCCGTGCGAGAGCATTTGCCAAACTCCTCCTCCGCAAGTTTACATTCGACGGCAATCATGACTCGACCCGAAACAAGCACGTCGAGTGACGTCTTCCTTCCTTCTAGTTCACCAAGGTGGTCAACTTGGTGTTCCAGCGAAAGCGACACTTCGGCACCACGCTCGAAGAAGGCAGGAAGGCCCTCATCGCTCTCAATGCCAGCCAGTAGGTGCGCTCGATTGAACACTTTGAGCGCTGCGAACACCGACTGCGTAAGCGCCTGCGAACTCCGCATGCTGCCAAAATGCGTGTGGCGGGCCTTCGATGGAATTGCAGCGATCATTTCGTCCGCCTGCTCGAGCGAGGCCGTTGAGGGGACCAATATGTTCTTGTCGCGGTACTCTCGCTTGAAGACTATTGCCTCGCCATCTCCGCCGAGCCGCTCAAACCAATGGTCCCGGCCGTTGAACCGAGAATGCCGGTAGGCCAGCGCGCTTCGAGCCAAATCCTGGAGATATCTGCGATAAGGCGACACGTTCCCCATGTTTTGGCTCCTAAAAGTTTGCGCTCATTCATTCAGAGGATCATCGGCAACGCACGCACCCGCTCAGGCAATCAGCGCAGCCGCGGCCTCAGCCCGCTCGACCAAATATCGACGGAGCTCGACAAGCACGGCGCTCTCTGGGGCATTTGAACGCGCGAGCAAATCATCCGCCTCTTCGATGGCCTTGGGAAACGTCAGCCACGGCACAGTGCCATCCCCTGCCATGAGACGGCGCGCGATGGCAATCTCGTAATCCTGGCGGGCGCTCTGGGCCATGACATGCGGCGCTTCAACAAAGACGAGCCGCTGACCCAGCGCTCGAAGGCGCTCATCGGCAAGCTGGCCGAGCAGTTGCGGGCGATCCTGCCACTCCAAGCCGTGAAAGCGGTTAAGAAGCGCCTGATCGCCATTGCTCGTGAAACCATCATAAATCTGTTCCTCAACGTGGGGCGAGGACTCCTTCTCCTCGCGCGTTCCGCTAAATGCCCTGATAAGACGCGCGGACAGAGCCCCGTCACTCTTGATGCGCTCGGCACGGCGACGGAGTTCGTCGAGGCCGGGAACGCCTCCCAGCAGGCTCGGGGGCGCGTTCCCATAAGTAAGAAGGATTGGCCCGGCATTCGTCCGCATGCTGCGGACCGGCTTGGGCCTCTCGGAAAGGCGCGCTACAAGCTCATCATCGGATAGCGTTATGAGGTCACCCGGGTCCTGTGAGAGATCGAAAACGAGCATCTCAGAACTGTTGTCCGGGTTCAGGCCGATGGACGTGACAAGCCAAGAGTAGGGTTTCGCGTAGTAAAAATCGGTCAGCACAAACACGTCCTCTTCGAGCGCCAAATCCGTGACCGCAGCCTTGCGGGCAAACCGCACGAAATTTGACCAGTGTTCGGGCACGCGCTCCGCCACTATGCGGCACATATGGATCGTAGCCTCTACGTCGCCCATCGCATCGTGCGCTGCGCTGTGATCAAAGCCGTTGGCCGGGGCAAGACGGTCGAGCTTGAACACTTGCCTGCCACGATCATCAAGTGGGATCGTCAAAGTGTTCGGTGAAAACCTTGCGACGGCCTGGATCATGCGGAGGCTGTCGGTCCGGCAGTTTCCGTTGGTGTTAGTCAGGTAAGGCGCGTGCAAGGTCTTATAGAGCGCCTGGCGCAACAGGTGCTCGTCGAACCCAAGCGAATTGTGCCCGATAAATATCGCGGGCGACCATTCCGCCATCTTCGCCTGGATTGCCCGCATCATCTGGTAGTGGCTGGGAAGCGCGGGATCGGTTAGCCGGTCGATGCCGATGCCAGTCACACGGATCGCGCCGGGCGATGGCACGACATAAGGAAGAAGGCGACAGCGGATTTCGAAGCGGTCCAGTTCGTTGAGATCGCGGTCGGTCCTGATCGCTCCAAATTGGAGTATCTGGTCGAAGGCCGTGTTCGTGCCTGTGGTTTCAGTGTCGTAAAAGACAAAGCTCATCTTCGGCCTCCCGCCCCATCACCCAGACTGACATGGTTGCTCTCTCGCCTTTTCTGCCGACTCGGCGCAGGATACAACCAATAGCAATCTGGGAGAACTCGCATGGTCGGTAGGCATTTTCCGAAGGGTCTTGATGGTCGCATGCGCACCCATGACGATTGGGCTATAATATTTTTTGCGTAGTTTGCGGTTAAGGTTCCCCCATATGTTTAACGAAATGACGACCGAGCCGATTTTTCTGAGGGGTAAATGACGCATCTCCGGACCACACCCAGCGATGACGCTATTTTGATCCTGTATAGCAGTCCCGAAGGAATCGAACGACTGCGGATTGACAAAGAACATCGAGCCGTTGATGAAGCTCTGCGTTCAGGCCTTCATCACCGTGAAATGGTCGTACGACTGCATGCGCCGACGTTTGACGATATCGTTAGGACTCTTCGCGAAAGGAGTTTCACAGTAATTCAATTTTCTGGCCATGGCGCTCCCAACGGCATCTTGGTTGAAGCCAAAGAGGGGAGCGGAGGGTTATTCCTCGACCAAAGCAAAATCTGTTCAATACTGCGACTAGCAGCACCATCGCTCAAAGCCGCGATATTCATGTCATGCTTTTCTAGTGGCATGAGTGACGCCCTTGTTCAAGAGGTACCCTACTTGATAGTGACCGCTCATGAAGCTGACGACCAAGCAAGCATTGAGTTTGCAGCGAAATTTTATGAGGATTTTTTCCGCTCAGGATCGATACGGAGTGCCTACTTGCTGGCCAGCGCAATCGTGCAGGACTCTCTTGACACGACCCTGTATCGCCGCGGGCTAGGAGAATTGGGCAACCGTGCCTTCGTCAGCATCGGTCCCCTTCAGGCGGTATATAACGAACAAGCGGAGCAAGACGTTCTGATCGATGTCTCAGCTGTGGAGACGGAACTCCTGCGAATCGGAGTTCAGCGAGAAAAGTTTCTCTCGTTACTAACGCACAAAATCAGAATACACGCTTGGGCCTTTCGATACCCGCGAGAAAATGCACTCTTCTCAGTGGGCCCATATTTTGCCCTGTTTTCATGGCAAAATGCTTACGACATAGTTAGGTGCACCAAGATAATGAAGCTCCGAAGAGACGCTGACGAGGGGGTGGCAGAGGAATGGGCTCGTCTCATGGTTACGTACCACGACGCATACGTACAGAGCTACAGGCGCCCTTTGGTCACAGGCGTTCAATACGAAGCCGAAATCGGGAAGGGTTTGGAGCACCTACAGGGCGTTGCCAAAGTATTTTTCAAAGACGAGAAGCGAGCTGCACTTCTACGCAGAGGCGCAGAAGAAGTGTTTAAGGCGGCTAAAGCACAGATTGGAGCTAGCCTAGAAATGGCTGACACTAAATTTCATCAAGGTAGTGCTAAACTGGCAGTCCCCCATTTGGAGGCTGCACTGAGTACCATCCATGACCTCATCAATGCTATTTCTGATCACTTACTTGAATAGGCACTTGCTTCAACTATGCAGTTCCGCATCCGTCAAACTTGGGACGTTGTAAAATGAGCGAAGAGCCGCGGCGACACTGGGGATCCGGCCTGAGAGGACATCATCTAGCCGCGTGATCCAGACTGAGTGTCAGAAGGGAATCCTGGTTGTCGACGATGATCCGGCTTTCGTCGACTATGTACGGTACATTCTTAGAGACTTGGGGTTTCTCAATGTTTTAAGTGCGAGCGGCGGCTATGAAGCAATCGAAATTCTAAAGACGAAGGGCGCCAGCATAGATGCTGTAGTTACAGATTTGGTAATGTCCGAGGGAACTGGCGTCGAGCTAATCTTGTATCTAAAAAAAGCGCATCCGCGGAAGGTGGGGGCAATTGTCGTCACCGGGTATTTCGTTTCTTTCGAGGCAAAATCCCCTTTGGGAGATTATCAGGTCCCCATGTTCGAAAAACCCTTCAGTCGCAAGCCAGAGGACCAGGCGAAGCGCTCGAGTCATGGCCTCCCATTCGGGGAAACAATTCTTGATGTGCTATCTGCCTCCTGACGCGGCCAGAAGCAGCAGAATCCAGCACCCCAGTGGTCCAAGGTTGGGGGCAAGTTCAATGATGAATGGATTCTACTCATCAACGGATGAGACTCAGGGCCCAGGTCCCGAGCTCAGGGCGTTCGCTCTGAGCGCCGGGGGCCTTCTCGACGAACACCCGCTCACATGCTGCGGTCTTGAAGTCCGTGACAGCTGTCTTCTGTGCCGTCGTCATAGTCCCAATCGATAGTCAGGTCGTCGCGGAAATGATCTGCACGAGACTGCGCACTCGCCTTCGCTTTCCTGAAGGGGATGCGTCCTCGCTGCACCTTGCGCAAGATTTCAGCCATGAGAGCGCTCATGCTGAAATGAGACCGAGGCACTTCACTGAGCCCTAATTTTCCGAGCCTAGAGCGCGGCCCTCCCTCCAGGCAAATGCCTGTAGAGGGTCGCAGGCGAAACTCCGAGTCGCGTCGCGGCCTCCGCGACCGTGATAGACGGGTCAGACAGCAGGGCCTTCGCTGCCGGTAGGTCTTTAGCGCGGAGGGAAGGAGGTCTGCCACCCTTCCTTCCGCGCGCCCTTGCCGCCTCAAGGCCAGCCCGCGTACGATCGCGGATCAACGAGCGCTCGAACTCGGCTATCGCCCCAAAGATATGGAAAACGAGCATCCCCTGTGGGGTGGTCGTATCGATGGGATCAGTCAACGACCGAAGTCCGACGCCTCGCTTCTCTAGATCCTCCACCGTCTTGATTAGGTGGCTCAGAGATCGTGCCAGGCGGTCCAGGCGCCACACCACCAGCACATCCCCCTTGCGCGCATGCCGCAGGGCCGCAGCGAGCTCAGGGCGCTCGCGCTGAGCGCCGGAGGCCTTCTCCACAAAGACCTCCTCGCACCCGGCTTGCTTCAGCGCGTCCAGCTGCAGTTCGGGCTTCTGGTCCTGGGTGGAAACTCTCGCGTAGCCGATCAACATGCTTCTCTCCATCTCTCAAAACTCGTCGGCAATCTAGGGTTTTGAGGCGCTAGTTTCAAGACACAGTTTTGAGAGATAGGAAGCAACAGGAAGCGGCGGCACTGGTCAGAAGGCGGCGAGCGACTCGGAAACGGTGGTTTTCGAGAATCTCGGATAGCCGTCTCGCAATGGCGGGTTGAACAGCTTTCGCGCAAGCGGCCTATCGAGTACGGTTCCGGCAAGTCTTCAGCTGCTGGGCGGAGCGGCAACGTTGAACAGTTTTTACGAGCGACCGGTTCTGAACTCGCCCTATCGCGCGCCCGAGCTGCACCATCCTCTCGACAAAAATGGCCAGCCGCTCGAGGGCGAGCCGAACAAGGGGCGCCGCCCGTCTCGCTTCATTGTTCCCGTCCCGGCCTCACGAAAGAAAGCATCGTCCGGGCAAGCCTCGCTCGACCTGGAAACCTACACTGAAAACGCGCTGATCAACGAAATTCGCGGTTATCTCGATCGATGGCGCGCGCTACGCAATGCCACCGATTGGGGTGTCACCGGCGTAACGCAACGGCTCCTGGAACATTGGCGCCATCACGAGTTCGTCGGTCCGCGCCCGTTCTTCTGCCAGCTAGAGGCTGTCGAAACGATCATCTGGTTGACCGAGGTCGCCCCGAAACGCGCCGCATCCAAGGGCCTCCTCGACCAGATCGCTAAGGCCAATGAGGAGGCCAATCCGGCCCTGTTCCGCCTCGCCTTGAAGATGGCGACGGGCAGCGGCAAGACGACCGTCATGGCCATGCTGATCGCCTGGCAGGCGGTGAACGCCGCCCGCAAGGATTCGAAGGATTTCTCTCGCGCCTTCCTGATCATCACGCCGGGCATCACGATCAAAGATCGGCTCCGCGTGCTGCAGCCAAGCGACGAGAACAATTACTATGAAACGCGCGAACTCGTGCCGCCGGAGATGCTACCCGACATCCGGCGCGCCGAGATCGTAATCACGAACTATCATGCATTCCAGCACCGCGAGACGCTGGCACTGCCCAAAGTCGCGCGCAGCTTCCTGCAGGGGAACGATCCGGAGCCGCTGAAGACGACGGAAACCGATGCGGCGATGCTGGAAAGGGCCTGCGGCAAACTTCTCAATTATGACCGCGTCAACGTCATCAATGACGAGGCGCACCATTGCTACAGGCATAAGGTCGGGGGCGACGCCGAAGGCACCCTGAGCGGCGACGACAAGAAGGAAGCCGCCGAGAACGAAGAGGCCGCGCGGCTCTGGATCAACGGCATCGAAGCGCTAGGCCGTAGACTTTCGAAGGGCGTGCGCGCGGCCTACGATCTGTCGGCAACCCCCTTCTTTCTGCGCGGCTCGGGCTATCCCGAAGGCTATCTCTTTCCTTGGGTCGTTTCCGATTTCAGCCTGATGGATGCTATCGAGAGCGGAATCGTGAAGCTGCCGCGCGTGCCGGTGACCGACAACCTCGCGCAAACCGATACGGTCGTCTATCGCGACCTGTGGAAGCATATCAGCACGGATTTGCCCAAGACCGCTGCGGGTGCGGCCAAGCTCAGCCCGTTTGACCTGCCCAACAAGCTGAAGACAGCGCTGAACGCGCTCTACAGCCACTATGAAGGTGAGTTCGAGCGCTGGCAGCGCGCCGGGATCGGCGTGCCGCCGGTATTCATCGTGGTGTGTCAGAACACCGCGATCTCCAAGCTGGTGTTCGAATGGATCGCCGGCTACGAGCGGGGCGACGGCGAGGAAGGCGAGCGCGCGGCTTTTCATGCCGGACATCTGGAGCTGTTCCGAAATTATGACGACCAGGGCACGCGCCTTGCCCGTCCGCGCACGCTGCTGATCGACTCCCGGCAAATCGAGGCTGGTGATGCGCTCGACAAGGGATTCCGCGATGCGGCGGGTCCTGAGATCGAGCAGTTCAAGCGCGAGCTCGCCGTCCGCGAGGGCGCCGGCAGCCTGCAGGGCGAGACCAGCGAGGGCGCGCTGCTGCGGGAAGTGATGAACACCGTCGGTCGCCCCGGCCGGCTCGGCGAGCAGATTCGGTGCGTCGTTTCGGTGTCGATGCTGACCGAAGGTTGGGACACCAACACCGTCACTCACATCCTGGGCGTCCGGGCATTCGGCACCCAGCTCCTGTGCGAGCAGGTGGTCGGGCGGGGCTTGCGCCGCCAATCCTACGAACTCAATCCGCAAACAGGGCTGTTCGATGTCGAATACGCCGACATCATGGGCATTCCGTTCGACTTCGCCACCTCGCCGCAGGTCGCCAAGCCGACCAAACCGAAGCCGGTCACGCGGGTCCACGCGATCAAGGAGCGCGCCGCGTTGGAGATTGTCTTCCCGCGCGTCAGCGGCTACCGCCGCGACCTGCCGTCCGAGAAGCTCGAAGCCGTGTTCACCGAGGACAGCCGTCTAGAGATCACCCCCGCCGATATCGGCCCCACCTCCGTTGTCATGGAAGGAATCGTCGGCGCTGGGGTGACGATCACGCCCGAGGTGCTGGACCGGCTGCGACCGTCTGAGATCAGCTTCAACCTCGCCAAGCATCTTCTCTACACGAGCTTCCGTGACGAGGACGGCTTCCCGAAACAGCACCTCTTTCCGCAGATCCAGCGCCTCGCGCGCCGCTGGCTCGATGAGGGCTATCTCGTCACGAAAGGCGTTCCAGTCGGCGCAATCCTGTATCAGGACCAGCTCGCTCGCGCGGCCAGCAAGATAGACATTGCCTGCACGCGCGGTAGCGAGGGGCGCATCCTGGCGGTGCTCGATCCCTACAATCCCAAAGGGTCGACGCGCCACGTCAACTTCATCACGACGAAACCCTGCTGGGCGACGGGCGCCCGCCCGCCCAAGTGCCACATCAGCCATGTCGTGCTCGACAGCAGCTGGGAGGAACAAATCGCCCTGACGCTCGAGAACCATCCGCGCGTGCTGGCCTACGCCAAAAATCAGGCGCTGGGCTTCGATATTCCCTACCTTGATGGCGGCATAATGCGGCGCTACCAGCCAGATTTCCTGGTCCGCCTCAGTGGCGGCGGTGACCAGCCGCTTAATCTCGTGCTGGAGGTCAAGGGCCTGCGCGATGAGAGCGACAAGGCCAAGGCCCAAACGACACGCGACCTCTGGGTGCCGGGCGTCAACGCGCTTGGCAGCTTCGGCCGTTGGGCGTTCGCCGAGTTCCGCGATTGGGCTTTGGTGGACGAGGATTTCGCTGGGCTGGCGGAACGGTTGATGGAGGATGTGAAAGTGACAACGTCGTTCAAAACTCACCCCGTCGCCCTCAAGGATCTTATGCGGGAGTGCCACGAGGGAAAGCTGCAACTCCCGGATTTTCAACGCGGTTGGGTCTGGGATCAGGACCGGATTATCGATCTGCTTGCGTCGATCTCCGAGGGCTTCCCTGTCGGCGCTTTGATGACGCTGGACGCCTCAGGTGAGGTAGCGTTTGCCGTTCGGCCGGTCGAAGGTGCGCCTGCCGCCGGCAAGCCTCTCGAGGCCTATCTCCTCGATGGCCAGCAGCGG
>Ga0070734_10004035_pt1 | contig 14431 bp, 9 predicted proteins | sample Coa_R1_8_FD_66444 | JGI IMG/M metagenome (GOLD analysis project Ga0070734, IMG submission 66444) | Surface soil microbial communities from Centralia Pennsylvania, which are recovering from an underground coalmine fire - Coalmine... | ecosystem: Environmental > Terrestrial > Soil > Unclassified ...
GGCATGGATGACCATCGCGGTGCCGCCGTTGCTGAAGACCGAGTGGCTGTCGGTGCCAAGGGTGACATTGGGAGCGATAACTGTGGCATGAGCTGTGCCGTCGGCGCCGACGATCAGCGAGAAGTCGGGTATGTCTCCGGCCGGGAGACCGCCGTGGTCGTGGCTGGCGCCGTCAGGATTGAAGTGCGAGCCGGCCGACTTGAAGTCCGGCCCTTCGCACTTGGCGAACTGGTGGATGTGCAGCGAATGTTCGCCTTGCGGCAGATTCTTGATATCGAGTTTGATGCGCACGCCATGGGGGGCTTCCGTAAGCGTAGCGGTGCCCACCACCTGACTCTGTGCGTTCTTGATCTCAACGACCAAGGGCTTGGATGGTGGAGGCGTAGCCGCATGGGTTATGGCTGCCGCGAAAAGAAGTCCGAGAACTGCCGAGAAAGTTTTCATAAGACCTCGTTCGGATCGACCGCAGACAGGGTCTTTGGCCAGGATTTGAGTCTCAACTCAATGTACTGAGGCCGCGGGCAGGTTGGATGTAAAGACGGTGTCTCGTGTGGTGAGAAGGGTATTAGCTGGAGCGGGGGAATCCTCAATTTGAGCGAGATGCTTACTGCTGCCGCGGACAGTCGTCTGAATAGGCGGACTACGGTTCGCGATCAAAACCGAAAGGGTCTTTGCGACATCCTAGTGGTGAAACGCAACCAGAAGGTGGTAAGACAGTAGCGGAATTTTTGTGGTGATTTTTGTGGTGATTCTTTACAGAGCGCTGAGGAGATTTTATGGATGCGACAGGTAGTCGATGGGGAGTGCGAATTGCGGCGTTGGGAATTTTGTGTGCGGCGCCGGGAGTTTTGCTGGGACAAGTGACGCACGGAAAAAAGCCGCAGTTGCCTGCGCCTTTTGCAACGAAATCAGCCGGAAATCCACCGGAAGAATCGAAACCGCCGAAGGGTTTTCTGCCGACGGTGCCGGCGGGATTCAAGATCGACATTTTTGCGACCGATTTCAATGAGCCGCGCTGGCTGACTGTGGGGCCAAACGGCAAAGACATTTTCCTCGCCGATACGCACGGCGGCAAAATTTACATTTTACGCATGCCGGCGAATGGAAACGGCCAGGGACAAAAGGAAGAGTTCTTAACGGGGCTCGATGAGCCGTTTGGGATCGCGTTTCACGAGGACTACATGTATGTGGGCGATACCGACGCGGTGCTGCGTTACAAGTTCGACCGGGTGAATTCGAAGAAGCTGGGCGACGCCGAGAAGATCATGGATTTGCCCCGGCGCGGGCACTCGACGCGCGCGGTGGCGTTCGGCGCGGATGGAAAGCATCTCTTCGTCAGCGTGGGTTCGCAGTCGAATATCGACATCGAGAGCGATACCCGGCGCGCAGCCATAACGATTTGCGATCCCGACGGAAAGAATGCCCGCTTGTATGCGACGGGCTTGCGCAACCCGGTCGGCATCGCGATCGAGCCGGAGACCGGCGTGTTATACACGAGCGTGAACGAGCGCGACGGACTCGGCGACGATCTGCCGCCCGACTATTTCACGTCGGTGAAGGACGGTGGATTCTACGGCTGGCCATACAGCTATATCGGGAAGAATGTCGATCCGCGCGTCAATCCGCAAAAGCCGGAGCTGGTGGCGAAGGCGATTATTCCTGATGTTTTGCTGGGAGCACACCGGGCTCCGCTGCAGTTTGCGTTTTACACGGGGAAGCAATTCCCGGCGAAGTATGCGGGCGGCGTGTTCCTGTGCGAACACGGTTCGTGGAATCGTTCGCAGCGCGCGGGCTACCAGGTCGTGTTCATCCCGTTCAAAAATGGGGTTCCGTCGGGTGACCCGGAGCCGTTTATGACCGGGCTGGTGCCGGACCCCACGAAGGGCAATGTGAACGGGCGGCCGGTGGGTGTGACCGTGGCGCCGGACGGTTCGTTGCTGGTTTCCGATGACGGCGCCCAGGTCGTCTATCGGATTTCGGCAAAATAGGCCGATCTTTCAGATTCACGGGAAGATTGGGCGGGAGCTTCTGGCTCCCGCCCATTTTTTTATTACGCGGACTTTCGAATTGCTTTGCGGTTTTCTTCAGTTAACGATCAGCGTCAGTTGAATCGGCGGGACGTTGGCGAGGGGGGCACCATTAGAAGTTGTGGCGGTAGGAGTAATCGTGATGGTGTAGGTCTGCGACTGAGAAGTCGGAGTCACAGCAGGGGCAGTGGCCACGGTGGAGGCACCTCCGCAGCCGGCGAGGTTGACAACGGACAGAGCCAGAAGGGCGATGATAGCAACGTGCGCTGAGATCGCCATTCGGAAATGTAATGGGCTGCGTTCAGTAAAGGATCGATATCGGCGTTCGCAGAATTTGTCGAAGAACGAGAAGAGTAAAGTGCATGTCATAGCTACGCACAGGCGGACGATACTGAAGAATCCGTAGTCCCGGTGGCGGAGTTTGTCGAACGCGATTGAGGAAGCGGCGGCTGCTGTGGCGACGCTAACTTGGAAAGTCACGGATTGATTGGCGCTGACAATGATTGATGCGGGCTGGACGGTGCAGGTCGCGGTCGAGGGAGCGCCGGAACACCCTGAAAAAGAGACGGTTCCGCTGACAGTAGATAAGAGGTTAAGTGCGTAGGTTGCGATTCCTCCGGCGGAGACGGATTGAGTGAAGCCGTTGGGAGCAGTAATGGTTACGGTCTCGCTCGCGCTATGAGTTACCCCAGTCAGCTTGATGGTTTGAGGGGAGGACGGCGCGTTGTCCGTAATGACCAGACTGGCGAAGCGGGTACCTAACGCGGAAGGGGTGAAGGTGACGCTGAGCGTGCAGCTTTGATTCGGAGGATAGCCCGAGTCGGTGCAGCCATTCGCGAGGTTGAAATCGGACAGATTTGGACCGGCAAGTCGGACGCTTGCAATACTGAGCGACGAGCCGTTGGGGCCAGAATTGGAGAGGATGACGTACTGTTCGGTTGTCGTGGAGTTGACCGCGGTCGAGGTGAACAATAACGAGGTTGCAGACAGTGCAATGGCGGAAGGGGGCGGCGGCGGGTTCCCCGTTCCGACGGTACCTGCATCTAGCCCGGTGCCGGCAAGTTGAACAGTTTGGGTAGAACCCGCCGCGTCATCGGCGATGATAATCGAGGCGCTGCGTGCGCCAGCGCTAAGCGGAGCAAAAACAACGGTGATGGAGCAGGAGGCGTTAGGTGCGTAGGAGGATGCGGTGCAGGCCGCAGGGAGAGCGGATGGGCTCGGACTGTTTGTGATGGAGAAATCAGCGGGATTTTGCCCCGCGACGACGATGGACGAAATGTGGAGGATGGCGTTGCCGGAGTTAGTCAAGACGATGGATTGAGATGCGGACATACCGTCTGCAGTCGTTGTTGGGAAGTTGATCGCGGAAGCGGAAAGGTTGGCAACAGGTTGAGCCGCGACGCCGTTGCCGGTGAGTTCAATGGAATGCATGCCGGCTGCGTCGGCAACGACCAAGGTCGCTTGACGGGCGCCTGCCTGCGTCGGGGTGAACGTCACCGCGATCGAGCAGGAACTTCCCGCTGCGAGCTGCGATGGGCAGGAAGTCGGATCGAAATGGAAGTCACCTTGATCGGCGCCAGTAATGGAAATGGTCACACTGAGAGGTTGGGTGCCCGTGTTGGTGAGGAGAGCCGAATTATCCGACGCTGACACGCCAACGGTCGTGTCGACGAAGTTGATTATTTTCGGAACGAGTTGTGCGGCTATCGGAGTGGCGGTTTGCAAAGCGGCGTTGTGGGTCAGCGTCAAGCCGGCCGTGCCGCTCGCACCCGCGACGGTGTAAGGCGGATCGGACAATTCCCTAAGGGCCCCGGAGGTGAAGTCTGTGATTTCGTATACGTGAATTTGCGCGCTTTGCAGAGTGTAGAGGTATTGCTCGACCGGATGCGCGATGATTTTGCCGTATTTAATATCAAACGATTCCGGGGCCGTGAATGTAGAAGAAAGCGAGAGCGCACCTGTGGTGTGATCGATGATATAGACGGCGGCTTGCGCTCCCTGTTGCACGTACAGGAGATGGCCGGAGCCGTCAACTAGGAGCGTGGCGGCCGGGCTGTTCGGAGCAGAAAGGGGCTGCGACCGCGGCAGCAACGGGATGGCGCTATTCGAGGGAATCTGCGCGCTCTCAACGTAGCCGGCAGCGGAAGTCCCGTATCCATCGAAGAGGACCGTTGCGTCTCGATTTAATACAAGAGAATCTTCGCTCGCATTGTAATTCGCGAAACCTACCAAATTAAGCTGGGCCAGGCTCGAATTCATATTCACGATTCCGACTCCCGCGACCTGACTATCAAGCGTCGAGCCAGGAATGTGCTGCAGCGCAACGTAGATATTTCCTTGCGGGCTGATAGCCATGCCGACCGGCGCGGCGTTGACGGATGTAATGGCTACAGCCGTGAGAGGTGCAGTTGGATCTCCGATTTGATACGCCACGATAGCTCCGGTAAATGGCCTCGGTCCGTTGCCATAGGCCACGAAGAGGTAGTTGGAGTTATTACCCGTATCCGCAAGCGTGGCCATGCAGGTCGGCGCCGAAGGCGGCGAGCCGTTGCCCGGGGGCGGCGTTGGTGCGGGAACCGGTGAGCCGACGGGGGTGAGTGCGCCAGTTGAGTCGATAGAAAGAACTGAGATGGTGTTGCTCGCGGGGTTTAAGACGAACAGGAATTGGTCATTTGGATCGGTGGTCAGGAGGCCGCCTTCACTGGACAGCGTGAATGGTGACCCATTGACGGAGGTCAGCGTGCCGTCGGGGGCAACTGAATAGCCGGCAATCAGTGACGTAGTTCCATTGGGTACAGAGGCGTAGAGGTAAGGCGATTGGGCCTGAGCAGACGCCGGCGCTAAGAGATAGAGAACAGCCGCCAGGGAGATGGTGCGAAGCGGTGACTGCAAACACGAAAGGCGCATGCGTTTTCCTGGGGAGGGGGAACCGCGCGGTCACAGCGCTTGCGATAGGCGACCGAAGATAAACGCGCACATTACTCGAGTCAAGAAGAAATGTTATCTTCTGAGTAAAAACTGTTAGTATTTATCGATCGGTTTTACCAAAACGGGAATTTGTCGAATTTCGCTGCGTGGGGAAGAGAGCTTCTCAGGCTGTAACACTATTTTAATGTCGGCCCGAACGAATTGGACTACCCTTTCCGGCTTATGCCAACCTCACATTTGGAACTGGAACGTGGCGACAGCCACAATGCGGACATCGCTGTCGTAGCCCTGAACGGAAAGCTTAGCTTGGAGACGGTGCACGACTTCATTGCAACGATGAGAGAGGACGCCGCGCCGGTGCTGATTCTCGATATGAGCCGCTGCTCGTTTCTGGATTCGGCAGGAGTCGGCGCGCTGGTGTCGCTTTTCGTGAGCCGGCGGAATCACTCAAAGAAATTGGCGCTTGCGGCGCTTACGCAACAGGGCAAAGCGGTAATGCAGGTGTCGGGGCTGATGAAGCTGCTGCCTCTGTATGACACAGTGGAGCAGGCGGTCGCGGCGAAATAGCGGAACAAACCGTAGTCCCGCGAGCAAGCCGCTAGCTGGGAATCCACGTCGGATGGCTGGTGAATAGCCCATCGACGAAGCCGATCTGGTAGCACACGAAAATGCCAAACGCAAAACTGAGCACGCCCGAACCGACGATCAGCCCTCGATTCAGCCAGGCGAATCTGTATCCCGCGAAAGAGAAGGGCAGTGAGATCACGGCCGTGATCAGCATCATTCCCGCGACGGTTCCTACTCCGAAAATCAAAAGATAAAGCACGGCCCATTTGGGATCGCGAATCGTGCTCAGCACCAGCAGCGCGACCGCGGCTGAGCCGGCGAGTCCGTGTACCAGCCCGACGAACAGCGGGCGCAGCGTATGAAACATGCCGAGTTTGGTGTCTGATTTATCCGCCCAGCGCGGCGGAGCCATGCCTTCGCCGTGATGCTGCGATTCACCCGCGTGTGTGTGCCAGTGAATATGCAGCTTCGAGTCGTGTTCGTGTAGGTGCGCGTGGCTGCCCTCGACCTTCGGATGCGCCGGCGAAAATTTGTCGGTGATCCACGTGAGCGCACCCGTCAGATTTAGCACTCCGAGCAGGATCAGCATCAGCCCGACGGAAAATTCCATCGTCAGGCCGAGGCGCGTCGGAATGGCGATGCCAAGCAGAATGATGGCCGCGCCAACGATCAAGATCGTGACCGTGTGGCCGACGCCCCAGAGCGCGCCGATCATACCGGCCTTCACGATCGAACGCTCGCGGCTGACAATCGTCGAGACCGCAATCACGTGGTCGGGATCGGTGGCATGGCGCATGCCGAGCAAAAATCCGAATCCAAGAATGGCGATGAGGCTTGTCATGAGTGCATTGAATTAGACGCGTATGGTAACGCAATGGAAGGCCGAACAGGAACGGCACGCGATCACGATTGCGTCTATTCGGTTTTCAGAATGCGCATCAACTCTGCCGCCGCATGCGGCAATCGCGCACCCCGGCGCGACACGATGTAAACATGGCGCGGCATGCTCATTTGCCGCACCTTTACTTCCTTCATCCAGCCGTGCTCGATCTCCCACTGCACGCACATACGCGGCACGATCGCCACGCCCATCCCCATTTGAACGAAGCGCTTTATGCTTTCGATCGTCGGCATTTCGATGGGCATGTTGAGCGTGGTCTGATGCCGCGCGAAGAGTTCGATGACACGGCGGCGATATGGCGATTCCACGATATGGCCGACGAAGGTTTCCTTGCCGAGGTCTTCGATGTTGACTTCGCGGCGCTTAGCGAGCGGGTGCTTCAGTGGAACGACGAGAGCGAGCTCGTCCTTTAGAATTTCGGTGGCCTGCAGCTGCGGCTCTCGCGGTACGAACGAAACCGCGCCAACGTCGAGCCTGTAGTTCAGCACTTCGTGCGGAATATCGCGCGAAAACATCCTATGCACTCGAACCTGTACGCCGGGATGCGCGGAACGGAATTTTGCCAACGCCGGAAGGAGCGCATGAATCGAGCTTTCGTTGACGCCAAGAGAAAGCTCGCCGCGCTTCAGCCCCTCGAGCTCCGTGAGCCCCTTCTTTACTTCGTCGCGAAGATTCAGCAGCCGCTCGGCGTATTCCTTCAAAAGGGCGCCGGCATCGGTGAGTCGCACCGGGCGCGAACCACGCACAAACAACGGCTGACCGAGCGAATCCTCCAGCTTGCGGATGCCCAGGCTGATCGCGGGCTGCGTGCGATACAGCCGCTCGGCTGCACGCGAAAAGCTGCCTTCGCGCGCAACCATTAGAAAAACCTGGAGTTCACTGAGGTCCAAACGACGCTCCGAGCCTTGGATGGCTCCCAGACAGTATAAGGCAGGATTATCAAATGCAGAATAAAGATAAATTTGACTAGAAGGCCCCGCCTCTGCATAACTTAGTTTGGGGGAACATCCATGGACGTCGTACGCATCTTTGACACCACGCTCCGCGATGGCGAGCAGTCGCCTGGGTTCTCGATGAACACGGCGGAGAAGATCCGCATGGCGAAGCAGCTTGCCGTGCTGAACGTCGACATCATTGAAGCCGGATTCCCGATCGCGTCGCGTGGCGACCTCGAAGCTGTGCGCGCCGTGGCCAAAGAAGTGCGTCATGTTCCCGTCGCCGCCCTCGCTCGCGCGCGCAAAGAAGACGTGGCAGCGGCGGCGGAAGCCCTCGAAGGTGCAGCGCACTCGCGGATGCACATTTTTCTCGCAACTTCGGACCTCCACCTCCAGGTGAAATTGAACATGACGCGCGAGAAGTGCCTGGAAGCCATCGGCGCGATGGTGAGAGAAGGCCGCAAGCACGTCGGGGAAGTGGAATTCTCGGCTGAAGACGCAGGCCGCACTGACATCGATTTTCTCTGCGAGGTCTGCAGCGTCGCCGTCAAAGCCGGCGCGACGATCTTAAACTTGCCCGACACCGTGGGCTACGCCGTGCCGGAAGAATACGGTGCAATGTTCACACGCGTCCGTGAGCATCTCGGCGATCCGCAAGGCGTGACGCTCAGCGCGCACTGCCACGACGATCTGGGCATGGCCGTTGCCAATTCGCTGGCGGCGGTTCGCGCCGGCGTACGTCAAATTGAATGTACGATCAACGGCATCGGCGAGCGCGCGGGTAACGCGTCGCTTGAAGAAGTCGTGGTTGCTCTCGCGGTGCGCAAAGAAAGCTTTGGCGTGGTAACCAACATCAAGCTCGAACATCTTTTCCCGTCGAGCCGTATGCTGACCGAAATCACGGGCGCTCAAGTCGCGCCGAACAAAGCGGTAGTAGGCGCAAATGCGTTCGCGCACGAAGCGGGAATTCACCAGGACGGCATCATCAAGAATCCGTTGACGTACGAAATTATTTCGCCGCAGACCGTTGGCGTTCCGGCGCGCGCGTTGGTGCTCGGCAAACATTCCGGCCGCAACGCGCTGAAGACGAGCCTGAAGGAACTCGGCTACGAGCCGAGCGCGGCGGAGCTTGCCGAGTGCTATAAGCGCGTGACGGCGCTCGCTGACCAGTCGAAAGAAATTCGGCAGCGCGATCTCGTTGCGATCGCGCACGAAGTGATTCGCCGCGGAGCAAACTCGAGCGCGGAAAAACAGGCGACAACGGTCGCCTAATCGCGATCCACGCGCTGTAGGGTTGCGATTGGTCCGTCGGTGGGCGCGGGACGCGTAAAAATTTCGGGAATCGGGGAAGTCGATGAAGAAGACGATCGTCCTATTGCCGGGTGACGGCATCGGGCCGGAAGTGACCCGGGCTGCGGCGACAGTCCTGCGTGAAGCAGGCCACGAATTTCACCATCAATTTGAATTTCAGGAGTTTCCGGTCGGCGGCGCCGCGATCGACGCCACGGGTGTGCCCCTACCCAACGAAACGCTCGACGCCTGCCGCAAAGCCGACGCGATTTTTCTCGGCGCCGTGGGCGGAGCGAAGTGGGACGCGCTCCCGGTAGGGAAGCGTCCGGAAAGCGGTTTGCTCGCCCTGCGCCAGGGACTTGGTCTCTACGTAAATCTGCGCCCGGTGAAATTGCTCGAGCCGCTGCGATTGATTTCGCCGCTCAAGCCGGAGCGGCTCGGCGATCTGGATATCGAAATCGTTCGCGAACTTGCCGGCGGCATGTACTTTGGCGAGCGTGGCAACGTCCGCGAACAGGGCGTCGAGCGCGCGTGGGACACGGAATCGTACTCGGTCCCAGAAATCGAGCGTGTCGCAAAATTCGCATACGCACGCGCTGAGGTGCGCTCGCGGCGCATGGTTTCTGTGGACAAAGCCAACGTCCTCGCTAGTTCACAACTCTGGCGGCGCACCGTCGTCGGCATGAACGCCGCTCATCCCGACGTGCGCCTCGAACACATGTACGTCGACAACGCCGCGATGCAGCTCACGCTGAAGCCTTCGCAGTTCGACGTGATGCTGACAACGAACATGTTCGGCGACATCCTCAGCGACGCCGCCGCGGCGCTTGTCGGATCGATCGGCCTGATCCCGTCGGCGAGCTTCGGCTCCAGCGCGCCTCTCTTCGAGCCGATTCACGGCTCGGCGCCAAACCTAGTTGGTACCGACTCGGCGAATCCCATCGGATCGATCCTGAGCGCGACGATGATGCTGCGCGACGCATTCGGCCTTTCGCTCGAAGCCGATTGGGTCGAGCAGTCGCTCCACCGCGTGCTCTCCAACGGCTACCGCACGAGCGATATCGCTGGCCCGGGTGGCCGTGTTGTCGGTGGCTCGATCTTCACCGAAATGCTGCGGGAAGAAATGCAGCGCACGCTGGAACACGCCGAACGCTACGGCTGGGGCGTCTAACGGCTATGCCTACTCAGGCTCCGCAGTCGGGCCCCGACGTTAATCTGTGGTCAAACGCAGAACATTCCAAAGGCTATCTGGAGCGCGCTGATTCGATTCCGCATCGCCGCGAGGGCGAAGCGACTCTGCTCGAATTCCTTCCCGAGCGCATCGCGCGATTCCTCGATCTGGGTAGCGGTGGTGGGCGTCTGCTCGGCTTAGTGAAGGCCGCGCGGCCAAACGCGGAGGCTGTCGCCGTCGATTTCTCAGCGGCGATGCTCGACGTTCTGCGTGAAACGTGTTGCGGCGACTCGAAGACGTCGATCGTCGAACATGATCTTTCTGCTCCGTTGCCTGAGCTTGGCAAGTTCGACGCCGTAGTCTCCAGCTTCGCGATTCATCACGTCACACACGAGCGCAAGCGAAGCCTTTACCGCGAAATTTTCGCCGCGCTCAATCCTGGCGGCGTCTTCCTAAATCTGGAGCACGTAGCATCGGCGACGCCAAGCCTCCATAAAGGCTTTCTAGCTCAATTCGACCTCACGCCCGAAACCGAGGATCCATCGAACAAGCTGCTCGATCTCGAGCCGCAACTCGTCTGGCTCCGAGACATCGGATTTGCCGACGTCGATTGCCACTGGAAGTGGCGCGAACTGGCGCTACTAGCTGGCACCAAGCCAGACTGATCCAATGGGGCACGTGGTTCTTGTCATCTGCGCACTTCTATTTGGCCTGCTCTGGGTCGCCAACGCAGTGATCATGCTCACCTCGCCGCGGCTTTGGTTCCGAATGCCATACTGGACCGCTTTCCGTGGTTCCGTCACAGAGCGGCAATATGGCGATAGGGCGGGACATTTTCTAATTAGGTTTCTAGGCGCAACCTGTCTAGCCTTCAGCATATGGATTTTCTACGACATGTTTTCGCACTGATCTACGGCCTACCGGGCTCAGTCCGATGGGTGCCTGAGGGCAAAAAGCAAGAACACGAAGACAAGATAGCAAACAAGTCCGAGCAACCAGTGTCCTCGCCTCAGGGGGAGCGGAAACAGAATCACAACCAGCCATATCCACCATGGCCACGTGCCGCTCTTTTGCTCCTAGCTTTCCACCACCAGTTCACCTCAAGGATGCCTTTGAACCCGCCCCGCGTCTCTTGCGGCAGTCCACTGATAATGTTAACTTTACAATTCGTTACGTGCTGGTGATTCTATTTCGTGGGTGCAACGTTCTAGGTGGCGAAACAGGTCATCGGCCAGGCATCGTCCCAGATCAACCAGGTTCCCGACAGGGTGTGGGTGCGCCGCGACACCCGTTACACAACTAATGGCATTTCGGTCTCGGTTGATTCAGGCGTCTCAATAGCATGAGCGAAAATCATTCCCCTTCGACACGAGTTTCGGAGCGCCCGACGGGTGTGCGCGCAGGTATCCGTGCAGACCAGCGCGAGCCTGTCTATTGGCGCGTCGAAGGCTCGTTGCTCCAGGTCGGCGCGCTGCGACCAGTCGGCTTTTTCACCTGGAATTCGCAGAGCTTTTCCGAGCGCTGGGCCCGTCGGCTAGGGATGGCCGGGATGGCCCTGACGCGGCCGTTTGCCTACGCGGTGAGCCGCACGTTCGCAACGCGATTTCTGCACACCCTTTTGCGCGGAGTAAGCCGCGACCGCCTCGATTTGCTGGGCGAAGAATATTTTCAGTACGTCCTGAAGCCAGATCTGCGCAAAGACGCAAGCGAGAAGCTGCTCGAAGCCGTTCGCAGCGGACAGCGCGTCGTGCTCGTCGGCCAATTGCTTGATCACATTATGCGGCCGCTCGCGAGCCACTTCGGAGTCGACTCGTTCATTTCCAACCGCATGGAATTCCGAGATGGGGATGCGACCGGGCGTTTGCTCGATCCGGTGGTGCGGCCACGCGGGCCACTGGCCTGGGTTTCAGGCGGCTCGGCGGATGGGCGAATCTCGCGCGAGAAATTGCTGCAGCGACTGGGTTGGACAAGGTCGCCGGAAAACTTGCAGGCGGCGGAGCAATCGTCCGTGCATCCGACTCCGGCGATGAGCCGCGCTGTTGCGTTGCTAGGCGACACGCCGCGCGTCGATCATCTGTCGGTGCGGCAAACGCTTGCGGGCAAGCACATCATGCTCGTTGGCGTCACCGGATTCATCGGCAAGGTCTGGCTGGTCGATCTGCTCGAAAATATTCCCGACATTGGCAAGATCACGCTGCTGATTCGCCGCAATCGCACGACTTCGGCGCAGCGGCGCTTCGAGAAAATTGTCGAAGAGTCGCCGACATTCGATGGGCTGCAGGAGAAATATGGCCGGCGGCTCGGCGCGTTCCTCAAAGAGAAGGTTGATGTTGTCGAAGGCGATGTCAGCCGGCCGGGGCTTGGGATGGATCCCGAGACGCAAGCGCGCCTCGAAAAATCACTCGATCTCGTGGTGAATAGCGCTGGCCTGACCGATTTCAATCCCGACTTGCGCGACGCGCTCGCGTCCAATGTGGACTCGGCGACGAACCTGGTCGAATTTTTGCGGCGATCCGACCATGCGGGGCTAATGCATCTGTCAACTTGCTACGTCGTTGGCATGCGCGACGGCCGCGTCGATGAAGACCTGCAAGACAACTACAATCCGAAATACGACAAAGAGTTCCGCGCCGCCGAGGAAATCGAATCGCTCCGCGAGATGATTCGCAACGTCGAAGAGCGTTCGCAGAGCCCCGAACTGACCAAAGGATTGCAGCGCCAGGCTTTGGGCAAAGGCGCAGACGCCTCAAAAGCGCCAGCAGCCGAGCTCGATGGCGTGTTGAAACGCAATCGCGCGCGCTGGGCCAAGAATCGGCTTACGCGCGCGGGCATGCGCCGCGCGCAGCATCTTGGCTGGCCTAATACCTACACGTTTACGAAGAGCCTCGGCGAGTCCGTCCTGTCGCGTCAGGGAAAGGGTTTGCCGATCGCTGTTGTGAGGCCATCGATCGTCGAAAGCTCGACGCGATCGCCGTTCCCCGGTTGGAATGAGGGGATCAATACTTCGGGTCCGCTTTCGTACTTGCTCGGCACGAACTTCCGCCAGTTGCCGACGAACGCGCGCAAATGCCTCGACGTCATTCCGGTGGACATGGTGTGCCGAGGCATGTCGCTGATCGCGGCGGCAGTTGTGGCACGCAAAAATGCGCGCATGTATCAGCTCGCGACTTCCGCCGTAAATCCAGTGAACATGGGCCGCAGCATCGAGCTGACCGGGCTGGCTCATCGCAAATATTACAAGCGGCAGCCGGGCATCGATCCGTGGCTCAAGGTGAAGTTCGAGACGATTCCGGTCTCGAAGCAGCGCTACGAACGCATGTCAATTCCGATGCAAAAGGCCGTCGTGTCCCGCATCAACCGCGCAGCAACGACGCTGCACATGAAAAAAGGCCCGCTGGCGCGGCAGGAGCGCGACTTGGGGCGCGCGGAAAAGCTCATCGAGCTCTATGAACCGTTCATCCTCCACAATGAACACGTCTTCGAATGCGAGAATGCGCGACTGCTTTCGGCCGCGCTGCCCGAAGACGAAAAGCACGCCTTCGAGTTCGATCCCGAATCGATTGACTGGTGGAACTACTGGATTAACATTCACATTCCGGCGCTGCGCCGCTGGTGCTATCCGCTGATGGAAGGCCGCCCGTTGGAATCGCGAACGCCGCGTGAACTGGATTGGCCTTCGCAGTCAACCCCGGCGCGGGCATCCGCCGCCGGAACTTCGGCCCATCCGGCCGATCCTTTATGGCGATCTTCGTAACCGGCGCGACCGGCTATCTCGGCAGCTATCTGGTCGCGAATCTGCTGACCGGATATCGCGAGCCGCTGAATCTGCTGGTGCGTGCCAAGTCCGATCAGGAGGCGCGCGAGCGGTTGTGGGAATCGCTGCAACTCCATCTCGGCTTTCCCGAATTTTGGGAATATCTCAATTCGCGCATCACCATTTTTCGCGGCGAGCTGACCTCGGAGCGGTTCGGTTTGTCCGATGACGAGTATCATTCGCTCGTCGATACGACCAGCTCGCTGATCCACTGCGCGGCTTCGCTGAATCGAAAATCCGAAAAACAGTGCATGAACGTAAATCTGCGCGGTGGGCTGGAAGTGATTCAACTCGCGCGGCGCGCGCAGAATCGCAACGGCGTGCTGCGTTACTCGCATGTCTCAACGGTGGCGGTGGCGGGGAAGCGGCAGAACGAAGTGGTGAAGGAAGACGAGGCGATCGACTGGAATCGCTCCGACTACGATCCCTACGCGCGCACGAAGAAATTCGGCGAGCATATGGTGCATCAGCTTCTGCCCGACGTGCCGCGCACAATTTTCCGTCCCGCGATCGTGATGGGCGACAGCCGTCGCGCCGAGACATCGCAATTTGATATGGTGCAGGCGTTCGATGTGCTCGCGCGGCTGCCGGTATTGCCGTTGCGGCCCAACGATCGCATCGATATCGTACCGGCGGACTACGTAGGAAGCGCGATTGTGAGGATTCATCAGAAAGCCGAGCCCGCGTTTGGGATCTATCATCTTTCGGCGGGAACGGGAGCGCAGACCTATCGCGAAATCACGACGGCGCTGGCATCCGCGCGCGGCGGAATCAAGCCGAAGTACGTGCCGTCACTCG
>Ga0070734_10004036_pt1 | contig 14428 bp, 10 predicted proteins | sample Coa_R1_8_FD_66444 | JGI IMG/M metagenome (GOLD analysis project Ga0070734, IMG submission 66444) | Surface soil microbial communities from Centralia Pennsylvania, which are recovering from an underground coalmine fire - Coalmine... | ecosystem: Environmental > Terrestrial > Soil > Unclassified ...
CGCTGAATTGGCGCCGGATCGCGCGGCGCTGGTGCGGATCGCGGTCCGCCGCGCGCGAGCGGAAAAGTGGATTGCGCCGGGGGCCCGCATTTCGCTGATCGGTGACCATCCGAATGATGTGCGGGCGGCCAAGGCCAATTCGATCCGGGCGGTCGCGGTGGCCACCGGACTCGCCCCCATCGATGTCCTGCGCGCCGAGGCACCCGACATCGCGATCGAAGATCTGCGCCGCCTCCCGGTAGAGGAGCTTTTTTGAAGGAAGCGCAGTCGTTTGCCGTAAAGCGCGCCGAAGTGGAGTTTCACAACTTCGCCTCGCTCGGCCAGCCCGAGCGCGCGATGGCGCACTACGCCGAACTGAACAAAAATCGCGGCTCGGTGATCCGCAAGCATCTCGCGTTTCTGGGCGAGATGACGCCGTTTCTGGAAATCGGCGCGAACGCCGGGCACTCGAGCTATATGCTGGCGAACGAATTCGGCGCGAGCGGCTTTGCGCTGGACATCTCGGCCGATTCGCTGCGCCACGGCATCGCGCTGAAGGATCGCTGGAAGCTGGAGCGCGAACCGATTCGGGTGGCGGGCGATGCGCTGCACCTGCCGTTCGCCGATGGATCCCTGCGGCTGGTCCTGGCATTCCAGCTCTTGAGTCAATTCCTGGACATCGAAAGCGTGATTACCGAAGTCAAGCGCGTGCTGGCGCCCGGCGGAGTCCTGCTTTTCGCCGACGAGCCGCTGAAGCGGTTCCTGACGCTGCGTCTCTATCGCTGCCCGTACTACGAAACGATGAAACCGTGGGAGCGCAAGCTGGCCGACTGGGGACTGCTCGGCTATCTGGTGCGAGACGTAATCGGCGCGCACCAGGAAGAAAGCTTCGGCATCCGCCAGAATCACAGCATGCATCTGGGGGATTGGGATCGCATGCTGCGCAAGCATTTCGTCGAAACTGAGTACGATATCTTCGTGCCGGAGCGCGGCTGGGGCGAACGCGTGGCCAAGCGAGTGGCCGTGAAGCTGGACCCTTACGGCTCCGAGTGGCGCGCCGCGCGGCTGCTGGGAGGAACCTTGGCGGCGGCGTGCAAGAAATCAGGCGATGCCGCCATCGTCCCGTTTAAAACGGAGGAATTCGAAAAAGCGCTGCGCTGTCCGGACTGTCACGGCCCGCTGCAGCGGGACGCGACCGATACGCTGCGGTGCGCGGTGTGCGGTTATGCGGCGGCCAACGAAGCGGGCGTCTACAATCTGCTTCCATCGGCCGAGCGAGCGGAGTTGTATCCCGGCGATCGCGATGATGCGATTGACTTCAGCCTGCCGGACCATGAGGCGCGCCTGATCGGCGAATGGTATGAACTGGAAGGCGTATACGGAAACAAGTATCGCTGGATCGGCGAGCGGGCTTCAGCGCGGCTGAGGCGGGTGCGGCCGGGCGCGCATCGATTGCGGATCCGAGGCCACGCCAGCGACGGGCATCCGGCGTGGCTTCGAGCGCGGGCTAACGGCGGGAGCGTCGGCGAATGGAAGCTGGATCGCGCGGGCCTCTTCCTGGTGGAAGCGGATTTGCCCGATGCCGACGAGTACCGGATCGATCTCGAAGCAGGTCCGACATGGATGGATCCGGAGGACGACCGGGTGTTCACGGTAAACCTGAGCATGGTCCGCCTGGTACCTCGCGACTAGCAGGAAATTGCTTTAGACGTGGCTGGGTCTGCGCGCGAGCCCGGCTGCCGCGGGCTGAATTGTGATGGTGGCGCTTCCGCCCGCGCCCGGGCTGACCAGGACACGATAGCGGCCTGGGCCATCACGCCAGGGCCGGCTGACGGCTCCAGCAGCGGCCGAAGTTTCGGGCGCGCCGGCTGAGTAGAACTGCAGTGCGACCTGATCTTCGCCGGGCGCGAAGAGGACGGTCACCTGAAGTGCGCCATCGTCGGTGAGTTGCGCGATGCGCTTTTTCCCCGAGCCGACGAACTTGCCCGCATCGCCGAGGAATGCGATGCCCGAGGGACCTACGGGCGCCACAACGAAATAGGAGCCGGTGGAATCGACCGTTGTCGAGAATGCCGCACCCGCTGGGAGCAGTTCGCCCGTCTTGTTGAAGTAATCGTAGACATAGGCTGAACCGGAGACGCCGAAGGTCGCAGGCGCGATCGCCAGCGGAGACATCGCGCCGCTGGTAGGATCGTAGGCCAGCACGTATGCAGTACGCAACGCGCCGTGCTGCGCGTATGTGTAGGCGACGTTTGGCTCGACTGTGCCTTGTGCGTTGGCGAGGAACGTCGAGTCCGTGGCGGCGATCGGTACGTCCGGTTTGACAATGACGCCGTCCGGCCGGACCGCTTGACTCAAGTTGGCCGCGTTGATGTTGGCCATGTTCTCGCCCATCCCAAGCGGGCCTGCCGAGAGGGTGGCGAATAGCACATCCTTTACGTTTTGGCTTTGGCAGGCGTCGGTAAAGGGCCAAACACCGGTGGCGGCGGCGATGCGCGAATTAAAGAGAAATTGGTCCCACTGGGTTCTGTTGAAACCGTCGGGTGAGACGCGGGCAGCGACGACGTTCGAATATTTTGAAGCCTGCATCAAATGCGCAGCGACGGGCATGCAGTAAATGATGCTGCGCCCTTGAGCTGCGAGGGCCGAAGCCATGTTGTCGAGAAAAGCGTCCGGATCGGTGAGATTGAAGTTGGTGTTGGCGGGGCTGGACAGCCAATCCTGCTCGAGCACTTCAATGCCGTTCGAAGCCATGTAGCGGGCGTAGGTCTGCCAGTAAGCCGGATCGATGGCAACGTTACCCGACATCTGATACGTGGCGGCGTAAGGACTCGAGGGATCGATCCAGCGAGTGTGCGCGATGAGCGGCAGGCCGAGCTCTTTCTGAAATGGGGCCAGGCCGCTCGGGAAGAGAGTCCAGTCGGCTTCGAAACTGGAGAGGCCTGCGGCGACGTTAGTCCAGGACGGCGGCGAACCCTTGGGGTAATGCCAGCTATCCAGCTCCAGTGAGCCCAGGGGGGCGGAGTTTTTCGCAAACGCCGCTGGAATCTGGAGGAGCATCGGGACATAAGCGGTGGGCTCTGATTGGCGGTAGTAGTAGTAGGCCGCGATGGCGTCGGTCCAGTAGCTCAGCTTATTCAGTACGGTGACGGCGTCGTTCGCAGGCTGCTGTTTCCCTGAAAGTCCCATAAGTGCCTGACCCCAGGCATCGAAGGCGGCGTTGATCCCGTTCTCGAATACGAGGACAGAGCTATGCGTGAAGCTGGCGGGAAGAGCCCCGATGCGAGGATCGATTCCGGCCTGTAACGACCCGTCGGCCGCAATCTGACCGATGGCCGTCATGAAATTCGACGCCGGCGAGAAGAGGAACGAATTGGCATCGCCGTCAAAAAACAGCCACGGGCTGTGAGCATTCAACTGGCCGAATTTATAAGCCCAGAGGCCGCCGTAGCTAAAGGTGTTCAGGCCCAGCGGGTAGGTGGTGAAGGATGGAAACGGATCGGAGTTTTGCGCAGCGGCTCCGTAAGTGGTTCGGAAGAGGACCACGTTTTTCCCGTTGTAGAGCCGAATTGCGCTGGAACGCCCCGTGCCGTAGTTAAATGAGAGTTCCTGCCATGCACCCACCGAATCGGCTCCGGTATTCGCGCTGACGCCGGTTACCGCGCGGCCGAGTGCGCCCGCGAAAGTCCAGTTCCAATTTTGTGCTGTGACACTATAACGGCCGTCGGCGTACAAGGAGACCTGCATCGCGCCGGAGGCGATCTGCCATTCCGCGATGACGGCCGCGGGTGTGCTGAGACTTACGGCCGCTAACCCGGAGACCGTTTTTAATACGTCCCGTCGATTCATTTCCCCAAACGTGCCCACATTCTAACTGCCGCGGCCGAGCCTCGGGAAGAGGACCACCCGGGCTAGACCGTCATAGTACGGACTCGAGTTTTGATTCCCAGAAGGTTCCCGCAAGGAGCTCGCCCATGACCACTCTTATTCCCACCTCTCCTAATCCCCCCGAGAAAATTGCCAACTATATCAAATTTCCCTTGGGTGGAGCGAGGACCCAAATAGCAATCCAGATGCCAATGACGGAACCCGTTCCGAGCCAGGAGGCCGGTAAAAGAGGGAACATCCGGTCCAGAGGTGCGTATGTGATTGAGAAAGAGGTCCGGCATGAAAACCTACGCCTTTTGCTCGGCTGTGCTCGCGGCCATGCTTCCACTGGGCGCGTGCATCGGTACTGGCGACTGGATGGATTCGGCAGCATATCGCGAGGATTTTCACTCAAGTTACGCGCTCAACCCCGGAGCCCGGGTATCGGTGGAGTCGTTTAACGGATCGATCGAGGTGGTGGGCTGGGACCAGACCTCGGTGGAGATCAATGGTACTAAGACGGCGAGCAGCAGGGAAGCGCTAGGTGAGCTGAAGGTGGACATTCATTCGTCTCCCGACGCGGTGCAGATTCGGGCGTCGCAGCCGGATGGATTTTTTCGCGGCGGCGTGCGGCTCTCGATCCGGATTCCGCACAAGGCACTGCTCGATATGGTTTCGAGCTCGAACGGACGGCTGGATGTGGAAGACGTCGACGGCAACGCGCGGCTGCGTACTTCGAACGGCGGCGTCAGGGTCCTGCGATACCGAGGCGAGCTGAGGGCGGAGACTTCGAACGGTCCCATTGATCTCGAGCAAACGGACGGACGGATGGATGTGCGGACATCAAACGGGGCGGTTCGGGCAGAGGTAACGGGCGGGTCGCTGGAGGCGGTGACATCGAATGGAAGCATCACCGCGCGCCTGACGAATCCGGCGGCGGACCGGCCCGTTCGCGTGACTTCCTCCAACGGCCACATCGACTTGAGCGTGGATGGCGGGCGGCTGCCGGAGGTTCGGGCAACCACCAGCAATTCGTCCATCCTGCTGCGCCTACCGGCTTCGGCGGATGCAGAGGTTCGCGCGCACACGTCCCATTCTCCGATTACGTCGGCGTTTTCGTCGCTGCACCCCAGCAGCACGCGGCGCTCGGACCTGGAAGGAAGCATCGGGCGGAGCGGTCCGCTGGTGGAGCTGCGGACCAGTAACGGAGCAATCCGGATCGAGAAGCTGTAAGGCGCGGCGTACGCGGAGAGCCGGGGGACCCGAGGCCCCCCGCATTCTCAGAACATGTAGAGCGGCGTGCCTGCGGCGGGCGGCGGAGGTTCCTCACCGGGGGCGCCGACGGGCTGTTCAACCTGCGAGTCGCCCGCGATGGGGCGGCAGAAGATGCCGGTCTCGCCGAGGTAGACCTCCAACTCGGACGGGCGCGGGAGCGAGCCCTGGATGAGGGCTTCAGAAAGCGGATCCTCGATGTACTTCTGCAGAGCCCGGCGGAGCGGTCGCGCGCCGTAGCTGCGATCCACCAGCGTCTTTTCGAGGATGTACTTGGCGGCGTCCTCGTTGACGCGGATCTTGATCTGCTTGGCCACCAGGTTGGTGTTGACCTGATCTACCAGCAGGTTGATGATCTTGAGCAGATCCTCGTCGTTCAGCGAGGTAAAGAGGATCACTTCATCCAAGCGGTTCAGGAATTCCGGATTGAAGGCCTTCTTCACTTCCGACATTACCTGATCCTCGACCTTGGGCGGGATCCCGCCCACCGCCGGGGCCGAGAACCCGATCTGCGATTTCTTGTCCAGGAAACGCGCGCCCAGGTTCGACGTCATGATGATGATGGTGTTCTTGAAGTCGACCGTGTTGCCGAGACCGTCCGTCAGCTGGCCGTCTTCAAAGACTTGGAGCAGGATGTTGTAGACATCCGGGTGCGCTTTTTCGATTTCGTCGAGCAGGATGATGGAATACGGGGCGCGCTTGACGCGCTCGGTCAACTGGCCGCCTTCTTCGTATCCGACGTATCCGGGAGGCGAACCGATCAACTTCGAAACCGAGTGCTTTTCCATGAACTCGGACATGTCGAAGCGGATGAGCGACTTTTCACTGCCGAACAGGAACTCGGCGAGAGCGCGCGCGACTTCGGTCTTGCCCACGCCGGTCGGGCCGAGGAACAGGAACGATCCGGCGGGCCGCTTGGGCGACTTGAGGCCGGCGCGGGAGCGGCGGATGGCGCGTGCGAGGGCGGAGATGGCTTTCTCCTGACTGATGACGCGCTTGTGCAGTTCTTCCTCGATGCGGATGAGTTTGGCGACCTCTTCCTCTTTGATTGCGGTCATGGGGACGCCGGTCCAGCGGGCCACGACGTCTTCGATGTCGTCCTTGGTGACCACGCCCGTCGAGGTGTCGTCGAGGTTGTACTTTTCGCGGAGCTGGCGGAGATTCTCGCGCTCCTTGCGTTCTTCGTCGGAGTAGAAGCGCGCCTTCTCGAACTCGTGGTTCGCGATCGCATTCTCCATGCGATGCACGATGAACTTGATACGCTTCTGGATGTCGGCCACTTCGCCCGGCAGCGTGGTCTGGCGCAGCTTGACGCGCGCGCCGGCTTCATCGATCAGATCGATGGCCTTATCCGGCAGAAAGCGATCGGGAATGAAGCGCGTGGAGGTATGGACGGCGCTCTCGATGGCTTCGTCGGTATAGGCGACGGCGTGGAACTTTTCGTAGCGCTCCTTGATGCCGAACAGAATGCGGATCGCATCCGACTCGGTCGGAGGCGGAACTTTTACCGCCTGGAAGCGGCGTTCCAGCGAGCGGTCCTTTTCGATGGACTTGCGATACTCGCTGGGAGTGGTCGCGCCGATGCACTGGATCTCGCCGCGCGAGAGAGCCGGCTTCAGAATATTGGCGGCATCGAGTGACCCTTCAGCCGAACCCGCGCCGACCAGGGTATGCAGCTCATCGATGAAGATGATGGCGTTCTGATTTTCCATCAGTTCTTTCATGATGGTCTTCAGGCGCTCTTCGAACTGGCCGCGATACTTCGTTCCGGCGACGATGAGCGAGAGATCAAGGGCCAGGATGCGCTTATCGGAAAGGAACGAGGGCACGTCGCCGTCGGCGATACGCTGCGCCAGGCCTTCCACGATGGCGGTCTTGCCGACGCCGGGCTCGCCGATCAGCACCGGATTATTCTTGGTGCGGCGGCACAGGATCTGGACTACGCGCTCGAGCTCGTAGTCGCGGCCGATGAGCGGATCGAGCGAGCCGTCCATGGCGGCCTGTGTGAGATCGCGGCTGAACTCGGCCAGAAGGGAGCTTTCCTTGGGCCGGTTGGAGGCAACTTTTTCAGAAGACGAGCGCTGAATCTCCTCGCGGACTTGCGAAAGGCGCAGGCCGCGCTCGTGCAAAATTTCCGCGGCGAAGCATTTTTCTTCGCGCAGCAGGCCGAGCAGCAGGTGCTCGGTTCCGATGTGTTTGTGGTTGAGGCGCTCGGCTTCTTCGGCGCCGTAAGCAAGCACGCGCTTGCATTCGTGGCTGAGCGGCAGATCGACTGACGTGGAGACTTTCTCGCGAATGGTGGTGTGGGCTTCGATCTGCTTCCGGATGGACTCGATGGCCGCATGCGACCGCAGGAACCTGTTGGCTAGGGCCTTATCCTCGCGCAGCAGGCCGAGCAGCAGATGCTCCGTTTCAATATAAGGACTTCCAAACTGGCTGGCCTCGTATCGTGCGAAGAAGATTACGCGGCGCGCCTTCTCGGTATAACGTTCAAACATAGTTACCGCCGTCTTTCCACATTATCGTCTGTTCCTCACTCGGCCGACAGTGTGGAAATCCATCGCCTGTGAAGGGAGCCAGCACTCCTTTTTCGAGCTGGAGGACGCGGTCGCAGCGAGCCGCGAACGAGAGGTTGTGAGTAACAAAAATCGACGTAAGCCGGTGCGCGCGATGCAGGTCCTCCAGAAGGGACACGATCATATCGCTTGTCCGGAAATCGAGATTGCCGGTGGGCTCGTCGGCCAATAAGACCGCAGGATTCCCCGCCAGCGCGCGGGCCAGGCCGACGCGCTGCTGCTCGCCTCCGGACAATTCACCCGCGCGGTGCGACGCGCGGTTAAGCAACCCGACTTCATCCAACCTCGCTAGAGCGGCAGGCTCGGCGTCCGAGACCCGATCGCCCCGGATCAGCAGCGGCATCATCACGTTCTCAAGTGCAGTGAATTCCGGAAGAAGCGAGTGATTCTGCCACACAAAACCGATCTCCCGGTTGCGAAACTGGGCAAGCTCGGTCTCCGAGAGACTGGAAATGTCCTGTTGTCCGAAGTATATCGTACCGCTGGAAGGCCTGTCGAGACCGCCCAGCATGTAGAGCAGCGAGGACTTACCGGCGCCCGATTCTCCAATGAGCGCCAGACGTTCGCCCTGCGCCACCTCGAAGTTCAGTGCCGCGAACACGGTGAGCTCAGCGGCTCCGGAGCGGAACCGTTTCGAGAGCTCGACGCAACGGATGGCCGCGTCCGGAGCAGTGTCCATGGAATTGATCAGCGCCTCTATCTTTAGGCTAACATCGCGGGGGCGAAGCGTATCCGTTGGCTAGTGCTACTCAGTTCGAGTCGGCGTTTGACTTTGGCCTCGCTCCGAAGGTCGTCATCGGTCTTGGGGAGGGGTATCTGGAATCCGGCATACCGCCGGCTATCGTGCGGCACGGTGAGACAAAAGACGAGGAATACCCGTTGAGTAGCAGTCCAAACCGCCTATTTCTTCGGTGGAACGGCGGCGCCCGGTGCGGTGCGAATTTGCTCGGGTCGCTGTACGGACGCGCTCGGCGGCGGAAACATCCGGGGAGGCTCCTTGCGCCAAAAATACACAGTGGAGCCAAGCAGCACGCAGAGCAGCACGATGGCTAGAACGCTAGAAAGCTTCACGCGCCGAGGCGGCGGCTGCGGGACCGGTATTGCGGCCGAATCAGGCGACGCAGTCGATTCAGAATGAGGCATACCGATCACCAGAGGGCTTTCACCGCTGGAACTTTCGCGGGAACTTTTAATGATACGCTATCCGAGCAGGCGAATCTCAGGCGTTGGAAACCTGAAAGTTTCGCCATGAGTCCCAAATCAAGCTTCATTGGAGGAAGGGTCATGAAGCGACTGCTATTGGGGCTGGCGATGGTAGTGTCGGTGCGCGCCGACCTCAGTCAGACAGCCACTTTTTCTGACGGTGTGTATTTGAGCCTGGACACCGGACAGACCGGCCAATCGGCCGGTTCCGGCACGTTCGACATTCAGTGGAGCGGCGGCGCGATTCTGCCGGTGGGAAAAGCCAAGATCGCCAACACCGGTATTCGCACAGCAGCCCAATTTGACCTGATCACCGAATCGGATATCAAGAATCACCTTTTGCTGGGCGGCGTAGCATCGATCCCGGCAGCCAATATTGTGGCGGGCGATATCTTCGAGTGCATCACGAACTTCGGCAACGCAGCGAAGGTTTTCGTGGTGCGCGCTGGCGGCGGCAGCCTGATGGTGAATTTCCTGACGTATCAGTCGGCGCCCCCGGGAGCGCCGAAGTTGACGACGACGCTGAACAATTCGAGCCTAATCGTGGATGGGCTGCCGAATTCGGGGATCGCGCCGAGCAGTCTGTTTATCATTCGCGGAACGGGAATGGCGGATCCCGCAGCTCTGGTGCTGCAATCGAGTGCCGATCCCGGCTTGCCGCTGACACTCAATGGCGCCAGCATCACGGTGACTGTGGCCGGAGTAACCGCGCACCCGGCAATCTACTATACGAGCCCAACACAAATCGCGGCGGTGATGCCGGCCAATACCCCCGTGGGCACCGGCACCTTGACGGTTACGCTGCATGGCCTCACCAGCGCCCCATTGACAATCCACGTGGTGAAGGCCGCACCGGGGATCAACGTCTACGGGACGAACTCAGGCGTCGCGACGGACGCGCAAACAGGCGCCGTTCTTACCTTCCTCAATTCGGGATCGCAGGGCCAGATCGTCGTACTGTGGGCCACCGGGCTGGGGGCGAATCCCTCCGACAGCGACACCACCTTCACGTCGACACCGCACGCGGTCAACGCGAACCTGCAGTTGTACATTGGCGGCGTCCCGGCGAACATCCTGTACCAGGGATCGTCGGGATATCCGGGAGTGAATCAGATCAATGTGGCGATCCCTGATGGGGCCATCGAAGGCTGCTGGGTACCTGTGGCGGCGGTCATCGACGACGTCGTGAGCAACATCGCTACTCTGCCGATCCACAAGGGCGGCGGCGAATGCGTGGACACGGCGGCGGGACTGAAAGGTTCGCAGCTCATGCCGGGCGGGACGGCAACGTTCCGGGCAGGATTCGTTTCGGTCTTCCTGAGCAACACGTTCGACAAGAATAACAATCGCACGATCGAGTACGGATCCACGGCGGATTTTTCTAAGTACAGCGGCGTGAGCTACGATCCGGCGAACTCGCTCGAGCCGGGTGGCTGCATTCTAGTGCAGGCGCAGGGGATGATTCCCGGGATCGTGGGCCTGGACGCCGGCAAAATCACGGTTACCGGGCCGGCCGGCTTAAATGCCGTGATGCAAAACACGCTCGGAATCACGGGTGCATATAACCTGAGTTTGCCTCCCATTCCGCAGAACGGAGGAACGTACACGTGGACGGGCGCGGGTGGCAACACCGTAGGATCATTTACTTCGACGGTGGCTCTCTCGTCGCTATTCGCCTGGACCAACCCCGATGCCGCCGCAACGATCAGCAAGGGCGCAGGGCTCAAAGTCACATGGACCGGCGGCAATCCGGGAAGCCTGGTTGAGATTGAAGGTGCGTCGGACATGGTGGCAAATGGCGCCAACCTGAGCGCCAGTTACAGGTGCCTGGAACACGTGGAGGCAGGACAGCTTACGGTGCCCTCTTATATTCTCAAGGCACTGCCGAGCGGGAACGCGGCGAGCACCCTGGTCACCAACGTGATCAATTTCCCGCTCTCGGCAAGCGGCCTGGACATTTCGAGTGGCGTGGCCACAGTCGGGTACTCGGTAAGAACAACGCTGAACCAATAGAACTGCCGCGACCGCACGGGAGCTTAGCGCTTCGCGATGCCGGGATCGGGAACATTGAGAACGGTGACGCTCTCCTGTTCGTTCGGATCGGTACGCGCGAGCAGCGCGACGCAGGGAGTCGTCTCGCTCGGGTTGTAGGGGAGGTGCGGCGTGTTGGCGGGGATGTACACGAAATCTCCCTGCTTTACCCACATGTGTTCCTTGAGGCCCTCTCCGTACCACATCCCGGTCACGCCCGAAACCGTGTACACCGCTGTTTCATGGTTCTCATGCAGATGCGGCTTGGCGCGGCCGAGCGGCGGAATGGTGACGATATGCATGCAAAGCCCGCGCGATCCGGCGGACTCGGCCGAGACCCCGGAAATATAGGTGAGCCCTTGTTTGCCGCGGTACTGATCGTTTTGCTCGATCCGGACGCAGGTCTGGGTGGTGCTGGAGTTCATAAACCCTCCTAAGCCCATCTTAGGACGGTTCACGGACGTCGGCTGTTGGGGCTCGGCCAGCGTCATAATTCAAGGGATGGACACTCAGCCACGGAAGACTGACAAAGTTCGGCTGATCGCGCCGGGAGAAACGTTCGGAGTGATCGGTGCAGGCGTGATGGGGTGCACGCTCCTCAAAGGGCTCCTGGACGTGAAGGCAATTTCGCCGGACCGCGCCTGGGCCTCGGCCAAGACCCAACAGACTTGCGATGCGGTTTCGAAGCAGCTTGGCATTCCTGTCGAGACCGATGTAAGCGGCCGCGTACCGGACTCGGGAATCATTTTGATGTGCGTGAAGCCCTCGCAGGCGGCAGCAGTGATCAACAAACTGCGGGACAGCGGACTCAAGAAAGACACGCTGCTGATCTCCATCCTGGCGGGCGTTACGGTGAAGGAACTCGAATCGCTGAGCGGCACGAAGAATCCCTGGATTCGCGCCATGCCGAACACGCCTTGCATCGTGCGGGAGGGGATGACGGTGCTGTGCGCCGGATCGCACGCGTCGGCGGAGCATCTTCAAAAGGCCGAGCACGTGTTTGAGGCGGTAGGAAAGTGCGCGCGGAGCGAGGAGCACTACTTCGATGCCATCACGGCGCTGAGCGGCAGCGGTCCGGCGTACCAGTATCTGTTCATGGAGGCGTTCGCGGATGCCGGCGTAAGAGTCGGCCTGCCGCGCCACCTGGCACTGACTCTGGTGGCTCAGACCGCCGTAGGCGCGGCCAAGATGGTCCAGGCGAGCGGGCGGCATCCGGCAGCATTGCGCGACGACGTCACCACGCCGGCCGGATGCACGATCGCGGGGCTGCTGATGCTCGAGGACGGAAAGATCCGGTCCGTTCTTGCACGAGCGATCGAGGAGGCGACCAGGGTCGCGGGACAGTTGGGGCATCGCACTGCGGGATCGCAGGCCGGCAAGCCGTCATAGTGAAACCGGCTTGTCTCAGCACCTGGCAAGCTTATATCATGGATGGAGTCGGTTGAGCTGCAGTTTCCGGGCAGTTTCCCCCGCGGTTACACCAATCCAGCCAAAAGGAGGTGATGCGAAATGGCAGAAGTTCATGTCCAGGAGGGCGAGACTCTTGAAAGTGCTTTGCGGCGCTTCAAGCGGAAAGTCCAGCAAGAGGACATTATCAAGGAAATCAAGCGTCACTCCTTTTATCTGAAACCGGGTGAGAAGAAGCGCACCAAAGAGGCGCTCGCTCGCAAGCGGAATCGGAAGAAGAGAAACAAAGAAGCAGAATAGGTGTTCCAGTCCCCGCCCCGGAAGCGATCCTGCGGCGGGGACTTTTGTCAGGCAGAATGGATCCACGCGAACATTGGGACAAAATTTATTCGACGCGCCTGCCGGAGTATTTGAGCTGGCATCGTGCTCATCTCGAAACATCGCTGTCGCTGATTGAACGGGCTGCGCCGGAGCGCGACGCTTCCATCATTGATGTCGGCGGCGGCGAGTCGACGCTGGTGGATGACTTGCTCGCGCTGGGATACGAAAACCTGACCGTTCTCGATATTTCCAAGACGGCGCTCGAGATCGCGCGGCTTCGGTTGAACGAGCGCGCCGGCACGACCCGGTGGATCGCGGACGATATCACGACGGCCGACCTGCCGCGCAATGCTTATGATGTCTGGCACGACCGCGCGGTGTTCCACTTCCTGGCGACGGCGGGCCAGCGGCTAGCTTACGTGCGTCAGACGTTGCGCGCTGTGAAACCCGGCGGCCACGTGATTGTGAGCACGTTCGGGCCGGAGGGACCAGAGAAATGCAGCGGCCTGGACGTCGTTCGGTACGATGCCGACGCTTTGCACGGTGAGTTCGGCGTCTCGTTCCGGTTGGTCGAAAGCTCGAAAGAACTGCATCAGACGCCCTTCGGCACGACCCAGCAATTTCTCTATTGCTACTGCCGCATTGAGTAGGCGGCACGACGCGTTATCTTTAAAAGTCCGAGCCGCAATTGATACACTGAATCCTTCGATCCCATGAAAATTCATGAATACCAGGCCAAGGCGATCCTGGCCAAATACAATGTGCCTGTGCCTCGCGGCGAAGTAGCGTTCACAGTCGACGAAGCGGAGGCGGCGGCGAAGAAAATCGGCGGAAGCGTGGTAGTGAAGGCGCAGATCCACGCGGGCGGTCGTGGCAAGGGCGGCGGTGTGAAGGTCGCCAAAGACGCCGAAGAGGCCGTCCAGGTCGCCAAGAAGATCCTGGGTATGCATCTGGTGACGCACCAGACCGGGCCCGAGGGTCGCGTCGTGCAGCGGTTGCTGATCGAAGAGACACTCCCGATCGAGCGCGAACTGTACCTGGGTATCGTGCTCGATCGCGCGCAAGGGGCGCCCGTCTTCATGGCGTCTGCGGCGGGCGGCATGGAAATCGAAGAGGTGGCGGCGAAGTCGCCCGACTTGATTTTGAAGGAAACGCTCGCGCCTGGCTACGGATTAAGCCCGTTTCAAGGCCGTAACCTGGCGTTCGGAATCGGCATACCGAGCGAGAACGTGCCTGGCGCCGTGGCTGCGATGATGGCGCTGGCGCATGCCTATATGGCTTGTGACGCGTCGCTCGCCGAGATCAATCCGTTCATTTTGACGAAGGACGGGAAAGTCTTCGCGCTGGACGCCAAGATCAACATCGACGACAACGCACTCTACCGGCACAAGGATCTGCTCGAACTGCGCGATTTGAACGAGGAAGATCCGCTCGAAGTGGAAGCCTCGCGGTTCAGCCTGAACTACATCAAGCTGGATGGAAACATCGCGTGCATGGTGAACGGCGCGGGCCTGGCGATGGCGACCATGGACATTGTGAAGTATGCCGGAGGCAGCCCGGCGAATTTCCTGGATGTCGGTGGCGGCGCCAATGCCGAGCAGATCAAGAATGCGTTTCGCATTTTGCTGTCCGACCCGGGCGTCAAAGCGGTGCTCATCAATATATTCGGCGGCATCCTGCGCTGCGACGTGCTGGCCACCGGCGTGGTGAGCGCTGCGCGCGAGCTGAACGTAAAAATACCGGTCGTGGTCCGGATGGAAGGCACGAACGTC
>Ga0070734_10004037_pt1 | contig 14427 bp, 14 predicted proteins | sample Coa_R1_8_FD_66444 | JGI IMG/M metagenome (GOLD analysis project Ga0070734, IMG submission 66444) | Surface soil microbial communities from Centralia Pennsylvania, which are recovering from an underground coalmine fire - Coalmine... | ecosystem: Environmental > Terrestrial > Soil > Unclassified ...
CTTTTTTCTTGGCAGCCCAGTAGGCCTTCATCCGTTTGGCCTGGGCTTTTCTCTGGGCGTCCGTAAAGGTCCGCGTCTTTCGAACGGTCGGAGCCGCAGGAACAGGAGCGGCGGCCGCCATCGCGTTTTTGGGCGGACGGCCACGTCGTTTCAGCGGTCCCTGTAAGGCTTCGATGGCTCGGTTGAGTCGGTCACGCTCCTGAATCAGAAGCGCGACAATGTGTTCGGTTTGCATATTAACCGGATCGTAGCACAAGGCTAAATAAGCATAGCCACTACTCATAGAACTCGGGGGCAAGCTTGCGCTTGATCCCGGCCGTGTAATCGTGCTGGATCCACAGCTGCGCGTTGTTCTTCTTGACGAACTCCTCGATCATCGCCCGGCTCTTCGCCGTCTGTTCCTTGTCCGAATCGAACGAGGGGATCCGTTTGTAGGTGATCTCCTCGGGATAGTGGTACAGATCTCCGGACAGCAAAACCGGCCCGGTCTTGGCGAGCTTCAGGAACAAAGACTGGTGGCCCGGCGTGTGCCCTGGCGTGAACTTAATCACCACGGTCCCGTCGCCGAACACATCGTGATCCTCGCCTTTCAGCAGCATGGTTTTGCTCTTGGCCAGTTCGGTGAAGAAGGACGGGTCGCCGACGCCTCCCAGCTTTTTCCCCGTGTCTTGCCTCGGTGCGAAGATCGCGTCGCGGTCTCCCTGCTGCACGATCCAGGTCGAGCCGGCGAACAAATTCGCATTGGCCACATGGTCGCCGTGATAGTGCGAGAGCGCCAGGTAGGTGATGTCTTTCGGCGTATAGCCGATCGCAGCCAACTGCGGCAGCAGCGGCCGGTCCACGACGAACGCGCCTTGCGTGGCGGGAGAGACGCCGGTCTTGAAGGCGCTATCCGGAATTTCGCCCGTGTCCCACATCATGGTCCCGCGCGGGTGCACGATCAGGAAACACGGCGTAACCATATTGGAGTTGGCCAGCTCGCCCGGCTTGAACCCCATGGAGTCTCCGTTCGCAACGTTAATTTTTCCACAATCGAACACATACAATCGCAGAGATTTCGGCGGCGCGGGCTTGGTTTGCGCATTCGCGGAGGGCAACGCAGCCAGACCGGTCAGCATCGCGGCTGCAAGAAACGTCGTGGTTCGCTGGATCATGTGGGAAAGCTTATCACCTATGGCGGCTAAGCCGAAGGGGAGGGTACAATTGCCGCATGGCTCGTCCGCTGGTAAATCGCCGTGAGGCCGTGCAGATCCTGGGAGCAGCCACCGCGACTCACGCGCTCAGCGCGTCCGCGCCTGATATCTGCTTTCTGACCGCGGTTGAAATGGCCGGTCTGATTCGGCGCAAAAAGTTGAGCGCACGCGAAGCCATGGCGGCCCACTTGAAGCAGATCGGACGCGTGAATCCGCAGGTGAACGCGATTGTCACTCTGATCGCGGATCAAGCCACGGAGAACGCGCGCAAGGCGGACGAAGCGCAGGCGCGCGGCGCCGCGCTCGGTCCCTTGCACGGTTTACCCGTGGTCCATAAGGATCTGTTCGATACCGCCGGCGTTCGGACTACCTCCGGCTCCAGAATCCTGAAAGACAATGTGCCGAAGCAGGACGCGATCATCGTGGAGCGAATCGCCAAGGCGGGCGCCATCTCCGTGGGGAAAAGCAACACCCCCGAATTCGGCGCAGGTTCACAAACCTTCAACCAGGTCTTCGGCTCGACGAAAAATCCTTACGATGTGACCAAGACTTGCGGCGGCAGCAGCGGCGGTTCGGCGGTATCGCTCGCGTGCGGCATGGTGCCCATCGCCGACGGCTCCGATAGCGGAGGTTCCCTGCGAAACCCGGCCGCCTTTTGCAACGTGGTCGGGATTCGGCCTGCGCCAGGCCGCGTCGCCGTCGCCGCGCAGGGAAATTCGTGGTCCACCATTTCCGTCAACGGGCCCATGGCGCGCACGATTTCCGACCTGGCCTTGCTCCTGAGCGCGATCGCCGGGCCCGACGCGCGCTGCCCGATCTCCATCAGCGAACCCGGCTCGCGTTTTGCAGGGAATCTGGAACGCAACTTCAAAGGTGTGCGCGTCGCGTGGTTTAAGAACATGGGAGGAATCCCCTTCGATCCGCGAATTCTGAAGGTCGTGAACGCCCAGCGAAAGGTGTTCGAAAGCCTGGGCTGCATCGTCGAAGAGGCCGAACCCGATTGGACCGGCGCTTTCGAAAGTTATGACACGCTGCGCGCCTGGGGCTACGCCGCCACCCAGGCCGAGAATGTCCGGCTGCATCCGGAACTGGTGAAAGACACCATCCTTTGGGAAGTCGAGCGCGGGTCCAAAATTTCCGGCGCCGATCTGACGCAAGCGCTCACGCTGCGAAGCCGGGCCTGGGATCGCATGCGCCAGTTTCAGGAAAAGTACGAATATTTCATCGCGCCAACCACCCAGGTCCTTCCCTTCAGTGTGAACCAGGAATTTCCCACCGAAATCGAGGGTGTCAAGATGGCGAATTATGTGGAGTGGCAGAAGTCCTGTATCTTGATTTCGGCGCTGGAAAATCCCGCGATCTCCGTGCCCTGCGGCTTCACCGAAGAGGCGCTTCCGGTGGGATTGCAGATCGTGGGGCGGCATCGCGATGAGTGGAGCGCACTGCAACTGGCGTATGCGTTTGAGCAAGCCACGAAGGTCGGCCGCCGCAAACCCGCGATCGCCTGAGTATGAAACCGACTGATTCGCGCCGGGCTTTTCTGGCGACCGGAATCGGAGCAGCGGCGTGGGCCCTCGCTCCTGCCTTTGGAGAAACGCAAGACCTCGCCTCCCTTACGCTGAAGCAAGCGTCGGAATTGCTGCGAAGCAAAGCGGCGTCGCCGGTCGAACTCACGCAGGCGTGCCTGAAGCGAATTGAGAAGTACAACCCGGCCGTGAATGCCTTCATCACCGTCACGGGCGAATCGGCCCTCGAAACGGCGCGCGCGATGGAAGCCGAAGCCCATCGGGGCAAGTGGCGCGGGCCTCTCCACGGCATCCCCATCGCTCTGAAGGACAACATCGATACGGCCGGCATCCGGACCACTGGCGCGAGCGAATTGTTCAAGGACCGTATTCCCGCCGAAGACGCCGAAGTAGTTCGCAGGCTGAAAAACGCGGGCGCAATCCTTTTGGGAAAGCTGAACATGCACGAGTTCGCCTACGGCGCAACTTCGGCTGTCACCTATTTCGGAGCAGTCCACAATCCCTGGGCGCTGGACCGGATTTCAGGAGGTTCGTCGGGCGGTTCCGCCGCCTCCATCGCAACTGGTCTGTGTTTTGGCGCGCTTGGCACGGACACGGGCGGATCGATCCGGATCCCCAGTTCGGACTGCGGCGTGGTTGGTTTGATGCCCACATATGGCCGCGTCAGCAATCGCGGCGTGATTCCCATGGCGTGGACCCTGGATCACGTGGGTCCGATTTGCAAGACCGTGGAAGATGCGGCGCTCATGCTCAGAGTCATCGCCGGTTATGACGAACAGGACCCCACCACCGTGAATGCGCCTGTTCCCGACTATACCGGCGCGTTCAAAACTCCAGTGTCGAAGCTGCGCTTAGGTCTGCCGCGCGCAGGATTCTATGACGGCCTGGATCCGGATTTTGCCAAAGCAATGGAAACCGCCATCGACGTTCTCCGCAAGCTGACCGGCAGCGTCGCGAACGTGCAACTTCCCCCAGCAGTCAGCGCGCAAACGATTTGGGGTCCCGAAACGTACGCGTATCATGCCAAGTGGCTGACGGAATCGCCGGAGAAGTATCAGGCGGCCACGCGCACGCAGATGATCCGCTCCGGCGAGATGAAACCGGAGGTTTACGCCGATGCGCGCCGGCAAGTGGATCTGGTCCGGCGGGAGATCAAGAAGGTATTCGCGAATGTTGACCTTCTGATCACGCCTACCATGAAGGTCCCGCCCACCACCATCGCGGCCGCGCTGAACCCGCCCGCGCCGAATCCTCAGGCAAAGAGCGGTCGCGGCAATCCTGCGGGAAATCTCAACAGTCCGGGCGCGTTCGACGTTTACGGTCTGCCCGCCATCACCCTTCCCGGTGGTTTTACCACTTCCGGCCTGCCGATCGGTCTCCAAATCAGCGCGGCTCCGTTCGCCGAATCCACGATGCTGAGCCTGGCACATGCATATGAGCACGCGACCGATTGGCACACCCGGCGCCCGAAGTTGGAAGGTGGCGCGGGCAATTCTGCTCCCGGACCAGCTTTTTAGCTGGTCCAGCCGCCGGCAAAGGCGGCCCCACCAGCACTTAATGAGCCTTGACGTAGCGCTTTAGCGACTTGGATCCAACCTCAGCCCCATAAATTACGCCGTCCGCATCCACGGCGACGCCTTCGGCCGCGCTGGTGGCGGGAAGCGAGCCCTTGGGCACAAGCGAATCTGGAATAAACGCCGTCACCACGCCGTCCTTTATGCTACCGATGCGGATACCTCGCTTCCAGCCAGGATTGTAGCCATACCCCTCCTTGTCCGTCGATTCCGAATCGGTGACGTACAGAATATCGTTCTTGTCGATGTACAGCCCGCTCGGCCGGCTGAACTGCTTCCATTGATCAAGCAGCTTCCCGTCCTGATCGAAGATCTGGATGCGATTGTTCGCCCGGTCACCGACAAACAGGCGTCCGCGCGAATCGAACGCGAGCGCGTGCGGCACTTCGAATTCGCCGGACCCGGATCCCCGCTGCCCCCATTGCTTGAGGAACTTTCCATCCTTGTTGAATTTCAGGATGCGGGCGGTTCCCATGCCCGCCGTGTGTCCTTCGGCAACAAAGATGTCACCGTTGGGTGCAATTGCCACGTCGTTGGGTTGGTTGAACGATTCCGGAGCGTCCGTGCCGCCGCCGGCTTTCCCGAGCGTCATCAACACCTTCCCGTCCGGGCTGAACTTAAAAACCTGGAATCCCTTGCCGTTCTGCGCCTGGCCGTCGGTGACCCAGACGTTATCGTCTTTGTCCACCGCGATTCCGTGCGGAAACAGAAGCAGGCCCGAGCCGAAGCTCTTGATCAGTTTTCCCGAGGCATCGAAGTGCAGAATGGGATCGTCGGTCTTCCCGGCGCAACTGTTCACGCCGCATCGTTCCGCTACCCACACGCTATGGCCGTCGCGATCGATCTCAACCGCGCTGGTCGAGCCCCAGTTTCTTCCCTCGGGCAGTTTGGCCCAATTCTCGATCATTCGATACGGATTGGGTTTGGAATTGTCTTGCGCCAATACGAACCCGGCAACCGCCAGCAGGATCGCGATGTGTTTCATGACTTGCTCTCCATGCGTTCTCCGGCTCACATTAGATCACAACTTGTGATAGCATCGGCGGCGAGAATTGAGGAGGCATTATGCGGCGCAATCTCGGGATTGGTGTCACGTTTATTGCCGTAGTGGCGGGACTTGGAGTCGGGTCGGCCGTGCTTCAGAAGCGGGCGACGGTGGAGGCTTCCGGCGTGCAAGCGCCCCGGTTTGAGGTCGACCCGATGTGGCCCAAGCCGCTGCCGAACCATTGGGTCATCGGGAACACCATCGGCGTGTCGGTGGATTCGAAGGATCACATCTGGATCATTCATCGCGCCGGCTCGCTGGAGGCCATGGAGGTTTACGCTTCCTCCAATCCTCCCCGCGCCGAATGTTGCACGCCCGCCCCCGCGGTTCTCGAGTTCGACGAAGACGGCAATCTGGTCGGGCATTGGGGCGGCACCGATGGTCCCGGTTACACCTGGCCCGCGTCGAATCACGGAATCACGGTGGATTACAAGGGCAACGTCTGGATCGGAGGCAACGGCCGAGGAGCGACGGGAGCTCCGGCGCAAAATCCCGGCCCTGGGGTGGAGGAAGCCGGGAATGCTCCGGTGAGCGCAGCTGCGAATCAGGCCAAACAGACCGCGAAAGCGGCGCCGGCTCCCGCGCGGGGAGGTCCGCCGCTCTATCACGACAGCATGGTGCTGAAGTTCACGCAGGATGGGAGATTCCTCATGGCGATCGGCAAGCCTGGCGCGAGCCAAGGCAGCAACGATACCGAAAATCTGGGGCTTCCCGCCAAGTTGTTTGTCGATCCCAAAACGAACGAGCTGTACGTCGCCGACGGCTATGGCAACAAGCGCGTCATCGTGTTCGACGCCGATACGGGCAAATACAAGCGCCACTGGGGCGCTTACGGAAACAAGCCCGACGACAAGAACCTGGGCCGCTACAATCCCAGCGATCCGCCCGCGCAGCAGTTTCGCAACCCGGTGCACTGCGCCGAGCTTTCAAACGACAATCTGCTTTACGTCTGCGACCGCGTGAACGACCGCATTCAGGTGTTCAAACCGGACGGAACATTCGTGAAGGAAATGTTCATCGCCAAGAATACGCTCGGCGACGGCGCCGTGTGGGACATCGCATTTTCGAAAGATCCCCAGCAGAAGTTCATCTACCTGGTGGACGGTTCGAACGAGAAGATCTACATCATGCTGCGCGACACCCTGGAGATCCTGACCAGTTTCGGCGACGGAGGACGCCAGCCCGGCCAGTTCTATGCCGTCCATAGCATCGCGACCGATTCGAAAGGCAACATCTTCACCACGGAGACCTATCGCGGCCAGCGTGTGCAGAAGTTCGTCTACAAGGGCCTGGCGGCGGTCACGAAGAAGGATCAGGGCGTGGTGTGGCCCACTAAGAAGTAGCGGGTAGCATCAGACGAGGATGTATGATGGGCGTAGGAGATCGCTCATCGATGTCTGTTCGAACCGGTGGCCTCATCGCTCTAATCATTGTGGGATCCCCCGCGTGGGCTTCCTCCCCTTCCGCTCCTGGCATTAGAAACTTCCATCAAGTGGACCCCGCGGTCTACCGCGGCGCTCAGCCTACCAGCCAAGGTGTCGAGTATCTGGCCAAGCTCGGCGTGAAGGTGGTAATCGATCTGCGTGAACCGGGGGAACGTTCGCGCGGCGAAGAGCGCATGGTTTCCGCGGCCGGCATGCGTTACGTGAACGTGCCGATGTCCGGCCTGACGCCGCCAACACAAGTTCAAACGGATGCGATACTCGCGCTCATGGAGGACCCGAACGCCGGTCCGGTGTTCGTTCACTGCATGCGTGGGGCCGACCGTACCGGTGCAGTGATCGCCGCCTACCGCATGGACCATGACAAGTGGGACGCCGCGCAAGCCCTCAAGGAAGCGCTGGCCGACGGCATGAGCTGGTTTCAAGTCCCCCGTCAAAACTACATCAAAGCGTTTCACCCTCGAAGTGCGGAAGCCGCCGCTGGCAGCACCGTGGCGGCCATTTCCGGCGCGAAAAACTGACTTCACTCGTCTTCCGAGGGTCCCGTCCGGCAGGCGATGTCCGGGTTCGGATGGGTACGGGAAACATCGCCGGCCTGAAGCTCGAACTCTAACCTGACATTGTCGGAACGAATCCCGACGGGCCCATCGAACGCCAGCGCATCCGCGCCAACGCTTCCCTCCCAGACAACCGAACCATCAACCAAAACGCGAAGTTGCTCGCCCTGCATTTCCGCGCTGAGCGAGTGCTTGTCTCCTGCCCGAAGAACCGGAAGACGCGAACCGTGCAGCGGTTTGACATTGCGATATCCCCGATTCCCGCATTCCGCGCTGCTGTGCTGCCCGGGATTGGATTTGACCGAAACGACCAGTTCGGCCTGCGGCGTCAGGCGCCACATGGCGTAAACCAGATTGCACGCGTCTTGAGCCCGAAGTTTGAGACCGAACTGCCGGCGCGTCTCGCCCGAGGCCAGTTTCGCCTCATTTGCGGACGGTCCCAGGTAGGTGAAAGTGGTGGCGACGGATGGAGAAGTCCAGCGGGTCACGTAGGCTCTCATTTTGGGGACGCTTACCTCGAACCGCTGGCCAGCTTCCTGAAGGGCGCCCTCGGTGATGCAGAGCAGATCCCGGCTGATGCGGGTCAAATGCTCGGCGCTATGGGAGGCTGGGACGGTCGCGCCGACCACCGCGAGGATGGCCAGCGCTGCGGCTGCTCTTTTGGTACCCGCCCGAGCCAAAACTCATTTTAGCCGCGCATCCAACCCAAGTACAAATAAATCACACCCAGGATTACGCCAGTGGCGACCAGCAGAACCGTCAGCGCCTCTCCCCAACGGTCAATCGTCGCAAACCTTCGCGCCGATGCGAGCTGCTTCGTCGTAACCTCCGCGTTCCCGATATGCAGATTGTCGTCCTCATAGGTGCTGAGGAACCTTCGATACGCGGCCAAAACCAATGTCCCGAGTCCCAGGAAAACCCAGACTGCGATAAATGGTGTGAAGTTCATGACTGTTTGTGCCTCCTCTAGCCCGTACTTACGCACGCTTGGTTCCATACGGGCGCTACTGAAAACATTGTGCTGTCTTGGGTTTAGGCGCAGCGCTTGCGCCAAAAAACTGAGAGCGTCGCGCCACGTTGGGTGAAATCCCCTAGAGTCCAAAAAACAAAAAATGGGTGGGCGTAATCTCTCACGCCCACCCATTTGGCAGACACCAGTAACGATGGATCTGACTTCGACAGACCTTACTTAGCGGCCGGGATTTCTAGCTTGGCCGCCAAGCGCGCCACCCTATCCTTGGTCTTTCCGTAGTCAATGAAGTTACCGATCATCGTCGCGAGGTCCGTGGCGTAATCGGCATTGGCTTCGAGGTAGTCTTGATACTCCGCGAATGTGTGCGTCTTTTCTCCATTGAGGTGCTCGATCACAGCGGTGGTGTATCCTTCGAGCTCATCCAGGAACGGCAGGATGCGCACAATGGCTTGCTTTTGCCACGGCGAAGCCGCATTTTCGGCGTCCTGGAGCTTCGCAGACTGGCGCACAAGCCCGTTGATGTGCTCTTTGATTTGGTTAATCGTCGCTGCTTGTGTTTCCCGGCTGACGGTCATGCGGTTGAAGCTCTCCATGGTCTGGGCGTCTTCCTTTAGCTGAAACGCCTGCGTTTTGGCTTCCGAAAGAAGCTTGGTGACGTGCTCATTGTCGGGCACTTCGCCGGCCCGGATCACGGGTGAGGAAATGAGGAACCCACCCAACAAAAGTGGAAGCGTTCCCCAAACGGTTGATCTGTGTCTCTTCATGGTGCTCCTTCCTTTCTTTAGTAATGAACTATCTGCAAGTAGCCGAGCACTTGGAAAGCCACGAATAGAGCTTTGACTTTAAAGGGCTTGGAAAGCACCTGCGCCAGGCGGGTAGAGTCTTGGGTGAAATGGCTAAGTGAAAAGCCCCAGCAGACGATAATGGTAGTTGCTCAAGTATCTGCGATGGTCCCACCTCTCAGCTTGTTAGCCCTGATGCTGATCCCCGCGGCGCTGCTGCACGCGCATCATTCGGCGGCCGCGGAGTTCGATACTTCGAAGCCCGTGACGCTGCGCGGCAGGGTCACGAAAGTGGACTGGATGAACCCTCACGTGTTCCTCTGGGTCGACGTCGCCGACGCCAGCGGAACTGTAACGAATTGGCAGGTGGAGACCGTCGCCCCGAACTACCTCCGGCGTCTGGGCTGGACCAAGCAGAGCCTGAAGACGGGCGACATGGTCACCATTCAGGCTTTCATGGCCAAAGACCAGCCGCATTTGGCAAAGACGGACGCCGTCACCCTGCCCGACGGCAGGACGGTGACCACCGGCCGAGCTGACGACGGCGCGGAATCTCGCGCCAGATAGCAACGCCGAGAAATTTCTTTGCGACCTCTGCGCCTTTGCGATCGCCACTGCGCGAGGTCACGATTGTTAATCTCGCGCCAAGTCGCGAAGCACGCCAAGAAGATTTTATTGGCATGTGCACTCGCGAGGACTCTGATTTTAGGCACGCTCCCGAAGTCTGGTAGCTTCTATTCATGACACCAGGAATGCAACCGGACCCCGGACTTATTTTTAACGAGCTGCGAGCCTACGAGCGATCCGCGGCACTTAAGGGCGCGATCGATCTTGAGCTCTTCACGCACATCGACGATGGCGCGACAACGCCAGCGCAAATCGCGGCCAAAGCAAAAGCAAGCGAGCGCGGCGTGCGGATTCTATGCGATTTTCTAACCGTCGGCGGGCATCTGACCAAGTCCGGCGGCGCCTATTCCTTGTCCCCAAACTCCAAGCTGTTTTTGAGCAAGAAATCCCCCGCTTACCTCGGGTCCATCTCCGATTTTCTCGCGGGAGACCATCAGCGCAACGCAATCTGGCAGGTTGAGAAAGCGGTGCGTAACGGCGGCGCTGTCAGCGATGAAGCGCTGGCTCCGGATCATCCCATGTGGGCGCAGTTTGCGCAGGCCATGGCGCCGATGATGCGGGCGTTCGCCGGCGCAGCGATCCCGCACGTGGTTTCCGGCAACGCGCCGATGAAAATCCTGGACATCGCGGCGGGACATGGCGTTTGGGGAATCACCGCGCTGCAGCAGAATCCGTCGGCTGAGGTGACCGGTCAGGATTGGCCAACGGTGCTCGAAGTCGCCAAGGAAAACGCCCAGCAAGCGGGTGTCGCCGGCCGCTATCACACCCTGGCGGGAAGCGCCTTCGACGTGGATTTCGGGACCGGCTGGGACGTGATTCTGGAGCCCAACTTCGCCCATCACGTGAACCAGGCCGACAATACGAAGCTCTTCCGGAAAATTCACGCGGCCTTGAAGCCGGGCGGACGGATCGCGATCATCGAATTCGTTCCCAATGACGATCGCGTCTCACCGACCATGGCGGCCAACTTCGCTTTGACGATGCTCACCGCGACGCCGGAAGGGGACGTGTACACTTTCGCCGAATACAAGAAAATGCTGGAAGAAGCAGGATTCCACGACATCCAGCTGGTGGAACTGACGCCCATGCCACAGCGGTTGATCATCGGAGTAGCGTAGCGAACCACGCTGCCTGACCGGTGGCACGGGCGTTCAGCCCGTGACAAACCTACGCGTACCGCAACAAAGCCTTAAACCCAAAATCCATGTGCTGCTGGATATGGCAGTGGAACAAGGTGAGCCCGGGCTGATCCGCCGTGAAGTCCACGCTGGCGCGCCCGTACGTCGGCACCACAACCGTATCTTTAATCACGCCCGACGTGGGTTTGCCATAAATCTCGGCGATCTCCAGCTGGTGCCGATGCAGGTGCAACGGGTGCGCGTCATCGGTGCGGTTGTGAAACGTCAGCCGGTAGCGCGTGCCCTGCTTCAGCACGAACTCCTGGTCGTGGGGATACGACTTGCCGTTCACCGTAAAGCTGTTGAACTTGCCCGCGCCGCGCGGGACCTTTTCAAACAGCATGTCTAATTTCTCGGTGGGCGCGGGTCCCGACGGCGGCTTGCCGAAGATGGTATAGTCCCAGCTCGATTTCGGCGGCGCCACCCACTGCGGCGTCCGGCGCTGATTCGCGTACTCGATCACGATTCCCAGGCCGCCTTCGCGCACAGGATCTTCCGGCGCGCCCATGATCCAAACGCCGGGATGGTCCATCTGCACCCACGCATCGATGCGCTCGCCCGGCCCGAGCATTAATACGTCCACGGCGGCCGGAGTCGGCACGGGATTTCCGTCCAGCGCGATCACGTTGAACTTGTGGCCGGGCAGCGCCAGATGGCGATTCTCAATCGCGCTGGCGTTCAGAACGTGAAACATCACGCGCTCGCCGGGTTTCACGCGGATGGGATCGCCGACGCCTACCGACTTGCCGTTGATCGAATAAATATCGGACTGCACCTCGAGCCCGGGAAGCCGCGTGTCCATCACAGCGGGCCTTTCCGGCTGCGGCCCAGTGGCATCCAGATCGTCGTTATCCATCGCCTGGTTGCTGAAATAAGGCTCCCAGTCGCGCAATGCGAGGTAATGTTCCTGATCGTAGTTGCCGGGGTTATTCCCGCCCTCGATAATCAGAAAACCGAACATGCCGGTGTAGCTGCCGCGATGCAGATCGTCCATCGACATCGTGTGCGTGTGATACCAGCGAGTGCCCGCGGGCGTGGGCGTGAACTGGTAACGCTTGCTCCCATGCGGAGGCACGGGGGGCGTGCCTTCCTCCTCCGACCCATCTACATCCGAAGGAATGAGCAAACCGTGGAAATGCACGAACTCCGGAACGTCGGTGTCGTTGACTACATTCACCGTGACCGGCACACCCTCTTTCATCCGCAGCAGCGGCCCCGGACACATGCCGTTATATCCGATGGTGCTGAGAACGCGATTCGGCGCGAGTTCTACCGTGACGGGTCCGATTTGCAGCGTGAAATCGGTCTTGGCCACGTCTTGCGTGGCTGTCGGCGCTAGAAACGATTGCTGTGGCTGCCCCGGCAGACGGCCGCTCGCCGCCGCCAGTCCAGCGATCTTGAGAAAGTCACGTCGTTGCATGCCTCCAACATGGTACCGCCGTGCGGGCAGAGGCTACTGTCGCTGGTAATTGACCGATTCGATAGTAAGCGTGTTGCCGTTAGGAAGCTCGGTGACAATCATGGCAGCCTTGCCCATTTTGATGTAGAGTTTGCCGTCGCGGACTGCATAACGGCCGGAGTTGACCGGATCGGCGCGTTCGGCCTGGTCGAAATCAAACAGGTTGGCGTCGCCGGCGGGCGCGCGGTCGTAGGCGCGGTAGACCCGGCCGGTTTTGGAAAAAAGGTAGTAGTGGGTCGCAGGCGTGTAATAGCTGGCTTGAAACGTCAGACCCGTCATGAACTTTTGCTTGATTCCGCGATACAGCCCGGCGATCGCTTCACCCTCGGGCCCGGGACCTTCGGTCAGTGACGGCGGAGCGGCCGTGGTTTCGACACGCATCGTGCGAAGCATCGCGATGAAGTCGGGCGTCAACCGCGCAAAGAGCTGGGGGTTGATCGTTGTGGCGTCGACGATGGCGTAGAATCCTGAGGCCACGACCACGATCCGCACGTGCGGGTGCACAATGCCGACATTGTTTTCGTCGAAGGTGGCTCGCAAGACGGCCTGTGCGCCGGGCATCTCGCCACGCGAGAACTGCGGCCGGCCGGTGACTCTTTCTTCGCGATGCCGCGGATCAATCTTGTCGCGCAGCAGTGTGCGCTCAAAGGCTTCCGCGATGTTCCCGGTGAAGGGCTCAAACGGATACACCTGAATGGAGCCGTTGTATTGGTTTGAGATGTAGTCCTCCGGCGGATAACCGCCGCTGCGCATGAAGTTTGACGGAGGATCGTAGCGCAGGACGGGCATGGTTGCCGCGGAGCGGTTCTCTTGCGCGCCCGAAGGAACGATGACAATGGCCATCGCGGCAAGGGCCGAAAATAAAATGCGAGTCGATTCTTTCACCACTTTCATTGTGCTCATCGTAGCTTTCTTAGCTCCGGAGGTGAATCGGAGATTCCACTTATGTTCCACCCTTTACGCCGCCGACGCCCATTGAGCCCGCGCGGGCCGCGGTTCGGGTCTAAGGAGCTGATACAGCGCGTAGATGGTCTCTTCGCTTTGGCTCTGCAGGTCGTCCGAGAAGATATCCCATTGAGCAGCCAAGGGTTGATAGCGAGGTTCATTAAGGTCCGCGGAGAGGTGGACTAAACTTCCGTCATCCATGACGCCGATGTAGCATCGCGCCGCCTCCATCGCCGGAAGCACGTCCGCGAGCCGGATCGGGTAGTTGTAAGAACCCTCTTCCCAACCCGGAATATCCGGATTCAGCGACACGAACCTCTGCTGAATGAAGAGAAGCTGTTCATGGGCCGGCGGCGCGGAGTGGAGGTCTTTCATATTGTTCCTACCTTGAAAACCCTAGGGCGTGCCATAAGTTCTTTTCCCTATAGGTCTACGCGCGAAGGAGTTCTAAGTAGGGTCAGCAGGGTGGCAAGACCCAAAATCGAACAGACCATCGCGGGCGGCTGAACAATAGTTCGTTTGTGGGAGTGCCCCGCAGGCGCTCGGGGAACATCCGTTTGGCGTAGTAGAATGTTCGGTTTCGACGGAGGAGGGGCTAGATGCAGCGTAAGGGTTACCTCAGGATCTTGTTTGGCGCGCTGGCCGCCGCGAGCGCCGCACACGCGGGAACGATCTTTCTATCGAGCGCCAGCGATGGAACAATCGGCGCCTATACGACGTCGGGCGTTACCATTAACGCCTCGCTTGTTACGGGACTCACAGATCCGGAAAGCCTCACACTATCCGGCTCGAACCTCTTTGTGGAGCTCGACGGCACTACCGTTGGGGAATACACCACGTCGGGCGGCACCGTAAACAGCACGCTCATTACCGGGCTTGGCAACGTGCACCAGATCAGTTCGTTCGGCTCAGATCTGTTCGTCTCGAATGGGAACCCGACCAATACCATCGGGGAATACACAACGTCCGGCACGGCCGTAAACAGCGCGCTTATCTCTGGTGTGGACGTCGCCCATGGCGCTGTGTCAAACGGCGCGGACATTTTTGTCCTGAACAACGACAATGGCGCCTCGGGCACGGGCTTCATTTCCGAATACACCACGTCGGGCGTTTTAGTGAACTCTTC